>Ga0335081_10000722_pt1 | contig 54233 bp, 54 predicted proteins | sample Lox_Sample_35_FD_206713 | JGI IMG/M metagenome (GOLD analysis project Ga0335081, IMG submission 206713) | Soil microbial communities from Loxahatchee National Wildlife Refuge, Florida, United States - Lox_Sample_3.5 | ecosystem: Environmental > Terrestrial > Soil > Wetlands | place: USA...
TGAACAGGCTGGCACAACGTACCATGGCAATGGCCTCCGTGGCTGGGTGTTGATGGTTCGAGCATTTCCATCAACCGTTATCACCCGAAACGGAGGCCCTTTCCAAAGATTATTTTGGACAGGTCTGGACAAAGTCATCGCCGGGGTCAACTCCGCACTCGTGACAGCTTTGACTTGCGAATGCCAATAGCAAAATTTGTCCATAGTACGGAGTTGACCCCAATGATAACATACCGGTTGGTACATACCGGCGTGATGGAGCGCTTAACATCGGAGTTGACCCCAATGATAACATACCGGTTGGTACATACCGGCGTGATGGAGCGCTGACAAGGGCCTCGATTGCAAGATCAGCCGAATTGACGCTGGGGACGGGACAAATGATCCAGACCGACCCAAATCAGCCAAGGAGCAAAATGGCCGAACCAAACGGTGAGCCGAGTGGGGCTGCGCCCCGTCGGCTACCTTGATCGTTAGCCCACGCGCAGTGTCTCGGCAATGAACAGCGAACGATCATTCCAGCTCGCCTTCTGGCTATTGCTGGGACTGATGATGTTGATGCGAATCTGGTTCGCAATCCGTGTGAGCCGGGCGGGCGAACGGCTCATGCTAGACCGGGCCGCTATCCGGCGCGAGGGCTGGAAGATATACGCCATCCGTGTTTTTGTTTTCCTGCTGCTCGTCGTCTTGATTGTGCCGCTTGCCCGCAATCCCTCCCGGTGGCGAAAATTGGGTTTCCCCTTGCCGTTTTGGCTGCGCTGGGCGGGCTTTGCTTTGGGGCTGGCCAGTCTGGGCCTCTGGACTTGGACACATGTGGCGCTGGGGACGTTGTGGTCCCCCCAGTTGCAACTTCGCGCGAACCACCGGCTGGTCGCTTCCGGCCCCTACTCGCGAATTCGGCATCCCATGTATACGGCGATCTTGTTATGGGTGATGAGTCTGGGTTTCGTGATCGCCAACTGGATTCCCATCATCTTCGCGGTGGGAGTGGCGTTCCTCCTTCTGGCGCGGGTTCCAAGGGAAGAGCAAATGATGAGAGAGCAGTTTGGTAGTGAATACCGAGAATATATGAAAAGGACGGGAAGGTTTCTGCCGAAGTGGCAAGGCACCCCATGATTTTCGTACCTGGTTTTGATTATCGGTGGCCCAACGCCGTGCTGGGGCCAACGCCGACCGCCCCTTGAGATTTGGAATGAGCGATGAAGATTGGCTGTCAGTATTACAGTCGGAGCGGAGCCGCCAGTGGCCGTGGCTCAGCTTCGGAACGTTAGGCGACCAACGCGACGATGAAAATCGAACTCACACTCCGGTGGGTGGCAAGATGCTTGAGCCTGGTTTTGGCGGCGCTCATCATCATTTTCGTTGTCGGCGAAGGAATGCCGCCTCTATTTACACTCTCCATCGCGGCGCTCGAATCATGGTTTCTGCTGTTCACGGTCGTCGGTTCGCTGGCGGCATGGCGCTACGAATTGTGGGGTGGGATCGTCGGTCTGGCGGCAATCGCCGCTTTCTATTTCACGGATTTTGTTGCCAGTGGGTTCCGTCATTTTCCCGGCGGATGGATATTTCCGACGCTTGCCTTCACACCATTGATTTTTCTGTTGGCTTGGTGGCGCCATCGGGCCATCGGTCAGAGTAAGACATGACCGGAGCGCCTCATTTTTCACTCAACGGGCGGGACGTTTGTTCCACCAAGAGAGATTTCGTCGGTCGCACTCGACTCCGCGAGAGGCCGAGGGGTCAGGGCGGCAAACCCTCGTCGCCGTGAGGAATCTGGGCCGGCATCTGCTCGTCACTGTTTCTCAGCCGGCTTGGTCAGCAGCTTGAACGCGTGCGTCCACTCGTTGCGCAGAAGGCCGGGGATGCACCACAGCATGCACAGCGGCTCGATCGCCCGGGCCGCTTCGGCTTTTCCCATATCGGCCGTTTCCCAGCCGAACTGATTCAGGACGCCGCGCACCATCTGTTTCGCCGTGTCGTCGTTGCCGCAAATGAACATCGTTGGCGGACCGCCCTCGAACTGCGGGTTCACCATGAAGGCGTTGCCGACGGAATTGAACGCCTTGACGAAACGCGCGTTTTCGAACTCTCGTTGGAGCCGTTCCATCAACGATTCGTCGTGACCGGTAAAGAACTGCAGCACGCCGTTGACCGGCGGCCCATCGGCAATCGGATTGGTCGCGTCGATGACCGGTTTGTCCGCCAGATTTGTGGCGCCCGCCCCCCGCAGCGCGTTGGCGGCTCCGCTGCCCTTCACCGCCAATACCACCAACTCGGCCGACTTGGCTGCCTCGGCGAAGGTGCCCACGCGTATCTTTGGATTCTGTTTGGCCCAGTTCGCCAGCTTCGCGGGCGCGCGCGTGCCGAGCACGACCTCGTGGCCGTGCTTCAGGAATCCGCCCGCCAACGCCTTCGCGACGTCACCCGATCCGAGGATGCCAACTTTCATGCGACGCTCCTTTCAATCGAACTGCGGAACACATCCAAAGTCTGCCGTTGGACCGTCATCTGCCCATCACGCCACCCACCAGATTAGATTCCCCAACCAGCGACACGGTTTCTCTTTTTGGGCGATGGGCCGGATGCCTTCTGGGCTGGCAACCCGCAGCGAGCGTCCGGCCTTCAGTGCCGGCACTAAACTCTTGAACGTCGGCTCCGGCTGGGAGAGTCTTGCGTCCACTGGAGAACCCACGGAAGGAGACGACGAGCATGCGATCGTTTGAGAGCCTGACGGAAAAGGAAGTCCTCGCACTGGCCATCTCGCTCGAAGAGGAGGACGCGCGCGTTTACGACGATTTTGCGGACGGCTTGCGGGAGCGTTACCCGGAACAATCGGCGAAGTTCGAGGCGATGCGGCGCGAGGAGGATGGACATCGCCACCGGTTGCTCGAACTGTATCGCAGCCGGTTTGGCGAGCACGTGCCGCTGATCCGCCGCCAGGATGTGCAGGGGTTCGTGCAACGGCGTCCGGTGTGGCTCACGCGGCCGCTGGGCTTGAAAGCCGTGCAACGGGCCGCAGAAACGATGGAGGTGGAGACGCGACGCTTTTATGAAACCGCGGCGCGGCGGACCACCGACGCCGGCATTCGCCAATTGCTCGGCGATCTCGCCGAGGAGGAACGCGGTCACGCGACCACCGCCGAGCGCATCGCGCACACGCCCCTGAGTGAAGAGGAATCCGCCCGACAGAAACGGCTGTTCGTGTTGCAGGTGATCCAGCCGGGACTCGCAGGGTTGATGGACGGTTCTGTCTCTACGTTGGCCCCGTTGTTTGCAGCGGCGTTCGCCACGCAGAACAGCTGGGCGACGTTCTTGATCGGCATGGCGGCGAGCGTGGGCGCGGGAATCAGCATGGGATTTGCCGAGGCGTTGTCCGACGACGGTAGTCTGACCGGGCGCGGGCACCCGCTCATTCGCGGCGTGGTGTGCGGGTTGATGACGGCGCTCGGCGGGCTGGGGCACACGTTGCCATACTTGATCCCGGCGGTGAAGATGGCCACGGCGGTGGCGGTCTGTGTGGTGCTGGTGGAACTCAGCGTGATCGCGTGGGTGCGGCACAAGTTCATGGACACGCCGTTGGCGACCGCGATGTTCCAGGTCGTGCTCGGCGGCCTGCTGGTATTCCTGGCAGGCGTGTTGATCGGCATTTCCTGAGAACGGCCGGGGGTCTGGCGGGGGCGCATCTGACATTGCCACCGTGTATGGCCCGAAGAATGTAGATACCGTCTTGGATGTCAAGGGGTGTGAGCATAGTTTGGATCGAAGGGTTGGCCATGTTTGAGTACGCCGAAGGCCTGATGAAGGAGTTTGCGCATCACGGCTCCGACCACGGCCATTTTAGGTTTGCCGCGTTCCAACAATCGGCGGGCAAACTCCCGCAGAATGGGATTGTGGTGCATCGCCACCACCGCGGGCAGATACAGCGCCTTGCGTAAGCGTGCATTGCCGGTTTTGCTCAGGCGGGTTTTCCCATGGACCGAACTACCGGAATCACGCTGGCGCGGGCAGAGTCCTGCGTGCGCGGCGGCTTGGCGGGCCGTACGGCAAGACGGTGAGGGAAGTTCGGCCAGCAGTTTGAGCGCGGTGCATTCCCCGATGCCCGGAATACTTTGCAGGAGAGCACAGCGCTGCTGGAGGACCGGGCAGGTGCGCACATGCTCACGCAGTCGGTGTTGGAGTTGACGGATTAGGTCATCGAGGTGCGCGAGATGCGCGGTGATGGACTCGCGCAAGATGCTGGTGGCGTCCTCGAGATCGAGACGGTTGTGCTCCTGCCGATACATGGCGTGCAGCGCATCGAGTCGGCGCACCAAGGCTTGCAGTTGGCGTTGCTCGGACGGCGGCGGCACCCACACCGGCGGTTGCTGGGTGGCCACGAAGCGGGCGATCAGTGCCGCATCGGTTTTGTCGGTTTTGGTGCGAGCCAGTTCACTCTTGGCGAAAGCATGAGTGCGCGCCGGGTTGATCACGCTGACCGACACGCCACGTTGGTGCAGAAACAGCGCCAGCGCGTCGCCGTAGACGCCGGTGGCCTCCAAGCCGGCGTGCAGGGGCGCGGTCGCATGGTCGCGCAGCCAGGTGTCGAGTTGCTGGAACCCAACGACGCTGTTGGCGAACTGGCGGTGGCGAGTCCGCCCCTCCTGCAGCAGGACGGCGTCGAAGGTGCGTTTGGCAATGTCAATACCGAGAGTGGCTTGGGTTGTCATCAAAGGCTCCTGGTGATTGAATGTGTTCGTGGGAAGACGACGATGGTCGGGCCGAGCTTGTGCATACAGGTTCACTCCGAAAGCGTTCGGAGGACCTTCGATACCGTCCGGCCTGCACCGCGCGGGGAAAGGGATCTGATCTACAAGACAGGCTGATAGGCCTGACCACGGCGACAGATTCACCTTTCCCCGGTCTTTCCACACGGATCGATTCCCCTACGGGGCTACAGTAGGGACGAGAAGAGGAAAGATACAAGCCACGGCGCTCTGTCGCCGTGCCGGAGGCGCCCCGGCAGAGCGGGGCGGCTACAAGACTGTCATCCGATGGTGTCAGTACTCGGATGCGCCCGTCTGGCGGTCACCGGCCACTTGCGGCACGTCGCGAAGCGCGATATGGTGGACGTGTTGGTGTTGGGTCGCGAGCGGAATTTTTCCTGAACCCGAAAGGAGTCTGCGTATGGCCAGTCCACTGACAATTCTGGGGATCGCCGGCAGTCTGCGGAAAGCATCGTACAACCGCGCGGCGTTGCGCGTGGCACAACAGGTCGCGCCGAAAGACGTCACAATCGAGATCTTTGAGCTCGACGGTATCCCGCCGTTCAATCAGGACGACGATCAACACCCGCCGGAACGGGTCGTCCAGTTCAAGACGCGTATCCGGGCGGCGGATGCCATTCTGTTCGTCACGCCGGAATACAATTACTCGATCCCCGGCGTACTGAAGAACGCCATCGATTGGGCATCGCGGCCCTACGGCGACAGCGCGTGGGACGGCAAACCGGCGGCAATCATGGGGGCGTCGCCCGGTATGTTGGGGACTGCGCGGGCCCAGTATCATCTCCGGCAATGTTTCGTGTTCCTGAACATGCACCCGCTCAACAAACCCGAAGTGATGATTGCCGACGCCGCGGACAAATTCGACGACAGGGGGAACCTGACGGACGACGATACCCGCGCACACATCGAGAAGCTCGTGAGCGCACTGACCCAATGGACGCGTCAGCTCCAGAAGGCGCGGGGGTGAGGCGAGAGGGGTGATGGGCGGTAGGAGATATCCGAGGGTAGGGACGCGCTCCGGCGCGTCCTAGGCCCCGGCTCGGAGTCGGGGCGCGGCCCTACCAAGCCTGCTGAGAAGCCAACTTTATCTTGAGATGGCCGTCGGTGCCGCGTAGCATGACGCGCACAATGGCTCGCACGACCTCATCGACCGGCCTGCTTCAGGGTGCGCGCGTCTATCTGTCCGGTCCGATGGATTTTGTCGCGTCGCGTGCGGCCGAGAAGAAATTGGGTTGGCGGAATCGGATGGGCGAGTTTCTGGAGGCGATGGGCGTCACGGTGTTCGATCCGTGGTTCAAGCCGGACGTGCGTGGGTTGTTCGAGTATGGCCGCGAAGACGTGAAGAGCGGCGAGCGAATCAAGAAGCGTTGGACGTATGCAGGCGGCCGGAAAGGCGCCGAAGCGCGGTCGTGGTGCGCGAGACAGTTTTGGGAAACGCTCCACATCGATCTGCGGATGGTGGACACGAGCGATTTTACCATCTCCTACGTTCCGACCAATATTTACAGCGTCGGCACGCCGCACGAGGTCATCACCTCCACCATTCAACACAAGCCCGTGCTGTTCGTCAGTCCGCCGGTTGTGTTTCCGACGTTGCACGAACTGCGCGAGCATTTGAAGAACGACCCCGCGGGCGCTGCGCTGTTGGAGAAGTTAGAAGCTGAGATCCCCATCAAGGAGAACCCGCGCGCCATTCCGCATCTCTGGTACGTCCCGATCGTGGGCGGGGAGAATTTCTTCGACGGATTCGGCTTCGCGCCGTTCCGCAAGAAATTCGGGTGGAAACAGGAGATCCAGCTCGACGAACACGAAAAGCGGTTTCCGCCGAGACGTCCGCTGTTGCCATTTCTGGCGGACCTGAACAGGCGTTTACCCCGGAAGTGGGACCGGAAGCTCAAGAAATTCGTTCCGGACGACGACTGGCTGCTCTGGGATTTCCGGAAAGACAAGCGCGGCAAGCGCGTCGACTCCATCCGCAGATGACTTGGGCTGTGTAACCGAAGCGTGAGCTTTGGTTCCCACCGCGGCTTACGCCACAGCTACAGTTTGCCGCATTGCGCGGGGCCTATCTCAAGTGTAAGCTGCCGACGGTGACGATCATGCAGGAACAACTCCGCGAAGCGCTGACCGCGTTCCTGTCGGCCAGTGCGACAAGGGACGCGGGCAAGATTAGGGCTGCACTGGCTCGCATCGGGGAGTTACGGCGGCAACTCGGCGACGACGCGCCGGCCGAGTTGCGGCATTATCTGGAGCGGCGGAGCTATCAAAAAGCGCTTGAGTTCTTAAAGTCTGGTGCGTAGCTGCGGCCCTGCGCGCACGCCCGTACGAGGCGCGCCCGTGAAGGGTGCGGCTACAACGAAGGCACTCTGGAGCCGAAGCGCTTGCCCGCCTGAGTCGGGCGAAAGCTTCGGTTCCCTTCCGCGGCTCCCTTCGACTCCGCTCAGGGCAGGTACGCCGCAGCTACAGGCCCCGCGCTACTGCCGCAGAGAAAGGATGGGGCAATACGGGCCTATGAACTCGCGATGCCACCACTGGCCCGTTTTGCGGCGGGTCGCGAAATCTGTGAAGTGATACCGGTAAACCATCGCGCGGATGTACCGTGGCGGCTCGCCGGGAAACGGATTTTGACCCAGCAATGCCAGGACCTGAGGCGAACCTTGCAGCAGGCGGATGCAGAAATCGATGAACCAAGGATTGGTGCGGTAATCGCCGAGCGCGGCGAACCACATCTGCCAGTCCAGACGCGGCTGGAACGGCTCGACAAACCGTGGCCGCGCCGACGGGTTACCCGGCTTGTACCTAAACTCGTACGGGCGCCAGGTCAGGCCGTCGTTGCTGCCTTCGACGATGATTTCGTTCCGCACCGATGTCATCACCGCGAACAACCCGTACGTGTTCACGCTGCGGAATGGCGCGATGGACTGGTAGGTGTCCATGTAGGCGATCCGAATCGGCCTGGGCCATCTCACGTGGAGGCGACAGACCCGGAATTGCTGCACCACCGAGACCAGAAGAATGCCGATGGCGACCGGCAGGGTCGTCCAAAAACGCCAACGGGGCGCGGCTGCGCCTCTGCGAAGCACAGCGGCCAGAGCGTCGGACAAACGGCGTTTCATCCTGCCGAACGGGCTGCCCCGACACCACTCCAGCAACGCCGCGTCATCCAGCAACAGGACGCACAGCAAGGCGGTCAGCAGGTTGAAGAAGCAATAATTTCCCGTCAGGGCGATCAGGCCCATGAACGCCACGAACACCCAGGCGGCAACAAACCGCGACCGCCGGGGTCCGAAGACGAGGAATGGTACACCCAACTCGACCCCGAACATGATCGCGCAGGACGTCTTCTGAAACCATACCGGCAGTTGGTGCGCGTACCAACCAATCCACGTCGGCAACGGCTGCGTTTCGTAGTGGACGGTCAGCGCCGTGAGGTTGTGCCACAGCGGATCGCCGCTGGCGAGTTTCACCACGCCCGAAGAGAGCATCAGCCGAAACAACAGCCAGCGGAACAGCCACAACCAAAGCCGTGAAGGCGGCGACTCGCGGGCCAGGCGCGGCACGAGTTGGAACGGGGCGAAGAAGATGGCGAGAAAACCCGTCTCCAGCAGCAGCATGTCCCATTGAAAGCTGAGAAAGACGTCGCACACAACCGACAGCGACAGGTAGAAGAGCCAGCAGCCGAACAACGCCAATGGCGTGGCGACGCCGACGATGACCAGTAACGACAGCAGCGCGCCGCCCCAGCACAGGGCGTGCAGCGCCGCGTTGCTGGAACTGAACCAGCACAGCGTGGGCGCCAACCAGTAGGCGGCCCAGCCGTTGTGGCCCAGCGAACCGTCTCGCACCGCCGTCATCAACGCCGCGGCCGGTGTGATTCCGTTGCTGCCGATCAACCCATCCACCTGGGTCCCGAGCGACACGAACGCGATCAGGTAGACCAGCCCCAGCAACCGCAGGAAGACCCAGCGCGTCAGGTAATGCGTCGGCACTTCGACGTGCCGGCCCCAGAAGAAGCGCGTCAGATGCGAAAACCCAGTGCGATGCCGGGCAACATAACGGTAAAACCATTCCGTGACCGGTTTGACACCGGGCACCTCCTGATAAAGCCACAGCGTCCAGTGCCGGCGCGGAGCGAATGCCAGCGTGCGGAACACGGCCTCCGCAGCCGAATGAATCCGCCCGTCCGCGTCAATCAGTTGCACCGCCTGCTCGCAGTCTTCCCGTCGCAGATTGGGGAATCGCTCGAAGAGGCCCGGCTCCTGAAAGGCGACATACTCGACGCGGTCGCCGGTGGCCTGGCGCCAGCGCGAGATCCAGCGACGGCAGAAATTGCAGTCGCCGTCAAAAATCATCACGGGTTTCATGTCACGTTGATCGTACGTCCGCAGGCGCTGCAGCGGATCTGTGGTGCGGTGAAGGCGGGGCTGAGCTGGATCGTGCGGCCGCAGGCGCACCGGAAGGATTCCCAGCCTGTGCCCGTCCGCTTGTACTGCAGCGGGATCAGCGGCGGGGCGGGTGTCTGGCCTGCGGCGGCAGGCGGCGGCGCGGCGGTTTCGGCCGCGGGGATCGTCAATATGCTCCCGCAGCGGACGCAACGGATGGTGTCCTGTTCGTAACCTTCAGGGACCGAAATGTCCAGGCCGCAGTTACAGTGAAGCCGCAGGTAGCCAAATGAGCGGTGCGCCAAGTGGTGCGTGTCTTGCCGGGTTTGAATCGGTCCCTCGGTCGACGGAGCGCGGATGTTTTGGGGCGTCGCCGAGTGCAACGTGCCGGTGCCGATCAACGAGCCGCCCTTGGCGCGGCGGTAGGCAGCCTCGTAGTCGGCGAACGACGCGCCGGTCATGCCGCGCAGGATGCGAATCCGTTCCCGGGTGGGCGGGTGCGAGGCGAACACGCTGTCGGGCTCATCCCCAGCGGCAGAGAGCGGGTTGACGATAAACATGGGAGCGGTGGCTTGGCTGGCGAAACTGAGCGGCACGTGAGCTTGGGAAATCTTCTCGAGCGCGGCGGCGAGGCCCTCGGGGTAACGCGTGAATTGCGCGGAGCTGGCGTCGGCGAGGTATTCGCGTTTGCGGGAGCAGGCGAAGTAGAGGAGTTGGGCCATGATCGGGCCAAGAATTGCGAACACCAAGCCAACCAGCACAATGATCGCTTGCGCTTCACCGCCACCGCGGGAGTCCGAACGGCTGCGCCCGCGTCCGCCATACCAAAGCGAGCGGCGGACGATTTCGGAAAGGATGACGATTGACCCGAGCATGACTGCCGCCAGCGTCATGAATTCCACGTCCCGGTTCTTCAGATGGCCCACTTCGTGGCCAATGACGCCCTCCAGTTCGTCGCGGTTGAGCCGGTACATCAGGCCGGTGGTGACGGTAATGGCGCTGCTGTCCGGTTTGCGGCCGACGGCGAAGGCGTTCGGCGCCGGATCGTCGATCAGGTAGATCCGCGGCGTAAACCCGAGCCCAGAGGCCAGGCACATCTCCTCGACGATGTTGAACAACTGGGGGCTGTCCTCGCGCTTGAGCTCGCGGGCGTAGGCGCCGTGCATGAGGATGTCTTCGGCGCTGGTGAAATACGCGATCATCATACCACCCCAGACCACGAGGGCGACCAACAATCCCAAGCCGCCGGCTCCCGGACCGGCGAGCAGTTCCCCGCCCGCATAGCCGACGAGCGCGAGAATCAACGCCATTCCCGCAACGAGCACTGCGGAACGACGGCGATTGGCTGCGATTTGCTCCCACATGGGCGAAAGGGGATGGAGTAATGATGTGATGGAGCGCTGGAGTGCTGGGACGTCAGCGATGTTCAGCAATCCTCCATTACTCCCTCACTCCCGTACCCCGTTGTATTTCAAAACTTTACCTGCGGCGCCTCGCGTTCGGCTTCCGGTTTGACCTCGAACAGATCGCGGTGCCCGAAGTGGAACGTCGTGGCAATGAAGTTTACCGGGAAGATCTCGATGCGCACGTTGTAGGTCATGACCGAGTCGTTGTAGAACTGACGCGCGAAAGCGATCTTGTTTTCGGTCGAGGTAAGCTCCTCCTGTAGCCGCAGAAAGTTCTGGTTCGCCTTCAGATCGGGATACGCCTCGGCGACCGCGAACAGCGACTTGAGCGCGCCCGTCAATACATTCTCGGCCTCGGCGCGTTCGCCGACGGTCTTGGCGTTCATGGCCATGTTGCGGGCTTGGACGACCTTCTCGAACGTCTCGCGTTCGTGTTGGGCGTAGCCCTTGACGGTTTCGACCAGATTCGGGATCAGGTCGTGCCGCCGTTTGAGTTGCACGTCGATTTGCGCCCAGGCGTTCTCCACCTGATTGCGGAGTCGGACGAGGCCGTTATAGGCTCCCGCCACCCACAGCAACACAACGGCGGCCAATGCCACCAGAATCAATGCGATTATTCCAAGGCCCATGTCGTTGCCTCCTTAGTTCACGGTTTTGATTTCATACCGAAGAGTTCATTCAAGTGATCGATGGTCTTCCGTGCCCCGCTTTCGGGCGGGAACATCGAGAGAAGCCGCTGCAATTCGTCCGCGTCAAACCACAGACCGTGGCCCCGGGGGCATTTGTCGAGGGTCAGGGTCGCCGAGCCAGCGTGTTCCACTTGGATTTCCCGCAACGGCTGGTCACAGCGCGGGCAGAGGTGCGGGCGGCCATTGGGCAAGACGCCGCGCTGCTGTTGGAAGCGGAGGAGGGGATCGTCGGCTCTTGCACCCGTGCGTTCCAAGAGCGCTTCGAGTTCGCCTGCATCCAGCCACAACCCGCGGCACCGGTCACAAGAATCGACTTCGATCTCCTTGAAATGCAGGATGAAAAGCGGGATGTCGCACTTTGGGCAAACTCGAACCATTAGATCGCTTGATCCCTCCCGCGGGAGATGATGCCGTCAGTCTCCAAGCGGCGTCAAGTTCATCTGGCGGGCCCGAGGATGTTGTCAAAGCGGTGGCAATCAGGTAATAATAAGGTTGTGGCCGGAAAAAACCTGAGTGTAGCAAGCATCGATTGGGCAACGTGGAAGCCGACGGAGTATGCCACCCTGTGCTTCATCATGTGCGACGGACAGATTCTGCTGATTCGCAAGAAGCGAGGGCTGGGCGCGGGGAAAATCAATGGGCCGGGCGGGAGGATCGAGAAGAATGAGACGGCCCGGGCGTCGGCGATCCGCGAGACCCAGGAGGAAATCGGTGTCACGCCTACTGGCGTGGAGCAAGTGGGCGAGCTTTTCTTCGAGTTTCTCGACGGATATAAACTGCACGTCGCGGTGTTTGCCGCCAGCGGACTTGAAGGCGAGCTGCGCGAGACGCCTGAAGCGAAGCCCTTCTGGGCAAAACTCGACAGGATCCCGTACGACGGGATGTGGCAGGATGACCCGTATTGGCTGCCGTTGTTGCTGGCTCGCAGGGCGTTTCGCGGGTTTTTTGTATTTGACCATGAAACTCTTCTAAGCCATCGGATCGATTTACCTTCGACTTGACGCGGGTGGTAACCCAGCCCGGTCCGGGAACGGGCGATCCATCTCGCAAGTCGCAACATGCTTGTACTATGCGTGTTGCGTATAAAATCCTACAAATCCGCTCGAAAATAGCTTGTTTTCCATTGAACGCCTATGATAAGCAGGGTGTCACATGTGCGAAAACGAATGAAAACCCGTCAGAGAATAACAAAGAAAATCCGTCGGTCATCTCCACTTCGGCGGCTGGCACGGGTGTCTCGACCCGTGAAGGAGCCGAGTTTGCTGGAGAAAATCGCGCAAGTGACTGATGAACTGCAGATCTTGCGCAGCAGACTCGCCAACGCGGGAGATGACTTTCCGACGGTCGGCACACACCGGATCGCTTCCTTGGAGGCAGAATTGGAGCGACTCTGGGAGTTGCGGCGGAGGGAGCGGGCTGCTCCGTTAAGGGAAACAGCACTTACAGAGGAAGAAGAGAAAGTTCTGGCCTTTCCAAGTGGAAGTCGTTCGCGCGCGTAAAGTACGACAGGCCAGTAGCTAATTCGCGCGAGCAAGGCGATTAGTCGCCGTGCTCGCGCTTTGTTTTGCCACTCTGTCACCGACGCAAGCGTTTCAGGCGTCGTCGGTTCAGTCGCCAAACTGAGCCGTGAGGCAACGGACGACTCGCGCTAGGCGAGGTCGATGACGGCCCGCACGAGCTTCTCAATCCCTTCCGCAGCTTCTTTGATGCTGTTCGCGAGCATGTAAGCGGGGGTGCTGACGAGTTTTCGCTTCTTGTCCACAACGAATTCCGAGACGGGACAGGCAACGTGTTTTGCCCCCATCTTCTCGATGTCTTTGGCGGTGTTCTTGTCGGTTCCGATGGTGATTTGCGCCTGGTCCGGACCGAATAGCTTCGCGCCGATCACGGGCGCGATACAAACCATGCCAATGGGTTTCTCTGCCGCATGGACTTCGGTCGCCAGGCGTGCGACCTCAGGATTCACCGAGCAATTTGGTCCGTTGAAAGCGTAATCGCAAAGGTTTTTGGCGGCGCCGAAGCCACCGGGAAAAATCAGGGCGTCGATATCACTTGCTTTCACGTCGACGACGTCATGGATCTTGCCGCGGGCGATGCGGGCGGACTCAACCAGTACGTTGCGGACTTCGCCCTTGGATTGTTCGCCGGTAAGGTGATTGACGACGTGACGCTGGCGGATATTGGGCGCCAGGCATACGGCCTCCGCCCCGGCGCGGTCGATGGCCAGCAGCGTGAGCACCGATTCATGGATTTCCGAACCATCCATGACCCCGCAACCTGACAACACAACCCCAATTTTCTTTGCCATAGTTACCTCCGGCCCCGTATTGTAGCGCGCTCAGCATGGCAACTCAAACCAAGAACATGGCGCGGTTGCTCGACATCATGGCGCGCCTGCGGGGACCGGGTGGTTGTCCGTGGGACCGCGAGCAAACCCATCAATCCATCCGCCACAACCTGATTGAGGAATGCTACGAGGCGCTGGACGCGTTGGACGCTGGCAAGATGGACGAGTTCAAGGACGAACTGGGCGATCTGCTCCTGCAAATCGTCTTCCACGCGCAAATGGCGAGCGAATCCCGCCAGTTCGATTTCGACGGGGTGGCCAAATCCATTAGCGAGAAGCTGGTGCGCCGCCACCCACACGTGTTCGGTTCAAAGACCGTCCGCAACAGCGCCGAGGTCCTCAGTCAATGGGAGGCGATCAAGAAATCCGAGAAGAAGGCGCGAAGCATTGTGCACCTGGAAGACCTGCCCAAACACCTTCCCGCGCTGCTCAAGGCCGACAAGGTACAACGCAAGGTCGCCCGCGTCGGGTTCGATTGGAAGCGGGTGGACGACGTTGTGCGCAAGGTGGAAGAGGAACTTCGCGAGTTGAAAGGGGCGCTCGCTTCGGGGAATCGGCGTCAATTCGAGGAAGAACTTGGGGACTTGTTGTTCGCGGCGGTGAATCTCGCCCGGTTTGAGAACCTGCAAGCGGAGGAACTACTCAACCGGACGGTTGCCAAGTTCGCGAAGCGGTTCCAGGAGATTGAGAAAGCCGTTCACGCCAGCGGCCGGCGACTCGAAGACTGCACGCTGGAAGAACTCGACGCGTTATGGGAATCAGCCAAGCACCGGCAGCGGGGCCGCCGCGCGACGCCGCGGCCAGCCGCCGGGCGCTAGTTTACGAACTGCAGGAATCGTGTTCGCAGTGGCATTGTTCGATCGTGCAGGCTTTGGCCGCGCAGGCTTCGCCACAGAACACCAGGTTGCCTCGGCGCACGCCCCGGTCCACGTCGACGGTGCACGTACAACTTGCACAGGCGCATTTCACCCGCCGCGATCGTTTCGCTGGCGCGTTCGTTTTCGTGCTCTTCTTCATCAATCCTCCTTCACTGGATCGCACTTCATTATAGACGCAACGCGCGCTGACGGCAACTGTGCAGGTTCACTCACGCCGCGACGGCACCGTGGTAGACGCGCGGGACCCGGGCCGTTTTGGTGATGCCGCACAGTACCTCCCAGGCAATGGTGTCTTCCCAACCGGCCACTTCGCTGGCCGTGATTTCCTCCGTCCCTTGCCGGCCGATGAACACCACCTCGTCCCCGCACTGAACCTCCGGCAGCGCGGTCACGTCCACCATGATTTGGTCCATCGTGACGCGCCCGACCACCGGGCAACGCGCGCCCCCGATGAGCACATGCGCCTTGTTGGAGAGATGGCGGCTGAACCCGTCGGCGTAACCCGCAGTCACCGTGGCGATCTTCATCGGTTTCCTGGCGGTGAACGTTTGCCCGTAGCTGATTGTTCGGCCGGCGGCGACCGGCTTCACATAGGCCACCCGCGCCTTGAAGGAAAGAGCCGGCACGAATTCGTCGGAGCGTTGGAGCGCGGGAGCGTGAGGAGCGTCGGGCGCGATACCGTACAACAGCAGCCCCGGTCGCACCATGTTCAGCGCTGCTTCGGGAAGATTCAGCACGGCGGCGCTGTTGGCGGCGTGGAGCAGGGGAATCTTCAGTCCGTTGGTTTCGAGTTGCGCGACCACCTTCTGAAATAATCCCAGCTCTCGCCGCGTTTCGTCGAGATTCTCATCGGCGGACGGAAAATGCGTGTACAACCCCGCCACCCTCAGGTGCTGCAGGACGCCCAACCGAAACAGGTTCGCCGCGGCGTCTTCATGCCAGAAACCGACGCGCCCCATGCCGGTATCCACTTCGACGTGCACGTCTGCGGTCAGGCCGCGCCGCCGGACCTCGTTCTCAAACAAATGCGCTTCGTCGAGGGTTGAGATCGTCGGCGTGATGTTTTGTTCGACCATCTTGGCGACCTCGAACGGCAACGCTGAGCCAAACAGCAGAATGGGCCAGCCGCTGCCGCCGATTTGCCGCAAGACCAGCGCTTCCGATAGATTGGCGACGGCGAACGCGTCGACGCCGCATTGCATCAATGTTCCGCCGACCTGCGCCAGGCCGTGTCCGTAGGCATCGGCTTTCACCACCGCCATCAACTCGACGTTCGGCCCAATCCGCCGACGGATGGCGGCGACGTTGTGGCGCAACGCGCCGAGATCAACTTCCACCCAGCAACGGTAATACGATTGCGGAACCATGTCGGCGCGAGTGTATCAAACTGCTCCCGCGCGACGACAGAAATCAGAATTCAGCAGACCGCATCGGCTGATCCGTGAACGGCGGCGGAGGGCGTTTGCCGGACGTGTGCGGGATTCCTGGGGCGACTGCATCTGCGAGTCGAGGCCGGTGCCGTTCGCTGCAGCGGCGCGCGCAGACCGCCGCGGCAGGACCAACTACTTCTCCCCGGCCACGACCACCGGAGCGGTCGTGGGCTCCGCGAATTTCTTCCAGGCATCGGCCAGTGAAAACTCGACGTACGGTCGGTCGGCTGCACGAACGTTTTCCCGGCGATTGGCGACCCAGATCTTATCGGCGGTCAGATCGTAGATTACGGTTTGTAGGTTGGATTTCATCGCGATTTGCCGCGCCAGTTCCTGGATGGTGGCCACGTTGAGTTTGCCCTGCATCTCGCGGACGAGCTGGGCCTGTTTGTTCTCGTAGTGGCCGCCGTAAACGACGTCGCGAAACTGCGGCAGCGTGTTGCCGCCCACCTTCAACGTGTCGCGGTCGTTGGCGTGGTAGGCGAGGCAGTGCTGGGCGGAAGTAATCATGCCAATTAGATTGTCATGTTTGTCGCCGAGGAAATAAACGTACGAGTTCGTGCGACGGGCCGCGCGGATGATCGCAGCGGCCTCCTCTGCCGTGTCGGCATAACGCAGCACGTTTTTCAGCAGGAACGGCATCGGGACGCCGGCGAGTGTTTCGCCCGGGGGATTGCCAAAGCCCATTTCGCTCAGGGCCACCCCCTTGTCGTTGATACCCGAGACCGCGCCGACGAATCCAACCCAGCCGATGGTGACGTAGGCGTTGGCGTTTTCGGTCGTGGGCCGGTAGACGGTGATCAGGGGACGGCGCTGCAAGTTGAAGTTCGCTCCGTAATCGAGGATGCGGAGTTGATAAACGTGGCCGTCGCTCGTGGCGTGGCCTTTGGCCACCAGTCCGCTGCAGCTCGTTTCGCCGGTGTCGGGGATCGCGTGCATCCGGTGAATCACGTCCAGGGGGATGCCGCTACCGTCGGCCAGTCCCTGCATCTCATCCAAATCCTCCTGCGGAGCGTACGGCGCCATCAGATGCCACGCGCGGTCGAGAAACTCGTTAATGATCTCGTCCTCGTCCCGCTTCGTCAGCAGCTTCGATTCACGCATCGCTTTCGGCAGGAACTTGTTCGCGCCCTGCTGGACGTCGCCGATCGTTCCGCGCACTTGGGCCGCCAACAACTGGCCCTGCTCGTAGCCCATCTCGTACGGCGTGCCACTGACGTACAACACCGTGATGCGGTTCTCCTCGTCGCCGATGTACTCGACGTGGCCCACGTGCGTGACGGTGCGGTCGAGCTTCGGTTGATCGAGAATGCTTTCGACCCGGGGATTCGTCATCACCAGGTTCTTGGCGACCGTCCCGCAGCCGAGGGCCCACACCACGCCCGCGGCGAGCGCGGTCAGTGGCAAAGATCGTTTCCAGGTATTCATTCCGCGTCAGTGACAGGCATAATTTACGCCGGATTACCCATTGTGCGAGCCGTCGAGGCGGAGGCGGCTCAACTCATTGCCGCCCAGCGCCGTAGCCGAAGTATTTGCGGGTTTTGATCAGGTCGGCAACGGAAGCCGGCACCATGGTTTCCCAGGCGGGATTGCCGGCGCGGATGTCCTTCAACAATTCGGCCGAATGAACGTCCAGGTACTCGGTCTTGGTCCCTTGCAGATCCTCAATGAAACGGTTCTGGCGCAAATGCGCCACGAGGTGCTGGATGCGACCGGCGACGTCCAGGTTCTCGATGGTGACGATCGACCCCGGCTTGGGGCCCCGGCAGGGATACACGTAGAACCGGACGGGACCTTGAAACATCCGCCCCGCGGCCTCCAGCACGCCGCCCTTCAGGTCGGCGTAGTATTTCTCGTCGAGGATCTCCTGCAACGTAGGCAGACCGATGGCGATGCCAATCGCGTTGTTGGTGCTACGCCGCAAGTACTCGACCGTGTGATAGAACTCGCCGTGGCTGGTCACCAACACCATCTTGCCGACGGTGCGCAGCGTGTCGACCCGCGCCAGAAAATCCGCGGGATCGACCCGGTCGCGTTGCAGGAGGTTGCGCATCGTGATTTCCATCAGCACCACCGCGTCCCGACTCGGCGGTGAGTCGGCAACAAACTGGCGCCGGGCGCACTCGAGCATGTCGACGTGCAGGTGGTTGACGGGACGAAACGTGCCGCGCTCGACCAAGACCGGTTTCTTGTACAACACCTCCGACGGTTGGACGACTTCGCCGTCGACCGTGAACATCACCGCCTCGGTCAGGCCCTGCTCGACCAACTGCAGGCTCATCAGCCGGTTGTCGACGTTGGCAAACGCCGTACCCGAGAACTTGATCATGTCGATTTCGATCCGGTTCTTGGTGAGTTGATCGAGCAGAGAACTGATCAGTTTCTCGGGCTGATCGTGGTGATAGAACGCTCCGTAGACGAGGTTCACGCCGATGACGCCCAGCGTTTCCTGTTCGCGCAGGTTCTCTTCGTCCAACAACCGGACGTGGATCATGATCTGCGAAGGCTCCGCGCGTGGTTCTGCCTGGAACTTTATACCGAGCCAGCCGTTCGAATCCGCCCGTCGGGTGTAACTGCGCGCCGCGACGGTGTTGGCGAAGACGAAAAACGTCGTGTTGGCCCCGCGGGCCGCGTCGAGGCGCTCGATCAACAGATTGTATTCGTAATCCATCATCTGCTGGAGCCGCACCCGGCTCACGTACCGCTCGGTCGGGCCGTAAATGGCGTCGCTGACCGTCTTGTCGTAGGCCGACATCGTTTTGGCGACCGTGCCGGCGGCGCCGCCCACGCGAAAGAACCAGCGGGCCACCTCCTGTCCGGCGCCGATCTCGGCGAACGTGCCGTACTTGTTTGAGTCGAGATTGATTCGGAAGGCCTTCTGGCCCGTTTCGGTCGGTTCGCGATGATTCATTGGTTGCCCCCGCGTTAGACTCTGCCCATCGTCCGTCGTTCAAATCGTCTTGTACTGTGGTGCCCGCAAGTAAATCGGCTCGAGGCGGTCGTCACCCCGGTCGCCATCGGCGTGAAACTGTTGCACCGCCTGCCAGCCGAGGGCCGCGGCGCCGGGAAAGACCGGCGTTTCACAAATCGACGCGAACCCACCGAAGAGCAATGCCAGATCGTGCTGGAAGCGTTCCATCTCCGGGCTGACAAACCAGATTGGGTGGTGAATCTGGTCGGCAATCGCTTCCAAGGCCTCGATGCGGCATGGACTCGCAGGTCGTCCGTCGCGGTCATAAAGCGCGAAATATACCTCGTCACGGCGGGCATCGCACAGCACGCACATCTGCGGGCAATCGCGCGGCATCTTCGGGAGCGCCGTCAAGGCCACAGCGTCGAAACTGCTGACGCCTTTGCTCGGCAACTGGCCGGGGAATGCCAGGCCCTTGGCTGCGGCGATCCCCGCGCGAATCCCCGTAAACGAGCCCGGACCGAGCCCGACGGCGAGCAGCCCGATGTCTTTCGCCGTCAGGCGGTTCCCGGAGAGAAGCTTTCCCGCGGTGTCGAACAGATTCTGCCCCGGGGCGGTGCGATCGAACGTCTCCTCCGCCAGCGGCTGGTCCTCGCGCAACAAGGCGACCGCGCCGCGACGGGTGGAGGTGTCGATGGCCAGCGTGATCATGCCACCTCGATGCGGCGCGCGTTCTCGCCCAACAATCCGATGCGGACACGTCGGGCGCGCTCGGGCAGCAGCGGCTCGATTTTTTCCGCCCACTCGATCACCGTCACCCCGTCCCCATTCAGGTACTCCTCGACGCCGATCGCCAGCGCCTGTCTGATGGAATCCAGGCGATACAGATCGAGGTGAAACAAGGGGAGCCGACCACCGACGTACTCGTGGATGAGCGCAAACGTGGGGCTCGTTACCTCTTGTGAGATACCGAGGCTGCGGGCGACGCCTTTGATGAGGGCGGTCTTGCCACTGCCGAGTTCACCGGACAAAGCAAGCACGTCGCCGCGCTCCAGCCCGGTCGCGAGTCGTTCGCCGAATCCGATGGTCTCTTCGACGCAGTGTGTCTCAATGCTTTGCGAAGTGATCATAACCGGCCGGTGTTATGCGACGTCTCGTTCCATCGCGTTCGATGAGCGTCACGGTGCCGCGGGAGCGGACGACCCGGCCGATTTCCGTCAACTCAACCTCGAACCGGCGATGCCATTTGGTGCGGAGCGCGGTGACGCGCCGCGGGTCGATGGTGAACAGGAGTTCGAAGTCCTCGCCGTCGTTGAGTGCGGCGCGGAGGCTCCCGCGCGCGGCGCGCGCCAGGGGGATTTCGGCGGCATGGATCTCAAATCCGACGGCGTTCTGGTTCGCCTCGACGAGCCGTTGAAGGTCGCTGGACAAGCCGTCGCTGAGATCGATCATCGCGTGGATGGGAAACCGGGTGGCGAGCCATCGCGCCTCGTGGATCCGCGGCGTGAACGTGAGATGTTTGCCGCGCAACGAGCCCCCGAGCGTTCCCGTTACAAACACCGAGTCGCCGACGCGCGCGCCGCGGCGCCGCACCACGCGCGATTTCTCGGCCTGGCCGATCAGCGTCACCACGGCAAACTGCTCGTGCGTCACGCGGGTCGTGTCGCCCCCCACGATTTGGCAGCCGAATCTGGCTGCCGCCGCGCGGAGCCCGGCATAGAGTTCGTCTACCCACTGGACGCTGGTTCCCGGACGCAACCCGATGCTGACGACGGCCCAACGGGGCACGCCCCCCATGGCCGCGATGTCGCTGAGATTGCGGGCCATGGCCTTCCAGCCGATGCGTCGCGGCGGCGTGTTACGGAGGAAATGCGCGCCCTCCACGACGGGGTCGCAGGTGTAGAGCAAGACCGTCTGCGGATCGGGGCCGGGCAACACCGCGCAATCGTCGCCGGCGTGGGGGAGGAAGGTACAGAGTTTCTTGATCAACCCAAACTCCGCGATGTCATTGATGGTTTTCATGAATGCGTGCGAACGTAGAGCAGCATCGCGGCGTTGGTTGCATTGAACAGCGCATGCATGGTGATCGGAGCCAGCAGCGAGCCGGTCAACTCGTACGCGAGTCCCAGGCCGAGCGCCAGCGCGAACAGCGGCCCCAGCGACGGCACATGCAGGTGGGCGAGCGCGAACGCGGCCGACACGACGGCCAGCGCCTTCCAAGTCCCCCAGCGCTGTTTGAGCGCAGGGTAGGCGAATCCGCGGAAGAAGAACTCTTCGCATACCGGCGCCAAGACGACGGCGAAGGCGACGATGAGGCCCACGACGACCCGCGAATCGGTGGTGATGAGCAAGTCGACGACGGGTTGGGGCGTGTCGGCAATGCCGGCGAGATGGCACAGCCGTTCGTACACGACCAGCACGATGGCGAGTGGGGGCAGCACCGCAAAGAAGAAGATTCCCCCGAAGGTCAGCGCGGGCAGGGATGATTCGCGGCGAATGCCGACTGCTTGCTGCCAACTGGCGGCGCGTCGTCGAAAGAAGGCACCCATGGCGAGCAAGCTGGCGGCGTACAGCAACATCTCCGCGGCGATTGACCACGGTGGGGCGTCCGCCTGATCGACCCGGGCCAGCTTGAGGCCGAACGCGAGCAGGCTGTTGGCCACGGCCAGGGCCAGAATCAGCAATCCGGTGGCGAATAGGAGATCGCGCGTCGTCCAAGGCTTGGACTCGACTCGCAGCAGTGGTTTGGCCGAGTCGGCAGTAAGGGGTCGCATCCATCCACTCAGGCGAAACGTCAGGTACACATCGCAAACCAGTCCCACGCCGAGGAAGAGCAAGGTGGCGGCGCCTACCGCCGGGTAGCGCGTGGCCAGTTCCGCCTCGGAGAAACTGGCGGGACCGGACGCGCCCGCAGCCAAAGCCAACAGTTGCGGGAAGAAAAGATTGAGTGAAAACACCATGACCGCTGTCGAACCGCGTGGGCAATCTTCGGCCAGAGGCATCGTGAATGCAACCACTTTCACGGTCGCCGCCCGGGTTGGACTTGTCAGCGCCCCGCTGGCCGAGTAAGATGCGCAGCACGGTTTGAGTCAACGAAACCACGGAGAACTTATAATCACATGAAGCGGGAATTCCTGACAGCAGTGGTGTTTGCAGTCGCAACCGTCAGCCTCTCTTGGGCGCAGGGAACGAACGGCCCCGCCGTCGCAGCCAAGGGCCTCGCCGTGGGAACGAATAACGCGGCTGAAGCGACCAACGCTCCCGCGGGCGGCACGCCGAAGATTCAATTCGACAACACCGTCTACGATTTTGGGACGACCTCTCAGGTGGATTCGGTCACGGGCACGTTCACGTTCCACAACGCCGGCGATGGGGAACTGAAGATCCAGCGAGCGGTGCCATCCTGCGGGTGCACGGTGGCGAGTGTGAAGCCCGATGTGCTGAAGCCCGGCGAGAAAGGCCAACTGGTTTTCACCGTGCGGCTGGGTGGCGCCCGCGGGCATCTGGAGAAACACATCAACGTCCCCTCCAATGACCGGCAGAGTCCCAATGTGAGCCTCACGATCAAAGCCAATGTGGTTCAGGTGGTGGAGGTGAGTCCGACCCAGATTGTCGTGGGAGACCTGCGACCGGGAGCAACCACCAACCTGGTCGTTCACGTGCGGCGTACCGACGGCAAGAAACTTTCGATCACGAATACGGAGACGTCCAACAAATCCGTGCGGGCACGCGTCGAGCCCGGTGACAACGACCAAAGCGCGACGGTGATTATTGAAGTCACGGGCGAAGGTGTGGCGCGGCGGTTCGCCGAGCAGGTGAAACTGTTCCTGGACGGCGCCTCGCAACCGATGTCGACGATTTCCGTGTTGGGGCGCGTCCTGGGTGACATCAGCGTTACGCCCGAGGCCCTGTTTTGGGGCATCACCGATCCGCAACATTGGCCGGGGTCATATCCCGAGGCCATGATCACCCGTCAGATAACGATCGAGGCCACTCAACCCACGAAGCCACTGGAAGTTCAGAACGTCACCAGTAGTGTCAAAGAAGTGAGCGTCGAGTTGCTCCCGGTTGAGAAGGGCAAGACCTACAAGCTGATGGCCAAGCTCGGGGAAGTGCCCAAGGAATCCACCCGCGGGACCATCAGCTTCGATACGAACATCGCGAGCCAGCCGAAGGTTGTGGTGCCAGTGACCATCAACGTTCTGCGGCGGTAGGCGGGCGACGACCGATGCGGCGCACCATCCAGCGGGCGCTTCTGATCGTGTTGGCGGGGGGCGCGTTGGGATTGGTGGCGAACGCGATCTCGACCCGGGGCATTCCTTACATCGCTCCGCCGAAACCCCGGTTGCAGGCACGGGACACTGTCCCGCTCCACGAGGCGCAGGAACTGTGGCGAAGCGGGACCACGTTCTTCCTCGACGCGCGTTCCCCGGCCGATTACGCCGCCGGCCATATCGCCAACGCGTTCAGTTTGCCGGTTGAGGATTTCGACCAGCAGTATCCGCGCGTGGCGACCCTGTTGACACCCGACTCGAGCATCGTCGTCTACTGCGACGGCCAACAGTGCGATTTGAGTCACCGGCTGATGGTGAAACTGAGTGAGCTTGGTTATCGCCACGTGCGCGTGCTCGTGAACGGCTGGACGGTCTGGCAAACAGCGGGATTGCCATCCCGCAAAGGAGAGCAACCATGAAGGCGGTGGCCCTGCTGCTGCGGCTCGCGCTGGGGGGCGCGTTCATAATTGCCGGCGCGCTGAAGTTTCTGCAACCCGCCACGTTTGCGGCCGACATCGGGAATTACCGGCTGTTGCCACACGAGGCGATCAACCTGTTGGCCATTACTCTGCCCTGGATCGAGGTCGTCGCGGGCGTTCTCCTGGCGCTGGGAGTCTGGCGTCGGGCCAGCGCCGGGGTGATTGCGGTGATGCTGATGGTGTTCCTGATCGCCATCGGGCAGGCTCTGGCGCGCGGGCTGGACGTTCGGTGTGGTTGTTTTGGAACGGTTGAAGCGCGCAGGGTCAGCGTGTTGGCGTTGGGGCAAGACACGGCCTTGCTGGCCGTGGCTGCGTGGCTGGTCTGGCGAGAAAAAAACTGAGGTTGTCGGAGCGCTCGGCAGGCATGGGGAGCCCAGCATATTTTACGAGACAACCTGCGCTTCGTACATGTTAAGGTCGTTCGGAGGAGCGAAACGCGGCGAGACCAAGTGGAGGCGAACATGAAACATCAAGTCGTGGCAACCGAGGCAGTGCCGAAAGCAATCGGCCCTTACTCGCAGGCGGTGTGGGCGGGGGACTTTCTTTTCTGCGCGGGGCAGATCGCCCTGGATCTTGCGAGCGGCGATATGGCGGCCGGGGGCATCGCCGAGCAGACGGCGCGCGTCCTAGAAAACGTTCGGGCCCTGCTCGAGTCGCAAGGCCTGAAGTTGGGAAATGTCGTGAAAACCACCGTGTTCCTGAGCGACATGAAACACTTCGCGGCGATGAACGAGGTCTACGCCAAGTATTTTGCGAAGGAGCCGCCGGCGCGTTCGACGGTGCAGGCGGCGCGGCTGCCGAAGGACGCATTGGTGTTGATCGAAGTCGTAGCCGCGCGATGATGGGACGCCGCGGAGAAGCCTGTTCGGGCTAGAAGCAGGGCGCGCTGTAAATCTTGCCGAGGCGATATTCGAAATAGGCCTTCCGCTTGTCGCGCGCCGCTTGGAAGGTGGGATTGCTTACCAGGAGCCAACAGAACTCAACCCATTCGCTCAGTTTCACCGGGGGGATCTTGATCTTCCTCATTGGGAGTTCCTGTTGGGAACGCGGTTATGAGCAGGTGGTATGCTAGAAACGGGTCGCCGCCCAATTGCCGTTCCGAGGCGTCAGGCCCGGCATGATTTCCCTGGGATCCGAGGGCCCGGACTTGCTGCCGTCAGGCGACCGGCGCCGGGTCCCTCGCACTCGTGAAACACCGCTTGCGTGGGTGAGAAGCGCTATCGGTCCTTTGGCCTTGCTGGGGCTGCAGGCGGTGTGTTAGCTTTCGCCCCGGCTTTTATGAGGAAAGTGGGGCGCTTCCGGTCAACACTAGCGGTGGTCGTGTGGCTTGCAGCGATGGCAACGCAGGCTGAGGAACCATCCGGGAGTGAGAACCGCGGACCGTCGGCGACGATCGACGCCGAGAAGATGAATTTCGATCAAGTCTCCAAGATCTACACTGCTGAAGGCAACGTTATCATTCGTTACAAGGACGACACGCTGCGGGCGGACCGGGTCAAATTCAACACCGAGACGAAGGACGCCTGGGCCGAGGGTCATGTTCGCCTGAATCAGCCGGGGGAGGAATGGGTCGCGCCATCGCTGTTCTACAACTTCGACACGCACGCGCTGAAGGCCGACAACATCCGCGGATTCGTCAACCCGCTGTACCTGAGCGGGGAACAACTGCAGCAGGTCGATACGAACCATTACGTGTTCACCCGTGGCACGGCGACCACGTGCGATTACGACCGGCCGGACTATCACTTGGAGGGTACGCATGGTGAGATTTGGCCCGGCGATCGGGTCGTGATGTACGACGCCACGTTGCGCTTCGGCGACGTACCGGTCTTTTGGTTTCCCATCGTTGTGTGGTCGCTCAAAGGCGACAATCCGCCGCTGCTCTTCAGCGTGGGCGATGACTCGCGTTGGGGCGCGTTTCTGTTGTCGAGCTACAGCTGGAATGTCAACCGCGACGTGCAAGTGACGGTTCACGCGGATGAACGGACCCGACGCGGGTTCGGCACCGGCGCGGACGTGAAATACCGGTTCGGCTCGGCCGGAGAGGGGTTGCTGACCGGCTACTACATCAACGACGCGAAACCCAAGGACACGACGGACGTCGGCAAAGACATCGGCCACAACCGGTACCGGGGCGAGTGGCAACACAAACAGTATTGGACCAACGATGTGACGCTGACGGTCGACCTGCACAAGCTCAGCGACTCCGACGTGGAGGATGATTTCTTCCGTCACGAATTCCGTCACAACCGAGAGCCGGACTCGGTGGCCGACGTTACGAAGCGCGGGCCGGACTACACGCTGTCGTTGCTGACGCGCCCGCAGTTCAATGATTTCTTCGCCGAGGTGGAGCGCCTGCCGGAGGCGAAGCTGGCAATCAACCGAACGCGGCTGGGCCATACGCCCTTCTTTTACGAGGGCGAGAGCAGCGTCGGGGAGTACCACAACGATCCCGGCAACACGAACGTCGTGGGCGCGGCGGGCACCAATTTCGTGGGGAATGCCGTCCGGGCGGACACGTTCCACCAGATCGTCGCCCCGCAGTTGCTGGGCGGCTGGCTGTCGGTAATCCCGCGCGCGGGTGTGCGGGCGACGTATTACTCGCGGGCTCCCGAGAGCGCGGCGGTGAGCCAGGATGTGGCCCGGGTGGTTTACGACCTTGGCATGGAAACTTCTTTCAAGATGTCTCGGTCGTGGGACGGCGTGCAAAGCGATTGGTTCCGCATCGATGGTTTGCGCCACATCATGCAGCCGTTTGCAGACTATCAATGGGTCCCGCGTCCCGACAAGACAACCAATGAACTCTTTCAATTCGATTCCGTGCGGGAGGTGAAGTTGCGCGGGGGCGACATGCTATCGGCGACCCGGTATTCGCCGCTGGAGTTCCCGGCGTACAACACGATCGACGCGATCGACGCCCAGGACGTGGTGCGTTTCGGCATGCGCCAGACGGTGCAGACACGACGCGACGGCGAGGCGTGGAACCTGGTGGATTTGACGGGCTGGACGGATTGGCGGATCGAGAAGGAGAAGGGACAAACGGATTTCTCGGATTTCTTTGGTACGATGGAGCTGCGGCCGTATGCTTGGTTGAAGGAAGAGACCTCGACGCGTTACGGGTTGAATGACGGGGTGTTGCACGAGTTCAACACCGCGGCCCGGGTGATCGACGCCGACCGCTGGAGCTTCGGCGTCGGCACGCGCTATCTCAAGGGCGACAGCAACCTCGTCAGTGGCGACTTCGCGTGCCGGCTCACGCGGCACTGGACGGCGCACATTTACGAGCAGGTCGACCTCGAAGATGGCACGTGGGAAGAGCAGGAATACGTCTTGCGGCAGGAAACGCACGATTGGCTGATCAATTACGGTTTCCGGTACCTCACCCAACGCACGCAGAAGGATGAGATGACGGCCTTCTTCAGTGTGACGCTGAAGGCCTTTCCGAAATCCACGTTGGCGGTGAACTGAGCCGATCAAGGAGCGACAGCTTATGGCGAAGATCAGCATTGTCGGGACGGGATACGTCGGGCTGGTGACCGGGGCCTGCTTCGCGGAAGTGGGCCATCAGGTGATTTGCGTCGACAACGACCCGAAGAAGGTCGAGCTTCTGCAAGCGGGCGGCATCCCGATCTACGAGCCGGGCCTGGACGAGATCGTCAAACGAAACGTCGCCGCCGGGCGACTCCGGTTCACGGGACAAATCGCGGATGGCGTCCAGAATTCCGACGTGATCTTCATTGCGGTACCGACGCCGCCCAAGCCCGATGGTTCGGTGGATATGAGCTTTGTCGAGCGGGTGGCGCGCGAAATCGCCGGCGCCATGACCGAATACAAGATCGTTGTCGACAAGTCTACTGTGCCCGTCAAGACCGGGGAGAAAGTCGCCGAAACCGTCAAGCGCTACAACAAGCATCAGGTCGACCTCGACGTGGTCAGCAACCCCGAGTTTCTGCGCGAGGGTTGCGCCGTGCAGGATTTGATGCAGCCCGACCGCGTGGTCATCGGGGTCTCGAGCCCGCGGCCGGTGGCGAAGATGAAAGAGATTTACGCCCCATTCGCGGCGCCAATCATCATTACGGACATCAACTCCGCCGAGCTGATCAAACACGCGTGCAATTCGTTCCTGGCTCTGAAGATTTCCTACGCCAACGCGCTCTCGGTCATTTGCGAGACCAGCGGCGCGAACATCACCGACGTCGTCCACGGCATGGGCTTGGACAAGCGCATTGGAGCCGCGTTTCTCAATGCGGGGCTGGGTTACGGCGGCTCGTGTTTTCCGAAGGACCTGAGCGCGTTTGTCCACATAGCCGGAGAACTCGGCTACGATTTTCAATTGCTCAAAGACGTCCAGCGGATCAATGCGGACCAGATTCAGCGTTTCCTCAAGAAGGTTCACGACACCCTCTGGATCGTAAAGGACAAGACCATCGCGGTCCTGGGACTGGCGTTCAAGCCGAACACCGACGACATGCGCCTGGCACCGTCACTGGAAATCATTCGTCCGCTCCAGCAGGAGGGGGCGAAGATTCGCGCTTATGACCCGAAGGCGATGGGCAAGGCGCGCGAGGTGTTGCCCGGCGTCGAGTTTTGCGATGGCCCGTACGCCGCGGCATCGGGCGCCGACGCGCTCATCATTTGCACGGAGTGGGATGAGTTTCGCGACTTGGATCTCGAGAAGTTGCGCGCGGTCATGAACCATGCCATCGTGCTCGACGGCCGGAACCTGTTTGACCCGGAGAAAATGGTCGGGCAGGGTTTCGTGTACAAGAGCATCGGCAGGTGACATGCGGCGGGCCGTTGCCCTTGTTTGGCTGGTTTGTCTTGGCGCCGCGCCGGCGGTTGGCCAGGGACCGTTTCCCCCGCCGACCCCGGCGGACCGGATCGTAGTTGTCGCGCCACACCCTGACGACGAAGTGATCGGTACCGGCGGACTGATCCAACAGGCTTGTGCCACCGGGGCGGCCGTCCGCGTGGTCTATCTGACCAGCGGCGACCACAACCAGATTGCCTTCAAGCTTTACAAGCTTCGCCTCCACCTTCGGCCGCGTCAGTACCTCGCGTTTGGCGAGTTGCGCGAGCGCGAAGCGATTGCGGCGACGGGTTTGCTCGGGTTGTCGCGCGAGCAATTGACGTTTCTCGGCTATCCGGACTGGGGAACCCTGCGCATGTGGCGGGACTACTGGGGCGAGTGCCCGCCGTTCCGGAGCGACGCCACGCAGGCCACCGCGGTTCCGTACCGCGACGCCTTCGGGTTCGAGCACCCGTACAAGCCGGAGAGCGTCGTGGCCGATCTGGAGGAAGTGTTTCGCGAGTTCCGCCCGACGAAGGTTTTCGTGACGCACCCGGCCGACACGAACCCCGACCACCGGTCGGCGGCGAATTTTGTGAGGCTCGCCGTGCTGCAACTTGGCGGAGTCCAGACTGCGCCGCAAATCTACTATTACGTGGTGCACTTCGGTTCTTGGCCGCGCCCGTATCATTATCATCCTGAACTGGCACTGGAACCGCCGCGCCAATTGCTGGACGACGGCGTCTGGCGGTCGCTGCCGTTGACGCCCGAGCAGACGCAACGGAAATACGAAGCCATCCTGCAAAACCGCACCCAACTGACCGTCAGCGAATACTCCCTGGTGTCGTTCGCCCGGGCCAATGAGATCTTTGCGACGATCGATGTGCCCGTCATCCCCGCGGCGCCGGTGAATACGGTGATCAACTGGAAGCAGGCGATCCGCAACAAGGTCGTGAAGTTCACCCCGGCCGAGGTGCTCCCCGCCCCTGACGCGGAACGGTCGGAAGTCGAGCCGGTATCGTTGGAGTTGGAGGAGACGGCGTTCATCCGCCAGGGCGACGAACTGATCGCCCAGGTAACGCTGCGGAACCGGCTGGGCAAGCGGGCCAACGTTCACCTGTTTCTCTACGCGTACAAGCGCGGTGAGGATTTCGACCGGCGCCCGAAGCTTCAGGTCAACATCACCCCTCTGGGACGGGTCCATGTGTTTGACGGCGGCCAACGATTGACGAACGAGAGCGTGACCGTGGTGAGCGTCGAGAATCGGCTGATCGTGCGCGTGCCGCTGCGGTTGCTGGGGGAGCCTAGGCCCGATTTGCTGTTTACGGCCACGCGGGCGAACCTCGGGGAGGTGGCGGCGGACGATACGGCCTGGCGTTTGTTTTCGCTGTCCAACGGCCTCGGAAACAGGCATAACCCGGCGGAGTAATCAGCCAACAGGAGAGAGGAATGGATTATCTCATTACGGGTGGAGCGGGGTTTATCGGATCGAACATCGCCGACTATCTGGTCCGGCAGGGGAAAACCGTTCGGATCTTCGACAATTTCTCCAGTGGGAAGCGTGAGAACATCGCCCCATTTGCCGACGACATCGAGGTCGTCGAAAGCGACCTGCGCGTACTCGACGCGGTGCGACACGCGATGGAGGGGGTACGATACGTCCTGCACGTCGGTGCCATGCCAAGCGTTTTCCGGTCGGTCGAAGACCCGCACACCACCAACCAGGCCAACGTCACGGGCACGTTGAACGTGTTGATCGCCGCGCGCGATACCGGCGTGCGGCGCGTCGCGTTTAGTTCCTCCTCGAGCGTTTATGGCGATACGCCCACGCTGCCGAAACGCGAGGACATGACGCCATCTCCGCTTTCGCCCTATGCGGTGCAGAAAGTGACCGGCGAATATTACTGCCGCGTCTTCTGGCAACTCTACGGACTCGAAACCGTTTCCCTGCGCTACTTCAACGTGTTTGGCCCGCGCCAGGACCCGCAGTCGCAATACGCCGCCGTCATCCCGCGGTTCATCACCGCGATTCTGAAAGACGAACCGCCGACGGTGTTCGGGGACGGCCAACAGACGCGCGACTTCTCCCACGTCGAGAACGTGGTTGACGCCAATCTGGCGGCCTGTACGGCGCCCGAGGAAGCGCTCGGGCAGGCCTTCAACATCGCCTGCGGCGGTCGGGTGTCGTTGCTGGAGCTTATCCAGACGATCAACGGGGTTGTGGGCAAGAGAATCGCCCCGCGGTTCGAGCCGGTTCGTCCGGGAGACGTCCGCGACAGCCAGGCTGATGTCACCAGGGCCCAAAAGCTACTCGGCTGGACGCCGCGCGTCGATTTCCGCGCGGGCATCGAGAAGGCCGTTGCTTGGTATCAGCAGCAGAGACCGTAACTCGTGGAGTGTCGGCCACCTACGGGCCGCAACAGGTGGCTTCTTCGATGAGTACCGAGTCGACGTACCAGCCGCCGCCCACGCCGCCCGCGTTGACTGCGCCCTGAATTTCAAAGTCGGAGGCGGTGCTGCTATCCTTGTCGAAGATATACCATGTACCAGCGCTGCCGCCGCCCCAATTGACGATCTGGAACGTGACAACGGTGCCCGCCAGGACGTTTTGCAGCGCCGGGATGGTGGAGAGGTCGATTGGGCCGAGAGACGCTCCGCTGGAAGAGGTCGACGAGTAACTGACCGTGGTGATGTCATGGAACGAGTCCGACGGTCCAATCCGGTATTGCAGCAGCCCATTGGGTGGGCCCGTAGAAGAGCGACGATAATCGAATTTGCTGATGCTGGTAAGGGACACGCTGGAACCCGGGTTCGCCTGGACGGTGAATGTGGCAAAGCGGTTGTTCGAGATGGCATTAGTTGCACTGGTATCGACCCAGCCGTTCCCGCCCCAAGCTCGTGCTGCCGCGGTCCCGCCGGTGCCGACGCCCGACCCGCGCGTTAACCCGCCGACGGTGATGTTCGTGGCGTTGGTGGTGGCGGCGAAGGGCGATGGCCCATATCCTGAGAGGGTGCTCGTATCCCAACCCGCGAGCACACCCGAAGAGGAGAGTGGTTCGACAAACGCAAACTCGCTTGGGGGACTGCCCGCGGCGCAGCGCCAACGCAGTTGAACGTTCTGGCCGGCCGCCGCCGCTGGCAGAGCAACCGTGGTTGTGATGAACCCGCCGGCGTTGCCGCTCCATACATGGCGGCCGGCGAGTGGGTTGCCGTAGTCGCTGCTGAGGATGGCGTTGTATCCGCCGCTAACAAACGAGCCACCCGCGTCGAGGATGTCCTGGAACGAGCCGCCGCCGATCTTGATCTCCAGCACGCCGCCGTCGTAGCCGAGGCTGGAATTGGTCGCGCTGACGGTCAAGCTGTAATTCTGCTGGAATGTCAGTTGCGCCGATGCGCTGCTGATGAAGAAAGAAGGTGTGACCAGTTCGTTAATACCAACGTCGCCGGAGTCGGGCGAGAACGCCGCGTTAGGTGCTGTGTCCGCCTGCGTGGCGGATGTCACCCAGTTCGATTGCGCGCCGGAGGCCGATGTCGCCCAGTCGGTCGGCAGGTCGGGCGGGCTGGCTTCGTCGAAATCCTCGTCGAGCGGGGTGTCGACTTGACCAAGGGTGAAGGTGTACGTAATTGCGCCGAGGTCCGTCGACCCGTCCTGAAGGTGCAGCGTCGCCGTCAAAATGCCACCGCAAGAGCCGGCGGCTGTGAAGGTGAACGACCGGGCTGCCGCCGCCCCGCCGTTGGTTATGACGCCATAAGTTTGGGGACCGCTCGGCGAGGTGACGCCGCCTGTCGCGAGAAGCGTGGCGACAAGGTTGATCGAGGCACTGCTGCCCACGTTCTTCAAGGAGAAGCTGACGGTCACGGTTTCGCCCGGATCGATGACGCCGTTGGTGGGCGAGCATCCTTCCGAGACCACGGTCGCTCCGTTCTCGACAATCAGGGGGCCTTCGGCCAGTCGGTGGATCTTGAGTCTCACGAACTCGGTTGGGCCGCTGGCTGGAAATCTCACTGTTATCAGGTCTTTTTGGGCGTCGATTTGCGTGTTGGTGACGAGCTCTCCCAGCACGTCGCTCCAAGAGGTGAGGTTCGTGGAAATCTGGTAGGTAAGTGTCACTCCGCTCAGGTAATGATTCCGATGATGCGTGAGGTACACGTAGTTGGTCGCGTCGGCGATCTGGAAGGTCAGGCTCTGGATGGGGTTTGATTCCGCGACGTGCGGATCGTGTCCGAGGGCGTATTCGGCGAGGTTAGGGGTGCCGTCACCATCCGGGTCGGCCGCGGCGCCCGAGATGGCTGCGTTGGTCAGTTCCGCTTGGGAGAAATGGGTGCCCTGCCAGGCGGCGAACCCATCCACGCCCAAGAACACCATGTCGGCGAAGTCCGGGTTGTCAATGAACGGGTTCCGGTTGTGCTGATACGTCTGGTAAATCACGCCGTTGCGGGTGCGCTCGTAATTCGATGGCGGGAACCGCCGGTTCCAATCCAACAAGGTCGAGAGCTTGGCAAAGATGAAGGCGCCGGAATTGGGCGAGTCGGCCAGTTGCAGATTGGCATCGCCACCCGTCCCATTATAGCGCGTCGTCATGTAAAAGGACGCACGAGCGACGTAGCCCTTATCGGGGCCCCAAGGTTCCCACGAGTCGCCGTCGCTGGACGATTCGGGGGCTCCTGAGTAATGGCTAATGGGCGGGGTGGAGACATCGTAGTACTTGTTTCCGCGGCTGCTGTTGACCCCTTGGTCACAGGCGCGGAGGTTGAATAGATCCGAGTGCTGCGTGCCCGAGCTGGTACCGAACGACTCCGGCCAAATGTGCTCCCGATTCCACGAGGGCCATGTGCTCGCGGGAACAGAATAACCGGAGTAGATCAAAATCACGTTGGCTGAGTTCGTCGGGTCCTGATCCAAGACCGTCAGGGCAGCGTGGGCGTCGTCGTAGCTGATAACGGTGTGGTTCGTGATAATGTTGTGCAACGCGGACTTGAGGGTGGAACTGGTCAAGTTTGACGTGGAAACGTAGTAGTTGGGTGGAGGCAACTGCTGACCGTATCCGAGCCCGGCCGAAAGCAGCAGCACCACACCCAGAATCACCACCGCGCGAATGAAATCGCCTGTCGGAAATACGCGGTAAGATGCGCGGCGAAAACTGGATGCGTTACCCGAAATCTGGTGGAGGATCATGAGAGGAGAGTCTCTTCTTGGAGTGGGCGGGCTACCAAACTTGGGTAATCACACCATAAGTGTATCGTACAGAGGGGCTTTGGTCAAGCAATAATCTGGGGTTGCGGGATTGACGCCAAGGGGTTTTCGAGGCTGACAAGCCGGAGGCTGTGTGGTACACGTATCGACCTTTCAATGCAGTGGATACATCAAATCGTTGATCTGTTTTTGCACCTCGACAGGCATCTGAATGACGCGATGCGAGTCCACGGAACGACGTGGACGTACGTCGTTTTGTTCGCGATCATCTTTTCCGAGACCGGGTTTGTGGTGACGCCGTTTTTGCCAGGAGACTCGTTATTGTTCGCGGCGGGTGCGTTGGCGGCGACGCCCGACAACCCGATGAGCGTGGGATTACTGTTTGGACTGTTGTCCGCCGCCGCGGTCGGGGGGAACACGACGAATTACTCGGTAGGTCGCCTTTTCGGCGACAAGCTGTCCGCGAAGTTTCCGCGGATCATCAAGCCGAAGTACTTGGAGAAGACGCATGCGTTCTACGAGAAGTATGGCGGCGAAACGATCATTATCACCCGGTTCGTGCCGATCGTGCGCACGTTTGCGCCGTTTGTGGCGGGGATTGGACACATGCGGTATCTGAGGTTCACTGCGTACAACGTTGCCGGCGGCGTGTTGTGGGTGGCGGCGCTGTTGTACGGCGGCTACTGGTTTGGCGGGCTCACGTTCGTGAAAGAGCACTTTGCGATCGTGGAATTGGCGATTATTTTCCTTTCCGTGCTGCCCATGGTGATTGAGTTCTTGCGGGCGCGTCGGAAAGCGTGAGGGCGATGATCGCCGGCAGGGCGGGATTGCCGTTGGACGACGAACGGCATCCGCCGACCATTGGAAATGGTCGGGACGGCGGGATTTGAACCCGCGACCTCTTGGTCCCGAACCAAGCGCGCTAGCCAAACTGCGCTACGTCCCGATCAGGCGCGGGCAAGTTACGCAGAATCTCCCGCGCCGGCAAGCTTCAAATCATTTCATTCCGACGGGTCATGCCCGTTCGACTCCGCCGCGGGCGGCACGATGTCTGACGGCGATCTTCAGGGATCTGATTGGTCGCGCGGGAGAACGATTTCCTGCGTGCAGGCGAGATGGGGCGCTAATGCGGGAGCCAGACGGGTTTGCCGTGGAACTTGATGGATTTGTGTTCCAGGGCCTTCATCAGCTTGCCCAGCCAATGCAGGAGGTCATCGAACCGTCGCAGCACGGCTTCTTCGGATTCTTGGGCGGGTTCCTCCGTACTGGCGTTGAGAAGCGATGCGCCGCCGGTCCGCGACACGTGGATGCGACGGGCCCGGCGCGTGAATTCCTCGCGCCAATGCTCCAACGCCACCACACGCGCCTCCAGCGTGTAGTCGGCCGGCTTGATCTTTTTCAGCGCGTCCTTATCGGAGGTCGTCAACTGACCGTGTTTCACCAAATGATCGACCAGCGACGGGCAGAGTCGTTCGGTCGCTTCGAGATGTTCAAACGCGGGGGGCACGGACGGCGCCGTAGTATCGGCACGCGCCATTGCGGGGCCGGGCGTAACTTTAATCGGCTCGGCAGCCGGGTTAAACGATCGGATGATGCGCGACGTGGCATGGTGGCTGCCCATGTGCAGGACGTTGACAGCGGTATGCTCGGCCTGCAATTCGCGCTCAATGTCCTCGGGTGGGGCGACGTGGAGCGTCAAGGTGCGGGCGGCCGGGTCAACGACGGCCCGGAGCGATTTGCTCCTGAAGACCTCTTGGGCGCCTTCGACGCTGCGCGAGTTGGCTACGCTGATGAGGTCGTGGGATGTCATGGCGTCGATTACCCCCAACACGGCGTCGTCGGGCCGGATGAGCTGGAGGCCGAGACCGGTTTGGATGGCTTGCGAAAGTTGATCCAGCTTCGGGTGCTTCGCGCTGCCGAACATTCCGCCGAATAATGCCATGGCCTCTCCTTCCGGGGTGACGCCAGACTCTACCGCAGCAGCATGCCCTGAGGCAAGCTCACAGTGGCCGCACGGAGGGTTCCCGCCTCAACATCGCCAGCAAATGCTTGGGAGCCGGTTCGTTGCGGATTGTTCTGGAATTAAGAAGCCGAGGCGACGGCTGGCGGGCTGTGTGACCGGCCACACGCAGCGGGTTGCCGTTGGCGGGCTGGTCCAGCCGGAGTTGTGGGTCAAGTCGCTCGCTTGACGTGGTTGGTGTTTGTCAGTAGTCTCGGCGGCTGAGTTTATGCGGAAGCGTGCGACGGTCTTTTACACGGGCAGGGTGCAGGGAGTTGGGTTTCGATACACCGCACGCGAGATTGCCTGTGGATACGAAGTGACCGGTTACGTGCGCAACCTGCACGACGGACGCGTGGAGTTGATCGCTGAGGGTAACGAAGAAGAAGTGACGGGGTTCCTCGACGCGATCCGCTCGAGTCAACTCGGCAGCCACATCCGCAATGTGGACGCGAATTGGCAGGTAGCCACGGGCGAGTTCAATGGCTTCAACATACGATTCTGAGGAGAGGTCAATAGTTGGTAAAAGGATGGGAAGTGTTAACGGCATTATTAGGGTTGAAGTCCCGAGTCGGGCAGGTACGATTTTGACGATTTTTGTTTTGATGACTTTTTCCCGCTATTGAGCATGGACGCCATACGGACAGAACGTCTCACGAAGAAATACAACCTCGGCTGGCGCAAAGGCCGGCTGTTGGCACTGGACAAATTGGATCTCCGCGTGCGTGAGGGCGAGGTGTACGGCTTGCTCGGCCCGAACGGTTCGGGCAAGAGCACGACGTTGAAGCTCATTCTCGATCTCATCGCGCCGACCGAAGGCCGGGCGTGGGTGTTTGACGTGCCCTGCAGCAAGGTCACGTCTCGATTGCACATCGGGTTTCTTCCGGAGAATCCCTATTTTTACCGGTACCTGACCGGGGCGGAGACGCTGGAGTTTTACGGGAAGCTGTGCGGCATGGGCGGCGCCCCGTTGAAACGGCGCGTCGAAGAGTTGCTCGAAATGGTCGGCTTGACGGGCGCCCGGCACCGTCGGCTCGCGGGGTACTCGAAGGGCATGTTGCAGCGCGTCGGATTGGCGCAAGCGCTCATTCACGACCCGAAATTGCTGTTGCTCGACGAGCCGACGGCGGGCGTGGACCCGATCGGCAGCAAAGACATTCGCGATTTGATTCTGCGGTTGAAAGGCATGGGCAAAACGGTGTTGTTGAGTTCGCACCTGCTGGCGCAGGTGCAGAACGTCTGCGACCGCATCGGCGTGTTGAACCTCGGGCAGTTGATCCTCGAGGGCGACGTCCAGGCGCTCATCAGCGACCAGCGGCGCCTGAGCATCACGGTCCAGGATTTGCCCGAGGCGGCGCGGACGCGGGTCGAGGAGGCGGTGCGGGCCGCCGGGGCGTCGGTCGTGTCGATGGAGCATCCGCAGACTACGCTGGAGTCGCTATTCTTGGACGCGCTCAAGAAAGACCAACGGGGGATGGGACATCATGACTGAGACCGCTGTTGTTGCCCCGGCGATGAGCCGGGAACGCGTCGGGTTTTCCCTGAACCGGGTCGGCATCATCGCGATGAACACGTTGACCGAGGCCGTGCGGCAGAAAGTGTTCAACTTCTTCCTGATTATTGGCCTGGTGTTCATCGGCTCGGCAAGTTTCTTCGCCCAGTTCACCTTCGGCGAGCAGATGAAATTCATCAAGGACACGTGCTTGGGCGTCATATCCGTCATCAGCACGCTGATTGCGATTGTCGGGACGGCGCAGTTGTTGCCCAACGAGGTGGAGAACCGGACCATTTACACCATTCTGGCCAAACCGGTGCGGCGGTTCGAGTTCCTGCTGGGCAAGTTTCTCGGCAGCCTGTTTTTGCTGGACGCCAGCATCTTGGCGATGTGCCTGCTGTTTGGCGCCGTGCTGTTCATCAAGGAGCAGGGGATGATCCGCGAATTGCACCAGGCCTACGGTGTGAACCTGCCGGCGGCCGAGGCCACGGACCTGAACCAACAAATTCAGCAGGTCACCAAGGCGGCGCTCGACGTCGATTTGGTGAAGGCGGTGGTCGCCGAGACGATGAAGGCGACGCTGGTGGCGGCCATCACGCTGTTGATCTCGACGTTTTCGACGTCGCTGGTGTTCAACGTCATCGTCCCGTTTATGATCTTCGTCGCCGGGATGCTGCGGGGGGCGGCGGCAGAGGTGTGGGCCGGCCATAAACTGCTGATGGCGTTGTTGGCGGTGGTGCCCGACTTTGGCTTGTTCAGCATCGCCGACGAGATCAACCTGGGCAATGTCGTGCCGTGGGCCCACATCGCCGAAATCGTCGTATACGGTCTGGTGCGGACGTTCATCATTGTCGTCGCCGCGCACCTGATCTTTTCCCGACGCGAGATTTGACGTTATGGGGACGAAGCTGCTGGTCGTGATCGTGTTGTTCGGCATGGGGCTGGCCCTGCTGCCGATGGAGAACTCTATCCGCGCCGAGAGGTTGCGCTTGAAGTATGGCGGGGCCCGCGTCACATTCCAGTTGCGCGAGGCGATTGGCCAGAACCTGGCGATTGCCTTGTTGGCGGGATTGCGGGGCGTGGTGGCGGATTTCTTGTGGATTCAGAGTCACGGCTTTTGGGAGAAACGGGAATGGCTGCGGCAGTATCGCGACATGGAGGTCGTGGTGACGCTGCAACCGCAATCGATCTTGTTCTGGGACGTTGGTTCCTGGCACATGGCGTGGAACATTGGCTACGCCGCGCTCACCGACCCGCACAACCGGACCCGGGCGGAAGGCATCAAACGGGAGCGTGAATGGCACGAGAAGGCGCGCGAGTTCCTCGCCCGCGGCATCGAGAACGTGCCCAATCACTATGACTTGTATTTTTACATGGGCTGGTTGTATTACGAGAAGTTGAGTCAGGATTGCGATGTGCCGCCGTGCCAGGCGGCCTTGTGTCGGGCGGCCGAGTATTTCCGGAAAGCCGCCAGCTTTCCGGACGCGCCGCAGTACGTCGCGCGCATGTATCCGCGGTCGTTGGAGAAATGCGGCGACCTGGTGGCGGCCTATCGAGAATGGAAACGATTGTGGTTTCAGGATCATACGAAAGTCGAGCAGTTGTGGTCGGTGATTGAACGCGAGATCAAGGATTTGGAGAATCGGCTGAACATTCCGAACGACCAGCGCGTGTTTCCCGTGAAACCATCATGACGACCGACCGAACACCCATCCGCTACGCGATCCTGAGCGATATCCACGCGAACCTCGAGGGATTGCAGGCGGTGTTGAAGGATGCCCAGGCGCAGAGGTGCACCCACTACGTTTGCCTCGGCGACGTCGTCGGTTACGGGCCGAACCCGAAAGAGTGTCTCGACATCGTGATCGGCCTCAATTGCCCCACGGTCATGGGGAACCACGACGAGTATTGCGCCTCCAGCCTCGACCTGACGGGATTCAACGCCATGGCGGCCGAAGGCATCCGCTGGACGCGCATGCAGCTCAGTGCCGACGACAAAGCTTGGCTGCGCGATCTGAAATACGTCCGCCACGTCGAATCGTTCACCATCGTCCACGCGACCCTCGATCTGCCCGAGAAATGGGCGTACGTGTTCGACAAGCTCGCCGCTGCCGCCAGCTTTAACTATCAACACACGCCGGTCTGCTTCAACGGCCATACCCACGTGCCGATCGCGTTCGTCCGCGGCCCGAGCGGCCTGCAGGGCGGGCTCTATACGAAAATCAGGATCGAGGTGGGCCGCAAATATTTCATCAACGTTGGCTCGATCGGCCAGCCCCGCGACCGCAATCCGAAGGCCTCGTACGTGATCTTCGATCTGACGAACAATATGATCGAGTTGCGCCGGGTGGAATACGACATAGCCACCACACAGCGGAAGGTGCGGGCCGCCGGGCTGCCGGAGTCGCTCGCCGAGCGCCTGGCGCACGGAAGGTGAGGGAAGAGAAATCATGGAGCGCTGGAGTAATGCCACGGAATAGCCATTCTTCCGCCCCAACACTCCAACACTCCATCACTCGGTCGCCCCGGTCCATTCTGATCATCAAACCCAGCTCGGTCGGGGACGTTGTCCAAGCGTTGCCGACGGTCAATCTCATCCGCCGGAAGTATCCCGACGCGCACATCGCCTGGCTGATCAACGACGCCCTGGCATCGCTGCTCAAGAATTGTCCCATCATCGACGAACGCATCGAGTTTCGCCGGCGCGAGTACTTCAAATTCCCCGTGCTGCTCGCCCGGCTCCGGCGCGAGCGCTTCGACGTGGTCGTCGATCTGCAAGGCCTGCTCCGCAGCGGTCTGATGACCTGGGCCACGCGTGCTCCCCGACGCATCGGTCTGAGCGATGCCCGGGAAGGCGCCCGGCTGTTTTACACCGAGACCGTTGCGGTGAACCGCGAGCACGCTGTCGATCGCTATCTGCGCGCCGCCCGGCATCTTGGTTGCGACGCCGGCCCCATCGAGTTTCCGCTTGGTCTCCCGCCCCGGGCCGGGGCCGACGGGCTCATCGCGGTAAATCCGTCCGCCCGCTGGAAGACGAAACTCTGGGGCGACGACAAATTCACCGAGTTGGTGCGACGGTTGCCGAGCAAACGGGTGGTCCTGACCGGCTCCGTGGCCGATCGGCCGCGATGCGAACTGATCGCCCGGGGCTGCCGGAACCTGGCGGGAGGGACGACGTTGCTCGATCTCGCCGAATTGTATGCGCGCTGCGCGGTCGTCGTCACCAACGACAGCGGCCCGATGCACATTGCTGCGGCCGTCGGCACGCCCGTCGTCGCCATTTTCGGTCCGACCGATGCGGCGCTGACGGGGCCGTACGGCAAACAGCACGTCGTCCTGCGCGCCGGCATCCCCTGTTCGCCGTGTCTGAAGGGCCACTGCACGCACACGCCGCGCATGGAATGCATGACGCTCGTCACGGTCGAGCAGGTGCTGGCGGCAATGAAGCCGTTCTTGCTGTAGCGGCGCTCTACGAGCGTCGAAATCATGTGCGTCGGCGGTCACAGACCGCCGCTACAGCAAACCTTTCCTTGCCTGTAGGACTGCGATTCGCTACCGTTGCCGCCGGTTCCATGACGGAACTCGAACAACAACTTCAGACCACGCGCGCCGAGGCCGAGGCGGCGATCGCGGCGTGCGCCGATCTGCAGGCGCTGACGCAGCTCAAGGCGAAATACATCGGACGTCAGGGCGCGGTCACGGCGGCGCTCGACAAGCTCGGCAAGCTCTCGAAAGAAGACAAACCGCGCGTCGGCAAACTGGCCAACGAGGTGAAGAACGCGTTGACCGCGGCGGTTGCGGCCAAGCAGGAAGAACTCGAGGCCAAAGCCGCTGGGTCGGGTGCGGCCGTCGACACCACGTTGCCTGGCCGACGCCAACAACTCGGCCATTTGCATCCGCTCACGCAGGTGTTCGAGCGCACGGTCGCCGTTTTCCGCCGGATGGGGTTTGCCGTCGAGGACGGCCCGGAGATCGAGGACGAGTGGCATTGTTTCGACGCATTGAACACGCCGGCCGATCATCCCGCACGGGACATTCAGGACACGCTGTACGTCGATTTGCCGCCCGACCCGAAGTACGGTCGGTACGTGATGCGGACCCACACGTCGCCGGTGCAGGTCCGCACGATGCTCAAACACAAACCACCGATTCGCGTGGTGGTGCCGGGGCGGGTATTTCGCCGCGATAATCCCGACGCCACGCACAGCCCGACGTTCCACCAGATCGAAGGATTGTACGTGGACAAGAACGTCACCGTGGCCGACCTGAAGGGCACGGTGGAATTTTTCTTCAAACAGTTGCTTTCGCCCGACACCAGGGTCCGGTTCCGTCCGCATTTCTTCCCGTACACGGAACCGAGCTTCGAGATTGACCTGTCGAGTCCGCATCTGGCCAGCCGCGGCAAAGAATGGCTCGAGATCGCCGGCTGCGGGATGGTCGACCCCAACGTATTCAAGGCGGTCGGCTATCCCGACGACGAGTATACGGGCTGGGCGTTTGGGTTCGGCATCGAACGCATCGCGATGGTCATGTGGTCGATCAACGACATCCGCTTGTTCACCGAGAACGATGTGCGGTTCCTGGAGCAGTTTTGACATGAAGCGACTTTTTGGATTCACCTTGACCATGCTTGTCTGCTGCGTCGTTGTGCCACCGGCGCGCGCCGCTGACGCTCAGTACCTGCGGTATGAGGCCTTCGTGGCTGCGGTGGAAAGTGGACAGGTGGAGGAAGTGCGGCTGGACCAGTATTCGACCATCTCGGGCACCCTGAAAGAGAACGGCAAGGAGGAGCAGTTCGAGAGTTTCGGCGGGAGAATTGGTACCGCGAACGATCCGCTGCTGCTCAAGTTGTTGAAGGAACATAACGTCAAGGTGTCGACTGAAAACCGGCAAGAGCAAGGTTTCTGGTCCAATGTCGGGCCCGGCCCGGTCATCGTCGGCCTCGTGGGGTTCTTGCTGCCGATAGCCACGTTCGTCTACGTCGTCCTGATCTATAACCGCCTGAAGTCGTCTCGGAGCGGACGCAGCGAGGATTGAACGGTTCGAGCGAATCGCGGTAGGAGCCCGGACAAGGTTGTCGGAGCGACCGGCTCGTGATCAGCCGTGGCCGTGCAGAAAGTGAGGTGAGGTTCTGATGAGAAGCGCCAAGACCGCGAAAGCGACCGAACTGGTTGCGATCGAGCCAGTGGACGCATTGATTCGAATCGTCCGGGGCCAGAGAGTGATTCTCGATGCTGATCTGGCGCGAGTTTATGGCGTGCCGACAAAGCGCCTGAACGAAGCAGTCAAACGGAACGGCTCACGGTTCCCTGAGGATTTTGCGTTTCAGCTTACGCGCCAAGAGGTTATGAATTTGAGGTCGCAATTTGCGACCTCAAAAGGGCGGGGCGGTCTCCGCTATTTGCCCTACGCGTTCACCGAGCATGGGGCGATCATGGCAGCGAATGTCCTGAGCAGCGACCGGGCGGTGGCGATGAGTGTGTTTGTCGTCCGTGCCTTCGTGAAGTTACGCGCCACCATCGCCGGACATCGTGAACTCGCCGACAAGTTGGCCGAGCTGGAACGTCGTCTTACCGAACGCCTCGACGACCATGAGCAGGCCATCAGGCATGTGTTGGGTGAGCTACGGAAGCTGATGAGCGTGCCACCCGATCCGCCGCGCAAACAGATCGGCTTCCACGTCAAAGAGCGACGTGGTATGTATCGGCTCGGGATGAGACGGAAGTAAGCCATGGTCATGCGGTCCATCGACGACATTCGCCTCCGTTCACGGTGAATGATGTGAGCTTCTTGGAGCAGCTCTGAGCTATCTAATGAGCTGACCCAGCCTTAAGCGAGTTATACGATGCTACTCTATCTTGGATCTCTTTCTATCAGTTTGAATCATCACCGGATACGCAGCACGGGTTTGATCGTGGCGCCGCGTTTGGCGTCGGCGATGGCTTGGTTGATTCTCCTGAACTCGTAGAATTTCACCAGGCGGTCGAATGGGAATCGCCCCTGCTCGTACAACTTGATCAGTTTCGGGATGAATCGTTGCGGCACGGCATCGCCTTGAATGACACTGAGGACCTTGCGCCCGCCCGGTAACTTGTCCGGGCCACTCGCGCCAGTCAACAGCGCCGTGCGGCCTTGCGGGTTCAGCAGATTGAGGGCGAGCCGGGACAATTCCGCGTCACCGGTGCTTTCCACGACGTAATCGACACCCCGACCGGTGATCGCGGCGATGCGCCCGGCGAGGTTGGTGTCGCGATTATCAAGACTGTGGGTGGCCCCTAGGTCGCGGGCGAGTGCGAGACGATTGGGCCTGATGTCCACCGCGATGATCGTTTTGGCACCGACGATTCGCGCGGCCATCACCGCCGCCAAGCCGACCGCGCCGGCGCCGAAGAGGGCGATGCTCGAGCCGGCCCTGACCGCCAGCGAGTTCATCACGGTACCCGCCCCGGTCTGCAGGCCACAGCCGAGCGGCGCCAACAATTCCAGCGGAAGCGACTTCGACACCCTCACGAGATTGCGCGTGGTGGCCAGAGTATGAGTCGCGAATGAGGATTGGCCGAAGAAGTGCCCGCGCACGCCACTCGCTGCGAGGGCGTTGCTGCCGTCCAGGCGGGCGAAACCGAAGTTCGCTTCCCAGAAGTGTCGGCAATGAGCCGGCCGCCCGTTCCGGCACGGTGGACAAACCCCGCACGATTGGTAGGAGAGCACGACATGGTCGCCCGGCTTCACGCTTTTGACGGTCTGACCGACCCGCTCGACGACGCCCGACCCTTCATGGCCCAGAACCACCGGCCCGGATGCGCCGCCCTCGCAAAAATCGATGTCGGTATGGCAAATGCCGCTGGCCACGAGGCGGACGAGCACCTCGTTGTCACGCGGGCCTTCCATTTCCAGTCGCTCGATCTTCAGCGGGCGGCCCGGCTCGCGTAAGACGGCGGCCCGAATCGAAACCGTGGATTGAACCTGACGATTCATTATGTCCGAGACCGGCGAACGGGAATGTATCACGGCGTGATCGGAATGGTCGGCGTAATTGGACTCTCGCCGGCGAGCATCTTGGAGCCTTCGGCGGCCAAGCGCAGATACCAATCGGACGGATATCCTTCGTAGGTGACGAAGTAACCCTGTGGTGGCGGGGTATTGGTCACTTTGAAGATGGCGGTGGATTCGTCGACTTCGTCGAACATGCCGACGTACGCCATGTCGAGGCCGTTGGTCGCTGCCGCATAAAACTGATTCCAAAGAACCTGTCCGCCAAGCCGCGGAACAGAATTATTGGTGGTGCCATTGAGGTTAACCCAGCTAAATCCCGGCCAGATGTCCGGCAAATACAACATGCCGGCGGCATTCGCAGCGGCAATATCGACGGGCCAATAATTTGTCGTGGCGAACCTATTCGTACCGACCTGCGTGTAGTTGCCCGTGTTCCACGGGAGGATCACGTCGAAGCTGCGGAAGACGTTTGACCAGCCGGCAGTTGAATCCGTGCGCCATTCCCAGAAGCAGCCGCCGACCAGGGTCGTGTTTGTTTTGAATGCGTCAATGACCTGATGGGCGAGATTAGTCTTCATCCGATCATGGAAGAATCCATAGATCATCAGCACCGGTTTGCCGTTGTGATGCAGGTAGCGCGGGTCGTCGGTGAGATGGGCGGTGTTCACGAGCCAGTTCCAATCGTTGGTCATCACGTTCACCAGCGTGTTGGTCGGCGCGCTGGTCATGTCGTACGTCAACGCGAAGGCTCGGCCGGTGCGGTTGGCGGCGGACCGGGCGTAGTTCAACACGTTTGTCATCCACGGGCGGCCGTTGATGTCCGTCACGAACCGCTGGACGAACACGCCGTCGATTCCGTACTGTCGCATCCAATCGAAGTGGCGGTCGACGGTTAGTTGGTTCTGGGAGCTGAAGAGTTGGGCCTGTGCGCCGCCGGGGTAGGTGAAGGTCCCCGCGTTATACCTCTCGCCGGCCGAGTATTCCGTCATGTCCGGCCACATGTCGACCGTCAACGTGTTCGAGGTGATCTGGCTCGAATCACGGCTCCAATGGATCCACAGGTTCGTGCCGTCGCCGGGACAGCGGAACCAGCCTTGGTAGCCGCACATCACCTTTTTGTGGAGCGTGGTGGTGTCGACCGTTTGATTGATGCGATAGAACCGGTGGTCGTTGGTGGCCAGGTTCGTGTACGGACTATGCGCGCCCGGGACCGGAGTCCAAGGGCCGCTGATCTCGTCGGCGACTTCGAGCGCGCCACGGCAATTCCACTGCAGCGCCACCTGATTATTCGAGAGGGTGATCGATGTGACTTGGTTTTGCGCGGGGGATCTCGCGGTCAAGCTGAGGCAGAGTAAAAGCGCGGCCAGCGCGACCCTGACTCCCGTGCGATACCTCATGAGCCCGTTTCTCGCATATTTTGCCGAAAGAGTAAAGCCGACGATTGAAGCGCGGTTCGCTTCTTGAACGTCGGGGCGGGGGATGGTAAGGTGGCGGCACGCAGTTGGGCGCCCAACATCAACCATGAAACTGATTCTGTCATTCTTCCTTGTGTTGGCAGTGGTGGTGACGTCGGCGCGGAGCGCTGATTTCTCCCAGTTCAAGACTGCCGACGAACTCTGGCAACAAGTTCAGGACGGTGAGCGGAATGTCCCGCGTGCCACCCGCGGGCAGTTGCGGGAACGATTGGTGAATTTGCACGAGGCCGCGGCCGAATTCGAAAAGCGGTATGGGACCGATCCCCGCCGGTGGGATGCCAAACTGATCCAGTTGCGGGCCGATTCGACTCTGGCAGACCTCGATAACAAGGCCCCGGACCTGGCGGCGATCGCAGCCGGGGTAAAGGAAATCGTGGGGGCTCCCGACGCAACCGCCAACGTCAAGTCCACGGCGACGTTCTTTGCTCTCGGCACCCGCATCGGCGCGCTGGACATGCCCGGGGTGTCCACGAATGCCGCAGCGCTGGCGGCGATCGAGGCCGACATCGTAGCGGTGCGCAAGAACTATCCCGATGACCTGCGCACGGCCCTGGTGCAGCTCGACTGGGCCGATTTCCTCAACACACACGATTCCGAGAAAGCGGAAGCGCTCTATCGCGAACTGGCCGGCCACGTGGATCAACGGGTGTCCAACCAGGCCAAGCAGGAACTGGAGAAGATCCAGTTCAAGCGCGAACTGATGAAGAAACCGCTCGACTTGAAGTTCACGGCGGTCGACGGCACCGATGTCGATCTGGCCAAGCTGCGGGGCAAAGTCGTGCTGGTGGATTTCTGGGCGACGTGGTGCGTTCCGTGCCGCATGGAAGTACCCAACGTCGTGGCCACCTACAACCGACTGCAGAAGGACGGTTTCGAAGTCGTCGGCATCTCACTCGACCGCGACAAGCAGCAGTTGCTCGATTTCACGAAAAAGTCCGGGATGAAATGGCCGCAGTACTTTGACGGCAAGATGTGGGACAACGAACTCGGCCGGCGTTTCGGCGTCCACGCGATTCCCGCCGCTTGGTTGGTGGACAAGAAAGGGTTCGTCCGCTCCCTCGAAGCCCGCGGCGACGATCTCGGCGAGCAGGTGAAAAAGCTCTTGGCGGAGTGAGCATGGGGGAACGGGCGGGCCGCGCGTTCCACTAGACGCCCGTCCAGCGTCGGACCAATTCGGGGAACTGGCATCGCTGGCAGACCGACTTGTCGTTGAGGCAGAAATCCTGAAAGACCTGCATCAGGCCCTGCTGCTGGCGAGAGGTCCTGATGAAGCGCCGCGCGGCGGATGGCTTCTCAAAAAGTTGCCCGCTGGCGAGGCGGACGATTTCATTCGATGGCGCAGCAGGCAGCCGCATGTATTGCGTCTGCGCAGCCCGGGCGAGCTTGTCGTCGTCGCGGTCGCGGGCGTAGGCGGCCACGAACGGCAGGACGATGTTGGCCACGATCTCCCGGGCGCGGCTGGCGCCGATCAATTCGCTGGCGCGGAGTTGCGGTTTGCCTCCCAGCGTGAAGTGGTGGCTCCAATATTCGTCGCGAATTTCGGCGAAGAATCTCGCCGGATCGCCGCCACTCTCGACTGCGCCGACGGCTTTCTCCATGAAGTTCGGGTGTTTCTTCAGCAGTGCGACAGCCGCGCCGAGCCGTCGGTGGGGATGGTTCGCGGGACGCACAGGACCGGACCGCCACGTTTCGGCGGGCATGATCCGATCCTCGAAATCGGGCCGCAGTTTCCACCACGCGTTCCAGAGCCGTTTCACGTGTCGGGCGGCCGCGGTGCCCCGTGTGGGCGGCGCGCCCGTTGGCAGGAAGTTCGCCAGGCCGAACAGTACCGGGGCCAGTCGGGCCCGATGTCCGGCCAATTCGGCCAGCGGCAGCCGCCGGGCCAGCAGACGAAACGCGTTCTTGTGGGTCTTGTAGCCGAGTGCTTCCATCCAGCCTTCGTAAAACGCCTGTTCGGCTCCCGCCCGGTGGATCCAGCGCGAGAAGCGGCGGACTTTGGTGGCGAACCGCTCGTCGCCGGCGGCATCGAGCAGGGCGACGACCGAGTCGGCTGGCAACGCCTGCAGGACTTCGGCGCATTGGCCGTGGTGGCTGCCGGCGTTGTGTGGATAGGAATCGAGATCGATTTCGTCGTGGAGTTGCTCCAGCGTGGCATCGAGTTGATGCTGGAGGACGATCTGCGGCAGGATTTGGCCGGCGCGGGTCCGCGGGACGTGTTGGCTGCCGGCCTCCCAGAGGACGACGTGCACAATCACGTCGTTGAACTGCGGATCGCGTTCGTGGCCGTGGTGGTCCCAGTCCTCGGCGCGCAGATGCACCTCGACGTCGCCGGTGCGCTCGGGTTCATCCCCGATCTGAATGGTGGCGCGCTTGAAATCCGGACCCGGTTCGAGGTTCCACCAGCCGTGGAACAGGACGCGAACGGGCCGGCCGTCGGTGGTGTGCAGGGAGTCAGGATTCAAGCGCTGGTCGTACCAGATGCATTGCACGAGGCGCTCGCTAATCGGAATGGGGACATAATTGCTGTCGGCGTCGCGCACCACGACGGGAGCGAACACGGTGGGAAAACTCTCCCGCATAAGCTGGTTTCGCAATTCCCCGTAACGGCTCAGTGCCATCGCTTGCCTCTCCCGGACGTGCAGAATATACTCACCGGCAATGAAAACGCGAATGTGTTTTTGGGTTTTCGCCGGGATTGCGCTCGGAGCGGCCAGCGCCAACGGGACAACGCCGGCGGACGAACCGTGGCCGGACCCGGCGCGCGACCCGGTGGTGATAGCCGTGCAGAAGGTCGTGCCGGCCGTGGTCAACATCAGCACCGAACGCATGGTGCAACGCCGGTTCAACGATCCGTTCGACGATCTGTTCCGTCAGTTCTTCGGCCAATCGGGGTCGCCCCGTCGCGAAAGGAGTCAAAGCCTGGGCTCGGGTGTGATCGTGGATCAGGACGGCTGGATCGTGACCAACTGGCACGTGGTGCGCCGGGCGGACAAGATCGACGTGGTGTTGAGCGATCACACGAAGTACGAGGCGCAATACGTCAGCGGCGACGAAAACAACGATCTCGCGTTGCTCAAGGTCGAGCCGAAGAAGCCGCTGCCGTACGTCGAGATCGCCAGCGATCAGGGACCATTGTTGGGCGAGACGGTCGTCGCCATCGGCAACCCGTTCGGGCTGGATCACACCGTCACCAAAGGCATCATCAGCGCCATGAACCGCCGGTGCGACGCCGGCGACGTGACGTTCGAGGACATTTTGCAGACGGACGCGGCGATCAATCCCGGCAATTCGGGCGGGCCGTTGATCAACACCCGGGCCCAGCTTGTCGGCATCAACATGGCCATCCTGTCGCAGGCGGAAGGGATCGGATTCGCCATCCCCGCCAAACGCGTGGCGAACATGTTGGCGATGTGGTTCTCGCCGGAGAAACGGGCGCACCTGTGGCTGGGACTGGAGTTCAAGCATGAGGCGGGGAAGGTGTTGGTCACCGACGTGCAAGTCGACAGTCCGGCCGCGAAAGCCGGGCTGGCAGTGAACGACCGGATCGTGGCGGTGGACAGCGTGAACTACTCCGCCGTGCTGCCGCTGTTGCAGCATTTCCTGCACAAGAGGGCGGGCGATGCGGTTCAATTCGCCGTCGAACGTGAGGGCCAGCGACGCGAGTTCGAGGTGACGATGACCGCGCTGCCGAAGTTGTCGGCGATCGATTTGATGTGGAAGAAATTCGGGCTGCGGGTCCAGCCGCTCACGCAGCAGTTGGCGGATGCGCTGGGGGTACCGGCGATGCCGGGCGTGCTGGTTTCGGACGTGCAACGGGGCGGGCCCGGTGCCGCGGCGGGGTTCCGTCGGGGCGTCGTCATCACGCACGTCGGCGGTGAAGAATTTCAGTCGATGGATCAACTGGCCGAGCAACTGGCGGGCATCAAATCGGGTGATCAGGTCAGTATGGCAGTTTTCGTCACCGAGCAACGCGGGGGTTTCAGCCTGACCCAGACCACCGGCGTCACCTTGCAGGCGCGGTGACGAATGCGTGGAGGTGCGGTCCGCTGTAGCGGCAGTCGGTGACCGCCGAACAGGCATGTTGAGGTCGCTCGCGCAGTTGGGAGGATGGCCAACGATCTAACGTTGTCGCTGGATGGCGGCCACTTCTTCTGCCGTGGCGGGCATCGGCCACACCGCATCGCACGTTCGCCAAAACCATCCACCATATGGCGAACTGTCAAGGTCTCGTTCCACGCTTCCACCGTCGTCGGCACAATTCTGACCGACCGAGTACAGTGTAAACGTGGAATCTGCATTGCGGCGGTATCGAAGGGGCCGGCCATTCATCAGGTCTCGGGGCACTTCCGCCAAAAGCGATGGCGTCAACTCGCTGAGGGAATCCGGCCACGACCCGTGCGCGAGTTCGTATCGTTTGAGGGCGATGGCGACGAGCGCCATTCGGCGTTCCGTCTCTGCGCGCATCGGTTGCATGACCATCATCTCGCCATCCGGCTCAAGATAGTAAGTTTGTAAGAGTCGCCAAAAATCGTAGCGGCTACGTCGTCGACGCAGCGTCCATTCGTCGAAGTGAAATCGGGACCGGTCGCCCTGCGGTACCGCTACTCGCGCGTCGTCGAGGCACGCTTGCCAGTCTTTGAGGGCTTGGAGTTTATCCTGATCGAACCAGGCCAGTCGCCATGACAGAACCCGGCAGATCGCGCGTGCATCGAACCACAAATCGTCGAGATGCCAGCAATCACCGCAATCATGACAGCACGACATCTGGCTCTTGCACACCGCCCAAAACCCTTTCAATGAGCGATTCTGATCAAGCCAACTGAGACGCTGAGCCCGCGCCTGTTCCAAGGACTCGAGAATTTCGTCGGTAAAGTTGTCCGTTTCCCAAATAGATTGGAGTCGGGCCAACTGCGACTCTGTCGCACCGATTGCCTGCAGGGTCTCCCACGTCATCTTCAGGCCTCCCTCGACCGTGCGGAGACGCAAGTACTGAGGAGCCGCGCCGAGCGCACGTCCTTGAAAGCGCGCCAGAGCCAGGAGTGATGCGATACTGTCAATCGCGCCATCGACGTCCCCTTGGTGCAGTTCGTGGAGCGTCGCGAGCGCCAACCAGTCCACTGTATACCGAGTGCTGTAGACGTGAGACTTGGCTACACTCTCCGAGTTGGAAATGTCGACTCTAATGGTCAAGTCCGTGTTTGAGAGCGCGGTTTTGACGCGAGCCAGCGCATGACTGGCAAGGCCGATTTGCGTGTCGAGATCCTCCCATGTCGCCTATTCCAACGCCGAGGCTTTGACCTGAATAACCTCCATCGTCGCCTGCTTTGCGTGATACTTCTAAAAGGAGATTCGGCAGGACGCGTTTTTTGACCCTACGGGGTGCTTAGGGAACCGATGAGCCGCACGCGGGCCGGCTGGCAGGCTGGTAACTTCCATTGACAGGTCAGTCGTGATGACCAAGCACGAATTAGACATAAGAACACCTTGGGCCATCAGCCGCCACAGTCCTGCAGGCCCAGCACGAGTAGAAGATCACTTCATGACTTTTGACTGCTGCTGTTCCGCTTCGCGTCTCACATACTCATCAACGTTTTGAAGAGCTGGCCCTAGCAACCAAACGTAGGTCGCCTTGTCTTCTTGAAACATGATTGTCAATGGACCGTACACCCAACAATCTCCGGTAACTTGTTTCTTCTCAGAAGCGGCGAATTTCTCGGAGGCAATATCTATTCGGTCCGGTTTTCCGAATAGCCGGGATAGCTCGTCTTTCGTTTTGTGTACTTGCGCCAGAAAGTGAAAATACTGTAGCGAATCAGGATAGCGGAGGCCGGGTGCCATCATCTTGAACGGTCCGCGCAACGTGGGAACCAAGCAGTTAAAAACCCGGCAATACAGGTCCGGGTCAGCAGAGGTTTCTGACGCGTGCATGAGTTGGGTGTAGGCCGCATTTTCGATTTCGCGAGGTGACCCGGTGTGCACCCTTACGCTGATCCGAAACGGATTTGAAAGCTGTCGTCCGTATCCCGGTTCGTTCTCAGGGCTGGAGGCAGGAATCTCTTCGAAGAGGGCGAAGGTTAGGTCAGACTCACCTCCCCCGTGCATGGTGAGCAACAGGGTCAGCGCGGTTAGCCGATCAGCAATTGGTATTTCTCCCGCAGAACTAGACAAGACATAGGCACTCGATTGCTTCAACCAGGTCCTTGCTCCAGATAGGGTGTATCTCGTTCCGAGAAGGACTCTGTTAGGAACATTCGTTCCGAGAACCTGATATTTAAAACAAGCTTTCTCAAACTTCCCGGCGGTCAGGTCCAAAACTTCAGCGGGCAGGCCGGAACCAGATAGGCGAATCAAAGGGTCTGACAACGTGATGATGTGGGGACCCGGGGGTTGCTTTGCTTGGTGGTTGGTCTGAGGTAGATCCGGCGATCGTTGGGCCCAAACTCGACCGTTGATGAACTGAGTGGAGTTCAGAAGAGCTAGAAGCGCCACAATGCGGCTGGAGACGATCAGGGGTTGAAGGCTCATCAGTTTCCTTCCTTTGTTCTGACATTTTCCGTATGACTTGCTCGCGCGACCATCGCGGGGCGATGAACTTTATTGCGTGTCATTTATTTACCGTTGACCGCGTCCGCAAGCTTAATTCTTCCATTCCAAGACGCAACTCCGGACCCGGGCGACAGTGTTCTGGCCCGCGAACAGGTTATCGAGCGCATTTTGGGCAATCATCGGCACAATCCCTCCGTCGTTGCACTCCTTCCGTTCTTTTGCCCAGTGAACATCAACCCGTTAACGGCGTGGACAGCCGCAGCCGCCCAATCCGCTCCAGAATCGCCCGGAACAATTCCCGTGGGATCGCCACCTCCGCCATCTGGAAGACCACTTGCCGCGCATGGCGTACCACCTTCGCGCCGATCTTAATCAGTTTCTCCCGCAACGTCGTCAACGTCAAGCGCCGCACTGCTCGGGGCAATACCGCCTGACGCAGGAAGTTGCCCAAGTTGTACGCCGACACAAATAGCTGCAACCGCACTTGGTTGTCCACAAAGTCGTGACAGGACAGTCGCGTCCATTTGACCGCGTTCTTGCCTTCTTTGATCCACTGTTCGGCAGTGCCACGCTGGTTGTAGAACCGTACCACCCGTTTGGCGGACCGACTTAGGTTGGTGACGATGGAGCCGACGCGGGGGAACAGCTCACCTTTGTGCCACCCCACCTTGGCCACCACACGGCGGGCACGTTTCCAATTCTGCGTCTGATACGGGAAGTCCGCATACCAGACCACCGGTGTGTTGGATGGTCGTCCCGCCGGCCGGGTCAACAACGGCTCAATCTCCCGCTGCAACACCTCATTCGCGGGCAGGCGAATGGCATAGCCATAGCATTTGGCTTCCAAGAACTCATACACCTCCAGGTTGGCAAAGGCCGCATCCGCTCGGAAGTAGCGCGGCAACTTCTGGCCGCGATAGCGTGCTACCACCGGCTCCAACACCATCCGCCAATCTTTGGCGCTAAGGACGTTGCCTTCCCGCAACAGCGCCCGTTCGACATCGCCGAACTGATTGAAGAGAACAGTGGGTGGTCGCAGGTGCAGTCGAAATGCCCGTTGTAAGCCGTGCCTTCCTGCTCACCATAGGTTTCGCTGACTGAACTATCCATGTCCAGAATGAGTTCCCGCATGGGTTGGCGTTCCCGCAACTCCTCAATCCAGATCCCCGAGAACCGCGTCAACACCGCCAGATCCCCCGGTTGCGTCAACACTTCCGTCTCGAAGCGACCCATCTGACTGGTGGATGCCGCAGTGCGCTCCGTGGCTCGCCCGCCGACCATCTGCCGCATCGTCGGATCAACAGAGAGTCGTTTGGCGTCATTAGTGTCTTCGTAGCCAGCCAGCCGGCTGAAGATCGACTGCCGCAGCAGCGCCACGAGCGAGTGTTGCGTTTTCTTTCCCGTGCGCCAATCATCCAACTGCCCACCACTCTTTGCGGTCAGTTCCAGCGCCTCATCAAGTTCCCGGTACGCCAGCAGGCCCGCATCGGAGGCGACCTTGGAACCGTGAAACTCCAGCTTCAAACGACGTATACTGCTCCCCTTGAATAATCGGGACGGATTTGGGAGTCCTAGAGTGGAGGAAGGACTCGATGAAACGTCGGCAATGGACAGGCAAGGAGAAGCTGCAGATCGTGCTGGAGGGGCTGGGAGGCAAAGTTCCCCTGGGGGAACTTTGCGCACGCCATCAAATCAGCCAAGCGCAGTATTACCAGTGGCGGGATCAACTCTTCAACCACGGGGCCAAGGTGTTTGACCGGGGCGGCCCTGAGCAAACCGAACAGCGGTTGCGCGAGGAAAACCGACGGCTCAAGACGCTGGTCGGCGAATTGACCGTGGAACTCAAAAAAAGCGAGGTCGAGCCGTGGTAACGCGCCAACGCTCGGGGCGCGTGCGGCGGCGCGACGAGCAGTTGTTGCCGCGGATCGAGCAACTCAAAGCCGATCATCCCGCGTGGGGGTATCGGCGGGTGTCCTACGCAGATTCGGCAGTCGGTATTCATCGCCGATCAAGATGACTTCTCCCAGAGCTGCGGTTATATAATATACGGGTAGGTCTAAGCCGGAACGATTCAGTTGAGGAGTGGTTTTTCACTGTGATTTCCAGGTTCAGACCGGCGACCACTCAACTGCATTGCAGTTCAACGGCGGCAGCGCACTGTTGAGTTTCTCGACCAATTGCAC
>Ga0335081_10000723_pt1 | contig 54228 bp, 60 predicted proteins | sample Lox_Sample_35_FD_206713 | JGI IMG/M metagenome (GOLD analysis project Ga0335081, IMG submission 206713) | Soil microbial communities from Loxahatchee National Wildlife Refuge, Florida, United States - Lox_Sample_3.5 | ecosystem: Environmental > Terrestrial > Soil > Wetlands | place: USA...
GCCGATGGCGACGAACATCAGCCCCAGCTGGCTTATGGTCGAGTACGCTAGGACTCTCTTGAGGTCCTCGGCCGCGGAAGCGCTCGCGGCGCCCACCACCATGCTGAGGAGGCCGATGGCGGTAACTGTGGCAAGGAGAAGCGTGGATGAGTCGAAGAGCGGGAACAGCCTCACGACCAGATAGACGCCCGCGTTCACCATTGTTGCGGCGTGAATGAGAGCGCTAACGGGGGTAGGGCCTTCCATCGCGTCGGGGAGCCACGTTTGGAGAGGGACCTGGGCTGACTTGCCCATGGCGCCGATGAAGATCAGGAGACCGATCAGCGTCCAGGTTCCGTTCGCCGAGTGACCGCTCACTGCGGCGATGATAGCGCTGAAGTCAGCCGAGTGAATCGTCGTGAGAATCAGCAGAAGTCCGACCAGGAGGCCGATGTCGCCGAAGCGCGTCACGATGAAAGCCTTGAATCCGGCCCTTCGGGCGACCTCCTTGTCGTTCCAGAAAGCAATCAGGAGAGCCGAACAGATGCCGACTATCTCCCAGAAGAAGTAGAGCTGGACGAGGTTGCCGGCCATCACCAGCCCGAGCATGGCGCCGACGAAGAGCAGCACGAGGGAGTAGAACCTGGCCTGCCCCTTTTCGTGCCTCATGTTTCCGGTTGAGTAGACGATGATTACAAAGGAGAGCAGGGCCACAAAAGCCGCGAGCAGCACCGAGAGGCCGTCGACCTCCACCTCCACCGGGACGCTGAGGGTCGGCAACCAGCCCTGAATCGATTCGACGTAGGCGGAATGGAAGGTCAGCGCTGTGTAGAGCGCTATCGAGCCCGCGACGCCGCTGACTGCGGTCGCGAACCACTTGCAGGCACGGTCGCCGAGAAGACCCACGAGGGGGACCAGCGGGGCCCCGACCAGCGGCAGGAGCCAGACGAGCCAGGGGCCGATTGTCAGTTTCTGAGCCTCCTGATCTCATAGGGGTTCAGGGTGCCGTACTTCCTGTACACCGAAACCACAATCGCGAGACCGACCGCCTCCACGCAGGCTCCTGCTAGGATCGAGAACAGGACCAGGGAGTTCGATATGAGGCTGTACTGCCCCTCGAGCGACGAAGCGAACAGGGCCAGGTTCACCCCGAAGACGAGCACCTGGAAGGACATGATGGTCTTGATCAGGTTTCTCGAGTAGGCCATCGACCCCAGGCCCAGGAAGACCATGGCCGCTGAAGTAACGAGGAAGATCGTCTGGTCGGTGACCAAGCTATGGCTCCTCCTGGGAGAACAGGTTCACGACGACTATCGTCGCGGACGCGAAGACCATGAGAAGGATCAGCAGGTCCCAGGGCCTGAAGAGCCAGACGAACTGCAACAGCGCCGTGGCGGGATAGGCCGTGGTTGGACCCACATTCGTGGGGACGGATCCGAGGAGCCTGTAGGCAGCCAGGGCGACCACCACGATGACGGCTGAAAGCGTGGCAATGGCGCCGAGACTCGCGTTCATGTCCAGCTTCGGCTCCCCTACCATCAGGATGGCGGTCAGAAGAAGAACGGAGACAGCGCCCGCGAATGTGACGATGTGAAGGAGTCCGACCAGCACACCGTTGTAGATCGTGAAGATCATGCCGAGGGTAATGCTCGAGTAGAAGAGTGTGATTAGCGAGACAGAGATCCGCTTCGAAAACAGAGAAACGGCCGCGGTTGCCAGAAGCACTATCGACATAAAGAGGGCGAAGTCAGCTGACATTTTCTGCTGCCTCCTTCATGATCAGGTCGCGCTTGTTCGTGGTGGCCAACTCGAAGCTCTTTGAGAGCCTGAGCGCCCCGAACTTGCAGTCGTCAACGCACTGGCCGCACGAAATGCAGGTGTAGAGGTCGAAGATTGGCCGCTGAATGTCTACCTCCCTCTCGCCGACCTTGCGCTTCCCGACGACGACCATCGAGACCGCGGATGCGGGGCAGACTATTTCGCAGATCTTGCACCCGGTGCACTTGACGGGGTCGACCTCCAACTTGCCTCTGAAGCGGTCTGCCAGAACCGCAGGCCCGAATGGATACTCCTTCGTCACTGGCCTTTCGAAGGCCGTCCGCATCATCTCCAGGATTGCGGCTCCGACTTTTCTTTGGGACGTTTCTTGTCACCTCAAAAGCATGATTATCCCCAGCTGGAGAAGACTCAGGGGGGTCACTATGGTCCAGAAGAGCCCGGCCGCTTGGTCAATCCTGACCCTGGCGAGGGCTGACCGGATGGCGAATATCAGGAAGCCGACGGCGAAGAGCTTCACGAGGAAGTAGACCAGGTAGAGCAAGTCCTGGGCCCACCAGACCATGGCGGGCATGGGGCCTAGCGGGCCGCCGAGGAACAGGGTCACGGCTATGGCCGAGAGGAAGACGTAGCTCAGGTTCTTCGTGAGCTTCACGTAGGCCAGGGCGCGGCCGGAGAACTCGGTCATCCAACCTGCCACGAGCTCCGTCTTGGCGCTCGGTATGTCGAACGGCGGCTTCTCCAGCTCCGCCAGGGCCGCCACTATGAAGCAGGCGAAGCTCACCGGAGCCAGGAAGATGAACCACTCACCGCTCTGGGCCGCGACTATTCCGTCCAGCGAGAGGTCTCGGGCCAGCAGCGCGGGCGTGATCACCGCTATTATCATCGGAATCTCGTAGCTCGTGTACTGAAGGATCAACCTGCCGATTCCTATGGTCGAGTATCGCCCGGCCGACGAGTAGCCCAGCATCGCGGCCATGAAGGCGGAGAAGGCGAGGATGAAGAGGATGAAGATGATGTCCAGCGGGTGCGACACGAGCGCCGAAGGGCCGATTACAGGGATGAAGACGACCCCGATTGCCGGAGCGGCGAAGAAGAGCGGAGGCCCGAACTCGAACACGAATTTGTCAGCGAAGGCTGGAATGATCTCCTCCTTTCCGACCAGCTTGAAAAAGTCCGCCACCGGTTGGAGTATCCCCGCGGGTCCCGCCACAACGGGCCCGATTCTACCCTGCATTCGCGCTACGGTCTTGCGCTCCAGCCATTCGAAGACGAACGCGAGCCACACGAAGAAGGTGAGGCCTGGGAACAGCAAAGCCTCGGCTATTGTGTCCAGCAACGGTCAAGTCTGCCTCCCCGGCTTGTACCAGTTGATTCCGTGGAGCCTCAGCTCCTCTCCCCGTACGGACCACTCCTTGCCTTTGGCGACGTCGACGACCGCGATCCTGTCCATGCAGCCGAAGCACGGGTCCATGCCCGTCAGGACGACCGGCACGTCGGCCAGGGTGTGCCCCTTCAGCATCTCTGTGGCCGTGAGGATGTTCGCCATCGTGCAGGTCCTGATCTTGACTCTCTCGGGCTTCATTCCGCCGGCGGACCTTACGAAGTAGAAGAGCTCACCGCGCGGCGCCTCGATGTGTCCTACGGAGTCGCCGGCCGGGATTACGCGAGGCACCGCGAGCTTGACGTTGCCCGCGGGGATCTTCTCAATGGCGTCGGTGACCAGCCTGCAGGACTCCCGGATCTCTTCCAGCCTCAAGAGAAGGAGGGATGCGATGTCGCCCTGGTTGCTGGTCTTCACGTCGGGCACCAGCTCGTCATAGGCTGCGTAGGGGTCCTCCTTCCTGATGTCCCGGGCGATGCCGGTGCACCGAAGGAGCGGGCCGACGGGACAAAGACGCCTGGCCACGTCCTGGTCGATTCTGCCCACGCCGCGGGTCCTGGCTACCAGAGTCTCTTCGGTGCTTACCAGGTCGCTGTAGTAGTCGACCCTCCCCGTGAGATACTTCATCTCCTTCTTCAGGGGCTCGATGATGTTCTCGGGAAGGTCGTTCCTTACCCCGGATATCGTGATGAACGACTTGTGGACCCTGTTGCCGGTTATTGTCTCAAAGAGGTCCAGGATGTGTTCCCTGTCCTTCCACACCCACATGAAGAGCGTGTCGAAGCCCGTCCAGTAACCTACGAGTCCCAGCCATAGGAGGTGGCTGTGTATCCTCTCGAGCTCGGCTATGATGAGCCGGATGTACCTGGCTCTTCGAGGGACCTCGAAGGCGGTAAGGCGCTCGGCAGTCTGGGTGTAGGCCATGCTGTGGGCGAAGCTGCAGATTCCACATATCCGCTCGAAAAGGTAGATGTTCTGGACCCAGGTCCTGTCCTGCGCCGCCCTTTCGATTCCCCGATGGACGTAGCCGATTCTCGGGACGACCTGCACTATCTTCTCGCCCTCCAAGTACAGCTTGAAGTACTCTGGTTCCTTCAAGGATGGGTGCACTGGCCCAAAGGGCACGAGGTTCTCGGGCGAGTACTGCATCAGGCCGGCTGATGCTTCGGACTTCGGGTCGAGCGGGCTGTCAGTCAAGTCCCATCATCTTCCTTATCTGCGCCGGGTTGGATTCCTTCCTGAGTGGCGAAGGAGCGTCCGTAGGGTAGTTGTCTGGGAGGAGAAGCTTCCTTCCTGTCATCGGGCTCCCGACGAAGACCACGCCGAGCAGGTCGGCTATCTCTGCCTCGTAGAACAGAGCAGCTGGCAGGGCCTCGGTGACGGATTGCAAACGCGGGTCTGACTTTGGAACCGCGGTTTTCACGGTCAGGAATTCGGTACCCCGCCAGAAGTGGTAGAAGAGGGAAATCACCTGCCCCTCGTCAATCGCAGTAATCGTGGTAAGATGGTAGAACTCGCGGTCCTCCACCACCATCTTGCAGGCCTCTATGATTCTCTCCGGCTTCACGGCCAACAGGGTGGAGTTCCGCTGCTGAGTCGCAGTGGCTTCCAGGGCCGTCGTAAGCCTACTTACTCGCTCCGGCTCCAACGATCTCTTCCTCCAACGCGGGTTCCAGTTCCTTCTCAGGAGCGATGCCCAGCAGCTTGAGTATTCCGTACATTATTGCTTCTGGGCGTGGCGGACAGCCGGGGATGTAGAGGTCCACGGGAATCACCTTGTCGATCCCGTTGGTTACATTGTAGCACTCCTGGTACACGCCGCCTCCCAGCGCGCAGGCGCCCACGGCGACGACGTACTTCGGCTCCGGCATCTGCTCGTAGATCGTCTTCAGGCGCTCTCTCATCAACGCGTTTGCGGTACCGGTGACCACGAGCACGTCGGCGTGCCTTGGGCTGGGCACCAGCTGGACTCCGAGCCTTTCAACGTCGAACCGTGGCGTGAGGGATGCGACGAGTTCTATGTCGCACCCGTTGCATGAAGCTGCGTTCACATGGAATATCCACGGTGACTTCTTTCGCGACCAGCTTAGGAGACCCATCTCAGAACTTCCCTCCACCCGCAACCATGAACCAGAGTGCTGCAACGAGGATAACGGCGCTGCCACCGGTGAGATAGAGGAGCGGATAGTAGTTGGTCGGAGCAGTGAAGGACCCAGCTAGGATGAGAGCGAAGCCCTCGACCACTATGAAGAGGACGGCGAAGATGAAGAGGCCAGACCGGTAAAGGCCTCGCTGGGGAATAGCCTCCTCTCCCCCCGTGAACGGTTCGTACTTCGTGCCCGTCCCCTCGGACCGCTTTCCCCAGATCCCCGCCACCAGGTACACCGCAAGGTCCGCCACGATTATCAGGGCGGGAACGATGATGAACAGGTAGTCAGCCAAGGAAGCCACCGGACCCTGTGAGCTGGCGTTCGACCTCTCCGACGACTCGCTCCGCGGCGTCCTTCACGACGGGACTCAAGGCCTCGCCCACCTCGAGGTTGCCAGGCTGCACCCCAAGAATCGAGACCCTCTCGTACCGGTTCACTATGGAAGGGTGAAGCTTCAACGGTAGATTGTGGGTTGCAAAAAACCCGTACTCCGTGTCCCCTATGCCCGCAAGGACGATCGCCCCGGGCCGCGCACCGGCTTCCATGGCGTCGAAGATGAGGAGATGAGAGGACCTGAGATCGACTCTTGAGAGGGCAAGCTCGGGGTAAGCGTCCGCAGACAGAATGCTCAACCGCGGCCCGTCTCCGATGGCCTCATGCAGGCTGTCCGCTATGAATAGGCCGACTGAATCGTCAGACTTTATGGGATTCCCAACACCCAAGAGGACTAGTTTGTCTTGGCCCACTGCCGCGAGAAAGGCACCAAGTCCCTTGGTCCATGCTCTCGTAATCCCTGCGCCTGTTTTTTCGGCCCCAATCCCCAATATAAGCTCGATTCCTAAACGCGGCGGAGTTTTCTAGCGCTTATTACCCCGATTTCCAGCGAGAGGCAGACGGAAACGGGTTGGGGAGTCATTCTGACGAAGCCACCCTGGTCGTGAGCAGAAGAATCAGGCCGGGCAAAGAGAAAGACTACGAGGAGTGGGTGAAGAGAATCACAGAAGCCGCCAGGAGCTTTCCAGGCTTCATCGGTGCCACCACCCTCGTCCCGGAAGGACCCGAGCCCACGATAAGGTACGTGGTATGGCGTTTCGAAGACAAGGCCACCCTGGAGAACTGGAAGGACTCCCCCACGAGGAAGAAGCTGATTGAGGAGGTCGAGAGGTACGCGACGAACCACTTCTCGGAGGCCACGGGTTTGGAGACCTGGTTCGCCCTGCCGAACATGAGCGCGATTACGCCACCCCCCAAGTGGAAGATGGCTCTCACGACGATCCTAGGGGCATTCGTTGTGAGCTTCCTCGCCCACCTGCTGCTGAATCCGTATCTCGGCCCTTGGCCTCTCTTCGCCAGTACCTTGGTCTACATTTGCATCCTTGTGGTTCTATTGACGTATTTGGTGATGCCGAACCTTAGCCAGCTGCTCAGGAAATGGCTTTACCCGTGATTCGCGGGACGACGGCCCGGCGACCGCGCGCCAAGGGACTTCTCCTAACTGATACGCGAGAACACTTTTAACAACGAAAGGGCCGAAGCACTTCAAGCAACAGGAGCATCATAGAATTTGAGCTACGGAACTCTGGCCGGCGAGGAAAACGTCGAGCATGAGGTTCAGGTGACGCCCAGGGCTCACCCTCCAGCGATGAGATTCGTTGGTGTGAACGCCCTGGTCACCGGCGGCGGCAGAGGGTTCGGAAGCCTGATCGCCCTCGCACTGGCCCGCGAAGGGGCCGACGTCGTGGTCACCTACAACACTTCCAAGGAGGGCGCCGAGAAGATATCGGAAGAGATTCGGGCCATGGGTCGCAGGTCGATGACCACGAAAGTGGACATCTCGAACTGGGAAGAAGTGAAGGCCATGGCAGAGGGCGTATGGAAGGCGTTCGGGCCAATCGACCTTCTCATCAACAACGCGGGCGAGGTGGCCAACAAACAGATGTCCTGGAGGCAGGTCACTGAGGAGTACGTCGACCAAACGCTGGACGTGGACATCAAGGGGACCATGTTCGTCATCCACGAGGTCGGCAAGCGGATGTTCGAGCGCCGGTCGGGGACGATTGTGAACATTGCCTCACACGTCATTGCAATCGGCACGCCCAGAGCGCCCCAATACGCGGCAGGAAAGGAGGGAGTCATCGGCCTTACGAAGTCCTACGCCCTGGCCTTCGCACCCTGGGTCAGGATAAACGCAGCATGCCCCGGCTGGATGGACACCGAGGCGATAACGAAGAGGCCTGACTTCACGCCCGAGAGGAGGAAGTGGATCATAATGCACACGCCGCTCAGGAGGATTCCCAAGCCGGAGCATATAGTGCCCATGGTGCTCTTTCTGGCGTCGGATGACTCCATCCACATGACAGGCAACATCGTGATAGCCGACGGCGGCTTTTCGATGCCAGGGGCATAGTGACGAACCGGCTCGTTGTCAAGTCCCCTTATGTCGGGGGAGGTAGCGGCAACAAAGGGACTGATTTTAGCCCATAAGGCTAAATTGCGGCCGAGGCTCGCACGGGCCCAAGGCAGAAGAGCAATGGTAAGCTGTGACAATATCAGAGAAAGAGAGAATCTAGAAGAATCGGTGTATCTGCACGGGATGGTCCCCGCCAACCTGATTGGGCCCTACGACGCAGCGACGAGGCAGGTCGCTGCTAACATCCTGGGCAGAGATGTCGAAGTAATCGACATGACGACAGGATTCGGGGAAGGAGTTCCAATGTGGCCCTACGCCGTCGAAGACGTGAGGGAGCAACGGGTGCGCTACCACGCGAAGGACCGCGTCAAGACGTCAATCATCAAGAACCACAACATGCACTTCGCCACACACTGCGACACTCCCAGGCACGTGGAGGAGGACTACCCAACCCTCGACGAAATCCCGGTCGAGAGGTTCATGGGGAAGGGCGTCGTCCTGGACATCCCGAAGAACAAGTGGGGGGTGGTGACCCCGGAGGACCTGGAAAAAGCCGAGCCGTCAATCGAGCAGGACGACATCGTGATCGTTCACACCGGTTGGCACCGCTTCTGGGGTGACAACCTGAAGTACTATGCCTATGCTCCCGGGCTATACAAGGAGGCGGCGGAATGGTTCGTCAAGAAGAAGGTAAGGGCGGTCGGGGAGGACACCCAGGCGGTCGATCATCCTCTTGGCACGAGAATCGCTCAGCCTCCGCCGCTTCTTCCGTGGATACTGGACCAGTACAGGAAAGAGACGGGCCATGAGGTCTATCAGGACTTCCCATACTGGGAGCCGACAACCAGGATCCTCACGACCAACGGAATCCCCAATTGGGAGAACGTGGGCGGCGACATAGACAAAGCCCTGGGGAAGAGATGCACGATAATGGGGGTGCCGGTCAAGTGGCTCGGCGGCGACGGCTCCCCGGTAAGGCTGCTCGCTCTGGTGGAGAAGAAGTAGCACCTTCACGCGGGATGGGGCGCCAAATGAAAGCTTCTGCCGCGAACAGGACGGCTGTAGTAGGAGCGGGCCTCATGGGGCACGGGATCGCCCAGACCCTCGCTCTCTCTGGCTTCGAGGTCAATCTGACTGATGCGAAGAGTGAGGCAATGGCAGCGGCCCTCGAACGCGTGAAGAGCAACCTCTCGACGCTGGCGGAGCACGGGGTGGTAACCCGTGCCGAGTGCAAGCAGGCGCTCCAAAGGCTTCAGCTTGTGGATGACGCCACAGAGGCCGTGAAAGATGCTCGGTTCATAATAGAAGCCATCAGTGAGGACCCCGAGCTCAAGAAGCGGCTGTACGTTTCGCTCGAAAGGTCGTGCAGGGAGGACGCCATTATCGCCTCGAATACATCCACCATCGCGATTTCAGAACTCGCTCAGCCCCTCAGGAGAAGGGAGCGGTTCGTCGGGATGCACTTTTGGAATCCTCCGCACCTGATGCCCCTCATCGAGGTCGTGGTGGGCGACGAGACGTCAGAGGCGACCGTCGAGGCGACGGTGGCCCTCTCAAGGCGACTCGGGAAGGTGCCTATCGTCTGCAGGCGCGGGGTCCTTGGGCCCAGGCTGCAGGGAGCCCTGATGCTCGAGGCGCTGAAGCTCGTCCAGGAGGGCGCCGCGTCTGCCGAAGACGTGGACGCTGTAACCAAACTGACATTGGGCTTGAGACTCCCCATCATGGGGCCGCTCCAGATAATTGACTTCGGGGGCGCACGGACTGTGTTGCACGGGCTAGAACACCTGCCGAAGGACGGCGACCGCTACGCCGTTCCGAGGATAATCCGAGAGTACGTAGACAGAGGCTGGCTGGGGGTGCAGACTGGACACGGCTTCTACGACTACACGGAGAAGGACAGAAAGGAGTCGATCCGGCTGCGCGATGAGTGGCTCATCCAGAAGCTGAAGGAAAGGAAGGCAGCGTCCAAGAAACCGAAGCGGCACTCCAGGGGCTGAAGCGTCGGATAAAGCGCCCGAGGGCGCGTCGGGAGATATTCCCTTAATAGAAGGCGGGCGAGCGGACTCAGTGTGAGGCTCGTCGTAGGAATCTCTGGTGCCAGCGGAGCAATCTACGGAATAAGGACCCTCGAGACGCTGAGGAGTCTCAAAGTCGAGACACATCTGGTCATGACCGAGGCGGCCGAGGAGACGATTCGCATTGAAACGGACCGGAGAGTCTCCGATGTAGCTTCGCTCGCGACTGAAACGTACAAGGTCGGTGACCTGACTGCGAAGCCCTCCAGCGGCTCGTTCCGCACCGACGGGATGATTGTCGTACCCTGCAGCATGAAATCACTCGCCGGCATCGCCAGCGGCTACGCAGACAACCTCCTACTCAGGGCTGCCGACGTGACGCTCAAAGAGAGACGACCTCTCGTGCTGGCGGTGCGCGAAACGCCGCTGACTCTCATCCATCTGGAGAACATGGTCACAGTGGCCCGGGCGGGCGCGGTGGTGCTACCGGCCATGCCTGCGTTCTACCACAGGCCCAAGACCATGGACGACCTGGTGAACCATGTCGTAGGGCGGATCCTGGACTCCTTTGGAATCGAGCACGAACTTTACGGGCGTTGGGACGGACAGCGGCCGGCCGGTCGGAGCCGCAAAGCCCGAGGTAGGACCGCTCAACCGTCTGGGAGCCGCTAGCCGAGGCGCACGCTTGCTCCGCTGACTCTGACGCGCGATCCCATAGGTATCTTCCTGATGTCTATCGAATCCACGCAGGGTATGTCTGAGATTATCGCTCCGACCGCCACTATGGTCTCGCACTTTTCGTTGATGATTGCCGCGGGCGCGAGCCCGTTCTTCGCCAGTCTGTACATGATGTACGAGCCCACGGTAGACCCTTTCCCGTAGGGAAAGACCAGTACCTTTCCGCTGACAGACTCGCCTTGGAGCTCGTGGCCCCTTTCGACGACCCTGCCGGTGTCCGGGTCCACCCCGCCGAAGAACGATATGGGATGCGACGCGACCAGTGCTTCGCCGTCCGCCTTTCCTTTCCGGATGACTCTGCCTTTGAGAATCACGTCGGCTTCACGGCCTCCTCCACGCATCGTTCGAGCGGCCAGAACCTTGCCCTGAGCCCGCTGTTCCTGAGGTAGTGAACGGCTTTCGCAGAGTTCGTCGCGACCACTTTGAATCCCAAGTCTTCCACGGGGGCCACAACCATGCAGGTGTCGCATGCGAACTTGGCGCCGCTCTTTTCTATGGTCTTTGAGTACCCCTTGAGGTCGCTCAGCCCCTTCACATGACGGCTGCAGCATATCCAGAACTCTCTCCTGACCTTGCGCCCCCTGAGCAGGCCCGCTATGGCCGCTATCTCATCCAGAGAGCAGTGGGGGCAACCCACCGAAATGAAGTCAGGCCGCCCCCGGTCATTGAGCATTGAGGAGGTTTCCTCGAGGTCCCGCTGCGAGAATGTAGAGGCGTCCAGGCCCACTGGTTCCGGGCCCGCCTCCGGGGTGATCCCCCGAACGTGGTACATGGCCACGCCGCCGGAGCTCGCGAGGGCGGCTGACAGCGTCTTCAAGTCTTCCAGCCTAGCCCGCTTGACCCCCCGAAAGTACGGGACGCCGTTGCCAGCCTTCTTGCCTGTAGAGTAGCCCATGGCGGAGTAGTCTTCCATGTTCTCCAACTTCGCGGTCACGTCGACCAGCATAGTAGGGCGTCTGCTACCGTTGAGGTGGTATCCGTAAAGCGGCGTTCTGCCCGTGAGGCTCGCCGCAAGGGCGCTAGGCCCGCCCTCGCGGTTTGTTCTAGCCCCCAAGACCGAGTTCGCAAAGGCCACCGCGGAGCTCTCACCCCAGGCGATGTGCTCTCCGAAGGAGGGCTCGTTGCCGGCGAGGTAGGGAGTACAGGTGCATGAAACCTCCACCTTGAGCCTGCTGAAGGCGTCAATCACCTGCAGCTGCTTCGCAGCGAAGCTCTCGCTTATCCCCTGGTCGCGCCAGTTCGTGAGGTCCATCCCGGCGGGGTTGAGGGTCGTCTTGACGCGAGCTCTTCCATCCTGCGCGAGCTCCGCCAGGTATTCGATTCCTGCGTCGCCCAGGTTCTTGTATGAGACGCCAGAGACCTGGACACTCGATACCCTGACGAGCCGCTTTGCGCCGTAGATCTCGCCCAGAGCGACGATGATCTCCATGCACTTCTTGGTGGCGCGTCCGTCCTCACCGGCGAGCATCCTCTTTTCGGCGTTTGTGAGATGCACAAGCGTCGCCTACACGTAGTCTTCGACCCTTATGCTGTCCTCAAGAGGAATCCTGGACATCTCGAACGGGTCCCTGGGCACCCCGAGGGGAACGGTCGCGTCAACTCCGGCTTTGCAGGTCTTCCTGGTGACCTGGTCAGCGGAGGGATCTAGGGAGGAGCCGTACTCGTTGGGCCTGAGGACCAAGTTCCTGTCCATCTGGGTCCTGGTTGCGAGCGCCCATTCAACCGCATCGGGGGCGTTCAGGTCGATGTCCTCGTCAACCACGATGGCGTACTTCAGGCTGGGATGGCCCTTGAATGCGGCATCCATCGCTTTCCGCGGGTCGTCCGCGCTCTCCTTCCTTATTCTAATCGCCGCGTGGAGCCATGAGGAGCCGCCGGACGTGAGCCGAACGTCCAGGCAGTTGCAGACCTTGCTCACCTCCCTGAACATGGTAGCCTCTCTGGGCATGCCCATGAGCAGCCTGTGCTCTGAAGCGCCAGGGAGGATGGCCTGGTAGATGGGATTCGCCCTGTGGGTGACTCTCGTTATCTTCACGACGCGCTGCTTCCTTACGATGTCGTAGGCCCCGGTGATGTCTGGGAATGGCCCTTCGTCGACGAGTTCGTCCGTGACGACCCCTTCCAGGACCAGTTCGCACTCCGCCGGAACCAAGCATTCATTGGTCGTGCACTTCACGTAGGCAGTCTCCTTCATCGCGTTCGCGATGGCCAGCTCGCTCTTTCCCAGTTCGCATGAAACCGCCGACGCGAAGAGGAAGGCAGGGTGGTTGCCTATGGAGATTCCGACCTCGCGATTGCCTCTTTTGATGAACTCGTCGAGGTGGCGGGGCAGAATCCTAGCGACGACTCTGTCCTTCCCTATCAGCATAAGCCTGTGGAAACTAGCGTTGTACCCGTAATCCTTGTCCTTCGCGATGACGATGCTGGCGGTTGCGTAGGGCCCGCCGTCCCGCTCGCAGTGCGTCAGAATCGGAATGCGCCGCAGGTCGACGACGTCCTCTACAACCTCCTGGCAGGGAGCGGTCCCAACCGTGTCGAAGGGCTTTGGATGTTCTATGCTGCTGAGGATCCTGCCGAGGAGTTGGTCTTCCGGAAGCCCCAGGGCTCTTGCAAGACGCTTCCTTGTGCTGCAGATGCCGATGGCGACCCTGTAGTCGTGGGTTTCCTTGATGCTCTCGAAGAGCACGGCCTTTCCTTCGAGCCTGTGCGCGACGGCCGCGAGCTCGTGCTTCGTCGAGACCGCCTTCTTCGCGTGAACTAGGTCTCCCGTCCTGTCCAGTTCGGCTAGATAGCTTCTCAATTCAATTCGAACCCTGGTTTCTCGTCAAAGCCGCAATGCGCGCGAGTCACTTAAGAGTCTTGCAAGCCCGCTTTAATACGAAACGCACGCAGGGCAGCCCGAAGCCATGCAGTACTTTGTCATACTCACTAAGGAGTGCAACCTCTTCTGCAGCTATTGTGGAGGGGGCAGCGACACTCCGCCCAAGGAGATTCGGTACAGGGTCTCGGATCTGAAGTCGTTCATTTCGGCGGACGCAGACCCGGTCCTCGAGTTCTACGGCGGCGAGCCTCTTCTCAGGCCGAGGGCGATGGCGGAGATCATGAATGAGATTCCCGCCCGGTTCGTCATCCAGACGAACGGCGTTTTTCTTGACAGGGTGGACCCAAGAATTCTGGAGAAGCTTCATTCCATCCTCGTCTCCATAGACGGCACGAGAGAAGCAACAGACCGAGAAAGGGGGAGAGGAGTATACGACCGGGTTCTCCGCAACGTCGGACTGCTGCGCCGAAGGGGCTTTCGAGGAGACATCGTAGCGAGGATGACCGTCGCCCAAGGGTCGGACATCGAAGAGAACGTCCTCCATCTCCTGAACTCTGGCCTATTCGACCATGTCCACTGGCAGTTGAGCTTCAGCATGTTCTGGGAAGCGGGCGACGAGACGGACCCAGGCCTGGCAGAGTGGGTCGAGGAGTACAACGCCGGCGTGACGTCTCTCGTGCGCTGGTGGGTCGAGGAGATGGGGCGGACAGGAAGAGTTCCCGGCGTCGTTCCCTTCATCGGAGTGATGAGCACCCTTCTCAGCGGTAGGGAACCGGGTCTCAGATGCGGCTCCGGGCTCGACTTCTTCGCTATCATGCCCGACGGCAGGATATCGGCCTGTCCTGTGGCAGTAGACTATGACTTTTCGATGGTTGGCTCGATCTTCCAGAGCACCCCTGCGTCTATCCGGGGAAGCGTTTCTCTCGGAGAGCCATGCTCTTCGTGCGACATACTCGGAGTCTGCGGCGGCAGATGCTTGTTCGTCAACAAGTCTCAGGGGAAGCTCAGAAGAGGCGGATACGAAACGATCTGCAGGACCGTAAGGCACCTCGTCTCGGAGCTGCAGGAAGCCAGGCCGCTCGTCGGTGCCCTCCTGCGTGACGGGACGGTCAGGAAGACGGAGTTCGATTATCCGGAACTTAACAACGGGTGCGAGATCATCCCCTGAGGGCCGTGCTCAGGTAGCGAAGCCCCGAGTCGACCATTATCGTGGCCACCGTCGCGCTTGGTCCAAGGCGTTCGGCGACCTTCAGTGCTGCCACCATGTTGGCACCCGAGGATGTGCCCACGAATAGCCCCTCTTCCTTCGCGAGGCGGCGGCTCATCGCCCTGGCTTCTTCCGTGGACACTCCGAAGATCTCGTTGACGAGCTTTGGGTTCCACAACGGAGGAACATAGCCGATTCCAATCCCCTCTATCTGGTGGGAGCCCGTCGCACTACCTGAAAGAACGGCTGACTCGGCCGGCTCCACCGCGGCGATGTGAATGCTGGGCTTGTGCTTCCACAGAGCCTCGGTCACTCCGTGGATCGAATGAGCCGTGCCCACGGCTTGGACGAACGCATCCACCTCTCCGCCGGTCTGAATCCAGAGCTCTTCGCCCAGCCCGTGGTAGCCGGCGGCACCATCTTGGTTGCTGAGTTGGTTACAGTACCAGTGTCCGGGCTGCTGGCTGACCCGTCGAGCCGCCTCGACCATTTCCTTGATCAGCCGCTCAGTAATCATCTTGTTGTCGCTCTTGACCTCCTGGATTTCCGCCCCGAACGCCTTCATGGTGGCTTTCTTCTCGTCGCTGAAGGCATCCGAATAGACGATCCTGAGTTTGTATCCCTTCGCGGCGCAGACGAGGGCCAGGGAGATTCCCGTAGTCCCGGCCGTGTACTCTACTACGGTCCCTCCGGGAGGCAGGCGGCCGTCAGCCTCGGCGGCCCCGATCATCGCCTTCGCGACCCTGTCCTTCATGCTTCCCGTGGGATTGAAGAATTCGAGCTTGGCAACCACCTTGGCCGACCCGCTGGGGACGATCCTCTGCAGCTCGACCGCTGGCGTGTTTCCAATCGCGTCCAAGAGCGTATGTCGACCGGTGGACAACCTCGGGAATCCCGGCCGCCGGAGGCTATTAACATTGGTCTCAGGTTGGGGCGACGGATCGGGGCGGGCTCGGAATCCTTGGCGGAGGTCTCCCATAAATACATGACAGGTGGCAAGTTTCCGGTCTGAATGACAGGCGTGATGAAGTGGCTGACCGAAGCGGACCAGCCAGCCGTTCGCTACCTGGCCATGCGGGATCTGATGGGAGTGGGCGGCAGCGAGCTTCGCGAGGCGTGGAAGGAGATCCCTTCGCGCGGGTGGGTCGAACAGATCCTCAGGGGACGGAACGAGGGCGGGTACTGGGCCGACAGGGCGGACCTGTATAGGCCGAAGTACCTCTCCACTAACTGGATGCTGCTTGCGCTTTCCGACATGGGCGTAACGCGCGAGTTCCCCTGGTTGGCGGAGTCGGCGGAAATGTGGCGGGACACCTACGCCAGGCCTGACGGAGGCTTTGATTCCCCTGGAGCCGAGACGAGCGAACTTTGCCTTGTGGGGAACACGGCCAGGGCGCTGGTGAAGTTCGGATACGCGGACGATCCCAAGGTGGGAGCCGCATTCAAGTGGCTGGTCAAGAATCAGAAGGCCAACGGAGGCTGGGACTGCTTCGGCCGAAACGGCGTCGTCGACGGGTGGGAGGGCATGAGCGCCTTCGCGGTCTACCCCCGCCAGAAGTGGTCTCGGGGGGTGAAGAATTCGGTCGATCGAGGCCTCGAGTTCTACCTTGACCGGCACCTGATTCACGAGGGCGCCCGATACGACCCCTGGCTGAGGCTCCACTTCCCCTATCACTACTACTACGACGTGCTGGTGGGGCTTGAGTTCGTGACAGCTCTCGGCGGAGGCGACGACCCCAGGGCGACCGAGGCCATTGAGCTGCTCAAAGGAAAGGTGCGCCCCGACGGCCGCTGGGCGCTGGACTCCAATCAGCCCGACCCCAAGAATCGAGGGAAGGTTTCGAAGAGGATTCAGAAATACGTGAGCGAGATGAAGCCCCTTTCATTCGAGGCTGTCGGTCAGCCGAGCAAAATGATAACCTTGAGGGCGCTCCGGGTCCTCAAGCGGCTGGGCGAGCCAATGCCCGAGTGATTGAGAGCCTAACCCGCCCATGATGTGGTCGTCCGACGGGTAGAGCGAATACTCCCCGGAAGGTACACGATTCAACCGTGTCCACTCGGTCTGAACCGCATGGCAGACCATGTCCTGTCGAGACTAACGAGCCTGACGCCCTCGATTCCGAATGGTTTCATGAGCTGGAACAGTTTGTCTCGGCTCAGGTCAGTGCCTAACTGACCCGCCTTTGGATAGGCTATCCAAGAGAGCCTATCCTGTCTGGCGGCGTCGACGGCGGGCTTCGAAGCAGTCGCTAGTTGTTTCGAATCCAACGCGAACACTAGCACTGCCGCACCCGAATCTTTCTTCGAAACCGGCACTTTAAGGTCGAGGCCCTTGGGAGGGTTCACGAGGAAGACAGCGGATCCTCGCTTCAGCTGTAGCTTCTCTGAGACGTCCACAAGACCATCGACCAGGTCCGGATTCTTAAACGCGACGAACGGATCGGGAGGGGAGCAATGCTAGCGACTCGAATGCGACACAGGGTGCTGCCTACTAGGGTTGCGAGGGGCCCCTAACCACAGGCTTCATGGTGATGTATGAATGCGGGGTGAGTGCGGTGCTGAAAGGTATTCATGTTCTGAAGACGAGCGAGAGTCCATGAATCCTGCAGAGAAGGGCGCGAAGGCCACCAGAAGCTCCCCCGCGACCAACAGAAGGGGATTCACCGGGGAGGAACGAGCCGCGATGAACGCGCGCGTTAGCTCCGAAGCTCCTTCTGCACTACCCGTCCCATTGCGTGAATCGCCAAGGACTGATACCAGTTTTGCAACGACTTGAAGTCGAAGTCTTGTACGGACATGAGAATGGGCCGAAAGGGGCCCGTTCTGAACATATTAGCGAAGAGCAGACTCGAACCCTTGACACGGTAAGGATGGGAATCGGCCTAAACTCGAATCCTTGACCTGTAATCGTCAGCCGGCACTTCAACCCATCATCTCGAAATGCGGTCGCCGGGACTTCAACCCCAGCTTTTCACTCGCGCAACGAGCTGAAAGAGTCTGATTTGTGCTTTATTCTAGCATCAGAACCTGAAGTGAGCTTGAATGGTCGGACATCCGTTGATAACTAAGCGACACGCCGCGAATTCCGACTCAAAACCGGTAATCCCCGTGCGCAGAAAAAGGAGAGGGCCGCGCCTAGCGGCCCATCTCTCGCCTATTCGGCCAATTCGACGGTGACGGGAACAGGGTTCCTGATGGTGTCCATGACCGGCGAAGTCTTCGTCGCGTAGTCGAGGAGCTCCTGAATCTTCGCCCTGGGGGCGTCGGCCTTGACCCTGGCCTTTACCCGGATGTTCTGAAGCCCCGGACGAATCTTATCCGAAAGCTGCAGGAATCCGTGGAGGTCCACGTCGCCCTCCATGGTGTACTCCAGCGAGCTGACCTTGATCCCCTGAGCTGCCGCAGGATAGATGAAGGCCACGGTCATGCACGACGAGAGCGCGTGGAGTACCGCCTCGACTGCGTTGGGCGCTCCATTCGTTCCCAGCAGCACTGGGGGCTCGTCCCCTTCGAGGACGAAGGTCTCCTTCCTGGTTGTGTCCTCTTGTCCGGCACCGTAGAAGGACCTGATAGATGTTCGCGCCCGAGCACCGCCGTCCCACTTGCTGGACGAGCGGAACCTGAACTGCGCCAAAGAGGGTGTGCTTTTCACAGCCTCGATGGTGCCCATCATCTGGTCCACGTTCACTCCGTTCTGCACGTTCTGCTGTTTTGTTGCCATGGCGGGTGGATGGCCCGCGGGGGATATGGAAGGGGCGGGAACCCGGCGCCCGATAACGACAAACCGGTCGAGTAAGGGAACTCGGATTCCCGGGCTGGGCTTATATGGTTCGGGCGTAATCTGACCCCCATGGACGCAAAGGACGTCAGGATATTCTGCGAACTGGCGTTCAAGGAACTCGGCGTCAGTGAAGAGTCAGACGCCAATCATGGCCCGAGGGAAATCGGCAGAGGGCTCGGCCTTGATGAGAAGACTGTCAGAATTCGCATCAGGAAGATGGAGGATTCTGGCTTCATAAAGTACTACCAAGCGACGCCTAGCCTTGCTCTGCTGGGGCTCAGGAACCTTGGACTCTACAGGTTCGAGGCGATGAACATCACGACCAAACAGCGGGTGCTCGCCTACCTGAAGAGCCTGCCACGTGTGGTCGAAGCGTTCGACTACCTTGGGCCCGTTGTTTCGGTCTCGATTGCTGGCTCGGACCCGGCGGAGATCAAGAGTGCAGCCGGAGCGATTGCGGGCAGATTCGAGCTGACGAACCTACATCTGGGAGAGAGACCCCTGCGGGAGCCAGGTGGACGGTTAGACCACCTTGACTGGCAAATCATTCGAAGGCTGAGATACGACGCCCGTTGTACAGCAAAGGAAGTTGCGGGGACGCTGTCAATCACTCGAAGGATGGCGGAGTACAGAATGGCAAAGGTGCAAGCCTCGGGTGCGGTCCTAAGGAGGGCAGTTATCGATACCCGCAAGCAGCAAGGGCTCGTCTTCTATGAGTTGGACATATCTCTGGACCCGGCGAAGCACATCGCGGTGGACAGGGAGTTGAGGGCCATGGGCGGCGAGACGTTGTGGGCAATGACAAGTCCTCGGCCCGGTGCGCTCCTCGCCAACCTCTTCGGTTTCGGTCTTGGAGAACCGGAGGAAACAGTGTTCAGAACGTTGACGATTGACGGAGTCAGGTCCTGCTCGGTCCTCGTGCTGAAGGAGATTGTGGAGCCCGACCGGCCGAACTGGATCGACTCCTTAATAGAGGCGAAAATATCGAACGGAGACATTCCTAAGGGGGTCGCCTCCAGCTAGGGCCCGCTTACGGTCAGACTGTCTTGATCAGCTTGTCCAACTCATCTGCGGTCAGGACGGTACCCGGATGGTTGTCCCTGAGGTGGATGGATACGTGCTTCTTTACGTCATCAGGCCCGAGGGGCGTAATCACAGTCCAACCGCAGGCGCAGGTTCCCATGCTTGCCATTGGAATACGGTAGGCATCTGTGGTATTTATCTTCGCAGAGGATTGATTCTGTCTCACCATGTTCGGACCCCGCGATTCAGTGGCTGCACCGGCATTATGGGCCGGATCGCCGGAGCTGCAAGTCTGAAGCTCGTTCTGGTGGAGGTCCATTCGGCAATTTTACCGAAAGGGAGTGAGCTCGATGTCGGATAATCCGAAGAAATGATTAGAATTTATCGCCCGCTCGATGACGGAAGCGATTCCAGACTAAACAGATCCAAACCTCGTTGCAGCACTTTGCTTTCAGAGCCTAACGTTCTAACCCTAGTTACTTGGATGGACGCCTAGAGCAACTCGAAAAACGTGTCAAACAGCCAAACAGAGTCTATTCTAAGCGATTTTGGCAGTGGGCCGGAGGCGGCCCGTTCTGAACATATTAGCGAAGAGCAGACTCGAACCCTTGACCTGGACAAAGAATCGAATCGGCATAGATTCAAACGCTTGGCCTGTTATTGTTTCCATAACGTGCGCGCTTTGGCCTTTGTTTGGATGTGGTCGCCGGGATTTCCGAGAACAGGAGTGGACCTAAACTCGTTTTTCGTTGCTTCGAATCTCGGCGAACCCAGATAGTTAATCTAGCAAAACCTGGCAGGGAGGAAGGATTTGTCGGAAGCTAGGCTACCGTCGGTTCGACTAGACGAGACAGAACTCCATTACGTAGAGATGGGGACGGGCCCTTCAGTCGTGCTTGTTCATGGCGGCTTCGCCGACTATAGGCTCTGGGGATACCTGTCTTCCGTGCTTTCGCGAAGCTTCAGGGTAATCTCTTACAGTCGGCGTGGGGCCTATCCCAACGCGCCTTCGAAGGAAGGCTCAACAGTTGCGCTGCACTCAGCCGACCTTTCATCGTTCATTTCGCAGCTCTTGGATACGCGGGTTCACCTGGTGGGCGAATCGCTCGGGGCATACGTTGCGCTCCATTGTGCCCTTCATTACCCAGAAAAGGTCCGTTCTTTGACTATAGATGAACCACCTATTCTTCCTCTGCTATCAGGAAGCAAGGATGACAAAGAGGATCTGGAGAATTTCTGGAGCAGGGCCCTGAATCCTTCCCTCGACCTGTACTCAGCCGGCAGACCAGAGGACGCAGCAAGAGTGATTATTGATTATCTGGAAGGGTCGGCCGGGATATATGATTCGTTACCCCAAGAGGCCAAGAAAAGCATAATGGTCAACAGCCGCGCGACGTTGGAGGATCTGAAGAAGGGCCTCAGCGGTATTGAACCAAGCGAACTGGAGCTGTTGAAAACTCCCACGCTTCTACTGAAGAGCACGCTGGGACCAAAGCTGCTCAAGAGGGTGGTCAACCGGCTGCACGACATGATCCCAGATAGCCAACTTCGTGAGATTGGAGGGAGTTCCCATGGCACGATTGTGGATTCGTCGGAGTACTCTGCAGCGGTCCTGGAATTCCTAAGGGCAAATTGAGTAAGGCACTACAAACAAAAGAGAGTGGGTGGTCGCAGGGACTTTCGTACAGGTCATCTGTCCGAGACTTAGTAACAGAATAGCGTGATTCGAGCCTTATTGAACAATTAGAGTCTGAAATGAGCTAGAATGGGCCGGAAGGGATTCGAACCCTTGGCCTCTCGATTATCAGTCGAGTGCTCTAGCCAAGCTGCTCGTCTCACGTCGAGACCCTGAGCTACCGGCCCAAGGCCTCAGGGTGAACGTCAGACCATCTATAAGCGTGCGCTGGCCTCGCGGGAAGAGGATAAGAACTGATGTTGGACTGGCTCCCTCGTGGGCCGGTAGTTCAGCGGTACGAACGCCCGCCTTGCACGCGGGAGAACAATCTGTGTCCCAAGGTCGGGGGTTCAAGTCCCCCCCGGTCCACTTTGTTCAGCGAGGACCAGTGGACAGGTATATCTAACAGCCGACTCGGGCGCCTAGTGGATCGCGCAACCCAGGACATGAAGAGGCATGAGGATTAGCAGAGTCAAATTCGCCATTCTCTTGGCGATGTCCGTCATCGGAGTCGCCGCCTCGTCCTTCGTGTACTACCTCTACGAGCTGCTCCACACAAGCCTGCCGGTCTGCACCTCCTCGCAGAAGCTCTTTGGATTCATAAGCATCAACTGCAACACTGTCCTGTCCAGCTCATACAACAACGTCCTCGGAGTCAACCTCGACATCCTTGCGATAGTCTACTTCCTGGTGAGCATATCGCTCGTCTGCGTCTACGCCTTTGCCAGCGAGTCCATCTCGTCTCTGTCATTCAAGGTGCTCTTTGTTTGGAGGTTCCTAGGACTCCTGATCGTACCCTACCTCATGACGGTCGAGTTCGTAATCCTGAAGACAATTTGCGTCTACTGCACCATAATGCACGTTTGCATACTGGTGGACTTCGGCGTCGTCACGTACTTCTTCTTCTACAAGAGCGATGAGAGCTTGGAGGCAGAGAAGGCCGAACCCGTCGGAGCTCCTGCGCTGCCCCCGCGGCAGCAGGCCCTAGTGCCAGCCGCTTAGTCTCATGGCGGCCACGACCCTGTTTACGGCAATCGCGAGCGCTGCCCTTCTGAGGTCTATGTTCTCCTTCACCGAGTACTGCAGCACTTCATTGAACGCCTTGGTCATCTTGGACTCGAGCCTCCCATTGACCTCCTCCTCGGACCAGTGATCCCTGTTAAGGTTCTGAACCCACTCAAAGTAGGACACGAGGACGCCGCCAGAGTTGGCAAGTATGTCGGGAACGATTCGAGTCCCGGCCTTCTCAAGAATGTGGTCCGCCTGAGGCGTCGTTGGGCCGTTTGCGCCTTCGACGATCAGCTGCGCCTTGACGTCCTTTGCGTTCTCCTCCGTTATCTGGTTCTCCAGCGCTGCGGGGACCAGAACGTCGACGTCCAGCTCCAAGAGCTCAGAATTGGAAATCGGCTCCGTCCCGGCCATCTTGCAGACAGATCCAAGCTTCTTCGAGGCGGCAATCAGGTCTTCGAAGGAACTCGCTATGGTTCCTCCCTTTCTTGTTGCGCCCCCCGAGACGTCGCTGACCGCCGCGATCTTGGCCCCCATGTCCATGAGACATCCGACCGTGTTGGAACCCACGTTGCCGAAGCCCTGCACGGCAACAGTCACGTCCTTGATGCTCTTCTTCAGGAACTTCTCGACGGCTTCTCTCACACAGATTGAGACCCCCCTGCCGGTTGCAGCGCTCCTCCCCTCAGAACCCCCGAGCTCGACCGGCTTGCCCGTCACGACAGCCGGTTCGTTGTGGCCCCTTAGCCTCGAGTACTCGTTCATTATCCAAGCCATCGTCTGCGAGTTGGTGTTGACGTCGGGAGCAGGAATGTCGACGTCGGGGGCAATGTCGCGCTCAAGAGCATCGACGTACTTCCGTGTGAGTATCTCCAGGTCGTCTTGGCTGAGCCTGGCAGGATCCACCGTTATGCCACCCTTGGCTCCGCCGAAGGGGATGTCTATGACGGCCGTCTTCCAGGTCATCCACATCGAGAGCGCTTTGACTTCGTTGAGTCTGACTCCGGGGTGGTACCTGAGGCCACCCTTGTAGGGCCCCCTGGCGTTGTTGTGCTGGACCCTGTATCCCACGAAAGTGGTTGAAGTGCCGTCCGTGAGCTTGAGCGGGAGCGAAACTGTAACCTCCCTCCGAGGATTCTTCAGCGTCTCGTAGTACTCGGGCTCGATTGCGAGCACATCCGCCACCGACGCAAGCTGCGCGAGCGCGTTGCTGAAAGGATCGTCCTCGGACAAGTTGGCCCCTCCGACTGCCAGTCTGTATAAGTGCCTTGGGGTGTGAGATGTGCGTCGGCGAATCCAAACGGCGCCGATCGGCTGTCGCAGCATTAGGCAGCGGAGCCGTTTGGTTCGATGGAGCGTCTAATTACATATTAACCAGACACACCCTTCATTCCGCTATGGCCGAAGAGGAAGTGACAGTTTCCAAACTAATGGACTCCAACGTGAATGTCGTGGACATGAACACGAACGTGAAGGACTGCGCCAGGGAGATGGGGAAGAAGAAGGCAGGTTACGCGGTCGTCGTCAAGGACGGAAATGCCATGGGGATAGTGACCGAGAGGGACTTTGTGCAGAAGGTCATTGCCGACAGCCTCAATCCTTCAAAGGTCTTGATAAGGGACATAATGTCTACCCCCCTTATCACCATAACGCCGTCGGCAACCATGACGGAGGCCGCGAAGATGATGTCCGAATACAAGGTGCGTCGGCTGGTGGTCATTGACGACCGGGGCGACCTCGCGGGAATCGTGGCATCCACTGACATGGCCAGGAGCCTGGCCGAGAGGAAGGGGTTCTCCGACGCGACCCTGAATGCCATCGCCCGCCTCGAGAACCCGACGGGTGGGCCCTACCAGTAGTTACTCCACCTTCAGCCTTACGCCGGACCCGCCCGTAGACTTCAGAGGGAGCGTCACCTCGAGCACGCCGTTGTTGTAGGTCGAGCGAGCGCCCCGCGGGTCCACGCTTGCAGGAAGGGCAAGCTCCTTGTAGTACTTCCTCGCTTCGGTCTCCACTGAAATCACCACGGACTTCTCGCTGACGGTGATACCGATGTCCTCCTTCTTGACGCCAGGCAGTTCTGCAATCACCTTGACGTCGTCCTTGGAGGTCACCACGTCCACAAGCGGCTCGCGCTTGTCCTGTATCTCCTTCCATGGCGTCCCCTCTCCTCGCCTGACGTTCCCGAACTCTCTCACGATCGGCCTCCCATCGGGTCCAACTGTGACTGAATAGCCGTAGACTATGGGTCCGATTTCCTTCTTGGTGCTGCCGTCGGGAAGCTTGTTTTCCCTTACCAGGCCCTTCGGGAGTTCTCTCTCGAGCTCCTTGAACTGCGAGGAGAAAGCCTTCTCCATCTCCTCCATTAGCTCGTCCAGGTCGGTCAGCGGCCACGGACCGAAGGGAAGGCCCCGTCGTCTGCGCTTGAACCAGTCTTCGCCGTCGTCATCATCGTTCTCCATGGTGGGTCGGTTCCGCGACAGCTCGCCCTCATAAATTCTTTGGGAGCGAGGACCGCGTTCCTCTCGAGAAAGGTTTTTACGCGTGACGAATTTCGCGGACCCGAAGACGTCTCATGGGAGCATCCATCTACCTGAAGATAACCGCGCTATTTGCGATACTAACCGCGCTGCTGATGGCCGTCGGCTTTGCCGTCGGCATACTTCTTGGCAGCGACCCCTACATCTTCATGGGGTTGGCGCTCGTCCTCGCCGCAGTCCTGAACTTCGTCACCTACTACTATAGCGATTCGATTGTGGTCCGGATGAGCAGGGCGAAGATAATCAATGAGAGTGACAACCCGGCGCTCTTTTCGGCCGTCAGGAATGTCGCCCAGAAGGCGAACATACCGATGCCGAAGGTCGGAATCGTTGACTCCCCGGCACCGAACGCCTTCGCTACTGGGAGAGGGCCTGAGAAGGCCGTCGTCTGCGCCACTTCCAGCATACTTCAGACTCTCACGCCGAGCGAGCTGGAGGCCGTGATTGGCCACGAGATCGGCCATGTGGTCCACAGGGACGTGCTCATGTCGAGCGTTGCCGCTACAATGGCCGGTGCCATTTCGTACATTGGAAACATCGCGCTGTTCTCAATGTGGTTTGGTGGAGGAAGCAGCAACAACAGGAACGGCAACGCCCAGATTCTTGCCCTTGTAGCCATAATACTGGTTCCTATTGGCGCCACGTTCGTCCAGCTAGGCATAAGCAGGGACGACGAGTACAACGCCGACGAGTTTGGCGCGAAGCTAACCCACAACCCCGGTGGGCTGATCAGCGCGCTGACCAAGCTAGAGTCGCAGGTGAAGTCGAAGGGGTTTTCCCGCAACCGCGGTGGAAGGACGAGCACGGGAAGCTCCGGGCCGTCCCCGGCCACGGCATCCCTGTGGATCGTGAATCCGTTCAGAGGCAGCTCGCTGATGGAGCTTTTCTCCACGCATCCTTCGATGCCTCATCGGATTGAACGGCTGAAGAAAATCGCACGAGAAATGAGCATCTACGTGCCCTAGGAAGAGATCAGCCGAACCACTGCGAGGAGGGCAACGAGCTCGAGAAGCTCGTCGCGAGACTCTACGTGTCCCTGCTCCTTTCTTGCTTCTATGCGCTCTTCGACGACTTGCGCCATGCTGGGCTGGCTCTGCGTGAAGCTGGGGAACATTGTCGTGGGGAAGAGGGGCGGGCTTCCTGCCGCAGCCCGCTGCTCGTATCCTGACTGGACCTGGGGCCCCATCGGCATCGGAGCGGGGCCGGTCTGCGGATACGCTTCTGACAGCGTGCTGGCGGCTGGTGACGGTGTCTGATAGCTCATCTTAGTCGGCTCGCCATGGCGCTGTTCCTCCTGCATCGGGGGCTGAGGGCGAGGGGGACGAGGGCTGGAAGCGGGCGCCAGGAGCGCGATGAACAGCAGGAATACCCCGAACAGTGGAACGAAGTAGATACCGGTGAATAGGCCTACCACTATGACCAGTATCGAGAACACCAGGAGTCCTCGGTTCATGCCGACGCTCTGTGAGTAGAGATCATGGCTGCGATATAAGTCGTTGGTGAGTCTCCGCTGACGGCCGCCCGAGCGAGCCGGACAAGTTCTGGTTTCAGATCGCTGGGAGATTTGATGGCGGGCCGACCAAAGTCACTTGTCACTTCGTTGGGGGTTGGGAGCAACGATTATCTGTTTGTAGCCATTGAGAGAGCCTCAGGACTCGAGCACACTCTTGAATTGAGAAGTGGGCCGGCCCGGATTTGAACCGGGGGCTTGTGCGGCCTCAGAGGCCTCTTCGCCGTGTCAGAGCGACGTCCTAGACCGAGCTAGACGACCGGCCCATCATTTGGACCGCCCTTTCAGGTGCTTTTATCCTTAACAATTGAAGTTTGAATCGCGTGAGGCTACCTGGCCCTTCGTAGGGGTTCGACCATTGACGAGCAATGAAAGGAGGCAGGCCGTTCTTATTATATAGTGTCCGAGGGCGCGAGACAGACTCCAAATGAATGAGAGCTCGGAGATACCTGGGTTCTACAAGCTCAGCGTGCAAGAGCGAATGGCGCTCGTCAAGAAGCTGGCGGGCCTGGGAGACGATGAGGCCGCGCTCCTAGGCAACACGGGCGGTCTACCTATCGGCGTCGCAGACAGAATGGTCGAGAACGTGATTGGCGGAATCACGCTCCCGATGGGGATTGCGGCCAACTTCAGGATAAACGGGAGGGACTATCTGGTTCCAATGGCGCTCGAGGAGCCTTCGGTGGTGGCCGGGGCCAGCAACGCCGCCAAGATAGCGAGGGGGCGAGGAGGGTTCACAGTAACGAATACCGGGCCGGTGATGATAGGGCAGATCCAGGTCGTCGGCGCCCCCGATCCGAAGTCTGCGGTGGCCAACCTTGAGGCCAGGAAGCAAGAGGTGCTGAAACTCGCCAACGAGCAGGACCCCGTCTTGGTCTCCCTCGGCGGGGGGGCCAAAGACCTCTCGGCAAAGATCGTGAACTCGATCAGAGGCCCCATGGTCATCGCCGAGATTCTGGTCAACACGGGGGACGCCATGGGGGCGAACGCGGTGAACACCATGGCCGAGGCCGTCGCACCGCTGCTCGAAGAGCTGACTGGCGGAGAGGTGTTCCTAAGGATAATCTCGAATCTCGCTGACAGACGCCTGGTCAGGGCCAGGGCCACGTTTGAGAAAAATGCGATGGGCGGGGACGAGGCCGTTGAGGGGGTCCTCTGCGCCTACGCATTTGCCGACGCCGACCCCCACCGTTGTGCGACCCACAACAAGGGAATCATGAACGGCGTAGTGGCTGTGGCCATCGCCTGTGGACAGGACACCAGGGCTTTGGAGGCCGGAGCGCACAGCTACGCGTCAAAGAGCGGCGCCTACAAGCCCCTCACGACCTGGGTGAGGAACGCTGACGGGGACCTCGTCGGGACTCTCGAGATGCCGATGGCAGTTGGCCTCGTCGGCGGGGCCGCAAGGACTCACCCCGCGGCCAGAGCGGCGTTGAAGATACTGGGAGTAAAGACCGCGGTGGAGCTGGCTGAGGTAATGGGCGCCGTCGGGCTGGCACAGAACCTCGCAGCCCTCCGAGCGCTTGCGACCGAAGGCATCCAGGCGGGACATATGAAGCTGCACGCCCGGTCAATGGCCATCACCGCGGGCGCGGAGGGAGAACAGATCGACGCCGTTGCGAACAGGATGATTGAAGAGAAGAGAATCAGATTCGATCGCGCCAAGGAGATTCTGACGGAGCTCCGGGCGAAGCAGGCGCCGAGTCAGTTCGGCTCGTGAGACAGAAGGGGTCATGCGGTGCCGATTGCGGTCCGCTTGACGGCCTTGCCTCTGTGGCCCTTGAATCGCTCTTCCTCCAAGACGTCCGCCCTCTCGTGGTACCCGTACATTTCCCAGTAGCCGTCTCGGTAGCCGGGGATGAATTCTATCCGGCTCACCCATTTCGCGCTCTTCCAGCCGTAGAGGTTCGGCATGAAGGGGCGCGCCGGGAACCCCTGCTCGGCGGTGAGAGGCTTCCCGTTGATCTTGAAAGCAAGGATGGAGTCCTCGCGCAGGGCCTCGGCGACCGGCACCGGGGTGGTGTAGCCGTCTTCGCAGTGGAACATGACCCACTCGGCAGACGGAGACGGCTCGGCCGGTGAGACAATGTCTCGAATCGGTACTCCTTCCCATTCGACGCCTCTGATGGACCATTTCGTCACGCAGTGGAAGGACCTGACGTAGCGCTTCAAAGGCCCGCCAAGAAGTTGGTCGTAGGAGTATCGGACCTCCCGTCCCACCAGGCCGTCGACCCGCAGGATCCAACTTTGCGGGTTGACCTTGGGGACGCCCAGGGCAGCGTAGATAACGAACTTCTTCCCCCAGACTTGGCCTGGAGGCAGCAGGTCTTCGGCGATCATGATTCGATACCCAACACGCTCAAGAACCTCCTAAAATCATCTTCGCCGATCCATTCCACCCGGAGGTAGTCGGCGATCTCCCTCTCAGTCAGTCCTATCTTCCTCGCTTCCTCGACGGCCTCGCGGTAGGCTTCCAGTTCCGTCGGGCGATCCACATAGGAGTACCTGTCGTCGAAGAGGTCCAAGCCGTCATCCAGCTGCCGGATGTGGACCAGCTCATGGACCACATCGAGATACAAGTGGACCAGGCTGGCCCCACGAAGGTAGTCCCTATCGACCACGATCCTCCCGGTGTTGTCGTCGATATAGAGGTAGGATCCCGTGACTTGGACATCGACTGTCAGCTCAGCGATTATTCTGTCGGTTCTAGGACCGAGAATCGACCTCACCGCGGACACTCTCTCGAACCCTTCGAAGACGTCCTGAAAGCGGTGGAACCCCAGACCCGGGTCTCTGGTTATGGCTACTCGGAGGTCTTCCTTCGGCTCAGGCATGGGTTTCTCTCGAGTGGTGCCGGTCCTTGCGGAGGAGGGCCTTGGTGTAGAGTCGCTTGAACCCTCTCGCGGTGTAATAGGGTTCGTAGCCATCCGAGCGGATTGTCTGGAGTATCATCTGGCGCCTCTCCGAATCGCCAGTCCTCTGCGCCGCACTTAGCATGGACGCTGCGACTCCCCTCCCCCTGAATTCGGGCACGGTGCCGACGCAGTAGACCCCCAGCAACCCGGGCGTTCGGAAGAGCGCGAGCACCCCCGCGGCTTCACCGCCGATTCTGCCGAGCAGCAGGGTCTTCTGCCGCACCCCCTGCATCGCCCTCAGGGTGCCTTTCACGGCGGGCAGGAGGCTGAGGTCCGGGTAGAATGAGCGGAGGTAGGTCCTCGCCCACTCGTCCGCTCCTACGCCGGTCGCGGCTTCGACCCGCAGGCTCTCTATCTCGTGGAGCCGTGGCGCCATGGGGGTCATGACGGCCATGTCATCCACCCGCTCGTAACCAGAGCCCAGCATCGAGCGGATGGTTTCTTTGCAGCCCTCCTGGATGAAGAAGTGCGGCACCAGGCGACGGCGAATCATTGACTCTTCGATGTCATTGAGGCGCCTCGCGCTCTTGCAGTCGAGGATGCCGCCCCTGTTAAGGAAGTACTCCGGGAACTTGCTGGTGGTCATCAACCAGGCCCCACTCCCGAACCAGGCGACGTCGGCCCAGTTCGACCACCAGGCCACTTCGTTCCTTTCGCAGTCAACCTGTCTAGGTTGGGCCAAGGAGACCAAGTCCGAGGACTCCGGAAGCGACCCGGATCGACGAAGCGTCTAGCCCGCTGTTCCGGGACTTTGACGCCCGTTCGAGCCACGAGATGGCGCCGGGTGTGTCCATGTCGTCGTTCAGGGCTGCGTAGAATGGAGCCAGCGGGCTCGAACCACTGTGTCGTCCGGGCGTTCCAACATGCTCGTCAAGCCGACGGACCTGCCCCACGAACTCTCGATACTCCAAGGCCGCATCTTCGAGGCCCTCCAAGCCAACGTCCCGACGGTAGTGGTGCTTCAGGAAGAAGAACCTGATCTCGTTGGGCCCGAACTTCTTGAGAGCGTCCCTGACTTCGTACACGTTGCCAGCAGACTTCGACATCTTCTCTCCTTCGGTGTTTACAAGCCGAGTGTGCACCCAGTATCGGACTACGGGTTTGACTCCCGTTATCGACTCGGCCTGGGCGATTTCCGCCTCGTGGTGCGGGTAGATGAGCTCATAGGCGCCCCCGTGGATGTCGTAGCTGCTCCCCAGTTTCGTAAGCGTGATTGCGGTGTCTTGGATGTGCCACCCGGGCGATCCGAGGCCCCAAGGACTCCCCCACTTCCGTTTCACAAGGATCTGTGGCCTCCACAGGGAGAAGTCAAGGAGGTTGCGCTTCTTTGAGGAGAGCTCCAGTGGCCTAAGTGAGAGCTCCCTCTTCGTGAGGTGGGAGAGCTTCCCGAAGGCGGGGAATGTCGACACGTCGAAGTAGACCCACCCGTCCACGGCGTAGGCGTGCTTGTTTGCGATGAGCGCCGCGATCTGGTTCTGGGCCTCGTCTATGTAGTCGGACACCCGCTCGTAGCTGGTCACCGTGTCTATCCCAAGACGCCCCATGTCTTCGAGGAAGCGCGCCTCATATCGCCTCGCCAGCGCGGTCGGCGACACGCCCGACTCTTCCGCCGCCTGGGTTATCCGCTCGTCGACGTCGGTGATGTTTACTATGAAAGTGACCGCGTTCCCCAGGTGTCGGAGATACCTCGTCAGAACGTCGTAGAAGAGGTAGGTTCGGGCGTGCCCCATGTGCATGGGTCCCTGGACTGTGGGCCCGCAGACGAACATGGTGGCCACGCCAGGAACTGCGGGCCTGAAAGCCTCCTTCCGGGCACTCATGGTGTTGTACAGCGAGAGGCCCCGGGGCAAGATGGACGGAACGGCGCAAGAAGGGGAGGTATGTTAGTCTTTTTGAACGGGCACATGTCCACCAGGACGAACGATGATTTACGAGAGAGAAGTCAATTCGCTGGGGTCTCTTATGAAGGAAATCGTGAGGCTCGACTCTGACGCGGGGATCAGGCTGACGGGGACATACAATGGAAGCAAGTGTCTGGTCTTCATTTCGAGGTCGGCCGTCGGCTACGCGGCGATAGTCTGCTCCCTACGGAAAGGAAGCGGTGTCGCCCCGGGGAGGAGAGTCCACGCGGCGGACTTCCTGAGCGCGCGAGAGCTTCAACGTTTCTTGAAGAAGGTCGCTGGCGGGCGGGTCGCCGCGTTCGTATATTAGTTCCCGTCGCTCAGAGGATTAATTAGGGAGCCGCCGGCGAGCGAACTGCCATGCCCACTGACAAGCTGAAGGCGATCCATGTGGTGTACGCAGAGTGGTGCCCGCACTGTGTGCCCACGACCGTGGAGCCGATGAAGAAGATCGCCGGCGAACTCGGGGTCCCCTGCGTGCTTCACAACATAGACACGGACGACGTCAAGGTGGCAGACGAGCTCGTCAAGAAGTACGGCGACTGGTCTCCAGACTACCTCATCCCCCAGGTCTTCTTGGAGTTCGAGAATCAGGGTTTCAAACACGTGCTGACCGGGTATTCGGAGGGCGTTCCCTACACCAGACGCGCTGTGGAGAATCTCCTCAAGAGCCAGCTTGTTCAACAACTTCGAGCTGCTTGAGGCGCCGCCCGGCCACCGTCGGGGTCTAGTTCGGGGCGCAGTTCTTGCAGAGGACTGAGCGGTTGCTGACTGGCTGAACGAACAGCGAGCCGCAACTGGAGCACATGAAAAGACCCGGGCGGTCCGGGTCGCTCTTCTTGTTCCCGCGGTAGTTCTGGGTCCAGTAGGCCGCTTTGAGAGCCTCGGCAGAGCCCTCCGGCAGTCCAAGATCCCAAGCAAATCGGGTTGCAGTCCTCAGGTCCTCGTCCTGTACCTCCATTGAGGGCCCGAGCGAAGTGGAAACGAAGGACTTGAAGGCGGCCAGGTCAAGCGCGCGAGAATAGGCGATTATCCTCGAGACATATCCAGCGTGGCAGACCATGCCCATGATGAGCATGCCGTCTTCGTTGAGCACCCTGGGGGAGGCCATCTGGTCGCAGTGCCCGTAGCACTTCTGGGGTTCGCCGAACTGCGCGACCAGGTCCTTAAGGTCCATGTTCTTCCATTATGTTGGTCGGCCTAATAATACTTGCACCGGATGAACAACCCTCCGAGGCTTGCGAGACTAGAAAGCTGCGGCCCAGCCTTCACTAGTGCGCCGGAAAATGGCGAGGTTGCTTCCCCAGTAGGTGGGTATCGGCTCCGTACCGGTCAGGGAGGCACTCGGATTCTGGCGGTAGGCAGTCAGTGAGGTAGACAGTCCCGTGATGGAGGTGTTGTCGCAAACGCTGCCGGGAGACCCTGCGGTGACGCTGCAGATTAAGGCGGTAATCGCGTTGGCCGAGGACATGACCTGGGTGTAGATCTGGCTGCTGGGATTCTGAATCTGCTGTACAATCTGCGTCCAGTTCATGTTTGCGAGGGCCGTCGGCTCGAAGAATGAACCCTCAACGACGTACTTGTTGGCGAAGTCGAGGAAGGGATAGCCACCCCCGTACGAGTTGAATACACCAGTGTAGTTCGTAGGAACGGTCTGGAGCTGTTGGCCGGACCGGTCTTCTTGCTCGAAGTGCTCGAAGATGATGTACTTACTGGTGTAGCTCGAGGAGGTCATGTTCACGAAGCTGAACGTAGACGTATTCGGATCGCTGTCGGTGGACGACGACTGCATGTAGGACAGCCCGGTGATGTTCCCAAACCTCATCAGGGCTATCACCAGCGGCCACCTCTGGAAGGCGCAGAGGGGGCAGAACTCCCCGCCGACGTACAGGATTATCGGCTTGCCCGCTGAGACAAAGAGCTGTCCGCTGACCGTCTGAACATCGCCACTGGGGTTGGAGCTGGATCTGATGGAAACCAATGTCGGGTTGTCGGGACCATATGCAGAGGACGCGGCGACCGTCGAGAGAGCCGAGTAGATGGCAGGCGAGACCGGCCTACCTATGAGAGGCGAAACGCTCGCGTTGAGTGAATACAGGGCGTAGCCGACCGCGATGACCACCACTACGACTACTGCCGCGACCGCGATTAGGGTGATGTTCCGATTTCGCTGGCGTTTCTTTATTCTGGCCCGCATTGCCGTTCAGTCCAGCCCAGCGTCGGCGAACCCCGTTTTACGCCTTTTGTGATGAGGAACCAGACGGCGCAACGCAATTCATATTAATCGTCCACCTTTCGCGTGCCTCGAGTTGGATGAGACACGAGGCTTCTGGCACTCCATCGTGCCGCGGAGCAAATACCTTGTCGTCGTAGCGGTCGCCGCAATCTGCCTCTCCCTGATTGAGCTGACCGACATCGTTCAGCTTCCCTTCGCATCCTCTCTAGGAGGGGCATTCTCGTCTTCGCTGGTCTCGGCGAGCAGCCTAGTCGGTCTGGTAGAGAAGCAGGGGTACGCGAGCCTGTTTGTGCTCATGGTGGCTGAGAGCGCCTCGCTTCCCATACCTAGCGAGGTGGTGCTGCCTTTCGCAGGCTATCTTGTCTACCTAGGAACCATGAACTTCGCCCTGGCGTTGATTGTGAGCAGCATTGCTCTTCTAGTTGGGGCGCTAATCGATTATTATCTCGCCCTGGAGCTTGGCAGGCCGGTCGTTGCGGCCGTGCTTAGGAGGTTCGGAGTAGGCGCCGAGGCCATTGACTCGGCTGAGAAGTGGATTAGCCAGAAGGGGTGGTGGAGTGTCTTCATCGCGAGGTTCGTTCCGGGTCTTCGATCGGTGATTTCAATTCCCGCCGGGGTCTTGAGGATGGACCTGAAGCCATTCGTACTCATGACGGTCGCAGGATCGGTGATCTGGTCCGCCGTCCTGCTCTACGTCGGCTACTCGGCGGGTTCGCTCTGGAGTGTCGCTTCAGCCTCCTCGAGCGGGCTTCTCTCGAACGTGATCCTGATCGCGGTAGCAGCGGTGTCGGCCTCATACGTCGCGTACTACTTTCTCGGGGAAGATCGATTCTGAAGCGGTAAGGCGAAGCCCGCGGTGTACGCCTATTTGGCAAAGAAAGTGCAGAATAATTCCGCGCGCGGTGACATCGGCCAGGAGCACAGCTCGCGCCTTCGTCGTTACAAAACGGAGGGCCAGCGGAATCAATTTCCGCTGGTTCTGATTCGTGTCTACTTTTGTGCAGGAGGGGGCAGCCGGAGTCTCTTGCGGTCCTCTGCGTCTCATTGCCCATGCAGCGGCGATGATGACCATGATGACCACGATGACGACTCTTGCGTAGAGGTGGGTGTTGTTAGAACTTGGACTGGTTGAGGTTGTCGCCGACGTGGCGGAGGTGGCCGACTTGGCTGAGGTCGCCGATGTCGAGGTGGCTCCCACGGGCGTCAGCTGCGAGGACCCAGTTGGTTGAATGCGGCATTTGGGCCGTAGATTGCAAAGCTAGGCCAGCCGGTCAGACGCGTCGTGCTGTATACCTAAGGTCGTCTGGGTACGCCAGTATGATGTCGGGCAGATCGTTCGCATTGATTGACTGGATGTTGTTCAGATATGTCTTCTCGGCGCTCGGATCTGCGGTGGCCTTGATAGCGGAGAAGTTGCTGTTGTACTCGCTGGCCGGGACCGCGTCTGGCTCCCAATTGGGATAGGGCGCGGTCGGGTTGTATATCTGAGGGCCAGGCAGTGCGTCAAGGTGCTGGTATCCAAGGACAGGTCCACCGCTCTGGGAGGAATTTTTCGCCAAGGAGCATGTGAGAACTGTTCTGGTCAACCATTTATTATCCGGGCTGTGTTAGGACCGGCGTTTTGGCGTGAGAATCGTTGACTTCGAATCGCACGTGCAGGCACCTGAGTTCATCAGGGAAATGCAGCACTACGATGGATATCCGCGGTATGGCACCGATTCGTTGGGAAGGTTCACGTGGTATGCCACTCCGACCTTGTTCGAGGTCAGACAACACCTTCAGAGGAAGTTCGAGGACGTGCCAACACGCATGGAGGACATGGCAAAGGCTGGGATAGATGTTCAGGTCATATCGGGCGTTGCGCCTGGTTGCGAAGTGTTCCCCCGGGAGATGGGAATCAGGCTTGGGAAGCTGAACAATGACTTCCTTGCTAGGATTGTGGAGCAGGACCCGAGTCACTTCTGCGGGCTCGCGACCCTGCCTATGCAGGACGTAGAAGCGGCGCTAGTGGAATTTGATCGAGCGGCGGGTCTGGGGCTCAAGGGACTCATGATGTTCTCCAACGTGAACGGCAAGCGAGCGGATGCAAAGGAATTCTGGCCCGTCTTCGAAAGGGCCGAGAAGTTCCATGCCCCCGTTTTCCTTCACCCGACTGTGCCCGCCAATCCGGAAGGTTACTCTGACTACGGAATGTGGGGGCCCGTCCTTGGTTTCGGGGTGGACGCGGAGACGGCGGCGCTGAGGCTGGTCATGAGCGGGGTCTTCGAGAGGTTCCCGGACCTGAGGGTGGTTCTGGGCCACCTGGGGGAGACTATCCCATTCTTCTTGAGAAGGATTGACTTCGTTTATCTCCGGACTCCGGAGGCGCTGCCCCAGATCAGGAAGAGGCCGAGCGAGTACTTCCTGCAGAACTTCTACGTGGATACGGCGGGTGTCTTTCACGAGCCTGCTTTGCAGTGCGCCTACAGCACGCTCGACCACGGTAGGATTCTCTTCGCGACCGACTATCCGCTTGAGGATGCGTCGAAAGGAAAGGCGTTCATATCGACCTCGGGCATCCCCGAGAACGACAAGGCGAAGATCTATGGTGGCAATGCTGAGCGGCTCTTGGGCCTCAACTGAGTGGGCTAGTCGCCTGCGAAGGTAAGCTCTGCCATATCCTCAACTGGGTATCGCGCTGTGGCCACGTACAGAGTGTGTCCAGCGTGACCAGTTATCTCGGAGACGGGCACCGTCTCCTTGCAATTCCTGCACCAGCAGAACACGTCTGAGGTTAGGGACCTCTTCTCAAAACAGGTTCCCGATGGCCTGTCCTCGACGAGCGCTTTCTGGAAGTCTTCCGCGTCCTGCCTTTGGCACTGGCCCAGGGAAGGATACAGGTCGTCAGGATACCAGTACTGGCACTCTCCGCATTCCATGCCTTGTCTTCCGTGGCGGTTCTGTCTTAAAAGGTCATAATATGTGGAAATGTGCGAATATTCAGCCAAGGTTACGCGCGGGCCTCCTGAATCGCTTGAAGCAGTCTCGAGACGACTTCCTCTGGCGTCCCCGTGAGATATTCGTTCTTTCGCGCGGTCGCTCTCATGTTTCTCAGTCCCGTGACTGTAGTAAGTGACCCTTCGTTTCCGGCTTGGCTTGGTAGGAGACCGAGATCCTGCATGTTCCAGACCGTGAGCTTGAGCTCCTTCTCAGCCCACCTCTTCCGCCGAAAGTCGGGGAAGCGAGGGGTGTTACACCCGAGCTCGACGCTGACCAGAATGGGTGTCTTTGCCCGGATAGTCTCGTATCCCCCCCTGATGTCTCTCCTCGCCTTCATGGCACTCCCGTCGTAGTCGAGGCTCGTCACATAGGTGATGCCTGGGACGTCGAGCCATTCGGCGATGCTCGGCGGAACCTGTTCTGTGCTCCCGTCAGCGGAAGCTTCGCCGCAGTAGACTACGTCGAACGGGGAGAGCTTCCTGAGGGCAGCCGCGAGAACACGCGATGTTGCGAATGTATCCGAACCGGCGAATCCTCTGTCGCTGAGCAGAATCGCGTCGTCTGCTCCCATGGCTACGGCGAGTTTTAGGAACGGCTCGAACGCTGGTGGGCCCATTGAGATGACAGTCACGGTGCCGCCAAACTTGTCCTTCAGATGCAGGGCCATTTCGAGTGCGTTCTTGTCGGCGTCATCGATTTCGTTCTCTACCCCTTCCCTGATTATCGTCTTCGACTGGTCGTCAAATCGAATCTCATCGACCTTGGGCGTAACTTTCAGGCAGACTATTTGTCTCATCTAGATCCCACCTTCGAATCCTTCTCGATTCTGGATATCAGCTCGGGGACGATCCTGTTCACGTCGTCCTTCACGCAGTAGTCAGAGTGCCTAAAGATTGTCGCGTTCGGATCCTTGTTAATGGCGATGACCGATTTCGCGTTCCTGATGCCAGAAGTGAAGTGCGATGCGCCACTCACTCCGAGCACGACCGCGAGTTTGGCATTGAGACCTGAACCGGTCGATCCTACCACCATCTCCTTCGGAGCGATTCCTTTGTCGGCGAGGGGCCTCGACACCGCCAAGTCGGCGTGGAGCACTTCGGCCAGCTTTCTTGCCAGCGTAAGGTCACCTCCGCATCCTAGGCCCGCGATGACTACCCTCTCTGCTCTGCTGATGTCCGGACCGCTGCCAATGGACTTCTCCAGAATGACTTGCCGCACAACATCTGGAGTGATGGTTGGCCCGAACTTCCTCACTTCGCCCGCCCGCGCTTCGTCGACCCCGAGAGGAATGAAGACGCCTGGCTTGACGGTCGCCATCTGGGGCCTACCCCTGCACTTGCACATTGCCACTATGCTCCCGCCGAACCCGGGAACTGCTCCGAGCAAGACTCCCGTGCCCTCTTCGAGCTCGAGGTCAACGACATGCGCCAGTAGCCCTGCCTGCAACCTGACCGCGAGTGCGGAGGCGAGAGCGGTTCCGTTGTGGGTGGCCCCACAAAGCACTATGTCAGGGTCCCTCTCCTTCAGCACCGGGAGGATTGCGGCGACGTACGTCTCGGTCGTGTAGTCCTTGAGGAGTGACGACTCGCCGACCAGGACGAGGTCCGCACCCCGTCTCGCGCATTCCTCGGCGGCGACTTCGACTCCGGTCCCAAGCAGGACTCCCGTCACCCTCTTCGACAGGCGGTTGGCAATCTCCCTCGCCTTCCCGAGCACCTCGAGTGAAACTCTCTCGATTGCGCCGTCGGTCTGCTCCAGAAAGACGAGGACTCCTCCACGCTCCACTTCGGGCCGGCTCATCGAGCATCACGCTCCATTTCCATCTAGCCTGCTCGCGAGTATCTCCGCCACATCTCTTACCTCCAGGTGATTCAGGCCCTTGGTCCTTGCCGCGTCTTCGAAGTTCTGGATGCAGTACGGGCACGACGTGGCCAGTGTCGCGGCCCCGGTCTCCAGGGCTTGCTCGACCCGTCTGTGACTGGGGCGTTCACCGACGGCGTCCAACCACATCTGACCGCCCCCACCGCCACAGCACAGCGCGTTCCCCTTCGAGTCAGACATCTCTACGAATCTGACCCCTGGAATGCTCTCGAGAATCTTTCTCGGCTGCTCGTAGAGACCGTGGTACCGCCCCAGATAGCAGGGGTCGTGATAGGTGACTGACCCAGCGCCGTCTCCGGAGACGTTCACCTTCAACTTGCCAGCGTCAAGGAACTCGGCCAGCAGCTCCGTGTAGTGGACAGGTCTGGGGAGAGCGCCGTAGCTCGGGTAGACGCTCTTGAACATGTTGTGGCAGTGGGGTGAGATGCTGACCACGGCCTGGGCTCCGCTCTTCTTGAAGAGGTCGAGGTTCTTCAGTACTAGCTCCTCCAGGAATCCTTCCTCCCCGGCCTGATAGACGACATCTCCGCAACAGTCCTCGCTGTTGCCGAGGACGCCGAAACTGACGCCAGCCGCATTCAGCAGCTGAACGAGCGATCGAGACACCTGCTGGAGGCGCGTGTCGAATGACGCGGCGCAGCCCACGTAGAGCAGGTAATCCACCTTCGCATCCAGAGCGCTCTTCACGTTCAACCCATCTGTCCACTTCGCCCTGCCCGACCTCGCGCCACCCCACGGATTCCCCTCCTCGTATACGCCCCACATCGCCGCCTCGAGCTTGGGAGGTGTGTTCTTGGCACCGGCGCCGGTGACTCTGAGGTGGTGGAGGACCTCGACGATCCTGACTCGTCGGGGGCAGGTGACCTCGCAGGACTTGCAGGTTGCACAGTTCCAGAGCCTGGCTTCGCTCGCTGAGAGCGCCTGGATTCCCATTTGGGCTCCGCGGATGATACTTCTGACAGGCACGCCGACGGGGCAGACTGCCGTGCAGGTTCCGCACTGGTAGCATGCAGAAAGCGCGGACCTGGTTCCTTCGTCCATTCCTCCAGTCATGAGCGAACTGATTGCGACTGGTGAAGCTGTCAACTCGAGGTCACCTTGACTTTCGCCCTGGTGGAACTCAACTCTTCGGGTGGCATTCCAGATAGCAGCCTGGCCATCTCAGAGGCCTTGTCTGCGAACCTCCTGGCCTCGGCCGCGCTGACCCACCAGAGCTGTAGCCTTTCGGGGTTCACGCCCCTCGCCTTCAGCTGGTTCTTCCACCTCTCGACTCTCTTCACCGTCTGCTGGTTGGCGTTGATGTAGTGACAGTCGCCGGGGTGGCAGCCGGTCACTAGAACCGCGCCTGCCCCCTTCGAGAACGCGTAGAAGACGAGCCTTTGGGAAACCCTCCCTGAGCACATTGTCCGTATCACTCTTGTGTTCGACGGGTACTGGATCTTCATTATTCCCGCTAGGTCTGCTCCAGCGTAGGAGCACCAGTTGCACGCGAAGACGAGGACTTTCTTCTCGGGGGCGAACTCGGTCGCCGCGTCTACCTGGGCCATGATCTGCCTGTCGGTGAACCCCTCCTGGGTCAGCGCCCCGTCCACGGTGCACTCCGCAACGCACGTCCCGCAGCCCTGGCACATGGCGGTGATGAACTGAATGTCCTTTCTGAGTTCACCCTTGATTGCCCCATACGGACATACTGGAATACACCTAGCGCACTTGGTGCACTTCGCAGCATCCACGACCGCGACGAAGGGCTCTCTTTCTATTTCGTCCCTGGAGATAATCGCGGAGGCCTTGGCGGAGGCCGCCAGGGCCTGAATTGCCGATTCTTTCACACTCTTTGGGTACTGGACCGTTCCCGCGAGCAGGACACCCTGGACCATCGACTCGGCGGGACCGAGTTTGGGATGCGTCTCAAGCACGAACCCGGACTGGTCTACGGAGAGCTTCAGCTGGTTGACAACGTCGCCCTGCTCCCTCTTTGCCGAGAGACCTACGTTTAGGACGACCGTGTCCGCCGGGACCGCCAGCTCTGTGCCGGCCAGCTCATCCTTCACGACGAGGTAGCCGTCCTTCAAGGCGATGGAGTCCTCGGGCCTGCATCCCTGAGGATACTGGACGAACCTGATTCCTTCCCTCCCTGCTCTCTCGTACTCTTCCTCGCCGAAGCGAGCGAAGGACCTCACGTCTTTGTAGAGAACCGTGACTTCGTTCCCGCGTTCCCTGAGTTTCAGGGCCTGGCCAATCATGGTCTGGCAACAGAACCTTGAGCAGCCCGCCTGTCCGTCCCGCGAACCCACGCAACAGACGATTGCGAAGCGACTGCTCCCTTCAAGCCTCTCAATCATCGCATCGAGCTCTAGGCTCGTCACTACCTCGGGCCTCTTGCCATATTCGAATTGAGTCGGTGAATAGGGCTCGGCGCCGGTGGCAAGCACAATGGCCCCCGCGAGAAGGTTCTTCCCGTCGGTGAGGCGGAGCTCGTAGTTCCCCACGAACCCTGTCACGTTGTCTACGGAAACCGACGTATGAACAATCGCGCCGCTCTTGCCGAGGTCTTCGAGCAGCGTGCTGAGAAGATCCTTGGACCTCAGGCCGCCGGGGTATATCTCGGCCAGATCGTTGATTACGCCTCCCAGCCTCTCACTACGCTCGATCAGGTGGGTCTCAAAGCCCTGGTTCGCCAGGTTCGTGGCAGCCACGATCCCAGCCACGCCGCCTCCGATGACGACCGCGGCCTGAGTGACCGGGAATCTCATCGGAGAGAGCGGTTTCATGGCGAGAGCCTTCAGCACCGACATCCGCACCATGTCCTTGGCCTTCTCAAGCGCCCCGTCTCTGTCCTGCTTGTGAACCCAGGAGTCCATGTTCCTGACGTTTGCCATGTCTAGGAGGTACGGGTTGAGGCCAGCCCGGTTCAGCGAACCTTGGAAGGTCGCGTAGTGGGTCTTTGGAGAGCAGGCGGCGACGATTACCCTGTTCACCTTCTTCTCCCTGAGCACGGCGCTGATGTCATTGAGCGTGCTCGCGCCGCAGGAGTATCTTTGGTCCTGGACGTGGATCACCCCAGGCAGGGTTCTCGAGTAGTCGAGGAGCTGCTGTATGTCCACAGTGCCGGCTATATTCGAACCGCAATGGCAGAGGAAGACCCCGATTCTCGGGTCGCCCTCTGCACTGAGCTGCACAACCTGGGCGGGTTCCGGCCACGACCTCGCGCTGACGTGTGTTAGGGCCTTCGCCACCGCGCCGCCTGCCTCGAGAACGCTGTCGGGTATGTCCTTCGGGCCCGTGCTGCAACCTGCGAGATAGACCCCCTCTCTCGTGCTCGTCACGTAGTCGCCGTTCTCGTCCATGGTTTCGAAGAAACCGTCGAAGGCAAGCCCTATCCCGAGGGTCTTCGCCAGCGTCTCGGTGCCCCTTGCAGGGACCATAGCCGGAGCCAGGATGACCATGTCGTAGGACTTGTTCTGTAGGGACCCAACCTCCGTGTCTTCGAACGTGACCTTCAGCGAGGGTCCGTCGGGAGTGACGCGCCCTGGCCTGCCCCTGACGAAACGGACCCCGGAGTTCCTCGTTCTCTCGAAGAACTCGTCGAACCCTTTGCCGTAGGCCCTGATGTCCATGTAGGCTAAGTCAACGTTAGCTATCCCGTGGTCCTTCAGCTGATAGGCCTCTTTGATGCTGTACATGCAGCAGATACGCGAACAGTACGTGCAGAACCGGTCGTCCCTCGATCCTACGCAGAGAACGAAGAGCACACTCTCGGGGGGGCGGCGGTCCGACGGGCGCACCACCTCGCCCAGGCTCGGTCCGGACGCCTGCAGGAGCCGCTCAAGCTCCATGGAGGTCAGGATGTCGGGATGCTTCCCGTACGAGTATTCTGGGAGAAGGGACGCGTCGAGCATGTCGAACCCTGTCGCGACGATGATGGAGGCCGCGTTTCTCTCAATGACCCTGGGGGCGAGGCTGAAGTCAATCGCGCCAGGGCCGCACACGTCGGTGCATCTGCTGCACGGAAGGTAGTTGGGAGGCTCATTCAGGCAGTTCTCCGAGTCGATGACATAGGGGCCGGGAACCGATTGCTCGATTGGGGTGTAGATCGCTTTCCGGGCAGCCATCCCGACGTCAAATTCGCTCTTTAGGACCACCGGGCAGACGGGTATGCATTCTCCACATCGAGTGCAGACGTCTGTGACATATCTCGCCCTCTGCCCTATCTTGACTTTGAACCGCCCTGGCGCGCCCTCGACGCTCTGTACCTCAGAAAGCGAGAGTAGTTCGATGTTGGGGTGTAGGCCGACTTCGCTCATCTTCGGCGACTCGATGCAGATCGAGCAGTCGAGCGTGGGGAAGTTCTTGTCGAGAACCGACATCTTCCCCCCTACGGTGGCTTCCTTTTCCACCAGCGTGACCTTGGCTCCGGAGTTCGCCGCGTCCAAGGCCGCCTGTATCCCGGCGATGCCCCCACCGATTATTACGATTCTGTCGGAATCGGAGTTGGTCATGCTGTTATTCGCTCCCCCTTTCTCCCCAGCGCCTGACCCAGCTCGTAGCCCATCTGCAGAGCACGGGTATTCACGTCCGCGGCCTTCGGGAAGCGGACGCTCACCGCGGTCTTCAGGGAATCAAGCGACACGAGAGGCATCGCAGCGGTCAACGCTCCGAGCAGGACTATGTTGGTGAGTAGCTTGCGACCGAGAGACTCTGCGACGTCCGTTGCTGGAACGAGCATGACGTCTCTTCCTTTGGCCTTTGAGGGATCGACGAGCCTCTTCTCTCCAAGGATCACGGAGCCCTGCCTCAGAAGGGCCAGGTTGGAGTCCAGCCCGTCCTGGTACATGGTCACCAGCCCGTCGAGCTTCTCGACCATCGGGTAGTCGATGTGAGAGTCCGAGACCACTACGTCCGCCCGTGACCAACCGCCAGTGATGTACGGGCTGTAGCCTTCTGTAACGACGGCCTCCTTCTTGTCGTAGAGGACGGCAGCGGTCCCGAGAAGGTGTCCGGCCGTGATTGCTCCCTGCCCGCCGACTCCGGCAATCCTGACGCAAGCTCTCATTTTCTCCTCTCCAAGGCGCGCCTACGCAGAGAATCCAGAAGCTCCTGATATGACTCCCTCCTGCTGTCCACGAAATTCCCAACGACGAGATCGTCCTCGGGGCGGGCCGACACGCTCACAGTCCTGAGGTCGGCGTTGTGGTCGACCACGGCCTTAGACCTGAAGTACTGCATCATGTCCAGCGCCTCCGGGTAGGCGTTGTACTCACCGAAGGTTGGCGGGCAGGGGGAAATTACCTCCATGAACGTGAAGCCCTCTATCTCCATCATCCGCTTCACGGCTGCCGACATCTGCCTGATGTGGAGCGCCGTCCACCGTGAGACGAATGAGGCCCCAGCCGCAGCAATGAGGTATGGAAGGTTGAACGGAGCCTCGGCATTCCCGTAGGGACTGGTATGGGTCTTGGCGCCGAGAGGGGTGGTCGCGCCGTGTTGGCCGCCCGTCATGCCGTAGTTGAAATTGTTCACCATGATCACGTTGATGTCGACGTTTCTCCTCGCCGCGTGAATCAGGTGGTTGCCGCCGATGGTGCTTAGATCGCCATCGCCCGCGATCACCGTTATTTCAAGCTCCGGGTTCGCAACCGCCATGCCGGTGGCGAATGGGATAGCCCTGCCGTGAGTGGTGTGGAAGGTATCCAGGTTCAGGTAGCCGGCAGCCCTCCCAGTGCATCCGATCCCCGAGATGCAAACGTGTTTCTGAGACGGGATGTTCGACTTCTCCATTGCTCCGATGTACGCCGCGAGCACGATGCCGATGCCGCAGCCGGGGCACCAAATGTTCGGGAACCTCTCGGGCCTAATCATACCGTCTCGCGCGTGCGAAGTCGTCGTGACTTCTGCACCGGGCTCGTCGAAGGCGGGTTGGGTCATCTTGATGAGACCACCTCCAGGGCGTCAAGAATGGTCTGAGGAGCAATCGGGGTTCCCGGGGCCCAGTTCACGCCGACGACTGAGCAGCTCGTGTTCGCGCGTACCATGTGGACCATTTGCCCGAAGTTTACCTCGGGCACGACCGCGGCGTCAACCCTGTCGCATAGCTTCCGGACCACCTCGTCTGGGAAGGGCCACGGGGTGATCAGCCTCAACAGTGCGGCTCTTATCCCTCTAGACCTCGCCTCCTTCACCGCGGCGAGGGCGGATCGCGCAGTACTCCCGTAGGCGACAACCAGAACCTCTGCGTCGTCGGTCAAGTACTCCTCCCACTTCCAGATTTCTCGCGCGTGATTCCGGATCTTCCCCGTAAGGTGGGAGTTCATCATCTGAGAGACGGAGTGATCCGTGCTGGGGTAGCCCCTCACGTCGTGCGTGAGGCCGTCAGTATTCACCCTGCAACCTCCTCCGACGATGGGCATGGGGATGAAGTCTTTGGAAAAGTCAAACGGCGCCTCCTTTCGTAGTGGGTCCATCAACTGTCTGTTGACAATCTCGATTTCTTCTTCAGGGGGGATGCTCAGTTTCTCCCACATCATGCCGGTCACCTGGTCCGCGAGGACGATGACTGGAGTTCGGAATTTCTCGGCCGTGTTGAAAGCCTGGATTGTGAGATCGAAGAACTCCTGGACACTGCTGGGGCAGTAGGCAATCGCCTCGATGTCGCCCGACCCCCACTTCGCCTGAAGCATGTCGCCCTGTCCAACGAGGGTTGGAATTCCAGTGCAGGGCCCACTTCGCTGGACGTTGACGACTACGCATGGAGCTTCCATTATGTACGCCAAGCTGATGTTCTCCAGCATGAGGCTGAACCCCGGTCCCGAAGTCGCCGTCATGGCCTTCGCACCGGCGTAGGAAGCACCTATGAGGGCCGCCATGCTGGCAATCTCGTCCTCCATCTCGATCGCTTGTCCGCCTGCCTGGGGGAAACGACTGCAGGAACGCTCGAATATCTCAGAGGACGGCGTAATCGGATAGCCCGCGTAGAATCTGCATCCAGCCATCAGGGCGGCCTCGACGCAGGCGAGGTTCCCCATCATGAAGTACGTCCCCGGTGCGATAAGACCCTCCGTCTTACTCAGCTCCCCTTCACCTCCACAGTGTAGATGGCGAACTCCGGACAAATCCAAGTGCACATGCCACAGTTCACACAGTCGTTTTCTTTTCCGGGCTTGACTCTTGGGTGCCGGTAGCCATTCAGATTGGTTTCGGCGCCGAGTTCCAGAACCTCTTGTGGGCAGAAGGTCCAGCAGTAGTTGCATTCCTTGCAGCGCTCTGGTACGACGTAGACCCTTCCCCTGGGGGCTCGAAAGCGATCCAGGTTGACTGGCGTTCTGACAAACGTGCGGGGATTCTGGGCCTTCTGCGTCTGAGGGGCATATTCGGCCTGTCCCTTCAATTCGAGCATTTATGGCCCCATACAGTTTAAGATGATTTGGTAGGTAGACCGGCGAAGATTTCGGATATTGGATTTGTTCTAATATTCCGCGAAAGCCTTTAAACTGAGGGCGGCCCTAATGGGTTCGGCGGCAAAGTTGGGCGTCGTAATGAGCCTATTGGGCTCATTTCCACCCGAAGAATGGAGAGAGGAACGCTTCGTCAAGTCTCCGCCATTTATCCTCGAAGATGGTCGCGGTAAGGTCTTTGTTACTGCCGGCAATGACGAGACGCAGCGCGTCGTCGAGGCCCTTCCCGCCTCCCTCGGACTGAAGAAGAGAAAGCAGGGCAAGACTCACTATCTAATCACGAAGGCGTCTTCGGTCAGGGCGTTCAGGCAGTTCTTGTGGTTCGCGCGGAGGAGCTGGAGGAGCAACGATTTCACGATCGCCTGGGCCATGGTGTACCTAAGGGAGAAACGGACGTGGTCGGATTCCCCCATTACCCTCGACGAAGTCGCTGCCTTCGCCGGACTCGGCAGGAACGAGACTGCGGAGGTCCTCACGAGGTTCGGGTTGAACGTCGTAGGGCGGAATCACTCGGTAACGTACCAGGTCGACAGGCAGACGGCGGAGACGATAGTCGCCGGGCTGCTGGATCAGCTGCCCAACTTGACCGAAGAGATCGTCATGAACACCCTCTGCTCTGGGATTGGGGGATCTGCGTCGGAAATCTACGAGAAGGTTCTCACGCAAGGACTTGGAATGAGCGCCACATACAAGACACTTGAGCGTCTCAAGCAGAAGGGGTTCGTGTACGCCATGAAGCACTACAGGGTTAACGAGAGGGGACCCATGCGGGAGCTTCTCGTAGCAAACTGCAGGAGCTGCTTCTACGGCTATGCCAGCTCCGAAAATTGCCTCGCTGCCACGCTCAGACAGATCGAAGAGATGTTTGAGAGCCACTATGGCAAGTCCCTCTCCGACGAGGCGAAAGAGCAGCTCTACTCTTCTATGAGAGCCGTGCCTTACAATTCGAGGCTCGGGCGTCGGGTCTACGAGCTTCTCAAGCTGATGAACGAAGTCGATCACATTTCTAAGGAGGGAGGGGTCCAGACGGTACTTGGGAAGATCGAGGAGATGTATGGCGAGGAGTTTCCTTTGAGGAGGGCGTAGGCTCTACTCGCTTGCGATAGGAGGCATAGCCAGGACGTCGAGGCAGAAACGTCTTGAACCCGGTATCGGCGGGACTGCTCCTTTTTTGGGGAATCTACTTCTCGATGGCTGGCGTCGGGAACATCGTAGACTGGCTCACCCAGCACGGCTTCAGAGGCAGATACTTCCGTTTTTCCAGCAAGAACTACGAGCTCCTTGAGAAGGTAGCGAAAAGACACGGGACGGGCTCCAGAGCGATGGCCGCGCTCTTCACAGTAATAATGTGCTGGGAGCTGCTCGCCGCCTTCGCTTACTACGCGGCTCTCGCTCTTTACCTCGTGGGGTCGGATGCCCTAACACCGTATGCCTTTTTCATCGGCATGGGGCTCTTCGCAGGGCTAACCTTGGGCAACGAGGCCTTCATCTACTACGATGATGAAGAGGAGCACGTAGTGATGTTCCTGGCGCAGCTGATATCCTACATCGCTGTGGTCGTTCTGTGAACGTGGTCTCACAGAGAGATTCGGTCAGGCTTGATCTTGACCAGGATCCTCGATACGCCGGGCTCTCTCCATGGATACTTCGGAAGGCCCCGGTACTTCAAGGCCATTTTGTCAATGTGGTCCTCGGCGCCCTCCTTCGTGACGTCCACGACGGTGCCCCGAATCAGAACCTTGTTGTAGGGATTACCCTGGTCGAAGATGCTGAGGGCGACCTGTGGTCGCTTGGTAACGTTCTTCAGCTTCGTCCGGCCCTCCGCCGTGTTGACCAGGATTAGTTCGCCGTCGTGGTCCACCCAAACGGGAGACACCTGAGGGGAGCCGTCCGACATCAGCGTAGCGAGGTTCGCGAAGTTCTTTCCCTCGATAAGGCGTTTCGCTTCCTCCCAATGCTCGAGAGCCATGGTCGCTTGAAGCTCGGCTCGCCATCCTAAATAATTTCCTGTCGCGGCACGAGGCCAATCAGGGCGGCTTCATCCCCTCGGTATCGCCTTAGTCGATCTGGAACCGGACGGAGACGACCCTCGACTAGGCGAGCCCGGGATTCGCGAGGTGCTCTGACTTCCACCCTACCAGTCTGACGGTGGTCGTAAATCTGAATGTCCTCCCTCCGAGTTTCCGCCGCAGCCCTTCGATTATCTGCAGGTGCTCAGTGTCTGGCACGTCCCACGTGACCGCGGACATTCTGCGATTGAAGTAATCGATGTCATCGTCCGCTGCCCTCTCGACCTGGTAGCTGATGACCTCTTTCTCCTCGTCTGGTGGCAGACGAAGTGTGAGCTTCTGCTCGCTAAGGTCACCCCATCGATATCCTTTCGCAGAGAGGAGGCGAATGTAGTTCTCCCGGACGCTGACGTAGTCGCTCGTTTCTGCGAGAGAGAAAACGTTGCCACTGCAGACCCGGGCTATCTCGGCAAGTAGTTTCGCAGGGCTCTCGACGAGGTGAAGGACGTGGACCATGAGGCAAGAATCGAACGCCCCGTCGACGAAGGGCATCGCCGTCAGCTCCCCTCTTACGAGGTCCGGTGTATTCTTCTTCTTCGCTTCGGCAAGCATTGCCTTCGACACGTCGATTCCCACGACGTCGAGTCCTCTCTCCCTTAGGGGTCCCGCAAACCTTCCCGTTCCTACACCCGCGTCGAGAATGCTTTCAGACCCACGCAGTCCGGCTTCCAACTTGTCGAGGACCGCTTTCATCACGAAACCCGGGAGGCTCCTCGTGGAATCGTATATGCCCGCAGCTCGATCGAAGTTGTGCACCGGAACTCTCTTGGACTCCGATGAGGCGACCTAATTAACGTCGCTTCGACCAGACCCCATCCTACCGAGTCAATGGGAAGTGCGGTCGCCGAAAACGTAGCCCCTCGGGCTCGAATCTGTGACACGCTCGGGACCACTTGGACTGAGATCTGTCGCTTGACCTCAGACGACGGGTAGCCGTCATATAACCAATAGAACGAGCATACACTCACCTATTGCGTTCGCTTCGCACGAATAAGTAGGAACCCAGAACCAAGAATGCCATTGCAAGGGCCACGCTGATTATCAGGTCGACCATCGGGTTGTACAAGACCACCTGACCATACACGGGCGTACCCCGATAGAAGACACCTCTTAGCAAGTCCACCAGATAGGTGGCCGGCATCAGGTGAACGAAGACGCTCAACAACCCTGTCGAATTCTTCACAGGAATGAGTGCGCCCGAGAGGAACATCTGCGGAAACATGACCATGATTGTCGCTCGGTCCACCGCCTTGGGGCTGGAACCGAAGGTGCCGCTCAGGAGGATACCCAGAGCACCGCCCAGAAGGAACAGGACTGGAGTAACAAGCAGTATGCTTCCGACGCCAGCCAGGCTGAGAGGTATGCCCATGGCGAATGCCACTATGAAGAGGGCTATCAACGACACCAGGCTCCCAAGGCTACCGCCAAGTATCTTCCCAAACAGGATCGAATACCTCGACACGGGCGAGACGAAGATTTCCTGAGTGAAGCCGCTCTCACGCTCTTCGATTAGCGAGGTCACACCCATCATTGTAAATTGGACGAGCAGGTTGGCGATCATCCCCAGCAGCGCGAACTGCATGTAGTCGTATCCCAGTCCGGCGCCCATGTTCTGTCCGATGGTGCCGCCCAGAATCCCCAGAAATGCAATCGGAAAGAAGAAGCTGAACCCAAGAGTGTTCTTCCAATCTCGAATGTAACGCAGCAAGTCTCGGGCGCAGACGGTCACCACCGCATTGAGCTCTCTTTGAATCAACATTTTCACGACGCCTCCTCTTTGTCTTGCCCGTTGCTAACTAGGTCGATGTAGGCCTCCTCTAACGTGGGTTCATGAAGGCGCATGAAAGAAAGCGGGGTCTTGATCTGAGACAGGATGTTTTGCGGCGTGCTCTCACTGAAACGGACCTTGAGACTGCCGTCTTCCATCGGTTCGGCCCCGAAACCAGTCAGCTCGCTACTTAGGGAATCGCGATCCTCGGCATCGATAACCAGGTATTTGCTTACCATCAGGTTCTTCATCTCCCCGGGAGAGCCGGAGAAGAGCATCCTGCCATGATTGACTATGCATATCCGGTCAGCCTCCTCCGCCTCTTCGATATAGTGGGTTGTCAGGAAGATTGTCATCTTCTCCTCCCTGTGGATCTTTTGTAGGTAGTACCACAATGACCTGCGGCTGATCGCATCCAGTCCCAGCGTCGGCTCATCCAAGAACAGTACCTTCGGTTTGTGCATCAGGCTGCGGATAATCTCCAGCTTACGCTTCATGCCACCCGAGAATCTCTTGACTGGCTTGAAGATGTCCTGAGCAATCCCGATTACTTCAGCAAGTTCCAGTACCTTTTCTCGGTACGCTCTGGGCATCATCCGGTAAGTCGGTCGGTAATCATAGATGCCATACAGGCTCACATGGAAGCGGATGTTCTCCTCTGCCGTCAGATTCAGGTCGAGGCTCGGATTCTGGAAGATGATGCCGATGCTCTGGCGGACATCCTTGGCCTGCCTGTCCAGATCGTAGCCGCCGATGCTTACGGTCCCACTGCTCTTCGCTAGGGTGGTGGTCAAGATAGAGATCGTCGTGGTCTTCCCAGCGCCGTTGGGCCCAAGAAAGGCGAAGAACTCGCCGGAACGGACATCGAAGCTAAGGCCGTCCACCGCAGCCGTCCCGGAATGACGATAGCGCTTGACCAGCTTCTCTACATGAACTATCGGTTCGTGATCATGCCACGTGTCTTCGGGCGAATTCCTTAACATAGTTAAGTCTCCTTAATGTTATTAAATAAACTTATCAGCGTTTAACGTATATAGAATCGACTCACAGCACGGGCGATGAGAGTTCGAAAGACCAAGGCGCCGCACATCGAACCTGAAGCAGTAGTAAGAGCAGCATTGGAGATCCTTGACGCTGAAGGGCTCGAGCACGTCACAATGCGACAGATATCATCCAAACTCGGAGTCCAAGCTCCGGCCCTGTACTGGCATTTCAAAGACAAACGGGACATTATCGACGACATGGCTCAGGCGATCCTGGTTCAGGGTGGATTGGAAGACATCAAGCGTCCGAAGGATCCCGCGGCTTGGGCCGAGTGGTTAATCGAGACGGCCCACGCCGTTCGCAGGGCCATAGTTTCGCATCACGACGGCGGCCGTGTCGTTGCAGGCGCCTCCTTCCGTGCGAAGACTTTGGCCAAACTGGCAATACTTACGACCAGCGTCCTGAATGAGGCGGGGTTCGACCTTCTCCATGCGAGCCTGGCGACGGGCACTGCCTTCGACTACATCTGGGGGTTTGTCATCGAAGAGCAAGCAGGCGAAGGGCCGGAACCTGAGCCCGCGCCTCCAAAGGGGCAAGAGGTCGCCTTCCCCTTCGGGCTGGATTTGATGGACGCCAACTTGATGAGTGCCGTCATGACAGAGCGTGACCGGCTCACGGCGACAGAGAAGTTCGAGTGGGGACTACGAGCAATTGTGAGTGGCTTGCAGTCAGCGCCTGCCGATAGGAAAAAGAAAATCAGGACTTGGTCTTGAACCATTGCTGGTTCTTTTTGACAAAGCACACCTCAAGTGCTTGGTGGAAGAAGCGAGCGCCCTCTCTTGACAGGAGGTAGGAAGATTAAGTGCTGAAAGATTTTTCAGAAAAAAAAGCAGCAGTCAGTTCTCTCAGGAGAGGCTCAGGCCACAGGTATCGAGAGAGAGGGCAATAAGTGCGGTCGCCGGGATTTGAACCCGGGTTTCTGGTCTTGGTAGATTACCAGCGTGGCAGGCTTACACGTCCGCTCAGGACCTGATGTCCTGGACCAGGCTGTCCTCGATGCAGGATCTAGACGACGACCGCACGAGCCATGATGCGACAGGCAGGGGTTAAAAGTGTAGCTAGTTCGCTTCAGGCAACTTTGGCGCCGAGGGGCATGTCCCTGTCGGGTACCAGCAGGGACAGGTTCGTCTCGTCGAATGCCGCGAGCATCATGCACTCTGAAACCACCCCCGCGACCGATTTTGGTCTGAGGTTCATGACGGCCACAATCAGTTTCCCGGTGAGTTGTTCCTTTGTGTAGTACTGCTTAATCCCACCGACGCACTGCTTCAAGGTGCCGGTGCCGAAGTCGATCATTAGCTTGTACATCGGATTCCTCGCCTGAGGGATGTCGTCCGCCGATACGATTCTCCCGATCCTGAACTCAATCCTGCTGAAGTCCTCGATTGAAAGCGACATGCGGAGCGCGGCCTCCGTTTCCACAGATAAGTGTTCGGGCGGGGCAATTGCCCACGACCGACTTGGCAGGTCAGTTTGTGACTACTGCCTTCATGCAGGCCTGCTGAAGCGCGACCTTGAACGCGCCTGCAGTATTCTCCAGGGGAAACCTGTGGGTTATCAGGTCAGAGAGGGCCAGTCGGCGCTCCGACAGAGCTCTCATCGCGCTCGCTATGTCCTGCTCGCTGGCCGCGTAGCTAGTGGTCAGCTCGATGCCTTTCAGGTAGAAGCTCGCCAGGTCGAACTCCGCGGGTGCCGTCGAACCTGGCGCCCCGAACTGCAGTACCCTGCCTGCCTGGCCGACCGTTCTCATGGCGTCCCTGAAGGCGGCGGAGGCTCCCGTGGCCACCACCACGAGCTCGGGACCGCTTCCGAATTCGGCCATCGCCCGTTGTGCCGAGTTCCTGTCGGATGGGTCGAATGACACGTCCGCACCGCAGTTCTCGGCGAAATCTCGTCGGTACTGGCTGGTCTCCGCGATCCCCACCTTGGGCACCCCGTAGGACTTTAGCAGCTTGAGGTGCGTGATCCCGATCGGTCCAGCGCCGTAGACCAGGGCAGACCTGGCCTCGGCGCCTTTGACCGAGTCGAGCCCCCGTATGCAACAGGCCAAAGGCTCGATGAAGCTCGCCTCGTCGTAGGCCAGCCCGGGGGGGAGTCTGACGAGCCCGCCCCTTTCGACGTTGAATGCCGGCAGCAGGTAGTACTCCGCAAGCCCGCAGGGGACCAAGTTGTGCTTCCTGTATTCGATGCAGAACGTGTGCTTGCCTCTTGCGCAGAGCTCACATGAGTAGCATGGAACGTGGTGATGGGTGAAGACCCTCTCGCCCTTCGACGCCCCTTCGACCCCCTCTCCCGTCTCCTCGATGTCCCCGACTGCTTCGTGACCTAGGACCTTTCCGGCTATGGCTTCGCCGTAGACCTTCTCCACGTCGGTGCCGCAGACCCCGCAGGCCCTCATCTTGACGAGGACCTCGCCGCGATTCGGAACCGGCACCGGCATGTCGACCAGGCCGATCCTTCCCGGCGACTCGACGACGGCAACTCTCAAGCTTGACTCCTGCCTACTCTCCCCGCTGCGTGGCCTTGATGGGAAGATGCCGGCCTACGCCAGGATCGACCCTGGTACTTGGTCCTTCGCCTTGGCTTCGTTGAATATGTCCGTGGCTTCGCGGACAGTGGCGTTCTTGTGGACCAGTGCCCTGATGGCCTTGATTACGGCCACGGGGTGGTCGTTCTGCCAAATGTTCCTGCCCATGTCCACGCCGATCGCTCCTTCCTGCATGGCGCTGTGGACCAGCGCGAATATGTCCGCCTCCGAATTGAGTTTCGGACCACCAGCCACGACCAAGGGCACTGGACAGCCGTTGACCACCTTGGAGAATCCCTCGCAGTAGTAGGTCTTTACGATGTGGGCGCCCACTTCCGCCGCAAGCCTGCAACTGAGGCCGAGGTAGCTCGCATCTCTCTTATCGAGCTCCTTTCCAACAGCGGTTATGGCCAAGATCGGCATTCCCCATTCCTCGCCTTCGTCCACCAGCCTCCCGAGGTTGAGCATGCTGGATTTCTCGTTGGCCGTCCCAACGAAGATGGAGAGGGACAGCGCGGCGACGTTCAGGCGGATCGCGTCCTTCATCGACGTCATCAGGCCTTCGTCGCTCAAGTCCTGATGGAGGATGCTGTCCCCTCCTGACACGCGAAGAAGAATCGGCACGTCCCACGCAGGGTCCATGGAGGTTCTCAGGATGCCTCTGGTCACCGACACCACGTCGGCATAGGGCACGAGCGGCTCTATCGTCTTCCTAGGATTCTCGAGCCGGTGGGTGGGACCCATGAAGTAGCCGTGGTCGCAGGCGACCATTACGGTGTGGCCCGTGGAGGGCTTTATCATTCTCGACAGTCGGTTCTTAAGACCCCAATCCATTCTCTCTCGAGTGTCTGAGACGGTGCCCCCGTAATATAGGTTTGCAGAAAGGCTGGAAGCCGCCCTGGTGCGGCTGGGCAGGAGGAATTCTGGTCTCGAGAGATTCTGGTCGCTCCAAATAAGGCTTAAAGAAGGCACGAGTCGAGTCTCCAACCAACGGGCCGGTCGTCTAGTCTGGTAGGATAGAGGAGAACGTCCAATCCCTTGGCAAAGAAATCCAGATTGGGACAGGTCGGGGGTTCGAGACCCAACGCCTAGTCGACGATGGGCGAATTTCCCCCCCGGTCCACATCTGCGGACACCTAGTCTAGGCGCCGCATGGCCCCGCGAACCCCCGGATGGCCGTGCCGTGTAGGCTGAACTCTGCTTCGTGTATCCAAGCACCAACCCGCCCGGCGCGAATCCGAAACGGTGGCTTTCAAAAAAAGTAAGGCGTGCTTCTACGAATGACTTGAGGTCACTTGTAGCAGCACGAGGTACTCTTGGCCGCCGGACTGAAGGTCTATGGAGAGGATGCTGAAGTTGCCGAGAAGCGATGGACGTGCCTGCGCGTGAAGGATCATGGAACCTCCTGCAAGCGTCCCTGAACCCATGATGGTACCCTGC
>Ga0335081_10000724_pt1 | contig 54147 bp, 52 predicted proteins | sample Lox_Sample_35_FD_206713 | JGI IMG/M metagenome (GOLD analysis project Ga0335081, IMG submission 206713) | Soil microbial communities from Loxahatchee National Wildlife Refuge, Florida, United States - Lox_Sample_3.5 | ecosystem: Environmental > Terrestrial > Soil > Wetlands | place: USA...
ATAACCGTCAGCGATTGCATTCGACTCTGGGATATAAAAGTCCGGTTGAGTTCGAAAACGTATCTTTGACACCTTAAATTAGTGTCCACAGTTTCGGGGCAAGATCAATTTTATAAAAATTTCATACCTCCCAAAAACGAATAAAGAACGGTATATTCAATCCGGTAGGGGATAATTATTTTTCAAAACAAGAGGTCTATTAAATTACCATGATCACCCGCCGTGAAATGCTCAAATCCTCCGCCGCATGCCTCGCGGGCATGTGTAGTGCTTCCGTATGTTTTGCCAAGACCGCACCCCAGCGCAAGACCGCCTTGTACTGGAGTGCGATGGGGGATAACGCCGTTGCCTGCGAGCTGTGCCCGCACCAATGCATTCTTCAGGACGGAAAAACCGGGCTCTGCCGCACGCGCGAGAACGTGAAGGGCACGCTCGTCAACAACGGCTATGCAAACCCCTGCGCCATCCATGTTGATCCGGTCGAGAAAAAGCCCGTGTACCATTTTCTGCCCGGCACAAAGGCATATTCGCTGGCCATAGCGGGCTGCAACCTGCGCTGCCTCAACTGCCAGAATTACACCATAAGCCAGCAGTTCCCGAAAGACACCGAGAACATGTATCTGCCGCCGGAAAAAGTCATCGAAGAGGCGAAACGCGAACAATGCTCATCGATCGCCTACACTTATTCGGAACCGATCGTGTGGTACGAATACGTGCTGGAAACGTCGAAGCTCGCGAAAAAGGCTGGCCTTAAAAACATCCTTGTCACTGCCGGCTACATCAACGAGGCTCCTCTCAAAGAGCTTTCAGAGTTCATGGACGCGGCGACCATCGATTTGAAAGGGTTCAAGAACGAGACCTATCTCAAGCTGAATTCCGCGAAGCTGGGACCTATACTTGACGCGATCGCCAACGCCGTTAAATTCGGGATATGGGTCGAAGTGTCGAACCTCGTGGTGCCAACATGGACCGACGATTACGACACGATCCGCAAGATGTGCGCCTGGCACAAGCAGAACCTCGGCGCCGAGGTGCCGCTGCATTTCCTGCGCTTTTTCCCGCTTTACAAGCTGGAAAATCTCTTTCCCACGCCCACCGATTCCCTCCAAAAAGCGCAGAAGATCGCCCGCGACGAGGGGGTCAGGTACGTGTACGTTGGTAATGTCGCGGAAATCGACTCCAATACCTATTGTCCCTCATGCAAGAAGGCCGTTGTGGAGCGCGAGGGGTACACGATAAAGAAGAACGCCATCAAAGGCGGCAAATGTTCCTATTGCGGGGCGGTGATCAAGGGGATTTGGGCGTAGCGCCCGGAGCTTTCAGCGATCTGATCTCCTGGGGAATCGTTTCACAAGATCAACCTGAACAAATCTTTACTTTGCAATTTTTAACCTCATAGTATGAGTGGGTTGACTGATGATCGGACAATGGCGGAATGCGTTTTCTAGGATAGTGGTGAAAAGCTTTTCAACTGGGTATCACAATTAAAATAGTAGTATATTTATTCTTATCTATGAAAGAAATTCTCACACTTAAAAACAGATTATTATCCGAATCATACTTCACACTTCTTTTCATTATAACAGGAGTGCTGATTATGGCGCCTAAAAGTGATGCGGGTGAGAATGAAAAAGTCCGCCAACCCGCGGTGGCGGGCCAGTTTTACCCCGATGATCCCACCGAGCTCAAGCGCGACATCGAATCCTATCTCTCAAAGGCGAAAAAGCCCGCTTCGCCGTCGAGAGTGCTCATATCCCCGCACGCCGGATACATTTTTTCCGGGCCGGTGGCCGGTTTCGGGTACGCTGCGCTTGACAAGAGCATAAAAACCGTGATCATACTGGGCCCGCCCCACCACGTTTACGTGCGGGGCATCGCTTCGGCGGGGGCGGACTGGTTCCAGACGCCGCTCGGCCGGGTGGCGGTCGACACGGCCCGTGTGAACAAGCTCTTGTCGGCGAAGCTCGCGTACGAAGACCCCAATGCCCATGAGCCCGAGCACAGCATCGAGGTTCAGGTGCCGTTTTTGCAGGTGGTGCTTTCGTCGTTCAAGATCGTGCCGCTGCTGGTCAACGACATAGACCCGCAGAAGGCGGCCGACGCGATTTTCCCCCTCATCGACGAATCGACCGCGGTGATCGCCTCTTCCGACCTCTCGCATTACCACAGCAGTCCCGAGGCCAAGGCGATAGACAAGAAGACCGTCGACGCCATCCTTTCCGGAGACGACAAGGGCGACATCGACGCGTGCGGCAAGATGCCCATCCGCGTGGTGATGCGGCTCGCCAAGATGTTGTCGTTGTCGCCGGTGCTTCTTGACGCGCGCAACTCCTACGACACCGCGCCGCAGTACGGACCGCCAGACCGGGTGGTGGGATACGCGTCGATCGCGTATGTAAAGAAAAACGGGGCAGTAAAGAAATAGAAGTAAGTCTGTCACGCGGCCCGGTCCGCTGGCGGGTGAGATGCCTGGTCATTGACACAAGTTGAATGGCACGGCCCGCGCATTCCCCGCGACTTGGCGCGGGGTTAGCGGGCGACTATAAAATATTCTAATTCCATAGCCAAGGAAGAATCCCCGCCACTTGGGGCGGGGTTCTTCAATATAGTTGGGCGGATAAAAATCAAATTCAAGACATGGAAGGGCCTCGCCCGAAGAGCGAGCTGGCGCAGCTCAGATTGAGCTTAACCCCGGCAAGGAAAGGGCAAATGACATAATGGAGGGTGCGAAGCACCACAACCCTGCCCTTCGGAAATGAATTGACAAAATGCTTATTCGGGGGGCTTTCAACAGTCAGAAATTTCATCTAAATTACTTGTGACAAGTACAGCATCCGTCAAATCCCAGCTCCTCAAGGAGCAATAAATGAAACCCTTTGCAATAATTCCTTCCATTGTCCTTATCCTCGGAGCACTGCTTATGAACTCCATCAATTGCGACGCTTCGCCCAAGCCGGACGGGAAAAAACAAGCCGTCGATGCAAAAAAACAGGCGTCCTCGCCCGACGAATTATCGCCGGATGTCAAGGCGTTTTTGCTCAAGCTCGCGCGCCGGAACCTCGAGGCCGCGGTAAAGGACCAGGCGCCGGTCGCGCCGTCCGACACGCCGAGCATGACCAAGGAATTCCGCGGCTGCTTTGTGACGCTCACGAAGAAAGGCGAGCTGCGCGGCTGCATCGGGTACATCGAGGGCATCAAGCCGCTGTTCGAGGCAGTGATGGACAACGCCAGGAACGCCGCGCTCGAAGACCCGCGTTTTCCGCCGGTGAGGCCGGCCGAGCTCGGCGACATCAAGGTGGAGGTTTCGGTGCTGACCAAACCCGTGCCGTTAACGTACAAAGATCCCGACGACCTCCTCGCCCGGCTCGTGCCCGGCGAGGACGGCATCATCCTCACCAAGGGTTACCATCAGTCAACCTTTCTACCGCAGGTGTGGGGCCAGCTCCCGGACAAGGTCGATTTCCTCGAGCACCTTTCCCTGAAGGGCGGCATGCCGCCGGACGGGTGGAAAACAGCAGAAGTGAAGCGCTACCGTGCCGTGCATTTCGAGGAGCAGTAGCAGCCCGGCCCTGCTGATTTTTTCCGCGGGCGTTTTTTCCGCCGCCGTGCAGAGCGTGTATTTCCGCGAATGCCTTTCCGTGTTTTCCGGCAACGAAATTTCCATCGGCATGATTCTGAGCGTGTGGCTTGCGTGCACCGGCCTCGGCACCGCGCTCGCCGCGCGTGCCCGCGCGGAAAAAACGCGGTCTTTCAACGCGCGAACGCCGGCAGCGCTCCTTATCATTGCCGCAATTGCGGGCATGTTTCTCGTCAGGGCAGGCCGCCTGCCGCTTTTACAGGGACAGACGGTTTCGCCGCTTGCCATGCTCGGCATTCTCATGGCGAGCGAGGCGCCGGTGACCGTTATCAACGGCTATGTGCTGGGCAGGTTGTTTTCCTCCGGGCAAAACTCCAGGCAACTTTACGGATGGGAAAACTCGGGCGGCGTTGCCGGCGCGCTGTGCGTGTACGCCTGCATACTCCTGTTTGTCCATAACAGTTTCATCGTTGTCTTTGCGGCGCTGCCGCTGCTGTGGCTCTGTTTGGGAAGCCCATGGCAGTTTGCCGTTGCGGCCGCGGCCCTTGTTGCTTTGTGGGCCCTTGACGGCCCTTCGATACAGTGGAAATACAACGTTCCGGTCAACCGGATACTGTACGGCCATGAAGGCGAAATAGTGCCTGTCGTTTCCGGGAAAGACACCACGTTTCTACAGAACGGCGTGGTGTACAAATCGAACCTGCAAAAGCCGGCGCTTGAGCAGGCGGTGCACATTCCCATGGCGCAACGGCCTTCTGAAAAACAAGCACTCGTGATCCTTGACCGGGGGCATTGCGCCGAGCTGGCCAAGTATTCAAGCCTTGCGGTGACCGACATCGAGACGGAGCCAAAGCTTGCGCGCAAGGGAAGCCTTCTTGTATCGCCCGAGACATTTTTACCGGCGGAGAAGTTCGGCATCGTGTTCATCGGGGCGGGCGTTCCGCGCAGCGCCGTGGAAAACCGGTTTTATACGGAATCGTTTTTCCGCCATGTCAAGTCACTGTTGGCTGATTCCGGCATCGTGACCTTCACCCTGGCGTTTTCCGAAAATTATATGAGCCCTCCGGAAAAGAAAATGTATGACGCCTTGCATGCCACTCTCGGCGCCGTGTTTAAAAACGTGCTGGTGTTTCCCGGCGAAGGATATACCTTCATGGCGTCGGATGCGTCCCTCGCAAAAACATGGAAGGTGCCTGTTGGCACCGAGTACCTCTCATCAACGATTATCCCGGGCCTGTCTGAAGAACGGCTGGCCGAGGCTAACAAAAAGCCGTCAAACGAATTGATCAACACCAAGGACCGGCCTTTAACGCTGTTTCTGGGCCTGCAGACCTGGCTGGAGCTCTTCAAGAACAGCGTCGTGCTCCTTGCGGTCTTTCTTTTTGTAGTATGCGCTGCGGTCATCTGGTTTCTCCCCAAAACGCGTGAAGGGCTTTCGGTAGCGACGAGCGGGCTCGCGATCGGCCTGTATTCCGTAAGCCTTCTGCTCATGTACCAGGCGACCTACGGCGCGCTATATTCGCGCGTCTCCCTGCTGCTCGTCGCGCTCACCGCCGGCTTCGCACTCGGCGCGCTCGTCAAGAAACTCCCGTTTTCCGATTCGGCAATAGGCCTGTACTGTGCCGGAAGCCTTGCGCTGTTGTGGGCCATTCCCTGCCCGCCCGCGTTTCTGTTTTATCTCCTTCACGCGGGCATGGGCGTTCTCGGCGGCGGCCAGATCGTGTCGCGCCAGTCAACCGGCATCGGGCCGCTCTACGCCGCCGATGTTTTCGGCGGGGCAATGGGGATGGCGCTGTGTTCGACGGTGTTGGTGCCTCTGTTCGGGATATTGCCGGTTGCAATGGGGATCTGTGTAATGAAAGTTATTGTTGAAATTGTCAATGTGAGAAATTAATAGTTTGGTGGGGGCACCGCTTCGCGTTTCCCCCGGGCCCCGGCTTCCGCCGCCTTCCTTGCTAAAATGGAAATGTACACCAGGAAGGCGGGGGTAATCCGGGGGCACACCCCCTCCAGCAAAGGGGGCGCGCGAGGTCGCTCGCATTACGCTCGCGAGGCGTCGCCCCTTCGCAACTCAACCCTCTTGGACCATCCCCCTCCGCCTCCGGCGGTATCCACCTTGATAAGGGGGAAAGAATTCGCGGTAGAAAATGTCTGCGCGCGGCGCTGCCACGGCCCGAGGGCGAGCCCGAGACCGGAGTGAGGGCCGACCCGAGATCAGGGCGGGAAACTAACGTCCTGATCTCGGGAAACGCCCATTTTATTTATTTATTATTAATCCCCGCCAGTTCCAGACTGTCCGTCACCGCCCTGAACTTGTAATACTTTCTCAACACCCTGTGGTAATAGTCAATCGACAGCGGTTGCTGGGAGGCGAGCTGCTCGAGGATCACGCCCGGGCCCTGGTTGTAGGCCAGCAGTCCGAGCTTGAAGCTTTTGAACTGGGCAATGAGCTGCGTGAGGTATGCCACGCCGAGGGCCACGTTCACCTCGGGCCGGTACAGGTCGCGGGCGCTGCTCACCTTCATGCCGAGGCTCGCCGCGATTTCCTGCGCCGTCTCGAGCTTGAGCTGCATGAGACCGAACGCGCCGCTTGCGATGCCGCTTCTGTACTTTCCCGATGCGCGCGCCGAAAACTTGCTCTCCACCTCGATCACGGCGAGCAGCAGCAGCGGATCGTAGCCGAAGGCGGAACTGCTCTCCTTGACGAGGCCGGCGAGCTGGGCGCAGGTCTGGGAAGGCACCCTGGCGCCCAGGACGGCGCGCATGGACTCCATGATTTTCACGGTGGACGAAACGTCGGCGAGCATTTTTACCATGGCCTGCTTCTGCGACGACAGCGTGGCGATGCGCTGCTCGTTTGCGTGGAGCAGCGTCTCATTGATGATGATGAGCAGGGTGAGGGCGAAGAACACGAGCAGGACGCTTGACACAAGGAAAATGCTGAGAAACTCGGAGATCCAGATCTTGTTCCCGTGGACAAGAAGGCCGAGGCGCAGTGCCTGCGCTGAAGGCGTGGTGCTCATGGCTTTTTCTTGGGCGCGCTGTCCTTGAGGACGCCGAGCTGCTCGAGCGGCTTGATGCGCTCGCGGAGCTCCTTGAGTTCCGCGCCGGCGGCGCTGTTCCATTCAGTCAATGTTCTGATCTGCGTCTCCTGCCGGTGGATCTGCTGGCTCTGGACATAGATGATGACCATGAGGGTAAGGATCCACCCGAACAGCGTGACCAGCAGGGTGAGGGCGATGGGCCGCGACAGCCGTATCCCGGTTTTCCGTGAGAGCATCCTGCTGCTGCGGCGCAGCGACGACAGAAACCCGCCGGCCGGAAGCGACTGCGCGTCGGGATACACCGGAAAAATGGTCTTGAACGGCCCGAACGCCTTGGACACGTTCTCGTTTTTGAAAATGAACCAGATGTCGCCGCCCTTGCTGCGCATCATGTTGAGCAGGGAAAGGAACATCTGCGTCGCCGATTCGTCTATGTCAATAACGTTTTCGAGGTCTATCACGAGATGCCGGTTGCCGTCGTCGATGAGGCCGGCGATTTTCTCGCGCATGCTTGGCACCTGCTCCTGGTGGAACGGGCCGGACAGAAACAGCCAGAGGGTGCGTCCCCTGCCCTCCAACGTGATATCGAGCGCCTCAGATCTCATCGGCGGGTTTCCTTGTAAGGGCCATGCGCCTGAACCGCAGCTTGCCGAGAAGCGACCACATTCCGCTTCCGTCAAGCGTGACCGGCGCGGTGAGCACGAGGGTGATGGCCTCGGCCTGCTGCGGGTCGACGCCGGGCGGCACCGCGGGAAAGCACCAGACGTCCACGGGCTTCTGCAGCGTGCAGTGAATCATCACCCCGCACGCCGGGTCGCACAGCAGCCATTGCGACACCTGTGAAAGCTCGGCCAGGCCGTCCTTGAGCGCGGCGCGTTTTTCTTTTCCGTACATGAGGTACGCGGTGTTGTCCGCGATGCCGGGCAGGGAAAACGTGAGCTCGACGGCGATCCTGAATAAATAGGGCGTGAGCGAATTGTTGGTGATCTGATAGACAAACGGGAGCGCGGGCTGGTCTTTTTCAAGGCCCAGCACCTTTTCCATGGAAAGCGGGCAGTTCTTGTCGCCCTGCAGCAGCGAACCCTGCCGGTACAGGGAGGCCTTGATGCTCGCGTCGGTCTTCTTGATCTTGTAATCGTAGGCGCCGGAATAAAAATCGCCGAGCTCGGCCGCGTTCCTCGACCGGTACTGCTCGGCCTGGGTCGCGGCGTCCACGAAGCGGTCCACGAAAAGCGTGTAGGAAAGCCCGGGCTCGATCACCATGGGCAGCGCGTGGCGCGACGGGTTATAGCCCGCGCACACGTTCACGCGCCTGCGCCTGAAGTCCAGCTCGAACACGCCGCCGCCGTTCTTATGGTCGAGGTACACGGCAATATTCTTGTTTGTCATGATGATGCATTTGCCGCCGTTGCGCAAAAAGTCGGCGATGCGGATTTGGCCGCCGGCGATGTCGTCGCGCTCCCGCAGCGCGCGCTCGAGCTCGATGAGCCGGTCAAAGCACCACATGCGGTCGCGCAGCCGCGTGAAACCGCTCGTGGTGGAGGGAAGGTATCGGTTGATGTCCTGGACAAAGAAGAGCGTCTTGCGCACCGGCTCGGTGTGCTTGGCGTCCTTGCGGAGCTCGATGGCGTCGGCGATGTCCATGAGCTTGCGCTGCACGATGCCGATCTGGTCGAACGAATGCAGGTAGTTGAGGAAATGCGGCGCGGGGTCGGCGTCGTCGCGCCGGATCACCAGGCTCTGCGGAAGGTACATGAGCCCCAGCGGAGGGTTCGACGAAAGGAATTCCGTGAAGCGGATCGGCTGATAGGTAAGCAGCAGCCTCTCGAACGCTGCGGCGGTCTGCTTGAGCCCGTCCTGGGCGATGTTCACGTCCTGCGACAGGAGCGGGCACAGGAAGTCTATGCATAAAAGCTTGACAGGCGCAATGTCGCTGGTGTCGGCGCTGAACTGCTCCTGAATCCACGCCTCCATGTTCCGCGCCACGGCCGATGGATACACCGAATGCACCGGGAACAGCACGGTCGCGGAGCCGGCGAACTCGGTGATCCAGTAGCCGAGCCGCGGCCGGTACTGGCTTGCGAGCAGGGAGCGCGACAGCACGATGTGCTGGATGCCGTTTTCGGCCAGCGTGTCGATGTACGATGGCTCCCAATTCGAAAAGGGCGGCACAAAGCCGGTCGGCCGGGTACCCGCGTATTCTTGGAACAAGGTCATGCCGTGCTTGAGGTTTTCGTTGAGGAGCCACTGCGGCGAAAAGCTCAAAAACGGCTCGGTATACCCTGTTGTCAACCATTCGATGGAGCCTTTCTTGTGCATCTCACGCAGCTGTAAAAGAAGCATAGGGTCAATCGCCTCGAGAAAATAGCCGGGCATCACGAGGTTGAGCCTGATGTTCTGGTATGCGGAGCCGATCTCGATCACCGTCTCGGCAAACGCGTTCACCGCCTCCCTGAACTTGTTTTTTGGGATCAGGGAATTTTTAAACGGATGGATGAGAAAGGCGATGGAATGGCGCTTCATAATAGTTAAAGTATATAATGGCCGGGGGAGTGAGACAACGGGTAATGAATAGAAATTATTATTAAATATGTAAAAATTCTGGCGGGGGAAGTCCGGCCTGTTTCATAACTACCTAAATAATCATGGCGCCTGCCGGTCACGGCACCGGTTCTACCCCTTCGGGCACTTCTCCCTCGTCAGGGATTTCCAAGGGTCACAAGGGTCGTCCCTCCGGTCTCGCCTACGGCTCGGGCTGCCACGGCGCGAGGCCGCTTCGCGGCGGCGTCCGGGCAGCACCGCGCTTTCAGCGACGGCCTGCGGCCGCCCCCGGCGCGACCTCTCGCCCGGATATTTTTCATTTAAAAACAAAAACTACCAACACATACAGAACCAATACCACCATAAGAAAACCGAAACTCAAAATAAACGGATTCCGGTACCATTCGTGCGGTAGGTCCTGTATCCACGGTGTGACAAGCGGGAGCGGTGACTTCTTTTTTGCTTTGTCAAGGCGCAGCGGCGGCGGTTCCTCGTCCTCGATGGACGAGAGGCCGGTCTTGACCTCCTGGATTTCCTTGACAAAGCGGGCGCAGTCCGGGCATTCCCGGAGGTGGGGGAGAAGCTCGTCGGTCTTGCCGGACATCACCTTCTCGATGAGCGCCTCTTCGTCCGGCACATGCACCTGCTTGCTATCCATGCGTCTTGCTCCTTGCGCATACGTCCCTCAGCCGCTTGATCGCCCGGCACATCTTCACGCGCACGTTGCTTTCGGTGAGGTCCACGATGCGGCCTATCTCGGCATACGAATACCCGGCCTTGAGATGAAGATACAATATGCACCGCTCGGTTTCAGAAAGCTCCTCGAGCATGTCCCAGAAAAATCCGTCGTGCGGGTCGGTGTCGGTGCTCTGGAAATCGGCGGTGTAATGCGCGCGCAACCGAGAAAAGCGCGAATGAGCGCGGAACGTGTCGTAGCAGGCGTTCTTGGCCATGGTGTACAGCCAGCGCCTGATGCCAACCTCGTCATCCGGCGCCGAATCGCTTTTCCACAGCCGTATGAAAATGGTCTGGAGGATGTCCTTGCTCGCCTCGGTGTTCCTGGTCATCCATAGAATATAGTTGTACAGGCTTTTGGCGTGGATGCTGTACAAGGCGTTGAAGGCTTCGTTGTTCATGAATATCAGATTTTACTAAAGGGAAACTGATTATGTCAATTAAAAATAAAATGGCGTTTCCCTCCGCCTCGCAAAAGCTCGGCGTGGGGTCGGCCCTCCTTCCGGTCTCGGGCTTGCCCTCGGGCTGCCACGGCGCGAGGCCGCTTCGCGGGGCGCCGGGCAGCACCGCGCTTCAGCGCGGCCTCCAGTCCTGCCTGCTCGCATTTGTTTATCCTCCGTATTTCTATTCTTTGATATGCATTTTGCTTTCAACATTCAACTTCAAACTTCCGACATCCAACTTCACATTGAAAACACCAGAGGATAAACAGCCTCTGTTATGTCCCCCGGCTTGTCTATCTTACCGAAGTTCCACTTCTTGACAATGGCGATCACCTGGTCCGACAGATCGGAACCCTGCAGGGTCGCGGTGAGCACGTCGCAGAAGATCACGTTGCCGAATTCGTCGATCGCGAACTTCACCGTGATTTTTCCCGCCGTGTTGGGATGCTGGCGCAGCCATTTGTTGTATGCATACCTGATGGTAATGAGGTTTTCCTGGACCGTGTGCAGGATGCTCGACTTGGTTCTTCCGCCGGTGAGAATGGCATGGTTGATCTCATTTGCAGCTTTGTTGATTCTGTCAAGAGCGTTGTCGTGCTGCCTCGGCTTGGGGTCCAGCGGCGCGCCGTCGGGTGCAAGGAGGTTGGCAAGCGGGTCGTCAAGGCCGGTACCGACGCCGGGCTGCACACCGCTCGGGCCTATTCCGGTGCCTACGCCGATTCCCGGCTCGAGCCGCCGCCCAGTTCCAGGTCCTCCGCCGTTCTTAAGCGGCCTCTTGCCGACAAGGCATACATCAATGCCCTTGTCAATGCCGGTTGATGCTCCACCCTGGTCAACGCCCGTTGAAGCAACTCCTATCAGGCGGTTCGCCTTCATCCAGAACGCCTTCATGCGCGCTATGCGGGAGGCAGGGCTTCCCACGCCGCCATGAGGCTGCCCGTTTCCATAGTATTTACCGGTTGGTTTTAATACTTTTATTTTCGCGGGCGGCTTGGGCATGCTGGTAAAGTAGCTGGTGGGCGTAAGCTCAACCACCTGCGGTGAAACAATGACGGTTCCCTGATCACCGGTCTTAAAAGCAGGGCCGATGAAATCCGGCGGCACGCGCACCACGTGGATCGTTGCGAACACGGCGCCGGTGATAAAGGCAAGCGCGAGGCACGCGGTCTCAATCCTGGACAGCCGCGATTCCTTGTCAATGGTGAATATGTCCTTGCGGCCTTTTAATTTTTCCAGGAAATCTTTGAGCGGAATTATCCTGCCGGGTTCCGGCTCCTGCTCTTCATCGTCACTATCAACCCGCGGCGAGCCGTCGAGCACTCTTTTATCTGCACTCATAGGTGCCTCCTTTGCACTTGGGCGGTCTTTACTGGCCAGGATGTGTGTCAAGGTTCAGTAAAGACCTTTTCTCCTCTTCATAAGTTATAACGCTGTGAGGGAGGGGAATGTTACAGGGGATGATGAATGGCGGGGAAAAAAAGGGCAAGCCAGGATTGGCTTGCCCTTGGGATCATCAATAATACCCGAAATTAATACTTCGCATCCGCAAACTCTACCCACCCGCCGGCCTTTACCAGCGCCTCGTCAAACGGGTTGAGTGAAAAGCTCACCGAGCGGCTCTTGTCGCGGGCCCATGAGAAAATCATGGTTTTCTCCGAAAGGTCAACGTCGCACATGGTGCCGTTTTTATCGCAGTCCGCGAAAAGGCCGTCGAGTTCTGCTTTCGGCAGCTCGATGGCCAGCATGCCGCAGTTGAACATGTTCTGCCGGAAGATGCGGGCGAAACTCTCGGCGACCACCGCGGTGATGCCGTTCACCTCGAGCGCCCACGGCGCATGCTCGCGCGACGAGCCGCACCCGAAATTAGCGCGTGCAATAATGACACGGCAATTTTTTGACGCCAGTTTTTTCGGATCAAACCCTTCGAGCTTCAGGTCTTCGAGCAGGTGAGGGCCTAGAGCCTCTTTGGTCACTTCGTTTAAATATTTTGCAGGAATTATCTCATCAGTATTTATATCTGATCTGTCCAGGAATAATACCGGTCCACCAAAAGTTTTCATGGTTACTTCCTTTCCTTGATAAATTTTCTGGGATCAGTCAATTTTCCCGTGATCCCGCTCGCCGCCGCGCTTGCCGGGCTCATCAGGTGCACCATGCCGCCCTTTCCCATGCGGCCGTAAAAATTCCGGTTCGTGGTTGACGCGCACACCTCGCCCTCGGCGAGAACGCCGTTGCTCATGCCAAGGCACGCCCCGCAGGTCGGGTTGGTCACGCAGTAGCCGGCGTCCATGAACGTCTTGATGATTCCAAGCTTCATGGCCTTGGCGAAAATGTCGCGCGTCGCCGGGCTTAAAATGCCGCGCACGCCGGGCGCGAGCCGCGTGCCTTTTACTACGGACGCGGCGGCGCGCAGGTCCGACAGCCTACCGTTGGTGCACGAGCCGATGTACACCTGGTCGATCTTGACATCGGAGAGCTCCTTGAGCTTTTTCACCTGGTCGGGCTTGTACCCTACCGTGGCAACCGGTTCGAGCCTCGACACGTTGAGCGTGATTCTTTTTTCGTAAACCGCGTCCGGGTCGGAATGCCATTTTATAAAATCGGCGAGCGCGGCCGCTTTGCTGTTGCGGTACTGTTTCGAAATGAACGGCCACAGATAGTCGACGGTCTGCCTGTCCGGCATGCAGATGCCGCTCGTGGCGCCCGCCTCCACCGCCATGTTGCACAGCGTCATGCGCTCGTCCATGATCATTGCGTCAACCACCGGGCCGGCAAACTCGATCACGCGGTCGGTGGCGCCGTTCACCGTGAGCGTGCGGATCACCTCGAGGATCACGTCTTTCGCGAACACGCCTTTCGGCAGTTTTCCCGTAATGTCAATGCGGATGGCCTTCGGCGCCCTGAACGCACAGACGCCCTTGAGGATCCCGACCTCGAGGTCGGTGGTGCCCACGCCCGCGGCAAACGCGCCGAACGCGCCGTGCGTGCACGTGTGGCTGTCGCCCATGATCACGGTGTTGCCGGGACGTATGAACCCTTTTTCCGGAAACAGGGCATGGCACACGCCGTTGTAACCGATGTCGAAGAAGTCGCGGATCTTGTGCCGCGCGGCCCAGTCGCGCAGCGTTTTGGCCTGCGTCGCGCTCTTGCTGTCCTTGGGCGGCGTCACGTGATCGATGACCGCCTTGATCTTCGAGGCGTCGAACACGCGGTCCTTGCCGCGGGCCACAAGGTCCATGATCGCGATGGGCGTGGTGATCTCGTGGCACATGACCACGTCGATGGCCAGCACTGTGGTGCCGGGAAACGGCTCGTCCTTGACATGCGCGTCGAATATTTTTTCGGTGATAGTCTTTCCCATATTGCTTTTCTTCCTTTCTTTTAAAAATGTTGGCGTTCCCCTCGCCTTCGTTAAAACTCAGGCTCGGGTCGGTCTCCCTTCGGGCTCGGCCGGCAATTTGCTCTTGCTTACCCTCCGGTCCACCTAACGCGTCGAGAGTCTACCGTTTCTTTACAATCGCCAGTGACTCCAACCGGAGCCAACGTGAAATTTCAACCACGTATAACATTTAACCTTTACTACTATCGCTCGCGGGTGCGCCCAGCGGATGAATGAATCTTGCCGCTGCCGGTACCCGGCCGCACCCAGGAGGGGGAAACTTCCCCCACCAAAAATCTATTTCTCCTCCAAATAATCCTTATGCGGCGGCAGGGCGTTCCACACCGCCCTGAAAATTCTGGTGCTTTTATTCATAAGTTTATGGGGCAGGTGCGAGTTGTATGAAACGCTGTCGCCCGGGCCGATCTCAAATTCCTGCCCCTGTACCATGAGCGCGGCGTTTCCTTCCAGCACATACCCCATTTCCACTCCTTCATGGCCGTTGCCCGATATGCCGGCCTCTTTGCCCGGCGCGATTTCCAACAGCAGCATTTCGGCGGGATGGCCCGCGTCGCCGCTCGTGGCGAGCTGCTCGAACCTGACGCCGCGGGTCTGCGTTGACAGCCGCTTTCCCCGGTGGTGCACGCGCACCGGCGCGTCGGGCGAGATCCTCCTGAACAGGTCGGCCACGTCCATCTCCAGCGCCACGCACACCGCCACCAGCGTGTCGATGGACGGCGACACCGCGCCCCGCTCGATCTGGGAGAGCATGCTTGTTGAAATGCCGGCCCGCCGGGCGACTTCGCCCTGGTTTTTATGGATTTTCTGGCGGAACACCCTGAGAATGGTGCCGATTTCCGGAAGAACGGATTTAAGTAATACTTTATTCATTACAGTAATTATAAAACATTTCCGGACCAAAAGCAAGCACTTTATTTGCGCCATGGTTGAGGCGACGGGATATTATTTTTTTATTGTTTAACGGAAATCGTTTCAGGAGAATATATGCAGAACAATGAAGACAAGAAAACCGCCCCGCAGGGCGGCGGCGGCGCCATGCACATAGAGGACCTTGACAATCTCAAGAAGCTCACCGACCTCCGCTGGATCGAGATCGCGAGCGGCGACGTGGAGCGCCACATCCAGGACGACGAGAGCGCGCTCGACATGATCGGCAAGAAGCCCGGCACCTACTACCGGGACATCATCTTCGCGCTCATCCAGATCCGGCTCCCCGAGGAGGAGGCGCAGCGCGACTGGAAGGAGATCCTCAAGCACAAGTTCCTCATCAGCGAAAAGCTGGGCCGCAACGTGGGCATCCACGTCGCGTCGCTCGACTACTACACCAACATCAAGCGCAAGCTGGTGAACCCCAAGATCGTTGACGCGCGCGACTACGTCGACACCGCGAGCCGCGCCCTCGTCGATGACTTGACAAAGGCGTACAACCGCCATTTCTTCGACGAGGAGTTCAAGCGGCTTTTCGCGGCGGCGACGCAGACGGGAACGGTGTTCTCGCTCATCATGCTCGACCTCGACCATTTCAAGATCTACAACGACCTCAACGGCCACATCCAGGGCGACCTCGCGCTCATCGAGACGGTGAGGATCCTGCACGCCGTGTGCAGCCCGGACGACACCGTGGCGCGGTACGGCGGCGAGGAATTCGCCATCCTGCTGCCGTCGCAGCCGCTCAACCACGCGCTGCGCACCGCGGAGAACATTCGCGCCGCCATCTTCGATTACCGGTTTGTCAATGAGCAGCAGCTGCCCAACAAGCGCCTCACCGCGTCGCTCGGCGTCACCGCGTTTAGGGGCGAGATCAAATCCACCGTCGCCATGATCGAGGAGGCGGACTCGGCGCTGTACCAAGCCAAAAACGCCGGCCGTAACCAGGTGAAGGCGTTTCTGAGCGGCGCTCAGGAACAGCAGCCATGAAGCTTCAGCGCATTACCGGCGCAACGCGCCTTGTCGGGCTGCTCGGCACTCCGGTGGCGCATTCGCTTTCGCCCGTCATTCACAACCACATCTTCGCGGCCTTGGGCCTTCCGCTTGCCTATGTGCCGCTCGCGGTGCGGCCACACGAGCTCCATGCCGCGGTGCTGTCGCTGCGGGCCGCGGGGTTTGCGGGCGCGAACGTCACCATCCCGCACAAGCAGGCCGTGGTGCCGTACTGCGACGTTGTGTCGCCGCTGTCCGCGCTCACCTGCACGGTCAATACGCTTTACTTTAAGGATAACGTTCTGCACGGCACGACCACGGACTGGGAGGGCTTTGAACGGGCGCTTAAAAAAGCGGGCATCGACGCGAAAAAGGGCAACATCGTGATTCTCGGCAACGGCGGCACGGCGCGCACCTTCGCGTTCGCGCTTGCATCGCAGAAAATCCCGTCGAAACTCACCCTGGTGGGCAGGGACGTCAAAAAAATTTCGCGCCTTGCCGAGGAGGTGACCGTTAAGACGAATTTTCCGGTCGCAACGGCGCTTTTTTCATCCGGTGATCTGAAACGCGTCATGGATGATTGTTCCTTGTGCGTCAACTGTACGCCGGTGGGAATGTTCCCCGACAGTGAAAATTCGCCGCTTGAAGGCGACTATTTGCACAAGGGAATGGCGGTATTCGACGTGATTTACAATCCGGCAAAGACAACGTTGTGCAAACGGGCGGAAAAAGCCGGCTGCGTAAGCCAGGGAGGATTGTCCATGTTGGTCCATCAGGCGCTTGCGTCGTGCGCCTATTGGATCGGCCGCGCCGTGGACGAAACGATTGTTGACATGGCGGAACTCGGGGCGCTGGTCGAATCGCCCACGCGGCCCGGAGCGGACGCATGAAGTGGCGCGTGAGAAAATCGACCCTTTCGGGCGCCATCGCCATACCGCCGTCAAAATCGCACACCATCCGCGCGCTGGTGATCGCCACGCTGTCAAAAGGCGTTTCGCAGCTTTCCAACATCCTCGCCACCGGCGACGGCGCGTCCGCGATTGCCGCTGCGAAAAGCATGGGCGCTGAAATTGAAATCGCCGGGAAAAACCTGCGGGTCACCGGTGTGGGGAACGATTTTAACCGCGGATCCGACACGTTTGCAATGGAGAATTCCGGCACGAGCACCAACCTGTTCGCGTCCGTCGCCGCCCTGGGAAGCAGACTGCGCAGGTTTGACGGAGACGAGTCGCTGCGCTCGCGTCCGTTTATGCCGGTACTCGAGGCCCTGAAGGGACTCGGCGCGGAATTCGGGTTGGAGCGCCGGGGAAGCGATCTTCCGTTTTGGGTGCGCGGCCCGATCCGTGGCGGGAAAACAACGGTGAACGGTTTTTCCTCCCAGTTTGTTTCGAGCCTGCTGTTTGCGTGCCCGTGCGCGCCGAAAGACTCCGACATAAGCGTCGAGAACCTGCACGAGCGTCCCTATGTCGAGATGACCATGCGCTGGCTCGACCGCCAGGGGATCCGGTACGAGGCATCGTCCGATCTTTCGCATCTCCGCGTCTTCGGCGGCCAGGCGTACAAGGCGCTCCATTACACCGTGCCCGGCGATTTTTCCTCCGCGACCTTTGCCGCCGTTGCCGCCCCGCTCACCGGCTCGCGCATAGCGCTGCAGGGACTTGACTTCAGCGACTCGCAGGGCGACAAGGGCGTGTTCGACGTGCTCGGCGCCATGGGCGCGGCGGTGAGCAGGGAGCCGGGCGGCGCCGTTGTCGGGACAACCGGAGACCTGCGCGGCATGGAAATAGACCTCAACGCGATGCCCGATGCCCTGCCCGCTTTCTGCGTGCTCGGATGCGTTGCCAAAGGAGAAACGAAAATCGAGAACGTGGCGCAGGCAAGGATCAAGGAGACCGACCGCATCGCGGTGATGGCCGAAGAGCTTAAAAAAATGGGCGCGGATATAAAAGAAGAAAAAGACGGCTTGACGGTAAAGCGCTGCCGGCTTAAGGGCGCGCAGGTAAACGGCCGCGGCGATCACCGGGTGGTCATGGCGCTGGCGCTCGCGGGCATGGCCGCGGACGGGGAGACGGTGGTTGACACGGCGGAAGCCGCGGCGGTGACCTATCCGACGTTCCTTGAGGATTTCAGGGCTCTGGGTGCGAACATTGAGATTGTTGAATAAAACGACGGGAAACAAATCATGGAGATAACCGTTCATCTCGGACCAAGGTCATATCCAATCGTCCTGGATCATGGCGCCTTTAATGATTTTCCGGCGCGAGTAAAAAAACTGTTTCCGGATTCCAGATTCGCGCTCGTCACAAACGTCACTCTTGCCCGACTGTACCGACCGGTGATTTCATCATGGAAAAAGAAACTCTCATGCGAGGCCCTTGCCATTCCTGATGGAGAAAAATATAAAACCGTTGCAACATGGCAGTCCGTTCTCGATTTCCTGTTGAAATCACGGCTCGACAGAAAATCGGTGGTGATCGCCCTGGGCGGCGGCGTGGTGGGAGATGTGGCCGGGTTTGCGGCGGCATCGTTTTTGCGCGGCGTGGCGTATGTGCAGGTCCCGACAACGCTCCTTGCCATGGTGGACTCAAGCGTGGGCGGAAAAACGGCGGTGGACCATGCGCTCGGAAAAAACCTGATCGGCGCGTTCCACCAGCCGTCGCTGGTGTGGCTCGACACCGCGTTTCTCACAACGCTGCCGTGCAGGGAATTTCTGGCGGGCTACGCAGAGCTTTTCAAATACGCATTCATCGGCGGCAGGGAAATGTTCGCTTTCGTGCTTAACAACCATGAGAAAATGATTGCGGGTGATACGCAGGCGCTGTTTTCGGGCATCAAACGCTCGCTGGAAATAAAAGCCGCCGTTGTTGAAAGCGACGAAAAAGAGGTGAGCGGCCGGCGTGCGCTCCTCAATTTCGGGCATACGTTCGCCCATGCGATCGAGCGGTTCTATCATTTCAGAACGGTCTTGCACGGCGAGGCCGTATTTGCCGGCATGCGGTGTGCTTGCGATCTGGGAATGCGTTTCGGATCAATCCCGGCACCATCGCGCGGTCCTTACAGCTCCCTGCTGTCCAAACTTCCTACGATAAGGCTTCCCTCCACCCCCGATGCCGGGGGCCTTTACCGCGCCATGTTTACAGACAAGAAGATGTCCGGCGGCAAGCTGGTGTTCGTTCTGCCGCGGAAACCGGGTGTGTCGGCGCTGTACCGTGGTGTGCCGGAAAAACTGGTGCTTGAAACGCTGCGCGGCGTCCTCGGATAAAATCAAATTTTACAATGGAAAGCGGACGGGACGCCCGCGGCCCGGGAAACGTTACAACTGCTTCAGCAGCTCATCAACTGTTTTGCAGGTGTGAAGCGCAATCTCGAGGTTCAAGCTGTCATCATGGTCGATGGCGGTTTCGCGCCTGGGCCTTCCACAAAGAAAGGGAATGCGCCGTTTGACGGAAGATTGAACAGTTTCTTTTTTCTGGCTCGATGTCTTTCTTTCCATACAATTTCCCTTCACAAAGCCCTCTTCTTAATAGTCGTCAAAAAAGAGCAACAAGTTTAATTTTTGCGGTTAAAATCAACAAAAAAATACATCCTTACTACGAACAATGCGGCGTAAAAATTTGATAATATGCACAACAAATCAAATATTTTATTATTTGAAGATGCGACACAGAGTCATGCCTGTTGAAACGGCCATTTAACTGGTTGATTCCGGAATTTAAGATGTTAAATCGAAAAATTTTATAAATCCGAGAAGGAGGATTAATCATGAAATTTACCATCACCTACTGCGGCATGTGAAATTACCGACCGCGGGCCGCCGGTCTGGCGGACGAACTGAAAAGGAAATTCGGGGCAGAAAGCGTTCTTGTCGAATCGCGCGGCGGGGTATTTGAGGTCGAGCTTGACAGAAGCCTGCTATTCTCAAAGAAAAGACTCGACAGGTTCCCGGATGAAGGCGAAATCGAAACGCTGGTGAAGGCAAAGCTCTCGAAGAAATGAATGCCGAACAATGATCCATTATAAAGTGCATCCTGAAAATCCGCAGCGCCGGATACTCGAAAAGACCGTTTATTCTCTTACGCACGATGACGGCATCTGCGTGTATCCCACCGACACGGTGTACGGCATCGGCGCGTGCGCGACAAACCCCAAAGCGCTCGACAGGGTCAGCGCCGTCGTCGAGAAGGACAAGGCGCGGCTGTTCTCGTTCATCTGCTCGGATTTTTCCCAGATGAGCAGGTATGTGCAAATCGACAACGCTCATTTCAAGCTCATGAAGCATTACCTGCCCGGCCCGTACACGTTCATCCTTCCCGCCACATCATATGTGCCGAAAAAGGTGAGCCCCAAGCGGCGCACCGTGGGCATACGCGTGCCCGACAACAGAGTATGTCTGGACCTGGTGCACATGCTCGGCGAGCCGCTGGCGAACGCATCCATCAGAATGAAGGATGACCTGCGCGGAGAGCCCGAGGCCATCGCGCCGGCCATCATACACAACGTGGACATTTTTCTCGACATGGGCAGGCTTGACAATCCGGTAAGCTCGACCATTGTTGACCTGACCGGTCCCGAGCCGGTCGTCGTGAGGATGGGCAAAGGGGAGTGGAAGGGATAGAAAAATCACCACAGAGACACGGAGAACACAGAGAAAATAAAATAATAAGACAAGGAACAATGAATATCATGGGAAAAGAACTCGACCGGTTTGTTGAAATCGTAAAAACGCTGCGCGGGCCCGGCGGCTGCCCGTGGGACCGCGAGCAGAACAACAAGAGCATCTTGAGCTGCCTGCTCGACGAGGCGTACGAGTTCTTCGAGGCGGTTGACGAAAACGACAACCATAAGATGTGCGAGGAGCTCGGCGACCTCCTGCTGCAGGTGGTGCTGCACGCGCAGATCGCGAAGGACGAGGGAAGGTTCGACCTCGAGGACGTGGCGCGGGAGATTTCCGACAAGCTCATCAGGCGCCATCCGCACGTGTTCGGCAATGCAACAGTGGGGTCGTCAAAAGAGGTGATCCATAACTGGGAGCGCATCAAGAAGGACGAGAAGGAGCACCGCAAATACCTCGTGGACGACATTCCCGACGCCCTGCCGGCGCTGTTCAAGGCCGAGAAGATCCAGCGCCGCGTGGCAAAGGTGGGCTTCGACTGGAAAGACCTGAAGCCGGTGCTTGACAAGGTGGAGGAGGAGTTCGGCGAATTCAGGCAGGCGCTCGAAAAAGGCGACCAGAAAAACGCCGAGGAGGAGCTCGGCGACATCATATTCGCCCTTGTCAACGTCGCCCGGCACAAGCGCATCTCCGCCGAAGACGCGCTGCGCGTGACGGTGAACAAGTTCGCCAAGCGGTTCCGGTACATCGAGGACCGGTACAAGAAACTCGGCAAAGACATCCACAAGGCGCCGCTTGAGGAGATGGACAAATTCTGGGAGGAAAGCAAGAAGGCGGTGAAGAGTTATTAATCAATTAATAATTAGATGACCTTTGCCGTAGGTGTCATTCCCGCGAAAGCGGGAATCAATGTTTGATTGTTGACTGGACTCCCGCGTGTGCGGGAGTGACATTTATCAATCTGTTTTTGCTCTGATTATTTTGAGGCGATGAAGAGCGAAAGATCATGATTTATGGATGATATTGCCGAAAAATCTAATAAAATTAAAGCATTGGTATTTAAACGGTTCGTCATCAAGATAACAGGCTTTTCGCTTTTATTCGCGTCCGGCATTGTTGTCCCGCTGACGGTTCGCGCCCTGCACCTGTTCAGGAACTTCACCATCGGTCAAGAAAGACCCGAGAATATTTACGGAATTCTTGCGCTGGTAATAGGGCTGCTCGGAATCATAACCTCGATACAATACTTGTACAACTCGATAAAGTTGTTAAAGGAAAAGGTGCGGAAACATCAACCGGCGCATGAGTCGAACTAAGCAAGGAAGACCGTTCGGCGAACAAGAAAATAGCAGACCGGGAGAAATTCCCCAATGTCCATCCTCTCCGTCCCGCCCCTCTGGCTCAATGTCGCGGCCGGCGCTGTCACCATCATTCTCGGGCTTGCATATCTTGTCAGGTCAGGCGCAATAGTCAGGGATTTTAAAGTCATCATCAAAGGATTGCAGCGCGTCCTTTCCATGGCGCTCATCTGGCAGGGGCTTACGCTCATCTTTCTCGGAATTCTCGTAATAGTGCTCGCATTGTCGGGCCAGCGGGAGCACACGGCCAAAATTGTCTCAAACCTGTGCGCCGGCATGCTGCTGGCGCTGGGGATCGTGACCGGCGGCACCGGCGGTCAGAGCGAGTACATTCTGTTTCGCATCGGACAATTCGCCCTGATCGTCGCGGCGATGATGATTTTCGTGGGGAATATTCCGCGATAGGACCCTAATGGAAATGTTCTTTTCCGCGATTGCCGGATTTATTCCTGCGCCTGAAGCGGCCTGAAGCCCGCAACGATCTGGTCCACCTCGGCGGCGATCGTCTGCAGTGTTTTCTTTGAAAAGGTGGACGTGAACGCGTATGCCTTTCCGTCAATTATCAGGTAAAGCTGCTTCTGGTACAGCGCCTGCTGGTCGGTCGGCATGTATTTGTAGACGACTTCATGCGCCTTGATTCCTGACGGCAGCGTTTTTTCCCCTTCTTTGATCATCTGGAACCCGGGCAGCGCCTCTTTTGACGTTGCCATCTGGCTTTTCACGTAGTCGGCCAATTCGGTTTTTTTACCCACCGTCGCGTCAACGAGGAGCACGATGTTGTGCTGGACGCCGCTGTCGAGCGGGCCCTGATACGTGAAAACTGTCTTGTCCTCCCAGCCGTCAGGCAGGGCGATCTGGAACTGATGGTTGAAGCCAGCCATGGGAAGCTACCTTTTTTTTGGTTTTGTTTTTGGTTTTTTTGGAACGAATTTCGAGAGGTCCCACAACGAAACTTGCCCCTTGCCGAAAACAACAAGCCCCTCGGGCTCGGTTATCCACGCGGCGCGGTCCTCGTTTTTCCCTTCGGCAACGACGAACGGAGGGAGAAACCCGCTGGGAAGGTCGGGGTCGAGATATACCAGCACATGATTCATGGCGCGTTTGCCCTCGTTGTCTATGGTCGCGGTGAAAAACACCCATTTGCCGGACGGCGACATCATGAGGTTTTTCTGACCCAAAAACATGCCCGCCGGCATGGCGATTGACGAAACTTTGCTTGACTTCCAGGAAATATAATTGATCGCGGGCATTTTGGTGTCGGCATTGGTGGCTGAAACAACGGCATGCCTGTGCCGGTCGGACATCACCAGCCCGTAAATCAAAAACTGCCTGAATTCCCGGTCGAGCAAAGCGCACAGTGGATGGCTTATTGGCGAAAGCGTGTTGTCGAGCGCCTTCCACGGCTCGGAAGCATCTTTGCGCTTGTTGCGGTAGATGACGACGTCTTTGCTGAAAAACACAGGCGGCTGCTCGTTCAGAGGATGCTCGATAACGATGCGTGACAGGGTTTTTCTCACCCGGACATCATCATACACCAACGAATGCAGCGTGGCGTCGACAACGCCCTCCTCGCCGACCGAGGGCGACACCTCGGCGATGATGAGCAGCCGGTCGCTGCCCGCGATTTTTCCCTGGAAATACTTGGTCTGAAAATCGGCTCGCGGCGAGGCGGTGGTGTATTCGACCGACACCCTGTTTTCCGGCCTGTCAAGTACCGCAACCTCTGCGGCCGAAAGCAGCACAAGGTTGTGCTCGTCCTCGGAACCGAGCACGCTCCGTGTCCCGCCCTTGTATTCCTCGGCCGAAACGGTGTCGACGCCGATGATGCTCTGGCCGGAAAAAGTGACAATTGCGAACCTGGACTCGAACGAGCTGACGACTGCTTCTATGCCGACGCGGCAGGGAAGGGGGAGGGTGAAGGCGCCGTGAACGGTTTCGGTGAAGGGAATGACGGCGGGCGCACAAAAGGGCTCGGGCGCGGGTGCGGTTGAGGGCGTGCGCACGTGAGCGGTTTTTCCAAAAGCGGTTGTCAGTGAAAGTGCTGTGACAAGGATTATACCTCTTATCAGAATCATCATCTAATCTTTCCTGACGTCCACCATAGGAACCATGAGACACCGAAACCTGCAGTTACATGAATAGTTTACCTTCAAGGCTTTCCCCAGTCAACAAGCTCCGCGCGAAACTTGCCGGTAATCTGTCGATCCATTGATATTACTGATACCATTCCCCGCAAAGCTGGTCTTTGGTGTAGGAGAACTTTTCTCTATTCGAAAATTCTATTGTATAGTTGATATTTTTAGAGGAAACATTTCCAAGATTGACCGCGATGGTTTTTATTTTGGATGATGTGTAATTGGAAGGTAAAATGATAGTATCATCAAAGGAAACGCCGCCAATTTTTTTAATATCATCAATCCCTTTTTTGCATGCGGAAGATAAACCTCCGGCCGAGAGCGAAACAGCCTTGAAATAAGCCTCGCCATCCAAGGCCGATATTCTAAAACGAATAAACCACCGTAGTGTATCGACATTTATGATGACGTTAACCGGAATGTCGAATGAAAGCTGAACCAACATATGCGGAGCGGCTTTAAGCGTCAGGCTATCATATGAAGTCATGACCGAGGTAATGGCGTCAATAGCTCTACGCAATGTGTCGTAATGAAGACAATTATCTTTAATCTGCCTGATCGAATCGGGATTTCTAACATGCTTATCATGAATAAACCATTGGACCTGTTCGGTATCTTTGCATTTCTGGCAGAACCACTCCTCTTTGTCAAAAAATGCCTCGAAACCTGCGCGATCGCCGTACGCTTCATAGAATAAATATTCAAACAGCGGATCGTGAATCTGCTGTAAAACCAACGCCAAGTGGTTTTCCCAGGATCGGTTGATTGTCGGAAAGGTAGACCATTGGTAATATTTTTTCAAGGTATTGAGGAGTATCGGCAAAGAGAATGAATAAAAAACCGATTTGAATCTTCCAGAATATTTTTTTTGAATAGAATCTACCTGCGCCGGCGGCATGTCATGCAGTTTGGTGCGTATCTTCGAAAAAGAAATGCAGCCTTCTTTAACAGGCGCAGCATCGCAAAGTTCCAGCAATTTATCCTTTATGCTTTTTGGGAAATGCTTGTTTTCATCACAGTTCAACTGGCGACAGCATGCAATGAAACCACAACCATCCGCAATAACCCCAGCCAAGGTCAGAAGCAGCGAGTCTCCGGCATAAAGATCGATTCTGTTGGAAATCGCACAAAGGTTTACCGGTGAATTCTCCCAATGCCGGATTCTTCTGAACTCGGCAATGATTAAAGAATCTCTGGTGGTAAGCGATCCTATTTTTATTACAGGTCTTCCACTCCGTCCATGCGTTCCGTCGGGATGCAACATTGTGTCAATACCATAGATTGAAATGACGACGCTTGTAATAGATTGAAAATTAACTGGGGATTTTGCAAAAGAAAATGAGATCAGAAAAGAGAATAGGCAAAGAAAAATGCGCAGAATAAAATTTGAATTTAATATGGTCATATCAAAGAGGCGGAAAATATATAAATGTTTACTATGGATTGTTTATTACTTGGGTTTCGGCTTTTTCTATTGCCTCCCTCAGGCTATGGAATTTATCATTTGTAATGTCAGGACTTATACCCTTTCCCTTATTCCAATCTATTGCCGTTTGCAAGATAAGTTCCCTGTTTAGGCCAACCCATCCAATAATATTTTCCATTATTACATTTGTATATTGTGACCAAAGCCTTCGATTTGCCTTTATTCCCTGGAAGCATGATTCCAAAACGAGCAATTTCAGATTTTTCAATTGCTTTGCATAGTTTGGATAAAAGGGAGTGCTTCCGTGAACCATCTCAAAACCCCCTTCCGGCCAGCCATGGGCGGCCACGACAATTATAATGGCTTCCCTGTCGGTGAATGCCTTTTGAAAATCCTTGTAAACAGCAACATTTTCTATTCCCCTGACATAAACATTTTCTTCCCCATGTTTTTTCTTGGCTCGCGTAATATCATCTTCCCAGGAATGAAACAATTGCTTGGCAGTCTCATAAATCTTTTTTTCTTTTTCATCACGGGTAGGAGGATTGGCAACGTCTGGGTAATTTTCGTAATCGGGAATACCAAGTTTCAATTCAAATGCCCATAAAAAATAAACTTTGTTTCCTTTTTCTGTTATTTCATCGTCCTCATGAAGGACAAGATTATGCTTTTTGTTGGTTTGGATTTCAAAATTGCCGCCGGGTTCCATAAGATGTTTAGCCTGTTTTTAAATTGGTACTATCTGAAAAACCGGTATATTATTTAATAATGATGAAGCCTAATTTGCCGGGTTGAATATTTTTAATCCGAATATTTCCTTGGTTGTCAAGGGTCCCCTGCCCGATTTCTCCTGATGGTAGCAAAGCCTTGTATTGTTTGTTTTTCATCGGATTTCCTTTTTTATCCTTTACCGTAATCTCTACCCAATCCTTCAAATACAGCGCCCCCGACTGTTCTTCCATTTCCCCGATCTTCACCCTAAAAAAGAAAAACGGCCTTGAATACTTTTTATGCTTTTCCTTTGCGTCGCAAATGGCCAGGTATTTCTCGTCCACCTGCATGGCCCACTGTTTTTGTATCTGGCCGCCGCTGAAGCCTGCTTCCATTGTGTCAAGCAGGTGGTCGGTGTAGTTTCCGTCGCGCACGTAAATGTCGATGATGGCCTTTTCGCCGTCTTCAACGCCCATGGTGTCGATCTGCATGGTGACCGCTTTGCCCACGTCTGATTCCCGTGCCGACCACTTGGCGCCGGTGATGGCGCGCAGGGTTACGGTGTAGTCGCCTTCGTCAATGCCGGTGAGTTTGATGCTGCCGCCCAGCACGCCGGCGCGCTTGGCATTGTCCGGACATGACATGACATACCGCACGCCGCCCACGGGAAGGTTCGCGCCGTCGACAAAGCTCAGGTCAAGGTAATGATCTTTTGTTTCGTCCGTTTGGGGCGATTGCCCCGCGACCGCAGCGCTGTGCAGCGCGCCCGCCGTGCCGGTGCCGCCCGCGCCGCCGGCTCCCGCGCCCGCGCCGCCGCCCCCTGCGCCGCCGCCTGCTTCACCGATAAGAACGGTCATGCACCCGAGGATGATGGAGCTCGGCGGGCCCACGCACACGGCCATGTCGCCCATGCGCGCCGCGGGCTTGCCGCCGATCAATACGCCGGTGCTCCCGAGAGAAATCGGCCCTCCGACATGCGGGATAGGCGGGGTTCCGGGAGTCGCCATGGGACATACATGCATGTCTCCGAGCGTGGCCGCCGGCATGCCGCCGATGAGCACCGTGGGGCAGCCAGGCCCCGTGATGGTGCCGCCGTGCGCGGTCATGTCGCCAAGGCGTGCTGCGGGTTTTCCCATTGATAGGTCCTAAAAAGATAAAATAGCCACAGAGACCTAGAGGGCACAGAGACAAATAGAATCAAAAAAGAAAAAATGAATTGTTATTACAGAACCATTCGTTTGATTCCGTCACGTAAAGATGATACGTTAAAATTTATTATCAATCCAGTTTTCTTTCCCGTCATTTTCAAGTACGATAACAGTTGAGCTTCAAAAATTTTGTCAAACCGGTCGACGGCGTTTAGTTCAACAATAACCTGGTTTTCAACCATTAGATCCAGACGGAAATTTCCTAGAATCTTTCCTTTATAACTAACAGGCAGTGGCACTTGTCTCTCATGTGTGATTTTATTCAGGACAAATTCATGGCATAGAGCCTCTTCATAAATCGCACTTGGCCCTGGCTTGCTTGAGACGCTTTATGTACTTCAATGGCACCTCCAATCGCCTTTTCAGTTATTGCATTATCATTCACTCTCATTTTTTCTGTGTTCTCTGTGTCTCTGTGGCAATTTTATATTCCTAATTAGCAAACGGAACATATCTGATCGTCACTTCGATCCCTTTCGACGTGGGGATGGTTGAAATGTACCGCCAGATGTCCCATTGCTTACCGCCGAGAAAAATGGTGCCCGACTGCATCATATAATAGGTGGTGCGGCCGTCCTGCCGGAACCGGACCATTTTGCCGTTTTTAATCAAAAGCGTCTTGAGGACCGCGATGAGCTTCGTGACTTGTTCGCCGTCGCTGATGGCGCGCATGCCGGTGTTCAGGCCTTTTTCTATTTTCGCAGAGTCCTGCTTCCATGCCGCCGATGGTTCGCTGCTGTAAAGACTGTCGATGTATGTTTTTATCCGCCAGGGGTCGTCGTCGCCGATCGTCAGCGCCGGCGATTTGATGACGCCGAGATCGTTGGGGTTTATGGTAAGCTTCGAAAGGATGTCGAAGAGGTCGAACCGGTTGTCGGTCGGGTCCAGAAGCTCGAAATCCGACATGCAGAGCAGGTCATACCGCGCGCCTTTCCGGGTATCCTCGAATTTTATCTGAATGAGCGCCGTGGTGAAGGGCGTGTCGCAGTCGAACCAGATGAAACCTTTCCGCATGTTCACTTCTTCGCGCGTCAGGGTCGTGGGTGGTTCGGCCTTGGCGTCCCAGTCGCAGGTGTATTCGAAGGCGGGCTTTTCGTCGAGCTTGATTTTCATTTTGGTGGGCACGGTGTTGTCTTCAAGGCATATGTAATCTTTTCTGCACCCGGCGCCGAAGATCATGCCTTTGAATTGCCGTTTCTCGGAGAATTTAATGTCGATCCATTGCTGCTCGCCGGTCACCTCGCCGGCTTGCTGCCAGTAGGTGGTTGAGTCATTGTCGAAAATGTTGGGAAGTTTGTTGATGCTCGGCGCGTTCCTGGCGCCCATATATTCCGATGACGCGCGCACGATCGCGGTTTTTCCCAGCACGGTTAGCGTGTCGGTCACGATGTAGACAATGGCAAAGCTTTGAGAAAGCAGGGCGGAGAACATCAGCGTGAGGGAAAGCGAGAAGAGCCGGTTGATTTTGATAATCATAAGTGATCCTTTGTTTGGTTTTTATGGGTTGGGTCATTCATAAAATGCCATATTCCACTGCCCGAATGCACGAAAGACCGGCAATCCGTTCAGTTGATCATCACGATCCCGCCTTTTACCTTTGCCATGGCGCTGCCGCCCACTTCGGTCATCATGCCGTCGATCTTGGTCTGCATGCCGCCCTTGAGCGTCGCGTTCATCTGGCCCTCCGCCGAGAAGTTCATGCCTGCCTTGGCCTCAACGTCCATGTCCGCACTCTGGCTTATCTTCATCGCCTTGACGGTGTAATCGCCAGTGGCCTTTTCCTCGATTTTCCCCTGCGACGTCATCTTGATGTTGGCCGCAGTGATCGTGAGGTCCTTCGACGCGCTTATCGTGATCTCGCCCTGCGAGTCGAGCAGCAGCTTGCCGCCGTTTCCGTCGAGCGTCACCTTGTTCTTGCCCGCCGAATCGGTGAGGCCGATCTTCTTTCCGTCGTCGTCCATTTCCATGAGGTTGCCGGCCTTTGTCTGGATTGTCAATTTCTTGTTCTTGTCGTCGATGTTTATCACGTGGCCTTCCTTGGTGGTGATCACGATGCCCTCGCTGCCGCTCTTGTAGGTCATGGTGATGGAGTGGTCCTTGGCGTTCCACGAAACGCATTCGTTTTTGTCATCGAGGAGAAGTTTGTTTTTGTCCTTGGTCTGGAGAAAAACGCATTTCTGGTCGTCGTCCATTTCGAGCGTGTGCTGCGATTTGGTGGTGAGCCGCGCCATCTGCTTGCCGTCGTCGTCGTCAAGGAGGAACTCGTTGCCGCCGGCGGTGCGGATGATGTTCTGCTGCTTGTTTGCGCTCACCACCGGCGAAACGGTGTTGGCGTTGGGCACCATGGAGAGGCCCAGCGGGCGGTTGGGGTCGCCGTCGATGCAGGCCCAGACCATCTCTGCGCCCTCGTGGGACGGGAAGTGCATGCCGTAATTGGAGCCCGCATACGGCTGCGCGAGGCGGAGGTAGCGCGACGCTTCATAGTTTTTCGCGTTTGACAAGTCAAAGGGCATGCGCACCTTGTACCGGCCCATGTCGTCAAGGCCCGCGTAGCTCGATCCGTTGGCCTCCACGGCCGCGGTCATGATGCCGCTCACGCGCGGAACAGGGGTCGCAAGCGGCGGCCGGAACAGTTCGGCCTGCGACGCCGGGATGCAGACGAAGCTGTTGGCGTAGGTGTAGGTACCGTCGCCTTCGGTGGTGTGGGTGCCGCGGTGCGCCACCCGCGTGAGCACGTACTTGCCGTTCAGGCTGTCGAGGAAATGCTCCTGCAGGGTGAAGCGCTTTCCGGCGCGCATGCCGCGGCAGTTGCTGTTGCCCTCCATGCGCACCTTCTGCGACGCGAGCCGGTTGGCCTCGATCTCGGCGCAGCGGTCAGCCTCGGTGGTGTTCTTGAAATGGCCGCCGTAGCGGTACACCGTGCCGGCGTCGCCGGACTTCACCGGCTTGCGGCCCTTGAGGTCTATTTCCGGCGTGCGGTAGTTGAAATCCTTGAGCAGCACTTCCTTCGGGATGATCCTGCGGTGCAGCTCGATGGCGTCCACCGATTCCTTGTCGCTTGTGTCAATCTGCTCCGCCATGCCCGAGGCCGACCTGAACAGGAGGTCGGACGCGGAGGAAATGAATTCGAACGACGACGCCTTGTCGGTGATCACCATCTGTTCGGCGCCGCAGCCGTCGAGCTCTTCGGCAAGAATGGGATTTTCCTTGAAGAAGTACCAGATGCCCGCCGCCTCCATGAGCCTCGAGATGAAATCGAGGTCTGATTCCTGATATTGTACTACGTACTCAAGTTCGGGATATTTTCCTTCGTCAACCTGAAACGCGTACGAATCGGACAGGTTCGCGTCGTCGAGCACCTGCTTGACGATCTGGTTCACTTTTTTCTTCTGGAAAATGCGGGTCTGCATGTTGAGGGAAAGGAGCCACAGCCGCGGCACCAGGGTCACGCTGTAGTTCGCGCGGCCGTATCCCCTGCCCAAAAACCGGAATTCGGACACGATGCCCGAATAAGGGTAGTATTCGCCGTCACGAAATACATACAGCGTCGCCGCCTTGTTGATGACGTCGTCGGCGGAAATATCGTCCTTTTGCGAGATGAGCTCGATGCCGAACGAATACACCGATGATACCGCGTCGGTGCCGGAAAAATTGATGACCTCAAAGGTTTCCTTGGCAAGGCTGCCGCTGAAAAAATAGAATTGCGGTTGGTTTGCTTTTTTGGCTGGCATGGAGGAGCCTCCTTGTAATTGTCAGGGAAGAATTTCCGCTTTTAGGAAATGGCATTCGACAGCAGGCGGATGCCTACAGAAATATATAATAGGGGGAACGCGGGATTTGTGACAGGTGTCACAGGCCAAACGTCACGGCTTTTGCAGGAGCGCCGCAAACCGGACGCAGCCGGAAGGATCGATGTCCATGGTGTTTTCAAAATAAAACAGCTGCATGTTCATCTGTCCGCGGTGGTGATAGATTCTATTGACAAAATGCGGTACGTCGTAAATCCTGCCGTGGCGGTTCCCATAACCCTTGAGGCAATGCAGGGTAGCGTCGGGCTCGAAGAAAATGCCTTCCTTCGGCAGCACCGACGGGTCGGTGATAACGGCGTAATGCGTGAAAAGGTACAGCGGGACAATGACCACCCTGCCGCCCGGCGAAAGCACCCGCTGCGCCTCGCGGATAAAACCGGTATCTGAGCCGCCTTCGAAATGTTCGAAGGAGCAGTGAAGCGCCATGGCGCTCGCAAAGTCATTGGCAACAGGCATGTTATCCGCGTTGCCGCCGATCACGTGGTCCGTCAACGCAGATTCAAACGCGAGGTCCTGCCGGTAACTGGTGCAGCCGTACAGCTCCGAATACATCTCCGGCACCGGCGAATTGTTGTTCGCCACGTCGATGTAGCGGTCGTGGGCATTTAGCCCAAGAAGCTTTGCGGCAAGAAAATGCTCCAGTGATTTTTTGGGAAATTCCGGGGTGCGGCCGCCCTTGAGGTATTCCGGGAACCGCCGATACCGCGCGGCAGCGCAATACCGTTCGTATTCGTCTTTGTCAATGGACACCGTCTTCACCGGGATGCCCGCGGCGCCCAGGTCGGAAATGATTCTTGTATAGGTTTCGGGCGTGTCTATGATTTCCGCCGAGACTTTCGGCTCGCGAAGGCTGTTGAAACGGCGCTGCCAGAGAAAATTGGTTTTGTACCAGCGCAAAAGGACATACCAGAGCTTCTGGGGTTTGAAGAGTGTGTTGCGGAGATTGATGAAAAAGGTGCCGGCCATGATTACAAAAGATAGGTGAAGGCATGGCGGGGAGGGAATGATTTAGATTATAAACATTAGACGCAAGCAGTTTCAAGATGATGGGGGTAATGCGAAACTATCCGTGGATGGAGAAATCCATGCGAAAAATATTTGTTATAAGTATATTGTCAATTATTTATCCCTTTGGATAAGTTTTTGCATTGTTCAATATTCCATTGATTGACCGGGCATATCCCTATCTCGCCTTTTTTCCATTCCTTGCCTTGCTTTATTGCTTGGTAAAAGTTGTTGTTGAGACTAGGAGAATGGTTATTTCGCATTCTGCAAAAAATATTTATGGCATCATTTTTCTTTAATTTTGATTGTATTAGCAGTCGTGGCAAACATTTTCATCAGTATAGGAATTTATGATAAATAAGGCAAGATCAAAATGTTAATGTAAAATATTCACGGGAGTGAAAAGAAATGAAGTGTTTACAAAAAACAATTGACATGTTACTTATTGCCGTCTTTTTTCTTTATAAGCGCTCTTTATGATTTTGCCGGTAAATCGAAAATCTTATCATTTATCAGGCTGAAAATGGGCAAGAAAGGTTCATTACAAGCTGGTGGACTAGGCATGTTATTGGGGATCATGTCTGTTATTGGTGGGATATTTGGTTTTTACAATTAGAATTTTTGTTAAAGATCTATTTCCCCCTTTCCAAGGGGGTTCGGGGGTTGTTATAATGAGCATTTTCCCTGCCGGGTTTTAGGGCCGGTGAGGCCCTACCAGCTTTTTAATTTTTCTTGAAATCTTTTTTCTATTTATCAGATTTTGCCTCCCACCCCTTTTTTGATATATTTTTAATCATGGATACCTTCCAACATTCAAACGCGCTTCCGGCAGGCCGGAGGTGCGTTTTTGTTTTATCAAGAACAAAGCGAGGTCACCGTGGCGAAAATCCTTGACGAAATTTCCCGCACCTTTTCCGAGTTCCTCATCATCCCGGGGCTCACCACCACCAAAAACGTTCCGGCCAACGTGGACCTGAAGACTCCGGTCGCCAAATTCAAGAAGGGCTCAAACAGCCCCTTCATGCTCAACGTGCCGTTCGTGTCGGCGAGCATGCAGGCCGTGTCGGGCGCCGACCTCGCCATCGGCCTTGCCCGCAAGGGCGGCCTTGCCTTCATCTTCTGCTCGCAGTCCATCGAGAGCCAGGCGGAGATGGTCGCGCGCGTCAAGCAGCACAAGGCCGGGTTCGTGCCGAGCGATTCGAACCTCAGGCCCGGCAGCAAGTTGTCGGAGGCCGTTGCCATCAGCAGGCGAACGGGGCATTCCACCATGCCGGTGACCGACGACGGGTCGAAGAACGGAAAGTTCCTCGGCATCCTCACGGACAAGGATTTCTGGGAATTCGAGGACGACCTGAACGCGCCCGTGTCGAAATTCATGACCTCGAAGAAAAATGTGGTGTTCGGCGAGGCGGGGATATCGCTCCACGAGGCGAACAAGATACTCCGCAAGTGCAAGAAGGAGTGCTTGCCCGTGCTTGACAAAAAGGGACGCCTCCAGTCGCTGGTATTTAAAAAGGACTACATCGACCACATCAAGAACCCCTTTGAAATGCTCGACGAGAAGAAGCGGCTCGCCGTGGGATGCGGGGTCAACACGCACGACTTCAAGCAGCGGGTGCCGGAGCTCATCGCGGCCGGCGCCGACGTGCTCTGCTTCGATTCGTCGGACGGTTACACCGAGTTCCAGCGCGACGCGGCCCTGTGGGTGCAAAAGAACTACGGCACCCGCGTGGTGGTGGGCGGCGGCAACGTGGTGGACGCGGCCGGCTTCCTCTACCTCGCCCGCGAGGCCAAAGTTGACTTTGTCAAGGTCGGCATCGGCGGCGGCTCCATCTGCATCACGCGCGAGCAGAAGGGCATCGGGCGGGGCCAGGCGTCGGCGCTCATGGACGTTGTGGCCGCACGCGACGCCTACTTTAAGGAAACTGGCATATATGTCCCGGTGTGCTCAGACGGCGGGCTTGCCAACGACACGCAGATCATCATCGCGCTGGCCATGGGCGCCGATTTCGTGATGATGGGAAGGTATTTCGCCATGACCAACGAGAGCCCGACGCCCAAGGTGTCCATCGGCGGAAGGCTTTACAAACCGTATTGGGGCGAGGGCTCAAACCGCGCCCGCAACTGGCAGCGCTACAGCGGCGAGAGCGAGGCGGAATTTTCGTTCGAGGAGGGCGTTGACGGCTATGTGCCGGTGGTGGGCTCGCTTGCCGACGTGCTCGGCGTCACCCTCGCAAAGCTCAAATCCACCATGTGCAACGCGGGCGCGCTCACCCTCGCGGAGTTCAGGAAGACCGCGGTGCTTACGCGCGTTTCGGAGCAGTCGTTCGTGGAGGGCGGCACGTCGAATGTCAAGACCATGGACCAGGAAATTTTAAAGTAAAATAAAGTTGTTTGATTCTCGGGCCGTTCCCGTAAAAGTTAAATCCAATCTTGATATGACTTTGAAGCGGTGGTTCCTTAACTATTTAAGTTTGGTAAAATTCACCGCACGTTGTTAACAAATATTATAGGTAATCGGTACATATATCCGCTTCGCTCCACGTGTCATTCCCGCGAAAGCGGGAATCCATGGTTGAAATTTCACCAGAGAAGATGGACTCCCGCTTTCGCGGGAGTGACATTAGTCCTTTGACAAAAGTCCAATTGAAAAAGGAAGGGGAAAGCGCAGAGCTTTCAAACAATTTTTTCCGAACAGAATCGAAATATTGTGAGCGAAAATAAACTGAAAAATTCTCCTTTTTGCCATCAAGAAAGGATGTTTCCCATGGCACCTTTTATCAAACGCACGCTTCCCATTACCATGTTTCTTCTTCTTGCGTTCAGCCTTTTTGTCGCTGAATGCAAATTCTCGTTCGCCGACAGCGGCAAGCGGCCCGACAAGGGCTCAATCACCTTCGGCGCAAAGGAAAAGCCAGAAGTAAAGACCACGCCCGATTTCCAGTCGTTCAAGACGATTTTCGCCGACATCGCGGACAAGGTGATCCCGTCGGTGGTGAGCGTGATACCCACGCAGATCGACACCGTGGTGTTCAACAACAACCCCTTTTACCAGTTTTTCGGGGACGAGGACCCGGGGTTCCCCTTTGACCAGTTCTTCAACGTGCCGCGCGGCCACGGTAACCAGAAGCGGCAGCCCCAGCAGCAGCCCAAGAAACAGTTCCGGCGCCAGCAGGGGCTCGGCTCCGGCGTGATCGTTTCGAAGGACGGATACATTCTCACGAATTACCACGTGGTGCACGGCGCGGACGAGATCGAGGTGAGAACGGCCGACAAGCGCACCTTCCAGGCCTCCATCGTGGGCGTCGACTCGCTGTCCGATGTCGCGGTGATCAAGATCAAGGGCGAGGCGAAGGACCTTACGGTCGCGTACATCGGCGACTCGGACAAGCTGCGCGTGGGTGAGTGGGTGATGGCCGTGGGCAACCCGTTCGCCCTCACCTCGACCGTGACGCAGGGCATCGTGTCGGCGCTCGGCAGGCGCGACGACAAGAACCCCACGCAGTACCAGAACTACATCCAAACCGACGCCGCCATCAACCCGGGGAACTCGGGAGGCGCGCTTGTCAATCTTGACGGCGAGCTCATCGGCATCAACACCATGATCTACACCACCTCGGGCGGGTTCATGGGCATCGGCATGGCCATCCCCATCAACATGGCGCGCCGCGTCATGGAAGACATCATTTACAACGGCAAGGTGACGCGCGGCTGGCTCGGCGTGCAGATCCAGGACATCAATGACGCGATGCGCAGCGCGCTGGGCCTGGGCAACCGCAAGGGCGTGCTCATCGGCGACGTGTTCAAGGGCCAGCCGGCCGACAGGGCCGGCATCAAGCGCGGCGACGTGGTGCTGTCGGTGGACGGGAAAGCGGTGGAGACCTCAAACGAGCTGAAAAACACCGTGGCCGGCATCCAGCCCGGCAAGAAAATCCCGGTCGTCGTTTTCAGGGGCGGAAAGGAAATCACCGTGAACGTGGTGCTTAACGAGCGCGACGAGGCCGCGGTGAACAAACTGTCGTCGGGCGGCGAAAAGCAGCCCGAGGGCGGCGCCGACACCGGTTCTCAGCTCGGTCTGAGCGTGACGAACTTGACGGAAGAGACAAGACAGCAGTTCAGCATCGCGAGCGACGTTACCGGCGTGGTGGTCACCGACGTGGACCAGGCGTCGCAGGCCGCGGGCGAGGGCGTGCAGCCGGGCGACGTGGTGCAGGAAATAAACCGTCAGCCTGTTTCGTCGGTAAAGGAGTTCACCAAGGTCGCAAAATCGATCAAGCCGGGAACTTCGGTGCTGCTCCTCATCCGCAGGGGCCAGAACTCGATGTTCGTGGCATTTACCCTGCGGGGGAAATAAAATTGATTATTGATGGATGATAAGAATGCCGCTTTGAAAAAAGCGGCATTCTTATTATTTGGAAAGGTTTTTCTTTTTTTCGTTGAGACCTCACCCCCTGCCCCTCTCCGAATCGGAGAGGGGAGTAATTACAGGAATGGCAGTTTACTTATGCCCAGGCAGGACTGGAGGCCGCGCTGGAGCGCGGTGCTGCCCGGCACTCGCCGAAGGCATAGAGGGGCCGTGGCAGCCCGAGCCGAAGGACGACGACCCTTGTGACCCTTGGAAATCCCTGACGAGGGAGAAGCACCCGAAGGGGTGGACCGGAAGGACGGCCGGCCCTGCGAAGCAGGGGAACGCCCAGCCTTTCTTAAACTATTTTCAAGACTCAATAATTATTAATCCCCCGCCTAAATATTCTTGACATACCAAGCCTACATATCTTATTTCTATAGGCGTGAAAGCCCATTGTATAATTGTCAGCCCTTTTGTAGGAGGAAAAAATATGAAGAAACTGGTTTTCATGGTTCCCCTGGCCTTAAGCGTTATACTGCTGGGAGGATGCAGCGTCAGTCAGCAGGCCATTGACGACGCTCAAGCACGTGTCAACGAGTTAAAGGCAAAGGGTGTACCGGACAGCTCGCTTTCCGACGCGGTAAAGTACCTGTACGGTGCCAGCTATTCCAAACAGAAGGATGAGAAAACCAGGGCCAGGAAGTGCCTTGATTCGGCGCGGATACTCATCGCGCAGGCCGAGGCGCTGTATTCGGAAAATTCCGGCCGCATGAAGGCCTACACCGATTCGGTAATGGCGGTGCTCAACAAGGCGAAAACGGAATTCACGGGCATGCAGCTCAAGAAGCTCGACAGTGCCATGGCCGTGATCAACACCTTTGTGCAGAAGTCGTTTATTTACCAAATCGAGGACAATTGTAATAAGACCCTAAACCTGCTGCCGGTGTTGCGGTTCAACGAAGCTCGTGCAAAGGAGCTCAAGGATCGGCTTCCCGGCGAATGGGTGTGCGTGAACCCCACGAAGAGTGAGACGGACAAGTCAATCAACGCGGTGGAGAAAAAGGTCTTTGATTTTTTCAAGGACGGCAAAGTCAAACTGGTGGAGACCAAGAAGGGGCAGAGCGCGAAAAACCTCAAGGAAGACTGGGCATTCGAGTCGTACGGCACGTGGGACTGCCTGGGGGACACCGTCATGATCGCCGTGGACCGGTTCAAATGCGTCCGCCAGAACTTCGAGACCATGACCGAGAAGGACAACAAGAAGATTTGGGAAAAAAAGGTGGAAAAGACCTACGATTCCACCGTCACCGACCACAGCCAGGACCGGTGGATTCCGTTCTCGGGAGAGTATGGAATGTCTGAAGATTTCAAGCAGGAGAAGAAGTTTTAATTACATGGCAATTTTATTTTGATTTTAAGAGGCACTTTCTTTTGATAAACGAGAGTGCCTCTGTTTTTGAATAATAATAATGAGCAGGGCGCCTGCCTTCCAACCGCTATTGACATTGCGGTCGGAAGGCTCCGTGTCTCCTTCCGGGCTCGGCCATTCGGCCTAGTTGCCGGACCGCCCGAGTCGCCTTCGGCGTGGGTCGGCCGGCAATGCGCTCCAGCGCACCACTCCAGTCCACACTGGCGCGTCGGCGGAGTTTTTGATTAGTCTGCCATATTTGGTGGCTCCAACCTTTTCCCGATTTGTTAATGACTTCTTAATGGATCAATTATTGTTGCACAATTTTTCTGCGAGATGAAAAAGGAATAGCCGCTGATTGCTTTCGCTGGCGTCACTGCTGCTTTACAAGGTGATAATCTCCGCCGCCGCGAAGCGTCCTCGCGCCGTGGCAGCCCGAGCCGAAGGCCTATTTTGCTTTTTCCAACTGCCTAATCCCATCAAGCAGGTATTGCACCGCAGAAACGGCCGTGAAGAACGCGGCTATGTACAGTAGCCACAGAAACGGGGAAGCGGGCAGGCCCACAAGTACCCAGAAGATTATCGTCCCCTGGAAAAAGGTGGTGATTTTTCCGGTGATGCGCGGCTGCACCCTCACGCTGCCCATGATGCTCTGGATGATGAGTCCGCCGATCACGAGAATGGCGTCGCGGCTCACCGCGGCGATCATGAACCAAATCGGCAGATGGGGCGAAAACGCCTTTTCGGCCGCGGGGTCGGAAAGAAGAATGAGGGCGGACACCAGTACCGCCTTATCGGCGAGCGGATCGAGCAGGGTGCCCAAGGCGGTGATTTCCCTGCGTATGCGCGCGAGGTAGCCGTCAACAGCGTCGAAAAGAAAAATCCCCAGAAAGATTCCCGTGGCAACCCACCGCAGCACGATTTCCGGCGCGCCCTTGGCGACGCCGGTGGTGTAATACAGCAGCGCGGCCACAAACAGCGGAACGGCGAAGATCCGCAGAATGGTGATTCTGTTTGCCAAGGTCAACGGCATAACGATTTCTGGCGATGAATGAAAAGCGCGGGCCGGGAAACGGCCGGCAGGAAACGGCAGCCGCCGCACCATAAAAAAATATACAAACGTTAGGTTGATGACAAGAGGTAATAAACAGAAGGATTCATTTTTGATTTATTGTGTATCTAGAATTCTCCGTGCTCTCCGTGCCTCCGTGGTGATTTTTTTCGGGTTAAAGCACTTCGATGGATTTCGACATCACGATGGCGTCGTCGCCGTTGTCGGAATAATACTTCTTCCGGATCCATCGCACCTCGAAGCCCAGCTTTTCGTAGAGGCAGACCGCGGGCCTGTTGCGGGAGCGCACCTCAAGGTGCATGGTTTCCGCGCCGCGGCTGAAACCGGCCTGCGCCGCCGCGGCCAGGAGCTTCTGCGCGATCCCGAGCCGCTGATAGGTTGGACCCACGGCAAGGGTGTTGATTTCGAGCTCGTCGGCGGCAAGCATGGAAAAAATAAAACCGCAGAGCGGGCCGTCGTAGGCCTGCGCCACGAGGTTGATGCGGTTTTCACCCGATAGCTCGCTCCTGAACGACGAGAGGTTCCACGTCACGGTGCAGCAGTATTTCTCTATGTCAAGAATCGCGGCAAGGTCGTTTCCCGCCGCGGGCCTGATGAAAACGGGGCAGCGCTCCATGCTCATGCCCCTTCCGCCGCGCCCGCGCCGCCGGCGGCTTCAAGCATTGCCTTGAGCTTCTTAAGCACCGGCTTCACGCCGCGGCCCGTGATTGACGACATGGCAAGCCATCCCCTGGGTGGCCGGAGACGCTCGGCGCAAAGATCGCTCTTCGACATAATGAAGCATTTCGGTTTCCGGGCAAGCAGCGGGCTGTACGCCTCAAGCTCGTGCGTCAGAAGCGCCGCCTCGGCAAGAGGGTCCTCGGAATCGGCGGGAATCAGCAATGCAAGAACGCGCGTCCGCTCGATGTGCCTGAGGAATTTTATGCCGAGTCCCTTTCCCAAATGCGAATTCTGGATAAGACCCGGTATGTCCGCCACCACGAATGATTGAAACCCCTCGACGGCCACGATGCCGAGAAACGGCCGCGTTGTGGTGAAGGGATAGTCAGCGATTTTCGGCTTTGCCGCCGAGATGCAGGACAGAAACGTTGATTTTCCCGCATTGGGCCTGCCCACGAGCCCCACGTCCGCGAGCAGCTTGAGCTCGAGCCTGAGCCGCTTTTCCTCGCCCGGCTCCCCCGGTTCGGCATGGTCGGGGAGCGGGTTTTTCCGCGTCCTGAGCTCCGCGTTTCCCCTTCCGCCGGCGCCGCCGCGCGCGGCGCAGAATGTTTCCGAACCGTCAACCGCGTCGAAAAGTTGCTCGCCCGAATCCGCGTCGCTCACCACGGTTCCGAGCGGCACATGGATGATGATGTCCTGGCCGTCCCTGCCGTCCTTGTTGCCGCCCCTGCCGCTCGCGCCGCCGCCCGCGGCGTAGTGCCGCCGGAACTCGAGGTCGGCGAGCGTGTGGAGGTCGTGCGAGCCCTGAAGAAAAACGCTGCCGCCCTTTCCGCCGCTGCCGCCGCTGGGCCCGCCGCGGGGACGGTACTTTTCCCGCAGATAGGCAAAGCACCCGTTGCCGCCGCTGCCGCCTTTGACCGTGATGAGGGATTCATCGATGAACATGGAGGATAGTCAATAATGATGAGTTGGGAGTCGAGATTGATATATTTGAAAAGATCAAAGCTGTTTTATTGTATCCTCAGTCTATTTATCGCCTGAGCTTTTTTTATCTTGGCTCTTTTTTCCTGCATTCCCAGATTTCAAATCGGTGGTCGAAGAACTTGTATCACTTTTCGCTTGCTTCTTATACGATTCCGACCGGTAATCCGTGCTGTAAAACCCGCTTCCCTTGAACAGGAACCCCGCGCCGGGCGAGATGAGGCGCTTGACCGTTCCGCCGCAGCCCGGCCTCTTACACACGGTGAGCGGCGGCTCGGTGATGCGCTGGAACTCCTCGAACACCAGTCCACATTTTTCGCATTCGTAATCGTAGGTAGGCATTGTTTTTATTGCACTCCGGCTATTAAAAAAATCTTATTCTCTATTTAAAATCAAGTAAATCATTGAAATTATAAAAATCAGAGGTCAAAGATACATCATGCAGGAGAAATCAGTCAACGCGACGCAAGCCGCGCAAAAAGCTCGTAATCGCCGGAAGAAAAAACGGTCATAGGCACAATGGCACCGGCTGGAGCGCCGCCGCCGGGAATGATCACCGTGTCGTCAACCTCGGGCGCGTCCCATTTTGTTCTTCCCTCCTGCGCGCCGGTAGCATGCCTGTTGTCCTGCGCCGGTCCGTCAACAATGACGTCAATGGTTTTGCCCTTGAGTGACGCGCAGCGTGCGGCGTTGATCTCGCGCTGCAGCGCCATGATCTGTTCGCAGCGCCGGTTGGCCGTATCGGCCGGCGGCCGTTTTCGCATCCGGAAAGCGGCCGTGCCTTTTTCCGGCGAATAGGGGAAAACGCCGAGGTGCTCGAAACGCGCTTTTTCCACAAACGCAAGCAGTTCATCAAAATGCCGGTTTGTCTCGCCCGGATATCCCGCGATGAGCGTGGTGCGTATCGCGGCGTCAGGCACCATGGCCCGGATGCGGTCGAGAAGCCGGTATATGCCTTTTGAAAGCGGCCGCCGCTTCATGGAAGCCAGGATTTCGTCGCAGATGTGCTGCAACGGAATGTCGAAATAGGGGAGCAGCCGCTTTTCCTGTGCGACAAGGTGCAGCAAGCCTTCACCCACGCATTGCGGATGCAGGTACATGAGCCGTATCCAGGGGAATTTCGTTTTCGCGAGGAGGTGTTCGAGCAAGTGTACAAGCGAGCCGCCGCTGTCTTTTCCATAGTTTGAAGTGTCTTGCGAAACAAGAATGCATTCCCGGACGCCCTCGGAATAGAGCCACTGCGCCTCAGTGATGATTTCCCTTTCCGGCCGGCTTTTGTGCGGACCGCGGACCGCGGGGATCACGCAGAAGCTGCAGCGCCGGGAGCATCCTTCGGCGATTTTCAGGTATTGCGTGGCAATGGGCGGAAACAGAATGCGGCCGGCGGTTGAAGCACTGCCGGTGTGAAACATCTTTTTAAGCCGCGCGGCCCAGTCGTGCACACCGAGCCAGACATCCACCTCCGGAAGGCGGTTGCGCGCCTCGTTTCTGAAACGCTCGGAAAAACAGCCCGCGACCGCGAGCGTTTTGCATGCCGCTGTTTTTTTATAGCGCGCCATGTCAAGGATGGCGTCGATCGCTTCCTGTATCGCTTCCCGGATAAACGCGCAGGTGTTGACGATGATGACGTCGGCCTTGGAAAAATCATCGGTTGCGGAAAACCCGGCCTTGACGAGCGCGCCGAGCATCCGCTCGCCGTCGATCTGGTTCTTGCTGCAGCCGAGATTGTGAAGGGCGACTGTGGGCACAGGAAATCCTTTTATGATTGATAGCATGACACTTTGATTTGATCATTCATGATTTTTCTTGGATATCTCGAAAAAGCGGCATTGCACGATTGATTATTCCATTGCTATCGAAAGGAGTAAGGTATGCTTGACAGCCGTTCGCCTTGAGCGTATCGAAGGGTGAACGTTCATGCTTTGATAGGCTCAGCACGAACGGCGTTGTATCTCGTGATGTAGGTCATCAGTAAAATGCAACCTTAATCTGCCGTAAAAAATACTTGATGAACAAATAAAAAAAGGCCGGCATTTGCCGGCCTTTGTCAAATTAACGATCCGCCGGGTTACCAGCCGCCCGACGTGTCCTTTGCGCCGCCCGTGGCGCCGGTGCCGCTGCTCGAGGGGGTCGAGCCGAACGAGCTTCCCGACGATGACGGCGTCGAGGAAGAAGAGGACGACGGCGTAGAGGAAGTTGACGAACCGGAACTTCCGAATCCGCTCGAGGTCGAGGAGCCGCTCGTGGTGCCCGATGACGACGGCGTGGTTGACGAGGATCCGCTGCTTTCGAACGACGACGAGGAGCTTCCGAAGGAGCTCGAGCCCGTTGTGCCCGTGCCCGACGACGGCGAGCTCTCGAATGAACTCGAGCCTGTGGTGCCCGGCGACGAGCTCCCGAACGAGCTCGACCCCGATGTGCCCGAAGACGTAGAGGAGCCGAACGAGCTTTCCGTTGAGCTTGACGATCCGAAACTCGAGGAGGGTTGTGTCGAGGGCTGCGTTGGGGGACTGGCGGCGTTGTAGCTGCCCGCCGCGCTGCTGCCCGCGCTTCCCGAGCCGAGCCCGTAGCCTTCCATGCCCACGTTGTCGTTTGATTTCTTGTCGACCCAGTATTCGTAGCCGTTGGCGATCAGGGTGTTTTCGCCGAACGATTTTGCATTTGCCACCTTGTCAAATCCGCCGATGCGCACGCGGTAAAAGGTGCCGCTCAGGTTCGGCGTCGGGTTCTGGACCTCAGCCACGTAGGCCGGATATCCCTTGTCCTTCAGTTTTGAAACCATCGAATTGGCAAACGACTGCGACTTGACGCAGGACACCTGCACCGTGTAGCGGCCGTTCTCGGAAAATTCCGCGGCGGAAGCCGTGGAGAACGTTTCCTGTTTTGCGGATTTCTTTGGTGCGGCCGCGGCCTTCTTTTTCGCCGTGTCCTCGGAATAAAATTCCTTGAACACGTCGGAGGTGTCGGCGCCCGGTATTTGCTTGGAGAGCTGCGTCGTCTGGGGCATCTTGGCCTCCGCCGGTTTCTTTTTCGCGCACCCTGCAATCGAAAAACATAGGAACAGCGTGAGAGCGATGGCGGTTGCAAGTCCCAGGAGTGTTTTTCCGTGCATAGTTCCTCCTTCATGAGAAAATTGACTAAAGGCACTGCACTATAACAAAAACTACAATACTTGCAGCGAAAAATCCATACTTTTTTACCGGGGCGTGCGTTCAGCGCGGGGCGGCGCCGCCCGGAAGGCCGGTCAGAAGCTTGCGCGCCTCAACGGCTTGCGGCGTTTCAGGGAAGTCGGCAACGACTTTTTTGAGCATTGCCACGGCGTCATCGAGCCTGCCGTCTCTGATGCAGGAGAGCGCCTTTCGCGAAATCGCTGCCGCCTTTTCCATGCTCTGCACATAGGCCTGCGGCGCCGCTTCCTGTTTTGGCGGCTGCGGCGCGCGGTTCGCCGCGTAGGCGCCGTAGGTCATCAAAAGGCACGACGAATCGCGGCCCGCCGCCTTGGGGGTCATGCAGCAGATTTTCCTCGTGTCAAACACGAGGAATTTTCCCTCCCTGCGGTAGGACGCCTCGAGGACAAGCGAAGGTTCGCCATTGACAGAGAGGAAAAGCGCCGTGGGCATGAGCGCGCCGCCGATCGCGGCATACGAAAAGGCGTAGCGGAGCGTCGAGCTGTCAACGGGCGGTTTCTGGGTCTGGTCGGACGCAAAGGTTCGGCTTTTTTTCTGCAGGGAGAGCTCGTACACGCAGCGCGAGGCCGAATCCATGACGCAGGTGGCGACGCTCATCCACGATTCACGGATGTACGCGCCGAGGTCCTCATAGGCGTAGGCGAAATATTTTCCACGGGGAACCAGCGTGATGGTGAGCATGGTCCTGCCCTGGACCCGCCGCGACGTCATCGTTGCGCTGGTCTCGTTGGCGATGGCGCCGAACTGCTCGTCCTGCCGGTATTTGAGCGCAGACGACACCACGATGTCGATCATCTCAACCGGGTTGAGAACGCCGGAAAGCAGGTCGCGCGTCTCGAGCGAATAGTTTTTGTTCGCCACGACAAGGCGGAACTGTTGCGATTTGTCAAGGGCCTCCTCGTAGTAGGGCGTTTCGAGGCCCGCGGCCTGCAGCGTTTTCGCCATTTCGTCCGCAATGGAGCCCGACAGGGCAATGGGCACGGTGTACTGGGCGGGAAAATGCGGAAACACCAGCTCGCGCGGCGTCTGCACGCTGCGCAAAATAAGATACGGCAACGGCAGGTCTGGTTTTTTGCACATGCCCTGGCCGCACCACAAGGCAAGGCACGCAAGCGCCGCAACGATCCCGGCGCGCGGGGAAAAAACAGATGACGTGCTCCTGCGCACTATAAAATACCCTTTGACGACGGAATGGCCTTCGCAGCCTTCGGGTTTATGGCGCAGGCCTGCGCGAGCGCTCGGGAAAACGCCTTGAAGACGGCCTCGAGCGAATGATGGCTGTTCCTGCCGCGCAACAGGTCGACGTGCATGGTGATGCGGCCGTGGTCGGTGAAGGCCTTGAAAAAGTCCTGCGCCAGGTCGCATTCGAAGTCGTTGACGTGCGAGGTGGTGAGCCGCACGTTGTAAACAAGGTTCGGCCTTCCGCTGATGTCGATGCACACGCGGGCGAGCGACTCGTCCATGGGCACGTAGGCCGTGCCGAAGCGCGTGATGCCCGCGTGGTTTCCCAGCGCCTGGTGCAGCGCCTGGCCCAGGCAAATGCCGATGTCCTCGGCGCTGTGGTGGAAGTCAACGTCGGTGTCGCCCTTGCAGCGCACGGTGAGGGTGAACAGGCCGTGCTTGGCCAGCAGCGTGAGCATGTGGTCGAAAAACGAGTTCCCGCTCTTGACTGATGCGGATCCGTTGCCGTCAACGGCGAGCTCGCAGCCGATGTCCGTTTCCTTGGTCTTTCTCGTTATTTTTGCTTTTCGCAGCATGGCTGGTCCTTTCATGGTATCAGTCATAACGTCAGTTTACGCGGCGTCGGGCTTGAAAAACTCCTTTACTGCGTTCTGAAACGCCAGCGTCTCGTCGTTTGAGCCCACGTTGACCCGCAGGCAGTTCTCGCACAGGGGATACTGCGATATGTCGCGGATAAGGATGCTTTTTTTCTTCAGGAACGAAAACAGCTCGTCTTTGCGCTTGGTTCTGAACTGTATGAAATTCGCCGCGCTCGGATACACCGCGTCAAACGGCATGGTTTTCAGGAACGCAAACAGCGAATCCCTGCGCGCCGAAAGCTCCTGCACCCGCGGCTTGAGCGCTTCCGCGTTGTCAAGAAGCACCCCGGCAACATGCTCGGAGAAAAAGTTGATATTGTAGGGGAGCTTTATCTTGTTTATCTCCTGGATCACGCCGGGCGCGCCCAGCATATAGCCCAAGCGCAGCCCCGCGCCCGAAAACGCCTTGGAAAAGGTCCGCGTTACGATGAGGTTCGGGTTGCTTTTCAAAAGCGGGATCGCGCTGAAGCCGCCGAATTCCACGTATGCCTGGTCGAGCACCAGAAAACCGGTGTGCGCCGCAAGAACGTTTTTAATGTCAGGTTCGCTCAGCGTACACCCGGTGGGATTATTGGGCGAGCACAGGATCATGAGCGAGCGCGGGAACTTTTCCGCTGCTTCGCAGATTTTCTTCACGTCAAAGGTCAGGTCGTTTTTGAGCATGACGGTGCGCTCGACAGCGCCGATGCCGGTTGCGAGAAGCCGGTACAGGGTGAACGTGGGCTGGCACAATATCACGTCGCCGTCCTGCCGCGTCAGCGACAAAAGCAGCACGAGCAGCATCTCGTTTGAGCCGTTGCCCACGATGATGCCGTCCGCCGGCACACCCGAGAATTTCGACAGCTTTGCCTTGAGCCCGTCCGGCACGAAGTTCGGGTACCGGTTGATGGGCCGCTTGAGGCAGAATGCGGCGATCTCCTTCTTGAGGTCGTCAGGAACGTCGTACGGGTTTTCATTCTGGTTGAGCTTGATGTCCGTCTCTTCGGGCTCAAGATGATACCGCTTGAGCGTGCGGATGCGCTCGTTGATAAGGGAGAGAGAATCGTTCAGGTCCATAATGATTTTCTTAAAATTCGACCATGGAATTTAATCGTTTACAATATAACAATATAAATTAATTCGGATGAGGGCAGCTAATGGGATAGAGTGGAAAAGGAATACAAATAAAAAGTATCTGGAGGGGGAAGTCTCCCCCTGGCCCCACATGTAGAGACGCAGCGAGCTGCATCTCTACATTGCGGGGCACACCCCCTCTTTGGCGCCGATACTCCCGTGATTCGCGGAGAGACTTAGTGGCTGGCGATACGACGGCGGCAGCGAGAGCTATTATTCTGCGGAAAAAAGACAATAATATTGCCAGAAAAAAACAGGCTGACTTTCCGCGCCAGGGGCGACCGGAGGCCGTCGCTAGAGCGCGGTGCTGCCCGGACGCCGCCGCAAAGCGGTCTCGCGCTGTGGCAGCCCGAGCCGAAGGCGAGACCGGAGGGAGAACCGGTGCCGTGACCGGCAGGCGCCATGATTATTTAGGAAGGTATGAGACAGACTGAACTTCCCCCAACAAGATAATTTTTATATTTATTTCTCCTTTATCAGTCTCAACAATTCCGCTTTGTCAGTTGTCTTGCTTTTATGTCCGATATACACCATGCTGAATTTATACCGGCAGAGTTTTACCAAACTAGAATCTATCTGCCTCCAATCGGTGCCGTAAAATCGTTGCTTGTCGAATTTCGGGGAATTGGTGAGCAGGTCCCCCACAAAGGCGATGCTGTCTTGAACGATGACGGAGCACGAGCCAGGAGTATGGCCCGGCGTGTGAACGATTTTCGCGCGTAGCCCGAACCGGTCAAGCGAGTCGTTGTCGTTGAAAACGATGTCCGGGCATTGCCTGGGCGGTCTCCAAATCATTTCTGCCAGGGGAAGCAAGAGCCTTCCGAAAAAGCCCGCGAAGTTTACCTTGTCAATCGGCGTTCTGCCCTCGCACAGATACTTCTCATCCAGGCGGTGCACACCGATCGGCGCGCCGGTTTTATCATGCACCGCCTTTGCGCACCCGTAATGGTCGAAATGGCCATGGGTGATGAATATCAGCTTTAACGGTTTCTTCAGCGTTACTATTGTGTCAAGAATGGATTTCTCGTGCCCCGCATATCCCGCGTCGATCATAACGAGCGAGGAATCTGATTCAAGAATGAAAACGTTTGAGCCGAGAATGCTGATGCGGTGGATTTTTTGAAGGTTGGGAAATGCATATTCATTAAGTATAATGAGAAGAATGCAGGAGAAGATGAATTTCATGACTGAATCACCTAACTTCTTAGAAATGCGTTTCCTTACAGTAAATCAAAGCCAGTACCTTTCAGCCTCTTTGCAACAATTTTGTCATCAATTTTATTCGGTGCCGTTATTTATTTCTCTTCTGCCATCTCCGCCAATCCCTGCGACGCGGTGAACAGCGCGGGCACGCCGGTGAGCAGGTACGCGACGCGCACGGCCTCGACGATCTCCTCCTTGGTCGCGCCGGCCTGTAGGGCCGAGGACGCGAGCGAGCGCACGCCCGGCACCGCGCCGTGTGCGGCATCGAACGCGAGCGCCATGATGAGCTTGTACTTTTTCGGCAATGCTCCGTCGGAATAGACGAATTTGTTTACGGCCTCAACGTGGGACTGAAGGTCCGGGTCGAGTTTGTAAATGACGGACAATGGATTGGGTGGCATAAAAGCTCCTTGGAAAAAGGTTTCAGGTGAAAACTTTGTAGCTCATAATCGACATTTGATCGTGACCGCAGGATGATGAAATAAACGGCATATTCATAAAAATATCGTTGGCAGCGGGGCTGTTTTATTCTTTAAGAACAATCTGCCAAAATTTCTTTCCAGCGTACCTGAAAGTTCCTCCTCATCCATCCCTCTCATTTCCGCCACCTTTTTTCCCACCAGCGCCACCCACGCGGGCTGATTGGTTTTTCCCCGATATGGCACTGGCGCCAAATACGGCGAATCTGTTTCTATGAGCATGAAATCAAGCGATGCGGTTTTAACAAGAGAGCCAAGAGGTGAATTGGTAAAGGTGACGATGCCGGAAAAAGAGATATAATATCCCGCACCAATAATTTTCTTCATCGTGTCCTCGTCGCCGGTGTAGCAATGAAAAACGGCACGAGTTACTCCGGAAGACACGCAAATGTCAAGCGCCTTTTGCTCGCACCCGCGCGAATGGATGATGGCGGGAAGGCCGAGCCGTATTGCAAGCGAAAGGTGTTTTTCAAAAAACGCAATCTGAAGACTAAGATCAGGATAAGAAGGATTTGTCGCGTCAATACCGGTCTCGCCTATAGCGACAACACCGGGCCTTGCGGCCAGGTCAGCAAGCTGCGTTTCCCATGTGTTGGGATTGTTTTTCACGTCAAACGGCGAAATGCCCACGCCGCAAAGAAGCGCGGGCCGGCCTGCGCATTGCGAAACAACGGTGCGGCTTGCGGCAAGCGACGTTGCGGCGTTAAGAACGCGGTGAACGCCGTTTTTTTTCGCCGAGGCAATCAGCGCGTCGAGCGCAGCTGTGTCGCAATCGTAAAGATGAGCGTGGGAGTCTGTCCAAACAGGCATGAGGAATCAACCCAAAAAAATTACACTAGAGACGCAGAGAAAACAGAAAAAAACCTTGAACAAAAATTAAGTGCGGTTTTTAAAAACGGTATTCCATCTGGCCAGGGTCCAGATTTCGGGCAGCAGCATGCCCCGGCCGAGCTTGAAAATGGCAACGTCTTTTGCCTCGATCCCGAACTTCTTGCCGTTAAAGGTGTACTCGATACAGCTGTTGTTCCCCACGTGTACGTTGAAGCTGTCGCGCGCAAAGCACCGCTTGGTCTGGCCCGGTTTGAGCCAGTTTTTCCACGAAACGCCGTCGGAAAAGACCTGCACCCATACTGAATCCTTGGTCGCCTTCAGTTCAAAGCTCAGGGTGCGCTTGGTCTGCGCGAGCGTGTCCTTTGCCACGGCAAGCGGTTTGTTCTGGGTGTCCGCAGCAGCGGCCGCTTTTGCAGCGGCGGTGTCGTGCGGAATGAGCCTTCCGATAAGGCTGTCGAGGCTGGAGTCTGGCGCGGGTGGCTTGGCATGCGCAACGTGCTGCGTGTCCGGCTTGGCGGCGGCGGGTTTGGGCGCCGGTGTCTCTGGGGTAACAGTGCCCATTTTCTTTGCAAGAACGACGATGATGGCCAGCGCGACAATCACGGCAAGAATGACCATCCACGGCTTCACTTCTCTTTTGTTGCCTTTGTCGACCATGGTGATCACGATCTGCGTGTCGCTGCCCTTGCGGAATTTTTCATCGTGGATGCCGCGCTCTTCATAGAATTTTTTAAGAATGGCCTCGGGATCGAGCTGGAGGTATTTGGCCACCGAACGGAGGTACACGCGGATGTAGGGCGCGGAGGGCAGGTTGTTGTAGTCGTTTGATTCAAGCGCCCGCACGTATTTCACGTCGAGCTTGAGGTCCTTGGCAATGGTCTCGAGCGCGACGCGCCGGGCGATTCGCTCTTTACGGAGCAGGTCTCCCACCAGCTCGGGCTGCTGCGGCTCTGGTTTTTGCTGTTCGGCTGCGCCGGGTTCGTCAGGCATGATGAGCGTCCTTTCGGGTCATATAGGCGGTAAAGAGCGCGATGGTCTTTTGCACCGGCAGCCCCACCACGTTGTAATAGCATCCTTCTATTCTGTCAATAAACACCAGGGCCCTGCCCTGGATGGCGTAGGCGCCGGCCTTGTCGCGGTACTCTTCGCGGGCCAGGTAGTCGTCGATGTCGCTGGCCGACAGTTTGCAGAACACCACTTTTGTCTCCCCGGTTGCCCGGGCGCTAAAACCGCATTGGGCGCACAGCAGCGCCACCGAGGTGTACACGGAATGCGTCCTGCCCGACAACCGTCCGAGCATTTCCGCGGCTTCCGCCTTGCCTGCGGGTTTTCCGAGCACCGCCTTTTCAACGCACACTATGGTGTCGGCGCCGAGCACCAGCGCCGAGGGCTTTTTCACGGAAACCGACTGCGCCTTTGCGGCCGCGAGCGCCTCCAGCGATTCCCCGATGGTCCCGCCGTTGAAAAAAACATTCTCGTCTTCCACCGAGGGCGCCATCACCTCAAAGTCGAACCCCATGAGGGACATGATGTCGCGCCGCCGGGGAGATTGCGAGGCGAGAATAACGGGCCGGTCAGGGTTTCTCCACACGGAGGTAAATATACTTGTCATTCGCCGAGCCCTGCAACGTCCCGCACGCCGCGCCGGCGGCTCACCCGAGCTCGACGATCGAGGAATCGCCGAGATTGAGGTTGATCTTTTTTCCCTTGAGCACCGCGTTGGCGCCGATGATCGAGTTTTCGAGGACGCACTGGCTCACCGACGCGTTGCTCTCGATGATGCTGTCCGCGATCTGGCAGCGGTTGATTTTCGCGCCTTCGGCGATGGTCACGAACGGCCCGATGATGGACTGGTCGATCTCGCAAGATTCATGGATGTTGACCGGCGGCACCACGATGTTGCTGTTGAGCACGCGGCGGGGCGTCTGGGCGTTCGAGTTGCGGGGGAGCAGGTACCGGTTGGTGGCCAGAAGCGCCTTCATGCCGCCGCAGTCGAACCATCCCTGGATCTCGGCCGTCGAGAAAATATGCCCTTTGTCAATCATGCGCTGGAGCGCGTCGGTGAGCTGGTATTCCGCCGTCGTCTTTTCGCCGTTTTTCACCATGGTGGCGAGGGTGGCGGCAAGGAGCCTGCCGTCGCGCACGAAGTACAGCCCCACGACCGCAAGCCCGGATTCCAGATCCGGTTTTTCAACGAGCTTTTTCACCACCCCGTTTTTCGCCGTGAACGCGATGCCGAACTGCCGGGCACCGCTTTCAACGTATTTCACGCCGAGCACCGACGTTTCCGAGTTCACGAATTTTTTGATGTCAAAATCGAGAATGGTGTCGCCGAGCACGATGAGCACGGCAGAGGGGCCGAAAAACGGCGCGGCGCAGCTGATGGCATGTCCCAGTCCCAAAGGCTCCTTCTGGTCAATGAACTTGGTTTTCAAATTGTAATGGGCCTTGACATAAGAGCGTATCTTGTTGCCCATCGGGCCCGTTACGAATATGACTTCCTCTGCGGCGACGCCCTTGATGCTGTCAAGGATATGCCCCAGAATCGGTTTTCCCGCCACGTGCATCAGGGACTTGGGAGTGCTGAACGTATGCGGTTGGAGCCGCGTTCCCATGCCTGCTACCGGAATGACAACTTTCATACCTGTCCTTGATTTGATGCCTGATTTATACTATTATGGTTAAATAAAAACAACGTTGATTTTTCCGAAGATGTGGAAAAAAAGCAATTATTTAAATAAAATAAGACTGGGAACGGGTTACTAGGCAAGAATAAATAAAAAGTTTACCAAAGGTATTTTCCATGAACGAGATCATTTCAACTGCCGGCCAAGCCGCCAGCGCAGCTGCTGATATCATAATGAAAAAATTCGGAAAAGGCGGCTCGTATGAGAAGACGAAGAACAACCTTGTGACCGAAGCGGACCTTGAGGCCGAGGAGGCGATTGTCGCCCTGATTGAAAAAAAATTTCCCCTGCATCAAGTGCTTGCCGAGGAGCGCCGCGAAAACACGGACACGCTTGCCGGTCATCTCTGGATCGTCGATCCGCTCGACGGCACCAACAACTACGCGCACGGCATCCCCCATTTCTGCGTCTCCATCGCCTATGCGGAAAAAGGCGAGGTGATGGCGGGCGTGATTTACGATCCCGTGCGCAACGAACTTTTTTGTGCGGAAAAGGGAAAAGGAGCCTTTCTCAACGATAAAAAAATCGCCGTTTCGAACACCGCCAGGCTTTCCGAATCCATCATCACCACCGGTTTCTACTACGACCGCGGTGCCCTCATGGAAAAAACCATTGATACGGTCCGGTCGCTGTTCAAAGCCGACATTCGCGGCATACGGCGGCTCGGCAGCGCCGCGCTCGATTTGTGCTGGGTGGCATGCGGAAGGTTCGACGGGCATTTCGAGTACAAACTGTCACCGTGGGATTTCGCCGCCGGCATGCTTATAATAAAGGAGGCGGGGGGAAAATGCAGCGACAGGGATGGAAGAGATTTGAGCTTGACCTCAAAAAGTACGATAGTATCGAATGGAAGGATTCATGATGATTTCTTACGGATAGCAAGCTGGAAGGAATAAAAAAGGGCCCGCCTCAGCGGGCCCTTTTTTATATATCAATCATCAAATAAATACCTTACAGCTCCATTATCTCCTTCTCCTTCACCACCAGCATCTCATCAACCGACTTAATGTGCTTATCCGTCAATTTCTGTATTTCATCCTGCCCCTTCTTGCCCTCATCCTGCGTCACCTGCTTGTCTTTCTCGGCCTTTTTGAGTTTTTCGTTCGAGTCGCGTCTGATGTTGCGCACCGCCACTTTGCAGTCCTCGCTGATTTTCTTGCAGTGCTTGAAGAGCTCGGCTCTGCGCTCCTCGGACAGCGGCGGAATGGGCAGCCGGATCACGTTGCCGTCGTTGAGCGGGTTGAGGCCGAGGTCGGAGGCCTGGATCGCCTTTTCGATCGGGCCGAGCATGCTTTTTTCCCACGGCTGGATCATGATCATGCGCGCGTCAGGGATGGAGATGGCTGCGGTCTGGCTCACGGGCATGGGTGAGCCGTAGTAGTCGACCGTGATGCCGTCGAGCAGCGTTGCGCTCGCGCGGCCGGTGCGGATGCGCGAAAAGTCCTTCTTGAGGTTTTCGATGGTCTTCTTCATGCGTTGGTCGGTTTCAGCGTAAATGGTTGCGCTTAATCCCATGGTCATTCTCCCTTTTTGACAATGGTTCCAATCGGCGAGCCCTCCACGCATTTGCGGAGGTTGCCGCGTTCGAGCAGTTTGAAAACGATGATCGGGATGTTGTTCTCCATGCACAGCGACAGGGCGGCAGCATCCATGACCTTGAGGTTTTTCGCGAGCGCCTCCGCGTGCGAGATGGTGTCGAATTTCTTCGCCTTTTTGTTTTTGACCGGATCGCTGTCGTACACGCCGTCCACTTTCGTGGCCTTGAGCAGCACGTCGGCTTTTATTTCCGCGCAGCGCAACGCGGCCGCAGTGTCGGTTGTAAAGAAAGGATTTCCGGTGCCGCCCGCGACGATCACCACGCTGCCGTTTTCAAGGTGCCGAATTGCGGTCTCGGCAACGTAGTATTCAGCGGCCTTGGGGATGGGAATAGCGCTCATGACGCAGGCGCTAAGCCCTGCTTTTTCCAAATATTGCTTAAGAAAGAGGGAATTGATGATGGTGGCGATCATGCCGATGGTATCGGCGGCAGTGCGGTCGAGGTCTTCGGCAGCGGCGCCGCGGAAGATGTTTCCGGCGCCGATCACAATGCCGGTTTGGACGCCGGCCTTGGTGATTTCCTTGATTTCGCCTGCGATTTGGCTGATCACGCCTTGGTCAACGCCAAAGCCCTTGGTGCCGGCAAGCGCTTCACCGGAAAGTTTGAGGAGTATTCTTTTGTAAACAGGTTTCAGCATAGAACGTTGACGTGGTTGCCGGTAAAACCGACCCTCATCCCCCTTGCAAATGGGGATGGGGAGCTATGCTTATTGAGGTGTACTCCTGAATTTGGACACTCCGAGAACCAAATTTATCTTTGTTCTTGGAGGTGTGTATGTCTACGTCACGTAAGAAGTATGACGATGCGTTCAAACGGGAAGCAGTCCAGTTGTTGGC
>Ga0335081_10000725_pt1 | contig 54136 bp, 65 predicted proteins | sample Lox_Sample_35_FD_206713 | JGI IMG/M metagenome (GOLD analysis project Ga0335081, IMG submission 206713) | Soil microbial communities from Loxahatchee National Wildlife Refuge, Florida, United States - Lox_Sample_3.5 | ecosystem: Environmental > Terrestrial > Soil > Wetlands | place: USA...
CGTGGCGGCGGAAGATAGCCTCGTTAAACTACCTGCTGGCATCGCATGTCTGGCGCCAGGATCACAACGGTTTCACACACCAGGATCCCGGTTTCATCGACCATGTCGTGAATAAGAAAGCCGAGGTCGTGCGTGTTTACCTTCCGCCGGATGCAAACTGCCTGTTGTCGGTAATGGACCACTGCCTCCGCGGTCGCCATTACGTCAACGTCGTGATCGCGGGCAAACACCCGGCGCCGCAGTGGCTGACGATGGACGCCGCCATCAAGCACTGCACCGAGGGCATCGGCATCTGGACGTGGGCCAGCAATGACCAGGATGTTCCGCCCGACGTGGTCATGGCCTGTTGTGGCGACGTGCCCACGCTGGAGACGCTTGCCGCCGTCTCCATTATGCGCGAGCATCTGCCTGACCTGAAAATACGGGTGGTCAACGTCGTCGACCTCATGAAGCTGCAGCCGCAAACCGAGCACCCGCATGGGTTGAGCGACGTGGATTTTGACGAACTCTTCACCAAGGACAAGCCGGTCATCTTTGCCTTCCATGCCTACCCATGGTTGATCCACCGGCTGACCTACCGTCGCACCAACCACGCCAACATCCATGTCCGCGGCTACAAGGAGGAGGGTACCATCACCACGCCCTTCGATATGACGGTGCTGAACGATCTGGACCGCTTCCATCTCGTGATGGACACCATCGATCGCCTGCCGCGGACCGGCGACAAGGGCATCTACCTGAAGCAGCAGCTCAAGGACAAGCTTGTCGAGCACAAGCAATACATCGAAAAATATGGCGAAGACCTGCCGGAAATCCGGAACTGGAAGTGGGGCAAGCACACATGAATGCGAAAGAGAGTATAGATGCCGCACGGACGCCGTTTCGAGGTTAAAAGAGAACATTGACAGCATTAAACTTTAAATCCGCGACGGCATAATGCCTATGATTTCGGTAAGCAAGTGTTCAGAGCGATCAAAGACTTGGTCTCGAATATCAAGTGCGTCTTTATGAGTGTTTATGCCGAAGAAATTTTTAAATACCGTATGTAGGACGAGGAACAAGAGTTCATTATTAAGACCGCTTTCCCGGCTGATTTTTAATAACAATTCGAAAGGCGCTGGACAAGTAGAATGTAGACAATCCAATAGGAAAGTGAAAGTATATTTCCCTCAAGTTTTGCTTTTCAGGTGTCGGACAATTTTATCGACTACAATTTGTTTTGGCTCAGCGTGAACCGGGTTTTCCTCCGTTCGCGATCGTGTATCTCAAATTGATTAAAAGTACAATACACGCTCAGCCAAAATAATTTTTTGAGAGGGAGAAATAAGATATCGATTTCTGGCAACTAACTGAAATATTAAAGTGTTAAGTTGCAAATCCCTGGAATTGACAACTATTCATCCCTATGATTGAATTTAAAAACTCCGAATTAAGTCAAATCTTTCGTGAGAAGGGGACGGAAAGCCAGGGGTCTTACAAGACGCCTAAACGAAGGCGATCCGTTACGGTCACCAGGAAGTCGACGGAGAGCATCTTCTTCTGGCATTGCAGGAACAACCGGATGGCCTGATCCCGAAGCTGTTTTAGCGTATGGAAATATCCGTGGATGCGGCCGGAAACAGTCAAGTCTTCCAGACTGACCTCTGCCTTTTTGCAGATTCAAATTCCCGCCAGAAGAGACTTTTTCCCTCCGCTACTCTATAATCGCCATCTCGTGTGTAGACGCAGAAAATCTTCTCATTAGTACCTACTCAAGATCTGAAAAATCGCGTCGAATCTTTTCGATATTTTCCCGGTAAGCGGGACCGTTCCCGTACTCGAGAAACTTGATATAGCGGCGGTGCAGCGTCGTGATCTTGCGCGCATGCTTGATCGGGCACCAGTACTGCTCGGTCCGACCGGCGATCTCTTGGGCGTAGGCGACCAGACCGTTAAAGTATGCGCAATACTCGCAATTAATTTTTTCAATGATGTTGAGGTAAGGCAGGGAGTGACGATCCAGCACGATGTAATCACTACGCTGAACCTCTGGAATGCCATAAACTGGGAAGCAGACAGCTTGATACAGGGTGACCATAAGATCAAGAAAGAGCGCCGCAGGTAAGACCGCCCAGATTATCGGAGCAGTAAGAATGTTCAGGAAAGCCGCTTCGCGAATATAGGGGATGATCTTCATGACGAGCGTTTTCTGCTCGTGTTTAATCCACTCCTCAAAAGTCACCTTTTTACCGAATATCTTATAGTGATACTCCTCTTCCTTCTTCTGGATCTCTTGGACAAGTTCCTGCTCAAGCTCCTTGATCTGTGCAATGAGCATATGAAGTCTGCTTTCCATGAACCCTCCTGATATCGGTCGCCTGGGCAATCTGGATACCTATAGATTTCTATATGCTCTCTCCATTTACGTGATATTAATTAGCGTTCAACAAGTATATTTCAGTTGAAGTTGCCAATTATAAAATACAAGATAAAGCAAGGAAAGGAAGAGTTCTGGCCAGGTTTACACCGAACTTCAAATAACGATTTCGGTCAGCATGGCTCTGAGATGTTCGCGCGGACTGGGATAATGCGGAATTTGTGCGTCTGCAATGACCTTGCCTGCGATCCAATCAGTGTTATAACTAGACGCCCTCCGCGTTCTTTTTTACTTTGAGTTCCCGAACTCCGTTATGCCTTTCTGACCATGATGACCTTCAGGGCCTTTTCTTCTGCAGCATGCGCAATTTATCATGTGAGGGAATTGATGTCAAGGATGACCATAAGGAGTGACCATAAAGAGGTTTATTCAATCCAAAGCATGAACAAACGAACGCACACTGCAGGTTTATACGTATTCACGAGAGACGGAATGACTGGTATATTTACCGGATTGAGCAAAATATATTGGTCAAATCTATTATTTTATAGAATGTGTAAATGCTCCTTAGGTACTATGTTTTTATTTCAGGAAAAATATTATTGAGAAGTTGGCAGTAAAATATTAGTCCTCTTGACTATTTCCATCGCGGGCAATAAACTTTGTCTATTAGTGAGAAGGGAAACAAAATATGAGTTAAACACGTGAGGATATATCATGAACGCAACTGTCTTTGACGTAAAGAAAGGTGTCTTTCAAGTCTCGGTCGACGAGCTATCTCAACGCCTTCAAACGGATGGCTTCTTCTGGATCGACATCGATGGCGCATCGGTAGAGGAACTCCAATTGGTAGCAACCGCTCTTCATCTTTCCGAGGCGATGAGTTCCTGGCTCCCGCGCTTCGGACAACGAGCCAGATTCGAGACAGACAGGCAGCAAGTCCGGATCTCCACATGGGTAGTCGGAGCTCCCGGAGTACCAATCGAGGTCCACGTTCTCTTTACACAATCGTGGCTTCTCACGGTCCACGCCGGTGGCGGCAGTTCAATGGACCGGGCGCGAGGCATTTACCGGAATGTCGTCGAGACGAGTGATGCACAACACTTAGGCCTTTTCATTATATTGACCGAGTTGATGGCAAGTTTTGACCCTTTGATTGAGCAACTGGATGAACTGCTGTATGCTTTGGAGGGACAAATCATCCAAGCACCTACGGAAGCGCAAATAGAGCAACTCGTGAGACTGCGTAAACAGCTGTGGTCACTGCATAGGATTTGGGAGCCACAACAACGAACGGCAAAACAACTCTCGTTCTCTCTCAAGAGACTGCCGGGAATGAGTGACCGGGTTGCAGATCTAGTCCGAGACTACGCAGAGCGTATCTCGGACCTAATGGATAGGATCGATGACCTGCGCCAAAGAGCCACTGAAGCGATGGAGAGCTATGGGACGAGTGTTTCCAATAGACAGTCACAAGTCATCAACCGCTTGACGATCATCTCTGCTGTTTTTCTCCCGATGACTTTTCTGACCAACTTCTACGGAATGAATTTTCATTGGATGATTGACCGCCTGCAGTCGCTGAAAGCCTTTCTTTTTCTTGGAGTCGGCTTGTTAGGTGCGATGTTAGTTGCCACGTTGTTACTCTTTTGGAGTCGTGGATGGCTGGGGGAAAAGCAGGCAAAAAAACTTGAGGCGGTGGCCAATGCCTTAACGCTATTTCGGCCGAAAGCAGCGGATTCCAAAAACATCAGAGCACGCGGCTCTCCACCTGCGCAACCAGGATGATCAGGAATTGATGGCCGATCCCGAATAGTCAAAATATTCGATCACACCGATTTTTCCAGTATGCTGATTACAACCAGTATGCCTGTACGCGACGCAATGGCCAGTGGTATTCAAGTGCGCAGCAGGTTTTTTGAGAATGGGGTTGCTATGGGCCGAACTGCCGCAAGCACCTTCCTAAACAAACGGGGACCAGCAGCACCAATTCCAATCAGCACAGCAGTCTGGAGACAGCGCGCGGGGTTCTGATAAAGAGGGGGGAACAATTAACAAATCGTTCGAGCCTATGAATCGGTTCATCTCCAGGTTCACATGTAAGTTACAACCCGGCATTCTTCACACCTGTCATATTTCTGCCATTCCATGATAGTAGGTGGAGGCCGGATGTCCTGATTTATTATGAAGGTGATTTTTACTGTTTGAAGTATTGATATTATTACACAGTTTTTCTGTCAACGAGATATTACTGTACTATTGGGATTGCTGATCTTATAAACAATCAGCACTTCATCTCGAATTTATTATTATATACCCCAAAAATACACAACCGACATACCCAACCGAAGTCCAATCAACTTCTTTGACAATTCCCGGAATCAAGCATATATTCGTCTATAATATTGGAACCAATGTGGCATAATCATCACCAACTCGCTAACTCCGTGAATCCGGTATTACTCAGGGGCTAGTCATTTCCTTGCTAAAAAGGAGAATAGGAACGCATAAATGAAACAGTTGGAAATTTGCAAGGCTTTCACTTTGATAGAACCTGGCCCCGTTGTCCTTGTTACGACTAATGACGGGAAGAAGGACAACATCATGACGATTTCATGGACTATGGTTTTGGATTTCACTCCGCGCTTTGCGATAGTTACTGGAGAATGGAATCATTCTTTTGCGGCTCTTCGTAAAACAAAGGAGTGTGTTATTGCAATCCCCACGGTTGACATGCTTAATAAAGTCGTTGGAATAGGAACTTGCTCCGGTACCGATACAGACAAATTTGCAAAATTCAAACTTACGCCCGTAAAAGGTAAAATAGTAAGAGCGTCATTGATAAAAGAATGTTTCGCCAATATCGAGTGTAAAGTCGTCGATATTGTTAAAAAATACAACATTATCGTTCTTGAAGCCGTTATTGCATACATTGACACCTCGCGCAAAGAAAAAAGAACTGTTCACGCTGTCGGTGATGGTACATTTATCATAGATGGGCACAAACTATCCCGAAAAAAAATGATGGCATCTAAACTCCCACATGGCATCTAATTTTCATGTAGTATTCTGCATTGCGATTTAGTCAACGGGACTGCAAGATTGTAGGTGGTGATGAGATAGACATTACTTCTAACGAGTTGTAGAATTTTGGTTGGAATATGCAGTGTGGACTCCTTTCTGCATCATGCACATATTCTAAACTGGAGATGCAATATTATGGAAATATATTTATTGAGTGCCTCAATGGGTGGCCTATTAGGTGTTGCCTTATATGCTGCTATTACCTTTTTTGAAAGCGATATGTTTAAGCTATCTTATGCAGCACTCTTTCTCTTGGGCGGGCTTATTGTTGGTTTGTATATAGTCTTTCTCTTAACGCGAAAATATATAGATGTCTATCGATCACCAAAATTTAATATCTGGCTGCTTATTTTACTATTGGTAAATCAATTTTTAGGAATAGTTTCGGGTCTGGTCATAGGAATCTTTGCATCATGGTTGTCTTTGTTTCCATATTCTTTAATATTCGGACATCCTGAAAGCACCAACTGGAGCCCATTAGTAGCTAATCTTTATGTGTCATTATCAGTAATAATCGTAATAGTTTCGTTAGGTTTATTTACTAATTGGTTTTTCAAGGGTGGGATAGCTTATCTTAAAAAAAGAACATGCTAATATTACCGATCACCTTGTAACTCCGCACAAGATGACGGAATCGTCAGGCGTTGCTAGTCGAGGTATAATTTTCATCCTGTATTCTTGACCCTTGTCACAAAATTGACTATGCATGATAGTAGGTGAAGTCGAGTTTCATATAATATTAGCAGAGATGCAGAATTGACATTGAAACATGCAGCGCAGCTTTCTTCCCGGGCTACGCAGTAGTTACCTTCTTTTGGGATCCAGCTACTCAACGATATCAAGGAAAACCCTCTAGAAGGCAAGTGGGCATATGACATGATCCGCTGATGGATACATTACCACGTAGGGAATGCCGCACGCATCCGAGCCCTGCGCATTCGCAAGGAGGCATCTATGCCGCTGGTTCGAATTTCATTCATGAAAAATAATCGCGAGGGATTCGGCCCGAAGGTCGGAAAAGTCGTATATCAGGCAATGGTAGACACCATCAATGTTCCGGCCAATGATAATTTTCAGATTATCATGGAACACGATAAAAACAGCCTGATCTACGATCCTGATTATCTCAGCATCCATCGGACCGACGGGATAGTTATGATCCAAGTGACCTTGAATGAAGGCAGGACAGTCGATGCTAAGAAAGCGTTCTACAAATCAGTGGGCGAACGCCTGCACGCCGAACTCGGCGTGCGCACGGAAGACGTTTTGATCAATCTCGTTGAAGTCAAAAAGGAGAACTGGTCCTTCGGAAACGGCCTAGCCCAATACGCGCCATGAAATTTCGTCACCCCTCATCTCCCATGCGTGTCGTTATCAAAGGCAAGAAGTACTGAAGCAGTTGAAGTTTCCATTCTTCTCAACACAGAAAGTTTGAACCTGTATTCGTTAACATCTTACCATGCTAAAGATTTCTGCTAATCAGTGAAAATAAGGAGTGTCAGATTATGAAGACTGCAATGTTATGTTTCTGTCATTTCTGCATGAAAACAAGGCCATTGCACTCCTTTTTATATGCTATATTTAAATTAAGACAAGTAAAAAGAAGCCGATTTGCACGGAGGTGTATTATGGCAAGCCTTATGAATGTAAAAGAGAGCAAAGGATTTTGCGATGAAGTCTATACCCAGCTTGCAGACATGAAGGAAAAGATCATTAAACTGAAGGATCGGTCAGTCGCGAAAAGTCCTGGAAAGGACATCGATGGGGGGATGTTCGCACGGCACCTGAGCGAGCTCGCGGACCAGATCGACTGGAAGCTCCAGATATTGTCGCATTCCTGCCCCGTTGACTGGAAAGGCTCTACGGATTACGAGGAGGTTGCGCAAGTGAATACGATAGAGATATCCGAAGATATTGAATTTTCTCCTGGTTATGTTGGCGGATAGGCAGAGGGCAGAAAAAGGCCCCGGAGAGTCTTCTCCGGGGCCTTTTTCAACAAGGTGGAACTAATATATGCAGCTACTTATGGCATTGGATGTGATAGCTACCTTCTCATCATATGCTGCTTCTACAACCGGTGAGGGACGAAGCCGGCTGTCAACTACAAGGAAAGGAGGCGGAGAATGGCAATCAAGCGGGTCAATGTACAGCGATTCAGTGTGATTTCTTCTAAATCAGTCCTAGATGTGATTGGAGAAATCGATATGGCTGTGGGCCATCCTGACATGAACGTGTTTCGAGCGAATGTCGCTGCTGCAAAAACATATGCCGAATTGGAAAAGGTCGTCCACGCAGTAATTGGGCCGTCCGAAATGATGGAGTTTGCACGTTTTAACCTCGGCGAAGTCCTGCGCAAGCGCAACGGAGCGGACGCACCACAGAGTATGCGTCTCGTATTAGGAAACCCGCTCATCATGAGCCAGATGGTTGAGCACGTGCCAGACGCTGGCTCGTACGCGCCGGTGACGATTCTGATCGATGAACGTCAGGACGGAGTTCACCTCTCTTACGACAGGATGGCAAGTCTCCTTGCCCCGTACGGAAACTCCGAAGCACTGAAAGTTGCTCGGGACCTGGATTCGAAAGTTGAGGCCCTACTAGTGGCTGCTGCAAGTGAGAGGTAAGTTTCATCGGCTAGGGTCGCGATCTGAGAAAGACGGATGATACTGTGGTTATAGGAAGACGCTTCTGGCGCGTAATGGTCTATAACGGGACTTATTATAGGGACTCGTTAGTCATTGTGATTTTGAGGATATGAAGAAATACCATTAAGAAGGAGAGCATTCAATGGTAAACCAGTTATAATGCATCTCGGTAACGTCAAGTCAATGTAGGCCGTATGACCAATATCGTGAGGAAGTGAATAATTCAGTTTGAATTATGGATATCATGGTATGGTTTTTCTAGCAACAGCTACATCCTGAAGGTGTGGAGTTTCCATTCGTAGTAACAATCACACTATCGGCCGGAATTGAACGACCTTGGATGTTTCGCTAATACCCTGCCAGTCGATGATCCGAACCGAAATGTAGTCTTCCGGACTGGCGCAGCCAGATGTTCTTTGCTCTTTTTGACGAAGACTCGCTCAGTCTAATGGAAAAGGCCATGAACCGGCTGGGGCTTTCGGCTAGGGCGTACAACCGGATTCTCAAAGTGGCCAGGACCATTGCCGATATCGAAGGCAGCGAGAGGATTGAGGCGGAGCATATCTCCGAGGCGATTCAGTATCGAAGTCTGGATAGAAGGATGAACTAAAGCGTTATTCATCAGCGCCGGACGATCCCATAATGAGAATAAAAAAACAAGAGACAAAAAAGTATTGACTTGCAGAGGACGTTCGTGTAACATAGATGTTGTATATACAACATTAAGGCCTTAATATGAACGAACGAGAAACAATAAAACTTGCAAAGGCAGTTGCCGCCGAATGCATTGCTTACCGGGTGCGGCTCCTGAACCGCGTTATAACCAACATCTACGATAGAGCCCTGCAGCCCCTCGGCCTAAAAATTAACCAGGCAAACATTCTTACTATGCTTTCGCTCGCCGACCACGCATCGTCCGCAGATATCGCCAGGATGCTGATGATGGAGAAGTCGACGGTGAGCCGAACTGTGGACCGGATGAGGAAAAATGGCTGGATCGATATCGCAGGCAAGGACGATGGGTTGTCTCAGCAAATCACGGTTACTGCGACAGGGCGGGAGCTTTTGGCAGCAGCGCACGTGGAATGGAAAAAGGCGCAAAAACAAACTGCGGAACTCCTTGGCGAGGAGGGAGTTGCGGCTGTACGGAGACTCCATGACACGGTGAGACCAAAAAAAACGAAAGAGTAATTTTTTTTGACGGTAAGGTTGTATATACAACATAGGAGGCTTGCATGAAGGACCTGAATGAGCACCCCACAGTAAAGCGTTATCACGAAAGAAAGACATCAACGGCACTTCGCACACCCGCTTCGAAACTAAGCGCCCGGCAATTGCGCGAAATGTGCCTGGACTTCGGAGTTGATGATGTGGGTTTTGTTGAGATCGCTCGTCCGTCACTCGCTGATCAGAAGACGGACATTCTGAATGTATTCCCATGGACCAAGACGCTCATCAGTTTTGCCGGGCGGATCAACAGGGAAAACCTGAGAAGTCCTGCACGCTCCATCGCAAGCCTCGAACTGCATCAGGTGGAAGAGCGGCTGTCTCATGCGGCAAATGCACTGGCAGTCGCGCTCGAGCGCAAAGGCGTTCGTGCTGCAACCCCGGCAGCCGGGTTTCCCATGGAAACGGACCGTGGTCGCGGCAAGATGCACGTCATATCGCACAAACCCGTAGCCGTTGCCGCAGGACTGGGGAAAATGGGCCTCCATCGAAATATTATTCACCCGGTGTTCGGGAGTTTTGTTTTGCTCAATACCGTGCTTATCGACGCTGAAGTAGACGAATACAGCAGTCCTTTGGACTATAATCCTTGTCTTGACTGCAAACTCTGTTCAATCGCATGTCCCACGGGCGCCATAGGCCCGGATGGGGTCTTCAATCCCGTAAACTGCTTCACCCATACTTATCGTGAACTGGTCGGTGGTTTCACGAACTGGGTTGAAAACATCGCGGATAGTAAGAACGCAATCGATTACCGGACCAGAATAAGCGATTCCGAAACCGTATCGATGTGGCAGAGCCTGGCGTACGGCCCGTGCTACAAATCGGTTTATTGTTTGGCCGTCTGCCCGGCGGGCGATGAAGTGATCCCGCAGTATCTGGATGATAAAAAGGCATTCATCGATGACGTGGTTAAACCACTCCAGCAAAAAACAGAGACGGTCTATGTGCTGCCCGGTTCAGATGCAGAGAGTCATGTACTGAAAAATTTTCCTCATAAGAAGATAAAACGCGTAGGCAACGGCCTCAGACCGCCATCTGTAGCAGCTTTTCTCGGGTCAATGCCCATTGCTTTCCAGCGACACAAGTCAGAAGGACTGAGTGCGACCTATCACTTCACGTTCACCGGCATTGAACAGGTCGACGCAACGGTCGTTATTAAAGACAAATCGATCAGAATAGAACAGGGACACACAGGCGTCCCGGACGTACGGGTGCGCGCAGATGCGAAAACCTGGCTGCGCGTGCTGCACAAGGAAAGTACGATGTTCAGGGAGATTTGCTTCAGAAGGGTTCGCGTCAAAGGTCCTATGAAACTGTTCAAAGCGTTAGGAAAATGTTTCGCATAAAAAAACGAGTATCCAAGGAGACTGACATGGCAGATGAACTGAATACCGCGCCAATGCCTGACAAGGACTACTCGGCTTTTTTCAGCGACCCCGTGCTCACTGAAAAATATCCTGATGTCAAACTGCCGACGCCCACATATGTTGCGCACAAAGGGAAGATCCTTTCTTTCGAGTCAGGCAAAAGAATATCAATTGCTTTTCCGGTGAGCGAGTTCCAGACAAATCCGATCGGAACGCTCCAGGGCGGCATCCTGTCCAGCTTTTTCGATGACGCTTTCGGTTGTCTGTGTTTTGCTTCATTGCGCAAACCTTGTGTGACCATCGACATGACCGTGAACTTCATCCGGCCCGTGAAACCCGGTTCGTTCGTCGTCATCCACGCGGTGTTCAAAGCAAGGGGTAAGAAGCTGCTCCAGGTCTCTGCGGAAGCAGTCAACGGCAATGAGAAGTTGGTCGCAACCGCAACGAGTAATTGGCTGGTGTATGAATCCTAGCCATCTCCTGCTTAATATCTGCGGGATGAAAAGAACAGTACCACCCAGATCCGGCAATAAGAAAGGAGTTATTATGTCTAATTCAAAGGTCGTGGTTGTTACGGGAGTGTCATCAGGTATCGGGCGCGCGGCAGCCGAAAAGCTTGTCAATCGGGGATGCCGGGTGTTCGGCACAGTGCGAAATATCACAAAGGCACAGCCATTGGCCGGAGTAGAGCTCGTCGAGATGGATATTCGCGACGATGCTTCTGTCCGACGCGGAATCCAAACCATTATCGAGCGGGCTAACCGCATCGACGTGCTCGTTAATAACGCGGGAGTTGCTTTGCTCGGTGCGGTGGAGGAAACGTCGATTGCCGAGGCAACCTCGCTTTTCAACACCAATGTGCTCGGCATCCTTCGCACAGCGAAAGCAGTGCTTCCGTACATGCGTGATCAGCGCTCGGGAAGGATCGTCAACGTCAGCTCTGTGCTGGGGTTTCTCCCGGCTCCCTACATGGGGCTGTATGCGGCATCGAAGCACGCGGTCGAGGGTCTGTCCGAGTCCCTGGACCATGAGGTGCGTCAGTTTGGAATACGGGTGGTGCTGGTGGAGCCTTCGTTTACGAGGACCACTCTGGGGGCTCATTCTTCCCAGGCAGCCGCAACAATACCGGCATATGACGCCGAGCGCGGTCGTGCTTTGCAGGCAATCAATAGCAGCATTACTAACGGGCCCGAGCCGGACAGTGTGGCAAATGAGATCGTCGAGGCGGTTTTTGCAGCGTGGAGAATGCGACGTCAGCCGAAAGGAAAGGCGGCGTTGTTCAGCAAATTACGGCGATTCATGCCTGCCGGTCCCGTGGATTCAAGCCTGAGAAAGGAGTTTGGCCTCGGCTGAATGCTTTTATCAAGTATATAAGGAAACAGCATCAGAGGACTTTTGGATGCACGATAAATCCATTTACTGATCCCGGAAGGAGGAAACATGAACGGCGTTATTGACGCGATTAAGAAAAGACGTTCCGTCAGGGCTTATGAGGCAAAACCGATACCCCGCGATGTATTGAGTGCGATCATCGATGCAGGAAACGAAGCGCCATCGGCCATGAACAGCCAGCCCTGGAGGTTCGTGGTTGTTGAAAACAAGGAAGCGAAAAGGAAACTCCTCGGAGCAGCGTTGCCGAAGGCAAAGGCAATCACCGAGAAAGTAAAGGACGTGGATCCGGAGCGGTATGAGGCGATCAAGAAACGGTATGCAGAGTTGCCTGACCCGGTGTATTATTCCGCTCCCGTGGTAATGTTTGTGATCGGCAGCGGCAATTATGCCGGTCATTCATGCCCGCTTGCGTGCGAGAACATGATGCTTGCCGCAACATCACTGGGTCTCGGCAGCTGCTGGGTCGCATTCGGTGCCATGGTTATCGACGATCCGGATGTGAGGGGCCTTCTTGAGTTAAAAGACGGGGAGTCAATATTTGGTCCCATTCTGCTCGGGTACCCGAAGACGCAGCCGCCGCGTCCTCCGAAGAAGGACCCGAAGGTTAAATGGATCTGAAAAGAATAACGCTAGGAAAAAGGATGATTCGGTTTTATTCGACGGCGCGGAAGGTGCGCCTACTCGCTTCGTCCGCACCGCTTAACAACGGAGGGATGCGAATGTTGGGAGAGGAAACGACATTGCGGAACGGAGTCACCGGGAAAGTGGAGCGCATTAAACGAATTCGCATCGTAACCTGTGCCGTATTTCAGGCCGAGCTTTCACACGTGCTTGGCCAACTCAAGGGAGAAATACCAGGTGATTGTGAAATAGAGGTGACCTGCCTGGAGTCAGGCCTCCACTCGCGGCTTTCCACGCTGAAGGAAAAAGTACATAAAATCCTTGACGAGAGTAAAGACGAAAAGATTATTCTGCTGTACGGCTCAAGATGTCATCCGGATTTTGAAGAGCTTTCGAAGAACTATGATGTGGTGCGCTTCGAAGGAGCAAATTGTATAAGCATCCTGTCCAACGACAACGTGTCACCTATCTTAGACCCAAAGACTTTTTATTTAACTCCCGGCTGGGTAATGAATTGGAAGGAGATATTTGCCGGCGATTTCGGGTTGGATGAGATTTCGATGCGGCAGAACCTCGGATATTTCGACCGCATGCTGCTCCTCTCCAATGATGCCGTCAAGATCGAAGATGAACAGATACTTGAGTTTTTCGATGTCGCAGGCGTCCCCATCGAGGTTGAATACGCCGGTCTTGCGGGTTTCCGCGATCTGATCCTATCGGCTATTAGAAATTCGGCCGAAATGTAAAGCGTGCACCCAATGAATTCACTTGAGCTGATTGCATCGCTGAGGAAACAAGCAGAGTCAATCCATATTCCGGATGAGGTTAGGCCCGCTGCCGGCATCTCGCCAATCGAATGCGAACCGGGAACATCGGAATATGCTTCTGATTGCATGAGACGCTATAATTACGAAGCCTATTTGGAAATTACAAATCCGGAAACGACAGTTGCCGTTGCCAACATAGATGATGATGCAATTATGGAATTTGAGTTGATACTCGGCGCGTACATGGACGCATATGCGCCAAATCGGACGAATCTAAAGAATTATGTCAAGCTCGTATCGTTGTATCTGGCTTTTGTAGCAAAAAGGCCACTGCATCCCCCAAGCATAATGGCGCCGGATTCTGAAATGGGCTCCTCTTTGAGGAGCAGATACTATTGTTTCGTGAGAAAGACGATGCCAGATGAACGCTTCCCTATTTGCCGGTACTGCGTCGCTTATTCAAGCATATGAATGGCGGATATAACGCAATCTACCGTGGACTCATCAGCAGGCTTTTTGAATGTGACTTCCAAGAAAGCGCTGATCGTCTTGGTCTCGAATATATTGATGGAGGTATTCAGGTATGTTTCCTGAAGAGAGAATATCGCATTACCTTAGATGGCGTTGAGCCTCTGGACGGCCATCCTGATAATGTAAATAACCGCAGTGTTCTTCTCTATTACCTTCTTTCCAAAGGTCAGGGAGATCCTGAAAACTCTTACGTCTTATTTGAAAGTATTCCAGGAATTATTGGTGGGCTAACCTTTCAAAGCCGGTTGATGAATACTCCTCTGGAACGATATTTCGGCAACGACTACGTCAAATTCAGTGAAACAGCGGTAAAACTTGGTGGACTAGAAGAAGAGTCTCAAGTGGGCAAACATCTTTGGAGATTTGACGTTCTTCCCAAGATACCATTGAAAATTGTTTTCTATGAGGCTGACGATGAGTTCCCGGTTAATATACAAATCATGTTAGACAAAACCGCTACTAATTATTTGGAGTTCGAATGTCTTGCTTTTATGGTGGGATGTTTTGTTCGCGCATTAATTGAGACGGCGCAATACGGTAATGTTATTGGTTGGGAACAGTAATATGAATTCTAGGCAAGGGGACAGGTGATGCCAGCTGACAATGTGCAAAACGCGGCCTAATCAGAAGCTCAAAACCAATGGACCTACGGTCCATGGCGCAGCCCCGCTTTACATGAATATCAAGACTATCCCGGATCTGACGTAGACATCTGTCGCAAGTTCGAGATGTCGCGCAGCGGCGGCGCGCCGAACAATCGGCTCGGCAAGCAGGTCGATCAACCGTTGAAAAGTAGAGAGCAACAACAACGTGACCTCGCCGGTCGCCATTCCACCGCTCGATTGCTGTGGACGCGGCGACACTCCTGATGAAATGGGGGTTGTTGGTGCTCTTCTGATGGGGCCGGACGGCGCATTCATCACCGGCAGCGACTTTCTCATGGAGGCGGCGTCACGGCTGCTTACTGGTTCGGAGAACTCGCTCCGAAGTGATCAAAAGCGCGGCTTAATTCTGCGTTCAACGAAAAGTACAACTGGTATTCCTTGCCCTTGTCGCAGTAATAGTATTGCAAAGTAGTAGGTGAAGTCGCGTTTCATATAATATTAGCGAAGGTGCAGAATTCATTTTGTATCATTGCACTTTGCGATAAAGTTTTCTGTCAGCAACTGCTTCCTGAACTTGTATTCTGCAGTATATCTATCCATTTTTTTCCCACACAACATACCATACGACACATACCATACGACGTCATTGACATAAATCTATATCAGGCATATATTCGATGACAACAATGAAGGATGTGGCATGTTTACTGCCTGGCTAGATAATATCGGATTTGCTGTAATGTTATCGAGGGGACCTACTCAATAAAGTTGAAGTAAGCCACATATATTAAGGAGTACTGCATATGGCAAAAATCGGTATTTTAACCTGCACAAATGCTACTCAAGATCTTGGCTGCTCATCGGTAAGTTGCCTCGCAGATTTGCGAAAGCGAAAAGGAACATTCGCCGAATATCCTGAGAATGAAAAACTCACTTTAGTCGGTATCATTAATTGTCCCGGCTGTCCGACGCTTACCGGCTCGGACAAATTAATTGAAAGAGTCAGAGCATTAACGGATTTTGGAGTTGATACTATACATTTCTCTTATTGCATGACAGCACTCTGCCCATTCAAAGAAAAATACAAAGAGTCGCTCGAACTATCATCTCCAAATATCAGAATTGTGATCGGCACACATGAAGAACATATTACACGGGAAGAATTCCGCCGCCGCGTTAAGAAACTATTCCGCCAACCACGGAAAACCATGGTTGATATCATTTTGAACAAAGACTTGTAGGGCTAACAAGTAAGTCCAGCGTCGCGGTAAAATCGGTCTGCTGATTTCTTCGGTGGGCCCATTTTGGAAATCAGAAATGAACAGAAAACAGGTGGGCATTCTCCTATTCGACAACATTGAGGTGCTCGATTTCTGCGGGCCATTTGAGGTCTTCTCTGTCACACGGTTGCACGAAGAAAAAAGACGTGAGGAGTTGTCTCCGTTTAACGTCTTTCTCGTTGCCGAAACCAAGGAACCGGTCATCGCTACTGGCGGCATGAAAGTTCTGCCTGACTACGATCTTGATGACTGCCCGGTGTTAGACGTTCTAGTCGTTCCCGGCGGTTGGGGGACAAGAAAGGAAATGAATAACGAACGTCTCCTCAGATGGATAGCCGACCGCTCCAGACAAATTGAAATTCTGACTTCCGTATGTACAGGTTCGCTATTGCTCGGTAAGGCAGGTCTTCTCGACGGCAAGCGAGCGACTACGCACTGGCGTTCTCTTGACTGGATGCAGGAGCTGTTTCCGAAAACCATCGTTGAACGGCAACTGCATTTCGTTGAAGAAGGCGCTCTATTCACTTCTGCGGGCATCTCCGCCGGCATTGATATGTCGCTGAAAGTGGTTGCCCGATATTTTGGAGAAACCATTGCGAGGGCAACAGCAAAACATATGGAATACCCTTTTCCTGAAAGCAATCAGCGCAGAATTGTCTTGGACTAACCGCCAATCAACATGAATGCTGTGCCAGCGGCACGCCTGTCACTGCTCCAGTAATTGGGAACGATTATCAATAATTCTCTTAGTAATTATTGCTGTTGCACTTCTTTGCAACCTGTTTAGTATAAGGTGGTGACGAAATATTAAGACTACCTCAGCGTCGAGGAGATCGAATCATGCAAAAGATTTACTTTTGTCCAAAATAGGTTTTATATGGGACAGCATTTTTGTAGCATGGCGAGCATTTGTAAATGCTTAGGAGGTAATTAAACCAATGACACAGTCCGTAACAAGAAAAGATTTGCTTAAAGCCGTGGTTGATTCAGGAAAATCAGTCGCCATGGTGGAGATCAAAGAAGTGACAATGGGACCAAAACAAAAGGCACCCCTACACTTTCATCCCTGCCCTACAGTGGGAGTAATAACAGAGGGCGAAATATCGTTTAAAATTGCAGGCGGTCCTGTTCAATATCTCAAAGCAGGTGACGCCTTCTATGAGCCCGCAAGCGTACGAGTAGCCAAATTTGATAATGATGGTGACGTTCCTGCAAAATTTGTCGTTTTTTACCTGCTGGGAAAAGACGAACAGGAAACCGTTTGCATCCTTCCTTAGTGATCAAAGAGACACGGGGTGAGCACTGGGAAAGGGAGAATAAGATACAAACCTTGTAAAAATCGTCGTTGCCAACTATCGGCTGGACCGGTCCAATAATAGACGGTAAACCGAAGCCCCGTTGATATGCAATTATCATCCGGAATATGTTTAAAGTTTCAAGCAACGAGAACTACAAACTTGTAGGTGGTCTTGAGATAAATATTATTTCGGAGGATGTGCAAAACCGTGGTTGAAGCATGCGTCGCGGTTTTCTTCCAGTATTGTGCAACAGAGATCAAGTGAATGAGAGTGTATAGTACAAGTACGTAATGTCAATTCCAGAGAATAAATATTGGAGGTGAGCAAATGGCAAATTTTACGATTCAGTGTGAAGCTGTGAAAATTAGCAATGAATCTGGAATATGCCCGGGCTCGGCAAAATGCGGAACAGGAGAAACTTATATTTTGACAGCAAGAACGCCGGAACCCACGGGGATGTGCGGTCGTGCATTCGCTGCCATTCATCCAATTGCATTTGCTATGCGGTGGTCAGAAAAGATGGATTGGGAGAAACTTGATTACGTTGACGTCACCTGTCCGGATGGTTTTGTCACCTATAGGCTTTCAAGAGTAAAGAAATGAATATTGACACCCTGAAACCAGCGCAGTTGCATATCTTTGAAATCGCGTCAGTATTCATTCTTCCAAAATACAGTGAGCGGTACGTTTATTTCTAAACTTAACAACATTTCAAATTCGATGTTATCGAGGGGGGCTACTCATAACTGGTTGGGCGTCAAGATCGCGTGACCCCGATATTTTAGCTACGTAAGGAGCATCACAGATGTCCATTAACAGCAATGCCAAAGAGATACTCACTCAATTTACCCGTGAGGTATGGAGCGAAGGCAATATCGATGCCTCAGATAAATATATCGCTCCGAGATACACAATTCATCACGATCCTGATGATCCATGGGAAGGTCGGGAACTTGACCTCGCAGGCTACAAGGAGCGTGTCAAAACATTGCGTGCCGCGTTTCCTGATCAGTGCTTCGACATACAGGGACTTTTTGCTGACGGTGACGCTGTTGTGATGACTTGGCTCTGGTCAGCCACACACAAGGGGGACATTCTTGGATTTCCGGCTACAGGCAAACAAATCAAGATGTCTGGGGCTACGGTTTACTTCTTCGATGGTAGCCGACTCACTGGGCATTGGCAGATCACTGATCGTCTTGGCGTGTATCGGCAGTTACGACAGGCGTCTACTGGTGCCTGACGAATGCCGCATGTCAAAGTTCATATGCATTTTTCAAGTAGGAATCTGCATTAAAATTTAGTCGCCGTTGCAACCATGTAGGTGATCTGCGCATTGCAAGTTTTAGGAGACTTGGAAAATATCGGTAGCTTACCCTGATGTGTTTCTTTTAAAAAACGAATATGGAGTTGTCACTTTATGAACGTCCAGATCGTCATATTCCCAGAGACAAAGCTTGCTGCTATTGAGCACCGCGGGTCGCCGTCGCTCGAACACGACACCGCGAATAAGTTGATCGCTTGGAAACTTGAAAAGCGCTTTCTGGATCCTCTGAAATACAGAAGCTATGGCCTTCACTACACAGATCCACGCACTGCGTTGCCTTCCAAACACCACGTCGACTTCTGTCTTTCCATAGAAGAGGACGTTGATGCAAATTCATATGGTATCATCAACAAGGTAATTCCATGCATACGTTGCGCCTGCGCCCGAGATGTTGGTTCCCGCTCCAACAACAAAGCCGCAGCCTATCTCTATGAAGAGTGGCTGCCTCAAAGCGGCGAATCTCTCGGCGATTTCCCGATCATCTTCCACTATGTAAACGTCGGGCCGAATGTGCTCGAGGAAGAAATGATCACCGACGTCTATTTGCCCTTGAAGTGAAATATTGTGCGACATAGCGGATGCGCGGCGAACCCATCGTTTCAGCGAACTGTCTACGCCAGCTGTTGAACTCATTTGTTGATGTGCAATTATCAACCAGTAGTCTGCATAGATTTTATGTCAACAGGACTACAAGATAGTAGGTGTACCTGATAAGGGCCAGGATCTAATGGCGTTGAAGAATATTACTTGAAACATGCATCGCATGATTATTTCAAATTGTTGCGTATTAGAACTATTCACTGATGAAACCAATGATGTTGCCAGTATTACGATAAAAACTTCTGCAGACATCATGCTGAAGTTTGCCCTTCAGCCGTTCCTTCAATCAGTGAGTGCTTCCTCGGCAACCTAAAGTGTCAAGGTTTGCAATACATGAGTTGCCAAGCTAAAGGGGACAAAGACGAGATATGATTTGCTCTGGTCACGAAAAGCGTTGACACATAATGGCTCATAAAGATTGAAGAGCCATGGCCTTCCGGTTAAGATAGTTTTGCGGAAACACATCTTAACCATAGGAGGAAGGACCATGACTCAGCAGCAGTATATCATAAACAGAAAGCTCAGCATCATAGATTTAGGCAAAACACTTGGCAACATTAGTGATGCCTGTCGGAAGTTAGGAGTCAGTCGACAGCACTATTACGACATCAAGAAGGCCATCGAGGAAGAAGGGTTGGATGGCCTCCTGGCAAAGTCCAGGCAGGTTCCTCGGATCGGCAACCGCGTTCCCCTCGAGATTGAGCAAAAGCTTCTGGATTACTCACTCCAGTATCCTACCCATGGTCAGGTCCGAACATCAAATGAACTGAAACGACAAGGTATTATCCTCAGCGCTGGTGGCGTTAGAAGCATCTGGCTGCGTCACAACCTGGAGCGCAAAAGCCACCGTCTGAAGCGACTGGAGGCGTGGGCGGCCGAAAATACTAACGTTCTGACCGAATCACAGGTTAAAGCGCTGGAGGAAGCCAAGGAAGAGAAGGAAGTATATGGAGAGGTCGAAAGCCCCCACCCAGCCTTCCTTTTCGCCCAGGATACCTGCTATATCGGCACGATCAAAGGTGTTGGCCGTATCTATCAGCAGACGGCGATCGACACCCACAGCAACATCGGCTTTGCCAAGCTCTATACAGAGCGAACCGCGTTAACAGCGGCTGATTTCTTGAACGATAAGGTGCTGCCGTTCTTTGATGAGCACAGTTTACGTGTGCTCCGAGTCTTAACCGATAACGGGATGGAGTACTGTGGCCGTCCAGAATCACATCCCTATGAGCTTTATCTTCAGCTTAACGAAATGAGCATTCTCGTATCCGAGTACGCCGCCCGCAAACTAACGGCTCAGTCGAACGGCTCAATCAAACGATCAAGGACGAGTTTTACGCAGTCGCATTTCGAAAGAAGCTCTATCGTTCTATCGAGGAGATCCAACCGGATCTTGATGAGTTCATGGATTACTACAACAATCAGCGGACTAACCAGGAACGATATTGCCAAGGCCGCACTCCGATGCAGACATTCGAGGATGGCAAGGAACTATACCGGCAATATGTTTATGATGCGGTGGACAACGTAGAGACCCCAGTGTAAAATAGGAACCTAACCGGAAGGTCGGTTGTAAGCGCAATTAGTGTTCAGGACACATAAACCCCTTCCCGAATCTCACTCAATAAATCCTCAGTTATTTGGAAAAGCCACCTGCCGATAGATTGTTCGCAAAAGATTTCTTTTGTGATCAGTCTCATCCACATTAATTCTCTGGGAGACCTAACGCCCGCTGAGTTCAAGCTGTAGGAAATGTCAAATCATCAATTCTCATGTTGTCTTTAAATCACGTAGTTTGCCTAAAGTTCAGTTAAACCCTCGCGTATAGCAAACTTTGTGAGTTCAGCAATGCTATGGATATTAAGTTTTTCCATGATCTGTTGCCGATGGAATTCGGCCGTTTTTATGCTTACCTGAAGCACCGAGGCGATGTCTTTTGTTTTCTTGCCTTCTGCTAGTAGCTGCAAAACCTCGCGCTCCCTAGAGGTCAAAATAGACAACGTTGACAGTTCCTCTTTGGAGATACGAGACACATAATCTTTGACAACAACATCTGTAATCTTTGGGCTCAAGTATGTGCAATTAGACGTCACCATCTGTATGGCGTGAATGACCTCATCAAAAGCACAGTCTTTTAGGAGATATCCTGAGGCGCCGGCGTTGAGTATTTCAAGGATCATGCGTCGGTCAATATGCATTGATAACGCTATCACTTTTGAGTTAGCACTAGAGGCTAGTATTTGGCGGGTAGCCTCTATACCGTTAAGCCCGGGCATGGAAATATCCATAATTATAATATTGGGAGAAAACTTGGTCGCCAGCTGCACGGCAGTTCGCCCATCCTCGGCTTCAGCTACCACGGTCATGTCCGGTTGTTCTTTAATTAATGCGCGGAGACCTTCGCGTATAAGCTTATGATCATCAGCAAGAAGAATTTTAATGCCCATTATCGGGTCCTCCCTTAACCGATTCAAACGTGATCGGCGATACCAAAACTACCTTTGTACCGGAACCCCGTTCTGTTACGATTTCACAATAGCCTCCCAGTCGTCGCATGCGATCACGTATCGTGAACAGTCCAAAGCGTTTATTCTTTCCAGCAGCTAACACTGCATCGAAACCAATTCCATTATCCGCTACGGTAATCTCAATATTATTTTCTGTTCTTGTTAAAGAAATCATTACTGTATCTGCTTTCGAATGCTTGACAACGTTTACGAGCAACTCTCTGACACATCTGAAAAGAAGATAACGAGAATTGTCATCGATCGGTTTGGGTTGACCATCATCTTCGACGCTGACTTGTATCCCATAAGTCTTTTCGAACCCCTCTGCGAGATCATAAAATGCATCCTTGAGACCAAGTTCGATCAAAATAGGGGGGCTGAGCTCAACCGTCAATGACCTCGTATGTTGAATCGTCTGTTCAACAATTTCACGCAGCTCATCCAATTGTCCTATAGATTCGGGAGACGAGAGAGACCTCCGAAGCATGCTCAGTTTGAAATTTAATGCCAACAGATTTTGACCGACAAAATCATGAAGATCCGTGGCTATGAGGTTGCGTTCTCGTTCTTCAATCCGTGATTCCAAGGATAACATTTCGGATGTTACAGAATGGAGTTCCTTTTGATAGGTGCGTATCTGCTCCTCCATACCTTTCCGTGCTGTCACGTCCCGGGCGATGACTAATACAGCTTGGACACCCATGATAACAAACGGGGAGACGGACATTTCCACATCCACTGTTGTTCCATCCAGTTTGAGGTGCTTTGCTTGGAGGAGAGGGGAGATAGTGCCGTTTTCCTGAACTTGCTTGATGCGTTTCCGTACATATTCTCTGTCTTTCTCGTCTATATGGTTCGAAACTTGCTGCCCTAAGAGTCGAGAAGGATCCAACGCTCCAAAAAGCGTAGCTCCCGACGTATTTATAAACATAAATTTATCGTCATGCTGCACGTAAATGGCGTCCGGCGAGAGTTCGACGAGTCTTCGGTAACGTTCTTCACTCTCGCGCAACGAATTTTCCGCTTGCCCACGCGCAACAGTCATTGCATTGAAGGCCGCAGCGAGGTTCCCAACCTCATCGGTTGTTTCCACTGGCAATGGATCGATTGGCAACCCTTTTTCAAAAGCTTTTACCTTATTGGTCAGTGTTTTCAACGGGTTTGTAACTTTTTTTACCAGGATGTGAATAATGGTGATACTGATAATAATGAAAATGACCATTATAACGGCATTTTGCTCAATAACAGAGGCAATCTCGCGTCGATAGGTATCCTTGCTCAATGCAATGCTGACGTATCCTATTACTCTCCCCGATTCGCCTGTTGCAGGAGCGCTGAAATAAAGCGTTTCGTCTCCCTGTCCTACTGGTCGTAAGGCAACCGGCTTGAGGAACTCAAAAGCGTTCGGAGTCTCTACAATGTTCAGTGGACCGGTAAATCTGAGATTGTCGATAGCATTATCGTAAGGCGTGGCCCGACTTGAAACAGATAATGCTTTATGCCTGCTGTAGAGAACTCTCGCATTCGAGTTATAAATTGTTATGGATAGAACATCTCGCAGCCCGATCACGTCTGACACCACATCTTTTAACATTTCCTTATTTTCTGCAAAAACGCCTACCGTCGATCTTTTAGAGAGGAGTCCTACGAGTATTTCTCCCCGTTCCCTCAGCGACTTCTTTTCCTTATTTCCTTCTCGGACGACTGAAAATAGGGTGTATGCAGTTAAGACGAAAATAATTACGATGACGAAAGAAGATAAAATCCTGAAGCCGAGGTTTTCTTTTAGAGCAATATTAATTTTATTATTCAACGATATTCCTCTGGATTAATATATCGTCAGCAATCTTTAATCCCATTTTCCTCGCCACTTTGGCATTTATCGAAAGGGTTGACTTTCGAGCATAAACGCGAATTGCACTGGAATTTCCTGCTAATATTTTTTTGGCAATTTCAGCGGCTTGTACTCCCATGTCGTAGGGATCAATATCCAGGGCGGCTATAGCCCCCATTTCAACATACTTCCTAGAAAAAGAAAATATCGGCACGTTATGCTGGAAAGAAAAATTAAGTAAATAGTCGACAATCTCGGGGGTAACAACTGACGGATCCGGCAACATCCAATAAACGTCCATCTTCCCCCTCAACCCATTCACTGCGTTCGGTATCATAGAGGGATCATTTACAGCGCTTGGTATAAGTTCGATCCCTATTGCACGAGCAGCCTTTGATGCCGCTTCGACGAAAGCAGCCGTGTTTAGCGGGTCGTATAGAAGACCGATTTTTTTTGCCTTTGGGAACACTTTCATGATTGTTGCTATGTAGGTTTCTGGAGAGATGTCCATGCTCACGCCCGAAATGTTCTGATTCAAAGGGGCTGATGCTTCCCATGGCACGACCATTGTATAAATGATCGGTAAATCCTTAATTGCCTGAACTTTTTTGAATGACGTTGTTCCAATAGCCATGATAATTTTGGGAGAGTTATCTTCAATTGCCTCTAGTCCCTCTCCATTCTGAAGATTCACTTCACGAATATCGCAGCCACACATGTCTTTGAAACCACGAAGAACCTCCCTGTAGGGTTTTAGATCAGCGTTTTCAACGACGATTACTTCGTTCGCAAAGGTTTGCATGGAGTAACCTACAGAAAACGCAGCGAAGGCTGCTAGGGCAAGAAGAATAGCTACTGTTCGGGAGGTATTATGTGGGGATAAGGTAGTCATGAATTGCGGAACGCGGTTAAATTATTACAAATTGTACTTAATGTCCTGAGCAACGAGTTCTTCAAGGGTTTTGTCGAAATATTCCCGTTGACAAATGACGCCGTTCATCTCTCCAGTGCGGATCAGTTGCATATACTTACACCCGCCGAAACAAAGGGGGAGATAACTGCAAGCAAGACATTCTTCGTTTTTCCATGCATCGAGTCCGTGAGACTTGCTGTAGTCGATCAAACCATTAGTAACATTGCCAATACAGCAATTTTTCCGGCCGATCATTCCGGGACACTTGTATAGGGAACCATCATAATTCACGACAAGGCTGTCAGTAAGCGCAACCATGCACGGTATTGGCATTATTTTTTGAGTACTATAGCCTCTTTGCAATATTTCTTCCCGAAGGAAAAGCGCAGCTTCTGTAATCCAGGGCTCATTGGGCGACTCACAACCATCGTGAAAATCAGGCGGAGCGAACTCGCTGCTCTCGCTTATGACAGGATCGAATTTGACGATGGGAATCTTTTTTGGAGGAAGCCCGTTCTTCGACAGATAATCGAGGAGAAGGGGAAACTCGCGATAATGGTCCCGAGTATAATTGCCGCCTATCTGAATGCGGGTCATAGTGCATACTTCTTTTATATTTTTCACTATCACATCAAAAGAGCCGCTGCCTGATTTGAAGGGTCTATACCTGTCGTGGATATATTGAGGACCATCAAGCGTGACTTTCGCGCCTTCCAAGCCGAGGGGCGTCAGTTTCTTAACGATTTCCGGTTTCAGTAACGTTCCGTTTGTCACAAGTGTAAAGCTGAATTTTACGGGTTTTCGTTTGACATAAGCGCGAATTTTCTTGGATATCCCGACTATGGTTTCCATGCTTAAGAGCGGCTCGCCGCCATAAAACACGAGTTTAATCTCTTCCTTATTCAAGAGGTCATTTCTTTTTATCACAAAATCTACGAACTGATCGGCTGTTTCCTTGGACAAATGAAACTTGCCTTTTCTTTTGCCTTCAAAGCAATACATGCATCCGAGGTTGCAGTCAAGGTTCAAGACAACAACATATTTAAACGATCTGTCCATCTTATTTATGTCATGAAAGAAGGAAAGCATCTCTTGCCGTTCTTCTTCTAGACTATGCACAAGGAATCCGAGGTTAAATAGGGTTTCCTTATCTTCCTCCGTCAGCCTGCCGTTTTCAATGTCAGATATCAGGCTGGCAGGTATAAGTGCTGCGGCCGCATTCTTCGTAGAAAAAATCAATACGGAATCTCTGTCAGCAGCGGACGGGTACAGTTTAGTATATCTCGATAGTTTTGAGGGCATATGGTATATAATGAAAACGGGAAAATAAATTTTTATAAGCAAGGGGGAGAGTTATGATCTCTCCCCCCCAATGTTTTTAAACATACGTAAGAGGAATCAATGCTCCGTGGCAACACCCAGCTTTAGGCATGTCTTTCTTTTCAACACCTTCTTTCACGACTATAATATTCTTTTTCAAGCATATCACCCCCTTTCTTGCAATTTATCATCTCCGTATGGGAAGATTGAAGCTAGAATTTATACCGTATCCCGGCTTCCAACCAACGCCCGGGATTATTGTATACATTAATAAGATACTGATCTCCATCGAATATATTATGGATATCAAAGAGAGCTTCTACAGATTGTTTTTTATTTAAATAGAGATTTTTGATGACATGTAAATCAACAATGAAAGAATCATATCTTCCTTGATAAGATGGAGATGCATTCCAGTAGACATAATGTCCTTGTAATCGGGCCTTGAGGGACTGCTGATCGTCATATTGAAGGCCGATGTCATAGGTCCTCTGCGCGTCATTAGGTATAGCCTGGCCGGTAAGCTGGTCCGTCGCCGTCATAAAAGCCGCGCCAGCGCTGAGCGAAGTATGATAGACAGGTACGGTTTTCATTTCTATTTCCATTCCCTGTCTTCGTTCTTGTCCGACGTTCACTGAAATATATGTTGAGCTTGAAAACGGTTCCGTTACAATTGCGTCTTTTATATCATGCCTGAATAGGGAAAGTTTAAGCCACAGATACGGTAAGGCCGTTGACTCCATTCCTATTTGATAAGACCACACTCGCTCCATCTTCAAGTTAGGGTTTGCTACATATAATAGACCGTCTCCATACGTATATGTAAGCGGGGGAATACTGAAGCCGCGTGCGGTATAGGCACGCAGCAGGGTGTTGTCTGTGATTTTGTAAGTCATCCCGAGGCTCGGGCTTGTGAAATCTCCGTTTGTATCTGTTTTATCATAACGAATTCCGGGAGTTATGGTAAGCTTATCGATTGATATGGTGTCATTAACAAAAGAAGCCCACTTTTTTATTCCTTGCTCTCCACCGGCAATCGTATTTGATTCTAATTTTCTGGAGTCGAGGTCAGAGCCCAGAACAACGTTATGATGCTGCTGTTTCCAGATTAATTTTACACTGGTGCCGTACCCTGTATCCACGTAGCGGTCCTGTGAAAGCTCCAAACCAGTACTTAACTGGTCGTTATAAAAAACGAAATCCTGGTGCGATGACCAAACAGACAAATCGAATTCGGTATCCTTACCGATCATCGACTTTATTGACAAAGTCGAAAACCAGGTCTCAAAGTTATTATTTATCTTGAGATCGTAACTAGGAAGTTGGGCAGTACCGCGCGAAAGGTTACTATAGTTCATCGTGAATACAAAGCTCGTGTCTCTCGTTAAATCGTAATTCAGTTTCGTATAGGCGTTATTCCCCGAAAAGTCATTATTAAGCCTGAACCCGTCGGTCTGTAGTCTGCCGGCGGTTACATAGTATCCAAATTGGCTTTGTTTGCCTAAGGTTTCTATTCTATAGTCCTCCGTACTTCTTTCACCGTAGGTAGCCGAGACTGTTCCGCCGGCACTGTCTCCACTCCCCGACTTTGTGATAATATTTACAATTCCGCCAAGCGCAGAGCCCCACGCAGAGGAAGCCGGACCCTTGATTATTTCTATCCTCTCGATGTTCTGAACTGGAAGTATTCCGATGTCAGTGACATTATCACTTAGATCATTTAGTGGAACGCCATCCATGAATACGGAAACATGTCTACTTTCCGAGTCCTGGATATCTGCTTCTGCACTACTGCCTGGCCCCCCTGTCAAAAACACTTGCACGCCTGTCACCGTGTTTAACACCTCCGCGACAGTATGCGCGTTCAGATTCTTGATGTCGTCCGATGTAATAACGGTTACATTTTCTGCGGTCTGCGTAACAGATTTCTTGCCGCGAGTTGGCGATGCCACATCAAGATCCTCTTCTTTAAAATAAATCAGGAGGAACCTTCTATCTTCATCGTTTTGAGCTAACGCAATAGATGAGAAGGAAATAAAAAAACTATTGAAGGCGAGAAAAATGCCTATTAGGTAGAAGAAGGCTTTCATAAAGGTTTACCCGTAACGGAGTGGTTGAACACAACATCGTCCGACGGTAGGAGATTTATAATTCAAGGGTTCTAATCGAATATAGTCAGTTTTTTGCCGTAAGCACAGCAAATGCTGTAAACACCGCAAGTTCATGTTGTTCCGTTTAAGCGCGAGTATATAAAGCGTTTCATGCATTGTCAAGTTATATTGCGAAAACCGATTCGGGCATGCGGCATCTACCACAGTCCCGATATTAGGATTTTGGATGCTTAAAACTAGGGATTCCCCGGTTGCCATTTGAGCTTGTGGATGTTACTTATTATCTATGTAGTGGTTTCGCACCTCCTTAGGGAGAAGAAGATAGACCCGAAGATCAATGAAGAATCGCTGTTGATGAAGTTGCAGTGATGAGGAAGACATTGCGTAATCATATGCTTAATAAATGCATCAATTCCGCTAACACGGGACGTAAGGCTGAGAACTACGGGAGGAGGTTTTACATGGCGAAAGTAGTCCCGAGACTGACAAAGCGACCCATAGGCAGGATTCTGGTCGACGCGGGTCTGGTAACCGAGGAAAAGCTGAGCAAAGCACTCGAGGAACAGCAGCGAACGAACAGACTCGTGGGAGAAATTCTCGTTAGTATGGGAGAGATAGATTCCAAAGACCTTGAGATCGTGCTTTCGCTACAACGGGATCTTGCCGTTCCGGAACAGGCAATGACGATAGCCGCCGGTATCCGGAAGAAACTTGGTGAGATTCTTCTCACGGCAAAACGGATTACTCCGGACCAGCTCGACTGGGCCTTGGGCGAGCAGAAGAGAACAGGAGAAAAGCTTGGTCAGGTACTCGTGCGCCTCGGCATGGTTACTCAGAGAGTGATTGACACGACGGTAGCAATCCAGACAAACCAGACAGGCGGGCCGAGGGTACCCACACGGCTAAGGCTGGGTGAACTGCTCGTTGCGGCCAAGTATATTACGCGGGAACAGCTTGAGGACGCCCTCAGACGCCAGAAGGGAACGAACAAGAAGTTCGGCGAAGTGCTCGTGGAGAGGGGATCTTTCGACCCGAAGATTATCACGTGGGGGCTACGTCTCCAGGAGATGCTGGTGAAGGCCGCGCTCATCGCCGCCCTTTCCATCACTTCGGTAACGTCGGTGTCCGTGCCGGAAGCAACGGCAGGTTCAAGGTCCTTTATGCTACAGGTGAGGGCCGCTGTGCTGGCACGGGCAAACCTGAAAATCCTTCAACAGCCGCAGGAACTCATCGTGACCGATGCCGACGTGCGGCGGGGGTTTGTGCAGGCCCAAGCGGCGTCCATAATAGAATTGAAAAACAACAGTCCGAGGGGTTGCCTCCTCTCTTTCGTAGATAACGGTCTTCCGTTTCAGGAAACCTCGGTGAATGTAATGGGAAGGGATATCGTCCTGGGTCCTGACGGCGGGCTTGTTACTCTCCCAGTCATAGGCAAGGCCACGATAACACTTAGCTACCGGTTTGTTCTGGCAGAAGGGACGCAGCCGGGGACCTATGAATGGCCAATTGCCCTCTCGGCAAGCCTCCTCTGATGACGGCGATGGCTCCCGGGAAAAGAGGCATCATGAATCATTTCGTGCGAAAGCTTATAACGCTCCTCCTGGTGGGAGGAGGAGTAATCGGTTTCTGGCCGTTCACGCTTCCCGGAACAGCTTCAGCGGGACAGCTCATAGTGACCCCTCCGGACAGAATCGAACTCAGCAGGGACATGAGGACCGGCGCCATTACGGTGATGCAGAAAGGGCCGAATCCGGTTATTACTGTCGATATCGCCGTATCAAAATGGACGCAGGATGAAAACGGCAGGGACGCATATCGGGAGACACACGACATCATATTTTATCCGAAGATGATGACCCTGAAACAGGGGGACCCGCATGTTATCCGACTGGGGTACGACGGTGCGCCTCCTGTACGGGAAAGAATTTACCGGCTTCTTATAACAGAGAGATCCGAAACGACAAAGAAAGAGGAGACGAAGGGCGGTATTGTCGAATTGTCGCGGGTGTTGATTTACATGAAACCAGACACCGCAATCACTAGTGGGTCTTTAGAAAAAATAGACTTATCAGAAGGAAAGCTCACGACTGTCGTCAGAAACACAGGGAATATACATATGATAGTTACGTCCCTGAGCATCCGGGGTACGGCGCCTGACGGCAAGGAAGTATTCACGAGCGAACTGGCCGGATCGTATGTGCTGGGCGGTGTATCGCGGGCATACGTTGTGCTGGTTCCCCCAGAGGTATGCAGGAAGCTTGCAGCGGTGGAGATCGCAGTCAAAACGAAAACAGGTATCCTGAGAGGCAAACAGGATGTCCATAGGGACATGTGTCTGCGCTGAGCCTGGAGAAGGTACATATCAACCTGCACGAGAATGTGAAGAGCATCGTATCACTTAAAAATGATGGTAAGATCGCCGAGGCTGAAGCTGAGCAACTGAAGATCGAACCGATTTTCGACGAGACCATCGATACATTACAATGACGAAGAAATGCATTACATGTTACCGTGAGGGTGTTTCGGAGGAGTGGAATGCCTGAAAAAAAGAAAGTCCTCGTGATTTGCCGATCTGCCGTCGGCCGGATGTATTTGGGGGTTTTGCTCAACAGAATCTGGTATGCGCCGGTCTTTGCGGAAAACGCAAGCGAGGGGACCCAGATCGGAAAGAAGCACACATTTTCCGTGCTCGTGATGGACATGGACATGCCTGATCAGGAAAGAAGCGCAGCCGTTTCAGTATTAAAAAGCGATCTGTTGATGAAGAGCCTTCCCTTGATCGGCATTCTTGCGACTGAGAACAGCGCCTTGTGCGAGTCGTTGATATCCCAAGGATGTTCCGCCATCATTCAGAAACCGATTAATTTCTCCATGTTCTATGCCATACTTTGCCGTTTGAGTGGGGAACCGAGGCAGACGACGAGAGTCCCGGTAAGAATGCGCGTCGAGATTGAAGAACAGATCCCCGATAAATTCTTGCACAGCGTCAATATTTCAGAAGGCGGCATTTACCTCCGCACGCATGCCCCGCTCCCTGAAACTACGCTTTTGCATCTTTCTTTTACCCTCCCCAGTGACACCGGGAAGATCAAAGTCATGGGAGAAGTGGTCAGGAAAACCCCACTCGAAGTTCAGTTCGACACGGAACCCGGTATCGGCCTTCGCTTCATAGGGATTTCGGAAGATACCAGGAACAGGATCAGGAACTTCGTAAAATGGACGTTGATGGGTGATCTCGAGTGGGAATCGGACGTTCAATCGCCGTGAGGAAGGCGAGCTGACGTTCATCGTTGTTTTCACCATATTTTCCCGTTTCATTATAGGGTTACGCTCGGACGTTCGGATTTAGAGCTTGACCAGCGCAATTAGATAACGCTCTGCAACGGCATATAATCGTGCATATATGGTGAGCACTTTGGCATACTCATTGCGAAGGTAGATAACGTCGTATTTGTGTTGTTATCTAGAAACGCCATTAAACACGCATTTTGGGGTGTTGAGTAAGGGGTCTGATCAATAAATGGTTAGGCACCAGTAATGAGGGAGACATGACATGGTATTCGGAATAGATGACGGGCTGTCCTATATATTCGATCTGGCAAACATCACTTCGTAGCTGCTTTTCTTCAGCTTCGGGACAAGCTCGAGCCAGATGAGAACGGGAGGCAGACTCTGCCTTTTTTAATAGGACGTCGATGATCGATAACTACAGAGTTCACTTTAACGCCAAAAAAGGAGGTTAATCTCGGAATTTTCTACAAGTGCTTCTAAACGGAGTTCTTTAAAACATCACAATCAACAGCAAAGATATACGACGAATCTAAATTAATTATTGAAAGGAGAAAAAATGCACCACTCTGCCCTAATAAAGATTACACATTTGCTAATTTTTATGCTCTGTATCATGCAGCTAAGCTGCGCCTTTATACCGGTCGGGAAATACCAGGCGGTCAGCGATTCCAATAAACAAATACTTGCTGAAACGAATGACACATATACGCGGATTGAGAAATTACAAAGGTACTTTGCCGTTATCACGGCTCCCAATGCACCGATAAACGCTGATAAACGCTGAATCATTCAAACCCGAAGTCGACAGTAAGAGTTTTGACATAACGCCGGAGCTCAGGTTTAGAGAGAATGCCCTAGAGGTTATGGCCAAATACACTTCCTTGCTTTCAAATCTTTCATCCAAAGATTACCAGTCTGATGTAGATAAGGCATCTCAGGACCTAGCTGGGAGCCTTAAGAACCTCGGCAGCTCTTCAACCAATTCTACCGAAGCCGGCAAGGTATCGGGCATCATTGGAACTCTGGTTGATGCCATAGGTAAGCAGGTTATAGAACACAAGAGGGTCACGAAGCTACGCACGGCAATGGACATGGCACAAGAGGGCATTACAAATCTTTCAAATCTTATAGTTGAAAGTAACAAAGAGATAAAAGATTTTGTTGGACTGATGCAGAAAAGCATTATCGATCACGCTAACGCGTCTCGCCCAGCATATGCGAGCGTGAACCGATTTTACTTTGATTCAAACGTGGCAGTTATTCTCGCGGAAATTGCAGATAATCGAGATGTCGGTTAATGTGTACGTTATATGTGTTCAGTCACAGTGAAAAAAAAGAATGCTTCCTCAGCAGAATTTGTTGCCTACTCGGTGATATAGCAAAGACTATCGGAAGGAACAAGAGCACGATTTCTCGTGAGCTTGCTCGCAACTCTCCGCCTGAGCGTCGACGCTATACACCCTGCCGGGCTCAAGCTCGGGCCTGTGAACGAAAGACCGAGGCCAATACGCATGAACGGCTTAAGAATGACTTCATTCGGCAGTATGTGAGAGACGGCCTCGAAAAAGGATGGTCACCGGAGCAGATCTCCGATCGGATACTGATTGATCATCCTGGGTACTCCATAAACCATGAGGCCATCTATCAGTATATCTATCATCCCCGGAACCCGAACCGTCTGGAGATGATCAACCTGTTGGAGGTTGCGGCCTCAGGCGTTGCACTTCGAGATTGAACTCGTGTCATTTAATACGTTCGAATTCTAAATGTTACTCACAAAAGAACATTAAGTTCGATGGGTAACTGTCGAACCGAGACTACGGGAACGAACAAGGAAACGGGTGAAACGAAAATGGGAAAGGTAAAAATTGATGATATGGGTGCTTTCATCCTATTGTAATTAGCGGTAGCAGCTGTCATTAAGTGCGGCTTTACTCTTGTTCTCCTCCCTTTAAGAGCGGGGGAGTTTTGTGAAACAAAATGAATTCTGTGCTCGTACGTTGGGACAGACTATGGTGCACAAATGGTGCACAAACAAGGTTTTACAATTTTTAAATATTTGAAAATTAAAATAAAAAACGGCGATAACGGGGGTTTGAATCCCCCTGGGGATAACAGAAAATTGTAGTAGTCACATTGCCATCGATTTTGTTAACAACGTTGCGACATCATTTAGTCGTTTATGAAGGTGGTACTGGCGTTACCATCAATAACATCGCGATCAATTCAACATTGTCTAGGAGAGTATTTTTGGTATTCCCAGCAGGTTAATTGCCCCGGCGCTCACACGGGCGGGGGCACTTTCAAACTGGAGAAGGAAGATGAACAATGAAAAATCAATAAAGCTCGCCTATCTCCGCACGAAGTTGGGCGAACTTGAAGCAGAGCTGATGGGGTTGCAGGCTGACTATAACATTATGGCCTCTGAAGCCGAATTACTCAGGGCGAATTCGAGTGGGGATAAGAATGCTGGACAGAGGATCGAACGGCTCAATGAAGTCATTGATTCCATCAAGAAGAAGATGCTCGATATCATGTCTCTTATTGCCAGCATGCGGCACCAGCTTGCCGAGGCCGGGAAAGAATAGTGGTTACTTTGATGAGATTGTGGTAATCTACTCTGAGCGCGGCACGGTCGATCGGACCAGGCCGGATAACTCCGAATCCGGCCGCGCGTCCCTTTCCTTCGGAGACCACACAATCACGGAGGCATGACATGCCAAAGAAACCAGCCAAGAAACCCAAAGCGAAACCCGGCCGGTTCTTCACGTTACGATTGGTATTCACAGAAATTGCATCGAGCCGCTTTAACACCTTGTAGGTGGAGCACGCAGAGATCTTGATTTGACTGAAGCGAAGATATCGATTGTAAATTGTAGTGCGATGTTCATATTCAATCTTGCACATGTTTCAGACTGCATGGATGTGCAAAGTACATCTGTATTATTCTAATAAGTTTTGTTCGTGGCCCACATAGTGAGCCGTGAAATATACGAACTGCCATTACATTGAAACGGCTATTCGGGAAAACTCATCCTTGTCAACCGCATGGGTCGAAACCCGGTGAGAGGGGAGGACGATCAAATTATAGGCGAAGAAAGACATCAATTCCGCGTTACGAAGGCAGCGAAGGACGCAATCCCCAGGGGGAAAATAGTAGCAGAATATGTCGGGAAAGATAACGCAAAATATCGCAAAACGAGGGAAAATAAGCATTCTAAAGCAAATAAAATCAAATGGATGGCTATCGGGCGTTCGCTTGGGGTGCGAGTGGTCGGCCGTTCAAATCGGCTCGCCCCGACCATTATAATAAGCCCGTGAATCGCTTGATTCACGGGCTTTTCCCTTTTTCGGCATAGTTTTCGAAAAAGACTTTGGGGGCGAAAATGGGGCAAGATTTTTTTAGTGATTCTTCTGGGAAGTTTTTGCAAAAGGCTTCCTATTTTCAATGGCCTTTTTCTTCTTTTTAACAGGAGCCGGCGAATCCAAACATGCAGCAGTCGCTTTTAAATGATGTGGTATAGCATGGAGATATTTTTCCGTCGTGGAAATGTGGGCGTGTCCCAAGATCTCCTGGAGGCTCCTAAGGCTTCCGCCGCGTTCCAAAGCATGACAGGCAAATGAGTGACGAAGGACATTAGGCGTCACCTTCTTGGCAATGCCTGCTTTTTTTGCGGCGGTATCGAGGGCTCGGCGTATAGATTTTACTGGCCGGTCTGTATTGCTAAATACCCACCTGCTTTTTTTCCTCTCATAGAGATCCCGCAAAATTTGAAGCGCGTCTTTCCCCAACGGAACAACCCGCTCCTGGTTTGTTTTAATTCGCCACTTCACATCAGGCTTTGAGCGCACCGTGACGGTCTCAAACTGAAACGAGACATCATTCCATTCGAGATGCGCCAGCTCCCCTGGACGCAACCCAGTTTGCCTGCCAAAAACAGCACGCTTTACTCCCATATCATAAGAGATGTTATTCCTCAATTTTTCCCATTCATCAAAATCCAAAAACGCATGGCGTTTTACGGGTTCCGATAGCATCGGGTATTTCAGCTGAAAGCTTTCTCTGATATATTTTTTCCCCTTGCCATAGTTGACGATTTTTCTGACCAAGCCGATATGGAGGTTAACTGTCCTGTTCGCGAGGCCGGCATTTTTTTGTTTAGTTTGAAAATCATATAATAGGTCAGTATCTATCTCGTCAGCGCGAACTGGGCCAAAAAAAGTATGAAGATGCTTATTATAATCCGAATATTCAAGCTCGAACAGGCGTGGTGATTTTGTAGTCTCTACATGACGAAGATATTCTGCAGCGACCTGAAAAAATGGAGGGCACTCATCGCGAATATCCTCTATATGTAACTGCCGAAGGCGATACTTTGTCTTCAGTTCGGCCTCGACCGCAAGGGCTTCTTTGCGGGTGTTGCCGGCTTTTTTATGAATTCTATGCCCGCCCAGAGTGAGATTTATTTTCCAATAATTCCGACCTTTCGGCTTATAGACGCTCATTACGTTGTCCTTTCTTCACACAAGCTTAAGTGTAGCAAGCTTGTGCAGTGTGACTACGCCAGTAGTTTATATTATGATGATCAAGTTTTTTATCGTCAATTTATTATTCTGTATGATATAGGCCTAAACACGCCAGTTGCGGCGATAATTATCCAATGAGTGGGAGGTACCAATTACGTTTATGCAAGAAAAATAAGGGTGCTTATGATTGCCATCACTAAGAAAAGGCCTTATCTTTTTATGCAAATCCTCCCTTATAATTTCAACTATTTTGCGAAGAATCTTTTTCCCGTTCTTTAGGTTTCTTCATTGCCTGATGGTTTTTAAAAAGGATCTCTATGGCGAGAGCGAAGAGTTTCTAATAAATTATTCTTATAATCTTCTGACTCTTTGCGAAGCAATTTAATTATTTCGTCTAATACATCGTCTACCTCGTCCGATTGCATGTTATGCCATTCCCTGAGAAATTGAGTGTCTCTGGAGGCTCTCTTTCTAACCAGCGATTCATCAGGGTTCCGTTCTTGCCACCATTGCTCCAGTTCCCCTTCATTGATGCCAAGCAATTCCTCGATTGTGGACTGTGCCAGAGTGCCATAATTTGTGCTCCACCAAGGGACGCCGGCATCATCACAATCATGGAACGCGTGAATCTGTAGTTTTTCGGGTAAAAGGACGCCTCGAAAACAAGATGCGAGAGTAGGGTTGTCTTTCAAATTAATCTCATCAATGATGTCGTGAAGAAAAAATATATTAGCTAACTGCCTTTTTACCTCCTGCGTCTTCCTATCTTTGCATAGAAAGAAAATTGCGAAATTTGAATCGCAACGAATGATGAAGCAGTTCTCTCGTATGTAGTATCGTGCGAAAAGCGGCTCATTGGAAGCTTGCATCCTCAGAAGGTCAATTGCTGCGTTTTCGCTATTTCTCAATCTGCAAGCGTTTAGTTGTACCGGGTGTGAAATGCCTTCAAAAGGGCTGGACCGCCCGGTGTCGAGCCAATAAGCGGATACTACGAGCGACGTTGCTAACGCCTCCTTATTCTTTTCGACGCCAGGTGTGTATTTCCCGGATTCAATATAACTGATCGAGCTCTGCGGTATCTGTGCCATTTCTGCCAGTTTCTTCTGATCAATACAACGAGCAAGTCTAGCCACTTTCATGCGCTGTCCGAATTTCATGAGCCCGATTCCTCTTTTCTTTCATAGCACATAAATATCATATGTATTCATATAACGCAACATTAAACTCATATTCTACAGTAGTTTTTGGATAGTCTTTTAATATCCGTCAGTTACAAGAAGCAGTTTCAGTCTTGGCACCACGAATCGATCTTTGACAGATTACCTTATCACTATGACCCGATGACTCTGATTGTCGGTGGCACCGCTACGCCGGCAGCCTTGAACACCTTGCCGCAGACCCCCTGGCACTCTGTTCTGACCGCCAAAGTGGAACCATTTTTCAAGGGTCACTTCCTGGAGAGCCTTCAAGTCCTGCTTGATATCGGCCCACTCCAACTGGAGTCCCTGGGAAGCTAACCTGTCGCCCAGTTCTTTTTTCAGGGCCAGGGCAAGGAAGCTGCAGAAAACATGTCCTCTGATGGTTTCGTCCCGCTTATGAAAAATAAGACGCGTGTCAATCACCGATTTCATGTCCCGGAAGGTATGCTCCACCATCCAGAGTTCCTTGTACTTGAGTGCAACTTCTTTCTCCGGGAGCTTCGTGTTGGTGGTCAGGACCCAGATGCCGTCAAAGCGGGCATTGGCCTTAATCTTCTCGTCATCCAAGGCAACACGGTCTTTCGTGATGGTGAGGAACCCTCGATACCCCTTGTTGCTGATCAAAGACGACGGCGTTTTTGCTATTTTTTCTTTCAGCGATGCTACAATGGCTTTGCGATCAGCCTCGTCTTTTCTGGACTGACGTTCATTGCGGCAGACGATGTAGCGGGTGCCGTTCACGATTACTTCTTTCACTTTGAGCGGTGAGAGAGCTTTGGTGATGACTTGTTCCGGATATACTTCCTCGTACGCTCCGTGATCGAGGAGAACATCGGTTATCACTTCCTTCACCAGGCGCATGCGAACGCCGAGGATGTACGAGAGCCGTTCTTTTTCAAGTTTCAGGATGGTTGCTTTGCTAATCATCCCCCGGTCCGCCACGATGCAGAATTGGCTTGCGCCAAATTGTTTCTTGAGCCGCGTGACCACAGGGACGACGCTGGTCACATCCGCAATGTTGCCCGGCCACATCTCGCAGGCAAGCGGCTTGGCGCGTTCGTTGAGCAAAGCGCCGACCACCATCTGTTCATGTCGGGCCGATGATCTTTGGAGTGCCCCCGCTCTCCGATGGTCTTACCACCTTCTCCCTCGAAGTAGAGCGAGGTGGTGTCGAGAAACACGAGATCAAGATCGATAAAAAGACTGCGGCGATGGTCAAACATATTCTCCTTGATCACGTCTTTCGTACAACGGGGAGCAAACGGGGTTCTGTCTTGCTGATCGGCGAGTTCCTCGCCGAGAAAGGCCATGGCACGATAAAGCTGGTGCAGGGCGATCTCCTCAGTTCCCGGTATCACATAGGCCGTACGCCATTTCTCGCATCCGCGGTCGGACCCGGAAACAAAAAGGCGGTGCAGCACAGTCAGGAACAGCGCCCGTTCCACGGAGAAGCCGAATTTGCGGGACGAGACAAGAGATGAAATGATGGAACCGATTCCCAGCTCTTTCCAGAGCCGCTAGAAGATCAAGGCCGGACCGATCTTTTTTGCGGAAGCGGAAACCTTGCTCTTGTCAGACAAGATCAGAAAGGTCTTCTCGGTAAATCGTGAAAGCGAGCGTAACAGGGATTCCACTTCCCCATTGTGGGTCAACTGATCCAGCCGGCCAAGAGTGGCAATGACTCTCTGGCGAGTTGCTCCTGCTTCCCAGCGATTTTCGACGAGCTGGAGATATTGGTAGATGCCCGACTTCTTGATTTGTGCAAACATGGCGTGCCTCCGTGAACACCATGATAATGCATAATAACCGCTAAATCAAGGGTATTACGTGTGGATATTGGCACCAGGTTTTATATTTTCCCGTATTTTTTCAAAGAACGATTCAACCTAAAAAAAGCAGTTACATTCGATCAGAATCACTTATCCACACCATAACGGCAGCAGTTCAGGTGCTTGCAGTGTCTTCCCACCCAACAATTTGAAAAATGCTCGACTCAAGATGCGTCGCCACCGTTCTTCCGTGGTCAACTGCTCCGCAGTTGTCCTCAATGCGGCCAAGAAATGAGCAATTTGATCGAGGACACTCTGCACTTTTTCCGACATCGCGTGCGCGCTGGTAATTGTCACCATGGTCTGCCCCTGATGACGCGTCTGTTTGCCGACCGCATGGGAGAAGCAGCGGACGACTCGTAATAGCTTCCAGGTGCTTGTCCGGATGGGCAAGCCGCACGAAGAGCGACCACCAGTTGTAGACTAGTGCTACGATTCGTGCCATGAAGCCGCAACGCTTGAGGTCCCGGGTTGTATAACCTCCCCAACCCCACTGGTTCTTCAGTTCGTCAAAGATATTTTCGGCATCTGCGCGATCGCGGTAGTGCTGAGCTATGGTGAGAATCTCATCTTTGAGGGTCGTGGCTAGTACTGCGTACTCATACCGTTTGGTCGGTCCTGCCGCTTCCACAAATCCGAGCTCCATCTGGTTCTTCTGCTTCTGACTGATCACCATATTACCTGCGAGCGGTCGACGCAGGATAACAACGCGACGGGTCTTCTGCCATCCCATGAGTTGCAGGCTTTCTTCCACGCCTTCCCATCCCTGGCCAGCGTCATCCCAGTCGCTGCGACAAAATGCCTGCTCAATGAGTGTCCGTACATTCTTCGTAAGGCGGAGCTTGACAAGATAGGGCAACCCTTTTTCCTCCGCCTGCCCCATGAAGCCGTCCGTGCCCCATCCCGAATCTCCCCGGAAAAAGGTCGGCCAGAAGCGCCTCGGGATGCGTTCCAGAAGTTGCCATAATCCCGGAGTACTGTAGCACGTTGCCGTCTTGTTGCCTGCCTGAACCTCTACATCCAACACAAGCCGGGTATTGGCCATCAGGTAACTGTGATAGGTATGGGACGGCCTGCCGGGTTTATGGGGATTGTAACCAAGCACTGCGCCTTCCTGTTTCCCGTACAGCGGCTTGACCGTCGTGTCGCCGTCCATGATCCATGGCATGCTCAAGAGGGATTCATAACACCGCCTCATATGCTCAGTAAGCCACGAGACGCCGGCAAGTTCATCCATCTGTTTGAAACCCCTCCGCACCGTGTCTTCACTTACGACCTTCGTCATGCCGAGAAGTCCGGGGTTGACGTTGTCGCTCCGGACGCTTGTCATATGTGAATAGCGATGATGACCAGCAAGAACGGATAAGAGCACTGTCCCGAGAACATCGTGTTTATCGGGTGCGTTGGGGCTCGTGTAGTGAAGCGGACAGTCCGCTACCCACGGCTCATAGATATCGCCGGTCTTTAAAGAAATCAATGAAGAACGCCAACTGGCCCAGTGGTGTAACCGCTGCATCCGGGTCCCATGCGATATGTACTTTTCCGCCAAAGGTATCGACGGTGAGACGGTTAGAGCGCTTTGCAGGCAGAGACTTATTCGGTTCACCCATTAGGTGAGGCCTCCTTGATATGGTAAGTCCCCTATTATCCAATTGTTAAGGTCGATTTGCAAGGTTCAACTGCCGTTTAGAGGTTCAACAATTTCAAAGAGTTGCCGAACTACAGTCGGTTTGTACTGTAGAAGAAAAGTTAAAGATTCTGTGTCGAGCTCGCACAGTATTTTACTGCTTGACTTCGTTAAGTTGGTATGATATCATATGAATCAATGGATAATGAAGATCAAAACAAGATCGTAACCGAAGACTACCTCACAAGTAAAAAGGGCCTGGGCCTCTCACGCAATTACGTGATTAGACATAGTCGGGAATTCGGTTGCTTCGCCCGAAAGCCCAAACGGTTGTTTTTCCTCGGGCGCGTTATAGCGCATTTGCATGCATTAGCAGACGAGGCCGTTGTCAAGGCAGGGAAAAGGCGGCTTCAAAATGAAGCCCAGAGGCAAACCGTGAACAAGATTTTCAACGAGGCCAAGCGGAAGGCAGTAAAAGTGGGTGGCGGCGTTTCTGGCACCATTAACTTCGCGGAGTATTACCACCGCAATAAACGGAAGGAGGTGAAATAGATGGACAGGCTCGCGGACAGCATCCAGAGGCTTACGGATATTCTCAACGACAATATGGGTGCAAAGGTCGCAAAGTTGCAAATCTTGATCAGGGGGAGCCCTGGCAGGACTTCTCCTTTATAAGGGGTAACGCTACGTCCATAGATTCGAAAGGGGGGGGAAGTCAGGATCGGCATATTACCTGACGACGGAGGAATTGAGCGTGGGCAGCCTTAAAATATGATGAATATACAATCCAATTGAGAAAATTATTCTCAGAAAGGACGGCCACAATGGGCAAGGTTAGAATTACCGAAGCCGGATATCTGTATTTTGACTTTAGTCATATTGGAATCCGGTGCAAGGAATATACGGAGCTCAGGAATACACCGGAGAACCAGAAAGTCATGAACGAGGCAATAAGGAAGATAGAAAGCGAAATCAGGCTCGGGACCTTTGATTACGAAAAATACTTCCCTAACAGCAGGAACGCCGAGAAGTTTGCGTCCGAGGCTCCTATAAATCAGGTGAAAGGCTTCGAGGAGTATGCGAACACGTGGTACAAGAACAATAAGATATCCTGGAAGCCTAAGGTCCAGCGGGACTTCTTGGGGGTGATGAACCGCCACCTGATCCCGTACTTCAAGGATAAGAAAGTGAATGAAATAACCAAGTGGAATGTGCAGGAATTCCGGAACAGCCTCGCGGAATTGGAGGGCATAAGAAAGGGGCAGAAGATCAGCAACAAGAGTATCAATAACTACATGGCGATCCTGCGGCGGATCATGAACGAGGCGTCGGAACAGTACGATTTCACGACGCCCTTCACGAAGCTGAAGTCGCTGCCGGTCACGGAGACGGAAATCGTGCCCTTTTCTCTGGAGGAAGTGTCTCAGTTTCTGGAGATTGTGCCTGCGAAGTTCCATGACTATTACGTGGTCAGGTTCTTTACCGGCATGAGGACGGGGGAAATTGACGGCCTAAAGTGGAGGTACGTGGACTTTAAGGGCAAAAAGATCCTGGTCAGGGAAACCTTACCGTGCAATAGCCGGCGGTGGGGGAGCCCCAAGACCCCGAGATCGGTAAGGGACATCGATATGAGCAAGATTGTGGAAGAGGCCCTGATGAGGCAGAAGGAACGGACCGAGAACGGGGATCTCGTGTTCTGCACGAAAGGGGGCAGTCCACTGGATTCAAGCAATATGGGCAAGTGGGTTTGGTACCCGACTTTGAAAAGAGCGGGGCTTTTCCGCCGGAAGCCCTATCAGACTCGCCACACGACGGCGACCATTTGGCTCGCCTCCGGCGAGAACCCGGAGTGGGTTGCCCGGCAACTTGGCCATGTCAATGCCGAGATGTTGTTTAAGAGCTATTCGAGGTTCATCCCGAACCTTACGAGAAAGGACGGCACGGCCTTTGAGAAGTTACTGAACGAAAAGCTCTCGGGAAAGGAGAAAAACGGCAAAGCGGAGGATGACATCGCCGCCGATAGTTTCTCACAAAACTAAAAAATGTGTTCGAGTTCAGCATGGCTCTCCGAAAAGAATGACTCAGGCAATGGAAAGAACTCATTACGCAGGCCTCAATCATCTCCCCACCAAGGATATCGATTGAGGCCTTATTTTTTTTTACAATTCCGTCTCTTGCGAGAGGGATTTTTGCGATGATGTTGTGGCAAACAGCAGACGCGAGGAGAGGACAATCCCAGATTGGAGCGGGGCAAAGAGCGGTATCTGATGATGGGGTATAATCCGTTTTAGTTGCCGGGTGAGATATCCAGCGTGCCGCGTCCTATGACCAGTAGGTGGCGAAAACAGGAGGAGCGTTTCGATGGGTTGGTGTATTCATTGGGAGAATTCTCAGCCTGAGTTTCACGTGGGTTACACAGGGTGCGGACTGTTTCACGGCCGTCGGTGAAACCTCTCAAGAATTTTAAAACGGCGATAAAAGGCATAAAATGGTTCGAGCCGAGTTTTTAAAATTTATAAGTCCATGAAATAATAGCAATAAAATAGTTTTCACGATCTTATCCGTTTTAAGTTGGTAGCAGATTCAAATCTTGTCCACGCGACCAAACTTATTAAGGGGTTACAGTGCATACTGTGACCCCTTGTCATCCCTAACAGGACGGCAACAGGACAGTAACAGGACACTTCACTGTTTGCCGCTCTAGCTACCAAAAGCGGGAGGGAAATATGGAACGGAAAGATAAACCGATTGTATCAATGTCGAAAGAGGAAAGAGAAGATGTTTGGGATGATGCCTATGCAAAAGAGCCGGGAGTCGTTCTTGAATTCAACATGGACACTCAGACAGGCAAGATTCGCTTACTTTCGGATGGTGCAGAATATAAGATAGATTACCGGGAACTTGTACGTACAAATATCGAGTTTCATGCCGGGGACAAGGTTCTTTTTGCCCCTGAAGACCACGACGGCAGATTGTCTCATGCGCCGTTGCTCCAGGCGAGGTGATCGACATCTTCACGGCAGCGGGATTGAAGAAGCCGGATATCTCCGTCCTATCAGACGAGTTTCTTGCCGAGGTCCGGGGTATGCCGCAGAAGAACCTTGCTGTGGAGCTTTTACGAAGGTTTTTGAACGACGAGAGAAAAACACGAGCAAAGCGGTATCTTGTCCAGGCGCGGTCATTCGCCGAGATGCTGGAATAGACGATCCAGCGCTACCAGAACCGGGCAATTGAGACAGCCCAAATCATCGAGGAGTTGATCGGCCTTGCCAAGGACATGAGCGAAGCCCAGAAGAGGGGAGAGGACCTTGGACTGAACGATGACGAGGTTGCTTTCTATGAGGCACTGGAGGTAAACAGCGCCGTGAAGGTCCTTGGAGATGAGACGCTCAAGAATATTAGCCTGTGAGCTGGTTGAAACCGTCCGTAGGAATACGTCAATCGACTGGACGGTGAAGGAGTTGGTTAAAGCGAAACTAAGGGTGATGGTGAAGATGATTCTCCGGAAATACGGGTATCCTCCGGACAAACAGGAGAAAACGACGCTAACTGTTTTGCAGCAGGCGGAGCTCCTTGCGCCGGAGTAGGCGAGTTAATTCTCAACATCGTTGCCCTGTTTAGAACAAGGGGAAGCGTCTATTCTTTATACTCCAAAATCTCACCAACGGAACAGTTGAAAAATTTACAAAGCTTATCGAGCACTTCAAAGTCTATCCTCTTTGCCCTCTCGTAATACAGCAGGGTAATAGTATTCCTGTGAACGCCGAGCTCCTTGGCCAGGTCGGCGATCTTGAGCTTTCGTTCCCCCATTAAAGTTGACAAATGGCATTTAATCATTTCACCTAACTCCTTCTAGATGTACTTTCCCCTTTCTTAGCATAAAACCCCAGCTCAAGTCAATTAAAATAAAAAAATTTCATCCTACGTGATATTTTGCCTTGACAAACGTCATATTGAATGATAAATTTAAATTATGAATGATATTTTATCATTCAAAATAAAATTAAAGGAGGATACCAAAAAAATGGCGACGTTCAAGATCAAGGAGGCCTGCGAGGCGACCAAGGAGGGGAAAGAGACCATGAAGATCATGAAGAAAGATATCCGGGCGAATGACCAGGTGACAACCTTTTTCGCGCTGGAGTCAATGCGTCTTAGGACAAGCAGAAACAGGAACAACTTCCTTGAGCTTTCCCTGCATGACCGGACCGGAAAGATCAAGGGTTACCTCTGGAACGACCCCGTGATCATGTCCGCGGTCCTCAGGGAAAAGACGATCGTAAAAGTAAAGGCGAACGTCAGCCTTCACAACGACTCGCTGATCCTTAACGTCGAAAAGATCCGGCGGGCTAACAAGGACGAGTACGACATCAATGATTTCATGGAGGTTGTACCAGGGGGGATCCCGTACTGGCTGGGGAGGCTCAACGAAGCGATTGGTGAAATCAAGGAAGCAAACTGCAGGCGTCTCGTGGACAGTTTCCTTCAGGACGACGTCTTTTTGCGCCACTTTTCGGAAGCCCCTGGAGGAGTGTCCATCCATCATGGTTATGTTGGCGGGCTGTTGGAGCATACTGTCATGATTATGGAGCAGGGTCGCCGCGAAGCTCAAAAGCACCCGGGCCTTCTGGACCGGGACCTTCTTCTGACCGGAGCCTTCCTCCATGACGTAGGTAAAACCAGGGAACTTTTCTGGGAGTTGGGCCGGGAATACACAACTGAGGGAAGGCTCATGGGCCATATTGCCATCGGGATCATAATGATCGAAGAAAAGCTTTCAGCCATGCCGGACTTCCCGAAAGACCTGGCCCTTCTTGTAAGGCACATGGTGCTCTCCCACCACGGGAGCCTCGAATTCGGTAGCCCGGTGAGGCCGGGGATCCCGGAAGCCCTGGTCCTGAGCCTCCTGGACAACACCGACGCCAAGATCAACCACGTATACGGTCAGCTTGCAAACGCAGGACCCGATGATAGCTGGAGCGGCTTCGACAAGGTCCTCGAAACAAGCCTTTACCAGCGCAAATACAAGAGGGTTCAAATGAAAGAACAGGAGGCGACGGTATGAAGGCAAGCAAGAGGATGTTAAGACTCCGCTTCCAGGCGGAGACCGACGTTGAAGCCGATCCGATTCCCGCTGATTGGGAACGCTATGCCAAATAGCTCGAAGTCCTGGCAATCAACAAGCTCAACAGGGATATGCTCAAGGAAAACGAAATGCTGAGGCGGAGGATGCGGGAAGCCATGGATATCTTGGAGAATGGGATCGCGGGCAAAGACCTCAATGGCAAAACTCCAGCGATCTCAGCATCATCGAAGGCTGGCTGCGGCTGGCGTCGTCCGTCCCGAGAGTCGAGTAAAACCACGAAAAGGAAAGGAGCGAAGGCACAATGAGCCTCTACCTTACTACGGAAGAACTCAGCATGCGAATCAAGTATGAACCCCGGTATATCCGGGAGCGCATGAAGGACCGCATTTTCAAGAGGGGGGTGCACTATGTCCAGCCCTTCGGCGGAAGGAAGATCCTGTACATCTGGACCGAGATCGAAAAACTCCTGGTCGGTAAAGGAACGCCTGTCAAGGAGGACAATCCCATGGGAAAAATAATTCTGAGAAAGGTCCGGTAGAACACAAGGAGGTAATAGCCGCATGACATCAAACTGGGTGGTTACGGCTCGTTAAGCGAATTCTTGATGGTGTTATCAACCAAGCAAACTTGTGGTCAAGGAGGGGAAAATGGCTAATTTAAGAGTCGCATTGTCGACGAGGCAGTTGGCAGAGGCTTTCAACAGAATTACGGCAGCCATATGCATTATCGTACAGTTACTCGACCTTAACGTGTATTCGAGGTACATTCCGAACCTCACGAGAAAGGACGGGTCGGCCTTCGAGAAATTCCTGGACGAGAAGATTCCTGTAAAAGAGAACAAGGAAGCTGATGAATAGGAGGAACGCAATGAAAAAAAATGAGCCATTCATCAGATCCAGCGAAATCAAGCAGTGGTGCTATTGTCCGAGACACTAAATCAGCGGAGGTGCATTCAATGAATACATTACGAAAGCAATGTCTGAAGGTCGCTAAATTTATAAAATCAGTTGTTCCCCCCGGACTTGAATTGCCTCGCGGTTATACGGTAGTTAACATCTACGATGACACGCCAGCATCAGGAATAGTAGATAATCTGTATCTTGTATTTGATTACGAAGGACCAGACGAGTACTGGGTTGATGGTGATGGATCGATTGCGTTATGGGAGGAAATAGAAGGTTTCTCGAATGTTCCTATTCCCACGGATGAGCAGCTCTATAATTTTGCCTGCGACGTGGAAGGTGGGTTACTCGAAGAAATTCTGATGCTCGTGATAGAGCTCAAGTTCCCAGTGTAACATTTTGAAGAAACGCATTGTCCTGTATGGGCCATTGGAATCCGTGATTATTCAATAAATAGCTCAATACTTGAATAGTAACGTTACGTTACTATTGATATTATGATAACGTTATGTTATCATTGTATCAACGTTATTATAGGGAGGTCGCATATATGCCTAAGGCAGTAGTAACATACGAGGATGTATCAAAAATATGTAATGAATTGCTTGACCATAATCAAAAAATATCGGCAAGAATTATACAACCGCAAACCGGCGGATCAATGAGTACGGTATTGAAATTACTCCATCAATGGGAGAAAGATAAGGGCTTTCGACGCGATGAGAATAGAACCATATCGGAGGAAATTAGAGAAGCCTTAACTGCGGAAATTGCGAGGCATGTTACCACCGTGCGGCTGGAACTGCAGGAACAGGTGAAGCAATCCGACGAGCGGGCCAATGAGGCGGTGGGAGCACTACATGAGGCCGAAGAACTCATGGCACAGCTAACTTCAGACGCCCAGACAGCGAAGAGTGAATATGACAAAACCATAAAAGACCTTGAATCCAAAGTGACGACTGCGGAGCAACGAGTATCTGATGCCACTCAGAGGATTGCCAACTTGGAGGATGATCTTAAGGCTATACGGGTGAACCTGACTACGGCGGAGAAAACTGCAGCAGTGGCGCAAGCACAGTTCGGCTCTCTTCAGTCAGAATATAGCGGCCTCAGGAAAGAAAATGAAGATCTACAAAAACTTCTGGATGAGAAAGTTGCAAGCGTTCATGAAGCGGAAAAAAAAGCGGCGGTGGCTCAAGCGAAACTATCTAGGACTGAACAGGATATGGAATCCTTGCAGCGGCATGTTACAGAATTGGAAAAAACACTTCATAGCCTCAAAGGACCGGTGGAATAGTTGCTGGGAACAAAAGCTTTCCGTGCATACCGGGATAGCGCCTGACTTCAGTTTTTATCACTTTTATTTTGCCGGAATCAGAGGGGTAGGGTGTTCATAAACCCCTACTCGAATTCCCCGGAAAAAACCTCAAATTCCTTGAAAATCTGCATACTGAAAAATCGTTCATAAAAGAGTTAATTTAAGAACATCAATACGTCTATGATGTTTTTCTGGTTGGCATGCCGGGCATCATAACTTCTGGTGTTACAAGCCCTAATTTATAGTGCCAGAAATGCCAAGATATTGGTCTAAACTGCCCTGCCTCAGCATGCGTTAGTATTTTCGTTAAATAATCATCTCCTAGACTTTTCATTAAAACAACCACATCATCCCAGTCTCCGATATCCATTACTTGTGCAATGATTCGTTCCGGATACAGGAGAGATTCTTCTGGTGTTTGCCACCAGATATATGTTGAAGCGAAGCGTTTCAGTAATTCAAAATCAAGACGTTTCATCTATTGCAGCTCATTTTCAATTTTATCAGCACTGAGGTCCTTTTCATGCGGCCACATTATTCCCGATCTTCCAGCGGGTGATCTCAACTTTCTGAGTGTTTTTCTTTTCCGGGGGGAGTGTCGCTGGACTTTTCAATAAACTGATGATAACATGGAGGTCTGCGGGGCAAGGGGATAGTCAAACGGATAACGCGGCATGGAAATAACTGAAGATAGATTAAATAACATCCTTGATGAACAACGTGATGAATTCCAGCGTTCTGTTGAAAAAGGTCAGCAAGAACTCCGGGCTCTGTTGGATAGCATTATTGAGCAATATCAAGATATCAAATTGACACTTGATGGTCATACAAAAATGTACGGCTCGCTCGCGAGTAATTTGAAAATTATTAAGGCAGATCTCGAATTTATTAAGAGTACCTTACTTCAGCGTTGATTTTTTGACCCCTTCCCTCCTTTATCCTAAAATCTTAATCAATACTCACTCATGGCCATTTCTTTTATGAACTTCTTATAAACCCTGTTAGCCTTAAAGTGGAATGACAGTTCGAGTCTTTATGCCCCTCCAATGAGCTATCAAACGATCAAAACTTATGCGAATAATACAAGATCCATCTGGCACATCTATGCAGTCTAGAGCACCTGAATGATTGAGGTAGGAATCGCACGACAAGTTACTATTGATATTTATTACTTCAGTCAAATCAGGATCACTGCGAGATACACCTACAAGCTTGCACTCCCGATTAACTGAAAACGTTGTGAAATACTGATTGTACCATGCATAACGTCAGGCATTAGGGCCAGGCTAATAGAGTATTCTTCTCCCTCATGCCGCTGTCTATTTAGAGGTACCTACGGTGATGATGGATACTGGTCCTCCCGGTGCGGCAACCGTAGCCGGGGACATGGGTTTAAGCGTACCATATGCAGTTACAATTAAATTCAGCAGCACGCCTATTTCCCCAGAATCTCCCCAGAATTAACTAAAGTCAACGTGGCGGTGCTTGTTTTCCCCGAAGTGGTCCAACTACACTGCAGCTGATTTGCGCTAAGCCGAGTCACGACAACTGGAACATTGTCAGCGCAGTTCTCTTTCCCGGCGGTTATGTGCTCCGTGAACGAGGCGGTCTTGTCTCCTAATTGATTCAAACTCCAATAACCGCCACAGCTCAAGCTAGGGTATAAAATAGAATAGGAATTTGGGCTGGCGACAAGCTGTATCTTCCATGTTATGTTTTTAAAAAATATTTTTTGGGATCCAGTCCCTTCCCAAGTTCCGTTTAGCCAGGCGAGCTTGGTTGACTCATTTGTTCCAGTGGACGTTGCAATTTTTATATTAGAAGGTTGCTGGCCGTTCTGATTTTTGTCAGTAGTTGACTGAGTGATGGTTGCAGGTGTTTCATAAGAGCCAACATTTATCCGGGACTCCCGTTCTTCCCATTTATGCCTTTCCCAAGACAAGTCACTACTCGTGAGACGATAAATACCGTTGTCCCCTTGAGCTAAGGTTAGGTCTCCGATTGAAAGAATCCTCTCTACATTCTCCTTCAAAGGACCAACTTTGGATGGAACCCAAGTTTTCCCTGCATTTTTGCTTACCCATATTCCGGTCTCGGCAGCAAGGTACAAAACTTGAGAAGATTGAGAGCTGACAGTGATGTCGTTGATTTTTCCGGCTTTGATTGGAAGCTGTGTCCACTTAGCTCCTTCATCGCCTGACCGATAAACTCCGCCATTAAAAGCGAGATAAACAATCCGGCTATCTCTTGGATCAATTGTAATAGCAACAATATCTCCCAAATCCCCGTACTCCCGAATTCTATTGCTCGGAATTAACTTGTCCGGGAAAATGTCGCGCCATGTTTTACCGCCATCCAATGTCTGCATTAAAGCATACTCGTGGGAGTAAGTCTTGTTGCGGTCGTAGAGTGAAATAGCTGCATAAACTGTCTTTGACGATTGGGACGCAACGGTCATGATTGGGAAATCCACTATTTCACTCTTGGCGACAGTAGGCCGAAGCCAACGTGCAAGGTTGAAGGTCTCCCAGCTAAATCCACTATCCTCGGACTTCATTAGGGACGATCCTCCTGTCACGAGGCCGTTCCACTGCGACACCACCTCACCCGCCAACATGTAAATAGTGGCCGGATCGCTTGAAGACATCCCAATCGTATACGGCGGTCTGTTTGAATTGATTTGGACGAATTTCCCGTCTGGCTGAAGTTTTAGAATGCGTGCTTCCCTGTCACCGCTGTGGATAATACCAGCCTCATTTCCAAAGTCGCCTTGATTGAGGAATATTGTGTTATCTTTCAAGACCAACAACTGTTTAACGATGCCCTTAGAGAGAGTGTTGTCGATTGAACTCCAGGACCAAGTTAACCCTTCATCCGGACTCATCCAAAATCCTCCTCGACCTCCGACGTAGATTTTCTGTCCTTGAATTTGAATGGCTTGGAAAAGATTGCTATCTCCAACTCCCGAATTAGGAAGCCCCAAACTTGCTGAGTACCAGTTGTGTCCTCTATCCCGGGACTTCAATACGCCAACAGTCGTGGCAGCGTATAGGTTTCCCGAATGAGGATCTTCAATGCAAGCGGAGGTTGCCGATGGCAGAATGATCGTCCATTGCTGTCCGTAGTCAGCCGAGGCATACAGTGCCTTTGCTGTGCCCGCATAGATGGTTCCGGGAGACTTCAGTGACCACCCAAATGCAGTAATCGGAGCGCGGTCATTGCCATAGCTCGCGCCTTTTTCCATAATTGATATGTCGTTCCATGACGAACCTCCGTTATGCGAAATAACCAAATGAGCTGGGTCCGCACCAAGTTGGTTGACAAGCGCAATCCTCAAATTGGCATCTGTTGGATGAAACCAATAAGATTGCCATTTGTCTGATTTATAGAGACTTGAAGACGGTCCGTTGGAGTAGGTAGAAACAACCGCCGACGTTTTGAGTTGCCATGAAGCACCACCATCTGTGGATTCCCCAAGGTTGGAACCGGCGCCCATTCGCCTGTCGGATGCCAATAGATGATTTGAATTAAGCGGATCCATCACAAGAAAGTTTAATGGAGGCTGAAGCCCAGCATAGGTGAAAGCATCAATACGTGTTTTGGTTGGGGTAACGTTTCCCCACGTCCGTCCTCCATTTAGTGACTTATACAGGACAGACTCTGACAAAACATAGATTAGATCAGGATTTTTATCGTCAACTCGAATTTCTTGAATCTTATCCTTTATGTCTTGCGCGCCGATTTGTTGCCAGGTATTACTACTGTCTGTAGTCTTTGTAACTCCGCTCTGTCTTCCCGACTCCCATCCAAGATACATTACGCTTGGGGCACTCTTGCTTTGAGCGAGCGAACATGAGATCGCGTTAATTGAGTAAATGGGTGCCCATGTCATCCCACTGTTTGATGTCTTGAAGAGTCCACGATTGGTGCAGGCGTAAAGAATATTGGAATCCTTTATATCGTCATAAAGCCCGTAAATCTGCTGCCTTGCGGGGAAGATACTTAGCCACAATTCTGATTGTTGAGTGTTGGGATTAGACCGAGCTGAAGAAGTAGATTTTGTCGTCGTTGCCTGGGCAGCACATAACTGCGCGGCAAGGAGAATACTAATCCCAGCGAGCATCTGGCTGACAATAATGTACTTCTGAAAACTTTGCTTGAGCGTAACACGATAGCACATGTTTTACCTCCTATGTTGATATTGGCGTCGGAAACTGTTTTTTTTAACAAATCGTCGACCGTACCGGCATCATTAGCTCGCAAACAATTTCGAGTAATGCTTCCGTTTGCAGTATTTGTATTGCGCCCCTGACACCACAGGGGGAGCTAGGGGCGTCCGCTATTTATTAATGATTGCCTACGATGGTGATGGAGTTAGGCATAAATCCTGCCGCAACCATAGATGTGGTCATGGGTATAAGCGCCCCATTCGCACCTATTGTGTATTGCGAAACGGTGCCGTTAGCCGAGTATTCGGCGTTGTTTACCACGTAGACGTACTTGCCAGAGGGGTCGACCGCGACGCAGGTGGGGAAAAACCACGTCCCAACGGTGACTGGAGTCATTGGTGTGAGCGCTCCATTTGCACTTATTGAATATTGCGAGACAGTATTGCTTTCAAAGTTTACTGCATAGACGTACTTGCCAGAAGGGTCGACCGTAATTGATTCCGGTCCCATCCCCGAATAGATAGCACTCGGGGTCATCGGTGTGAGTGCCCCATTCGTGCCTATCGTATATTGCGAAATTGTTTCGTCGCCCGCGTTCGCAGTATAGACGTACTTTCCCGAAGGGTCGACAGTAACGGAGGAGGGGCTCTGCCCTGATATGTAAGAGTTTGTCGATGCGAGTGTTCCATCTGATCCGATTGTGTACTGGTCGACATTGCCCGCACCATAGAGCACTGCCACGTAGGCATATTTGCCTGTGGGGTCGATTGCGACAGAGCCGGGATCAAGTGCCCCAACTGTAGCCGGGTTCATGGGTGTGAGTTCCCCATTTGTGCCAATCGTATACTGCGAGATAGTACCGTTGCTCTCGTTCGACACATAGGCATACTTACCAGATGGGTCAACTGTGACGGAGCTGGGAGAACCCCCTGCCACAACCGATGCCGTGGTCATGGATGCGAGTACCCCATTCACGCCGATCGTGTACTGCGAAACGGTGTTGTCGTAGGAGTTCACCACGTAGACATACTTGCCTGAGGGATCAGCCGTGATAGAGGTGGGCTCCTGCCCTGTCAGGACCGAGGCCGTGCTCATAAATGTCAAGGAGCCGTCTGCGCCGATCATGTATTGAGAAACAGTACCATCGCCATAATTAGTCACATATGCATACTTTGCTACTGTTCCCAGACCGCTTGCGGACCACATCGCGTAGAGGGTTACATTTGCCGACCCCATTGTGAAGGTCTGCCCCGGCGTGTAGGTTAATCCGGATCCATCAGACTGTGTATTCCAGCCTACGAAGTTATATCCGATATTTACGAGGTTGCCGGTATTCCCGAGCACCGTGACAGTCTCTCCGGATACGTAATTGTTTGAGTCAATCGGGACGGTTTCCGTGGCGGTATTGCTGTTGGCATTATAGAATACGCTATACGTCGGGGTTTCTGATAACAGTCCTTCCAGTATTTCTCCTATCTGGATGAACAGGGGGTCATTTGTGGTCTTGCCCAGCGCCATCTGGTAATGGTCGTAATCAAGCCATGGACCATTCGTGGCAATAAGGCCGTTTACGAAGGTTCCGGCTGTATTGGAATAAATTTCGTTAAAAGAACTAACGATAGGGACTACGCCGTCGGAATTGTATCCTAGCAGGTCAAGGGCAGCATTGGAGGCCAGAAGCGTAAGATCATGTGGTGAAATAATGGGTATGAGGCTGTCGCCTCCAGAAGCAATATAGAGATTTGTGGTTGTTTGATTGCTGCTCAATATTCCGTTCAGGGTTTGCAGATAAGTGTCTGTCGTTGTGCCAACTGCTGTGTTGTTGTCGCTGTTGTCCCATTGCAGATCGAAGGTGGCCGGGGTGGCTGTGGCAAGCATGGCATCGATTGCGGGTATGATGCTTATCCCGGTTCTTTGCTGCACGCCGCTTGCAGCGATATTCACGGCGCCCATGCCAATCTGCACCAGCGGAGTGCCGTGGTAAGGCGTTGACAGGGTTATGAGCTTTGTTACATGTTGATTGCCGTTAAATTCCTGGATGTACGAATCGGCGACCAGCCCTCCCATGGAATGGGCGATAATAACCACATTTTGCAAGGGGAAATAATTCTCTATAATGGAGCCTAAATAGGATCCATTGTCATGGATGTCAATCGTAGGATTATAAAGGTAGGTATACAGCATGAAATTATTGTAGAGATAGGGCTGTGAGTAAAAATAGGCGATGAAGTTCATCCAGGTAGAGTAATCGGAAGTCCCGCCGGGGAATAGTTCCCATCCATGGACCAGAATGACGGGGGTTTTTGGCATGAGTGCCTGAGGACTAGTAACCTGCTGCAGCGGGGTGGTCGTTGAGGCAAAATATAATGAAGGATTATTGGCGATAAAAAGGTCTATGAT
>Ga0335081_10000726_pt1 | contig 54085 bp, 54 predicted proteins | sample Lox_Sample_35_FD_206713 | JGI IMG/M metagenome (GOLD analysis project Ga0335081, IMG submission 206713) | Soil microbial communities from Loxahatchee National Wildlife Refuge, Florida, United States - Lox_Sample_3.5 | ecosystem: Environmental > Terrestrial > Soil > Wetlands | place: USA...
AAGGTCGTCACTACACGCTCAAATCGGCTCGGTGCACACGCTAACCGATTGATCGCACTCACTCCGCCTCAACGAAAATCGTGAAAACCACCCCCAAACTGCTCAAGTTGGGCTATCTGGTCATGTTCCTCAAGCGGCCGGGCGGACAGGCGCAGTTCAGCGCGGCGCTTTCGTTGCAATCGGCGGACGACAATTTCGCCGAACTGCACGGTTGGCTCGCCGGACACCTTGCCGAGAACCTGTCGCTCGCTCGCCTCGCGGCGCAGGCGGGAATGAGCGAGCGGACCTTCCAGCGCCGCTATCGCGACGCGACCGGCCTGACGCCCGCGCGCGCGATCGAGCGGCTGCGCGTCGAGGCTGCCCGCCAGCTACTTGCCGAGACCCGCCTATCCGCCAAGCGGATCGCGGCGCGCTGCGGGTTCGGCGCAGAAGAGACGATGCGGCGAAGTTTCGTGCGCCTCCAGGGCGTGAGCCCACAGGACTATCGACAGCGCTTCGGCGGCTGAGGGCTCAACCGCCGTCGCGCAGCGCCACGCCGAGCCTTCCGGCGAGATCCTGCACGAACTGCCAGGCGACGCGGCCCGAGCGCGAGCCGCGCGTCGTCGCCCATTCGAGCGCCTCGCGGCGCAGCGTATCGGCGTCGACCGGAATGCGGAAATGCGCGACGTAGCCGTCGACCATGGCGAGGAACTCGTCCTGGCTGCAGCGGTGAAAGCCGAGCCACAGGCCGAAGCGGTCGGACAGCGACACTTTCTCCTCGACGGTCTCGCCCGGATTGATCGCGGTCGAGCGCTCGTTCTCCATCATGTCGCGCGACATCAGGTGCCGGCGGTTCGAGGTCGCATAGAGGATCACGTTCTCGGGCCGCCCCTCGATGCCGCCTTCGAGCACGGCCTTGAGCGACTTATACGAGGTGTCCTCGGCGTCGAACGACAGATCGTCGCAGAAGACGATGAAACGGTAGGACTGCGGGCGCAGCACCGTCATCAGGTCGGGCAGGCTCTCGATATCCTCGCGGTGGATCTCGACGAGCTTGAGCGGCCCGGCTTTCGCGCCGAGCGCGGCGTTGACGCCCGCGTGCGCGGCCTTGACGAGCGACGACTTGCCCATGCCGCGCGCGCCCCACAGGAGCGCGTTGTTGGCCGGCAGGCCGCGCGCGAAGCGCTCGGTGTTCTCGACCAGGATGTCGCGCATGCGGTCGATGCCCTTGAGCAGCGACATGTCGACCCGGTTGACGCGCGGGACGGCGAGAAGCCCGCGGCCCGGGTGCCAGACGAAGGCATCGGCAGCGCCGAGCTCGGCCCCCGTGCGGGCGGGCGGTGCGAGGCGCTCGAGCGCGTCGGCAATGCGGCGAAGAACCGCGGAATCGGACTGCGGCGACGCGATTTTGTCTTGTTCGGACATGATGTTGTGTTCGAGCGGGCCGCTGTTCCTTAGCGTCGCGGGCTGCCGCCCGCAAGGTGGCGGGCGCGCCGCATGCGACCGCCAAACCGCCCCGCTTGGCGTTGCAATCAGGCCCGCGGGCACTATATTCCGCGCCGAGCGCGGGGTCGGGCCGAATTACTCGGATTCCGACCCCTATTTGCCCCAACCGGGGAGGGGAGACCGTTCATGTGGATTACGCCCGCCTATGCCCAGGCCGCGCCGGGAGGCGGAGGCGGCATCTTCGACCAGTCCATGCTCGTCAACATCCTTCCGATCGTTGCGATCATCGCGATCATGTACGTGCTGATGATCCGGCCGCAGCAGAAGCGGGCGAAGGAGCACCAGAATATGGTGAAGAACCTCCGCAAAGGCGACAACGTGGTGACGTCGGGCGGCATCGTCGGCAAGGTCACCAAGCTCGTCGACGACGAGCAGATCGAGATCGAGATCGCCCAGGGCGTGCGGGTGCGGCAGCTGCGCTCGATGGTGAGCGAGGTGCGCGCCAAGGGCGAGCCGGCAACAACGACCGACGCCGCCGCGAGCTGAGGCGGCGCAATCCAAGGGTGGACGCGGGATCATGCTCTATTTCGCACGGTGGAAGGCGATCGCGATCCTGCTCACGGCGCTGATCGTGTGCGCCTTTGCGATCCCGAATTTCGTCTCCTCCGCCACCGTCAAGAAATGGCCGGCCTGGGCGCAGCGCTACGTCGTGCTCGGCCTCGACCTGCAGGGCGGCTCGCACATCCTGCTCGAGGTGGATACCGCCGACGTGCGCCAGCAGCGGCTGGTGTCGCTGCGCGACGAGGTGCGCAAGACGCTGCGCGACGCGAAGATCCTCTATTCCACGGTGCCCGCCATCCGCGGCAACGCCGTCGAGGTGCGCATCCGGGAAGGGCAGAACTTCCCGGCGGCGCTCGACAAGCTGCGCGCGCTGTCGCAGCCGCTTACCAACAACATCATCGGCGTCACCGGCCAGCAGAGCCTCGACGTGACCGACGCGGGCGGCGGCCTGATCCGGCTCGCGCCGAGCGAAGCGGCGATGACCGAGCGCATCCGCCAGACGGTCGACCAGGCGATCCCGATCATCGAGCGGCGCGTCAACGAGCTCGGCCTCGTCGAGCCCACGGTGCAGCGCGAGGGCATCGATCGCATCCTGGTGCAGGTGCCGGGCCTCGGCGATCCGCAGCGCCTGCTCGAGATCATCGGCAAGACCGCCAAGCTCGAGTTCCGCCTGGTCAACCAGAACGCGAGCCCGCTGAACGTTCCGCCCGACTCGGAAGTCCTGTGCGAGGTCGAGAACCAGCAGAAAGGCGACGTGAAACCGCCGGCCTGCACCGGCGGGACGCCGGTGGTCGTCTACAAGCAGGTGCTGGTCGAGGGCGCCGATCTGACCGACGCCAGGACCGGCTTCGACCAGAACAACCAGCCGGTCGTCGATTTCACCTTCGACGCGACCGGGGCGCGCAAGTTCGGCGAGGTGACGCAGGAGAACGTCGGGCGGCCGTTCGCCATCATCCTCGACCGGCAGGTAATCTCGGCGCCGAACATCCGCGAGCCGATTCTCGGCGGGCGCGGGCAGATTTCCGGCCATTTCACCGTGGAAACCGCCGGCAACCTCGCGATCCTGCTGCGCGCCGGCGCGCTGCCGGCGAACCTCACCCCGATCGAGCAGCGCGTGGTCGGGCCCGGCCTCGGCCAGGACTCGATCACCAAGGGCGAATACGCTTCCATCGTCGGCGCCGCGCTGGTGATCGTCTTCATGCTGGTGACCTACAAGCTGTTCGGCGTGTTCGCCAACATCGCGGTCGCCGTCAATGTCGGCATGATCTTCGGCGTCCTGTCGCTGCTCAACGCGACGCTGACGCTGCCCGGCATCGCGGGAATCGTGCTCACGGTCGGCATCGCGGTCGACTCCAACGTGCTGATCTACGAGCGCATCCGCGAGGAGGTGCGGCATGGCCGCAATGCGATCGCGGCAATCGACGCCGGCTTCACGCGCGCGCTCGCGACCATTCTCGATTCCAACATCACGACCTTCATCGCCGCCGCCGTGCTGTTCTTCATCGGCACCGGCCCCGTGAAGGGCTTTGCGGTCACGCTCGGCGTCGGCATCGCCACGACGCTGTTCACGGCGTTCACCCTGACCCGCCTGATCGTCGCTTATTGGGTGCGCTGGCGGCGCCCCACATACGTGCCGATCTGACGGCGCGGAAGAAGACGAGAGAAAAATGCGCCTCTTCCCGCTCCGCATCGTCCCCGACGAGACCAAGTTCGACTTCATCCGCTTCCGCCGGATCAGCTTCCCGATCTCGGCGATGCTGTCGATCCTGGCGATCGTCCTCTATTTCACCCACGGCCTCAATTTCGGCATCGACTTCAAGGGCGGCACCCTGATCGAGGTGCGGGCGAAATCGGGCGCCGCTGATCTCGCGCAGATGCGCTCGACCATCGCGGGCCTCCGGCTCGGCGACTTCCAGCTGCAGCAGTTCGGCGGCCCTGCCGAGGTGCTGATCCGCATCGCCGAGCAGCCGGGCGGCGAGAAGGAGCAGCAGGTCGCGGTCGAGAAGGTGCGCCAGGCGCTCGGCGACACGGTCGAGTATCGCCGCGTCGAAGTGGTCGGTCCGCGGGTGTCGGGCGAATTGCTCTACAAGGGCATCCTCGGCATGTTCGCGGCGATCGCGGCCATTCTCTGTTACCTCTGGTTCCGCTTCGAATGGCAGTTCGCGCTCGGTGCCATGATCGCCAACGTGCACGACATCGTGCTCACGCTCGGGTTCATGTCGATCACCCAGGTCGACTTCGACCTCACCAGCATCGCGGCGCTGCTCACCATCCTGGGCTACTCGCTGAATGATACGGTCGTGATCTACGACCGCATCCGCGAGATGCTGCGGCGCTACAAGAAGATGCCGATGCCGGAGCTGCTCAACGTGTCGATCAACGCGACGCTGTCGCGCTCGATCATCACCCACGTCACGGTCGCGATGTCGCTCTTGGCGCTGCTCCTGTTCGGCGGCCAGGCGATCCACAGCTTCACCGCCACCATGATGTTCGGCGTCGTCCTGGTCGGCACCTACACGTCGGTGTTCATCGCCTCGCCGATCCTGATCTATCTCGGCGTCGGCGCCAACCGCGCGCAGGCGCGCGACGATGTGGCCGACGAGCAGCCCGAACCTGAGCCCGCGAAGCCAGCCGCCAAGTCTCCGGCACGGCCGGCGGCGCGCGCACGGCGCTGATCCGCGGTGGACCGCGAAAGCCCGCATCTGCCGTATCCCGCCGCGATCGAGGCCTACGGCAAGGGCGGCTTCCGCTTTGCCGGCATGTCGCATCGCGGCTCGCTGCTGTGCCTGCCCGACGGCATCTGGGCGTGTGCGGCGCAAGGGCCGCAGGACATCACCAAGGACACGCTGGCGCCGGTCTTCGCCGCCGCGGCGCCGATCGACCATTTCCTGATCGGCGCCGGCCGCGATTTCTGGCCGCTGCCGCGCGAGCTGGCGGCGCGCTTCGCCGAACGGGGAATTGCGGTCGAGACGATGACGACCGGCTCGGCCGTGATGACCTACAACATCCTGCTCGAGGAGCGCCGGCGCGTCGCCGCGCTGCTGATCGCCGTCGCCTAGCGCGTGGGCCTATGCGTGCTTGCCGGGCTTCGCTCTCTTCGCGATGTGCGGGTCGAGTGCGACGTAGAGCGCCTTGGCGGCGTCACGCAGGAGTTCGCGGTGCGTCGTATCGGCGGGAGGCAGCGATTGCACGGTGGTCGCGAGGTCGCGCAGGATTTCGGCGAACAAGGCGAAATGAAAATGCATGCGCACCGACTTACGCACGTCTTCGGCGCCCATGCGTTGCAACGTGAGCGAAATCCCGGCCTCGTCGAGATGGGCGTCGAAGCGCGCCGTCTGCTCGAATGTTCCAATATAGAGCTTGTCGGGGTATTCCACCGCGACTTCGGCCTTGTCGGGTATCGGTTTGGTCATGGTTTCACGGCCCGCCGCGCGCCATTGTAGTATCCATTCACAACCTAAGCCGATATCCCGGATGCCGGCTTGACCTGAATCAATCGCACGCGAGGGCGTGACGGCAACCCTTTTGCAGCAGCTTGCGCATGACCGCTTCCGGCATTTCAGCAGCGACGCAGCAGGCGTATCGCCATTGCGAGGCGCTGGTGCGGGAAGCCGACCGCGACCGCTACATTGCGGCCTTGTTCGCGCCGGCGGACAGGCGGCCGTGCTTGCATGCGCTTTACGCCTTCGATCTCGAGCTCGGGCGAATCGGGCACGTGGTGCGCGAGGTGCTGGCCGGCGAGATCCGCCTGCAGTGGTGGCGCGACGCGCTCGCGGGCCGGGTGCCCGAGCAAGTGGCGGCGCATCCGGTCGCGGCGGCGCTCAGCGAGACGATCGCACGATGCGCGCTGCCGACCGAACCGATCGAGCGGCTGATCGATGCGCGGGCGCGCGATCTCTACGATGATCCGCTCACGATGCTCGATGAGCTCGCAGGATATGCACGACAGACGGCATCGATCATCTTCGAGCTCGCGGCGCGCATTCTCGATCGCGACGCGAGTGTCGCCGAGGTCGCAGATCCGGCTGGCGTCGCGGCAATTCTAGCCGTCGCGTTGCAAGACCCGGCTCATCACGAGCTGTCATCGATCGCGCCGGCGGATATTGCCGCGCGGGGACGTGCAGCGCTCGAGCAGGCGCGGCGCAATTGGCCTGCGGTATCGCCGGCAACGCGGCCCGCATTTCTGTCGCTGGCGGTGACGAGCGCGCTGCTGCGTCGTGCCGAGCGAAACCCCGATCGCTCGCCGTCGAAAGGGCTCGCGCCGTGGCGCCGCCAATGGCTCATCTGGCGCGCGGCGCGGCGCGGGACGTTCTGATGCTCGCTGGCGCATGTTCCGGCGAAAGCCTGCCCCCGACTCGATCGGGGTGGACGCCGGCTCGCCGACAAGCACATGCGCCAAGCCAAGAAAGTTGGAGCGTATTCCGATTCTGCGGGAACGGAACATGCTCTATTCGGCGGCGGCAACGTGCCCGCGGCCCATCCAGGCCGCGAGATCGGCGAGCGCGCGCGCCGTCAGCGCCCGCTTCTTGGCCACGGTCTTGGCCGGGCCGCGCAGCCGCTCGCCGTCCGGCCCGCGCGTCGGCGAATGGGCGAGCGGAGGAAACAGGCCGAAATTGACGTTCATCGGCTGGAACGAGCGCGGACCCGCATCGATCGTCTCGAGATGCCCGCCGGTGATGTGGGCGATGAGCGCGCCATGCGCCGTGGTCGCGGGCGGCAGCGCGATCTCCTCGCCGTGCCGCTCGGCCGCGGCGAAACGCCCGGCGAGCAGGCCGATGGCGGCGGACTCCACATAGCCTTCGCAGCCGGTGATCTGTCCGGCAAAGCGCACATGCGGCGCCGCCTTCAGCCGCAGCGTCGCGTCGAGCAGCTTCGGCGAATTGAGGAACGTATTGCGGTGCAGCCCGCCGAGGCGGGCGAACTCGGCGTTCTCGAGCCCCGGAATGGTGCGGAAGATGCGCGTCTGCTCGCCGTGCTTGAGCTTGGTCTGGAAGCCGACCATGTTGTAGAGGGTGCCGAGCCGATTGTCCTGGCGCAGCTGCACGACCGCATAGGGCTTGTCCTGCGGCGCGTGCGGATTGGTGAGGCCGACCGGCTTCATCGGCCCGTGCCGCAGCGTCTCGCGGCCGCGCTCCGCCATCACCTCGATCGGCAGGCAGCCGTCGAAATAGGGCGTTCCCTCCCAGTCGTGGAGGCTGATCTTGTCGCCGGCGATCAGCGCGTCGACGAAGGCATCGTATTGCGCGCGGCTGAGCGGGCAATTGATGTAGTCGGCGCCGTCGCCGCCCGGGCCCGCCTTGTCGTAGCGCGACTGGAACCAGGCCGTGCCAAGATCGATGCTGTCGCGATGCACGATCGGCGCGATCGCGTCGAAGAAGGCAAGCGCGTTCTCGCCGGTCGCGGCGCGAATGGCATCGGCGAGCGCCGGCGAGGTGAGTGGCCCGGTCGCGACGATCACGCTGCCCCAGTCGGAGGACGGCAGGCCGGCGATCTCCTCGCGGCGGATCTCGATTGCCGGATGCGCCGCGAGCGCCGCCGTCACGGCGGCGGAAAATCCATCGCGGTCGACCGCGAGCGCGCCGCCCGCCGGCACCTGGTTGGCGTCGGCCGCGCGCATGACGAGCGAGCCGAGCCGGCGCATTTCCTCGTGCAGCAGCCCGATCGCATTGGTGGCGCAGTCGTCGGAGCGAAACGAATTGGAGCATACCAGCTCGGCAAGGCCGTCGGTCCTGTGCGCGGCCGTGCCGCGCAGCGGGCGCATCTCGTGCAAATGCACCGGAATACCGCGCGTGGCGATCTGCCACGCTGCTTCCGAGCCCGCGAGGCCGCCGCCGATGACATGGATGGGTCCTTGGATGGGTCCTTGGATGGGTCGCATGGCTTCGGTGGTCGGGCAATTCGTGCTATGAGTCAACGTCTCAGGGGTATGTGCGGAGGGAGGCATGCGGCGCGTCGCGTTGACGTTGGCGCTTGTGGGCTCACTGGTTGGCTTGCTGGTTGGCTTGCTCTTGGGCGCGTCGGCGAGGGCCGGCGAAATCGATCCCGCGGTGGCCGGGGCGTTCCAGAACTGGGGACTGCCGGTGCCGACGGCCGGAATGCTCATCTTCTGCCACGGCTACAACTGCAATTTCCGCACCGAGATCGGCATCTCGGGCGCCGATCGTGCGCGGCTTGCCGCCCTGATGGCGCCGGGACGCGCGTCGGCGGAGGCGGAGCGGCACGCGATCGCGCTGACCGAAGCCTGGTTCGAAAAGCGCGTCGCGCCGCAGACCGGAACCGCGCACGCCAAGGCGCGCGCGAGCGTCGGCTGGGGCCTTGGCGGCGATCCGGCGCAGTTCGACTGCGTCGACACGACCGCCAACACGACGAGCCTTCTCGTCACGCTCGATCGCCTCAACCTGTTGCGCTTCCACACCGTGTCGACGCCGATCTCGCGGCTGCTCGCCGGCGGGCCGCATTTCACCGCGACGATCCAGGACAAGAAGACCGGCCAGCGCTGGACGGTCGATCCCTGGACGCACGACAACGGCCAGCTGCCGGACGTGTGGAAGATCGAGCGTTGGGTTGCCGGCGGCTGAGCTCGGCGCCGCTCACGGGATCGAGCGCAGCATCAGGTGCGCGCCGAGGAGCAGAAGGCCCGCCAGGAACCAGCGGCGAAACGTCTGCGGCTTGAGGCGGGCGCGCACGGCCTGGCCGAGGAACATGCCGCCGAGCGCCGCCGCGAGCGCAAGCAGCGACGCGCCCGCATTGGGCCAGTGGAACTCGCCGGCATCGGCGAGCGCGGCCGCCAGCGCGAGCGTCGAGACGGTGAACGACAGGCCGAGCGCCTGCACCAGCTCGTCGGGAGCAAGCCGCAGCGCCTGCAGATACGGCACGGCCGGAATGACGAACACGCCGGTGAGCGCCGTGACGATGCCGGTCACGGCGCCGGCGAGCGGGCCGAGCCAGAGCTCGTGCCGCGCCGGCACGTCGAGACGCAGCGGCGCAAGGCTGATGACGGCGTAAAGCACGATCGCGGCGCCGAGCGCCGTCAGCGTCGCGGGATTGCTCACCGCGCCGATCCAGCGCCCCGCCGCGATCGTGGCGAGCGCGGCGGCCGCGAGCAGCGGCCACAGGCGGCGGAGCAGGCCGACGAACTGCGGCCCGACCGCCAGCTGCCAGACATTGGTCACAAAGGACGGCAGGATCAGGATGGTCGCGGCCTCGGCGGGCGGCATCAAGAGGGTGAGGAAGCCGATCGCGACGGTCGGCAGTCCCATGCCGATCGTGCCTTTGACGAAGCCGGCGAGGATGAAGACGAGGGTGAGCTCGATGAGAACGGGGAGGGGGCTGGACATGCGCGCAATCTGGCGTCGCGGACGCTGCCCGACAATTCCGCAAGCGACGACCCTGCCTTCTCGCGCCACGAAGGCAGCGCAACGACTGGTTTACGGCTGACCCGAACCCTATCTGGATGGTGCCATGAATGAAGCCACAACCGATGCCTTGCCGGCCATTGCCGTGATCGATGTGCGCGACGGCGGCCCGGTGCGCCACGCCCGCGAGCGCGCCGCCGGCGCGCAGGCGCTGCGCGACGATTGCCTGGCGTGGTTTCCGCCGCTGGCGATGCCGCTCGTTCCCTGGATGGACCGGCTGGCGCGCACCTGGCTGCGGCGCTGCGGCTCGCCCTACATCGCCGACATCGAGGCCATCGCGGCCGCCCTCAAATTTCCCGGCATCTGGCTGCTCAACGGGTCCTACCAATGGGGCTGCACGGCGCTCGCGCGCGAGGAGGGCGGCGCGCCCTGGCTCGCCCGCACGCTCGACTGGCCGTTTCCCGGCCTCGGTCGCCATGCCGAGGTGGCGCACATGCGCGGCCCGGCGGGCGACTATTTCAGCATCACGTGGCCCGGCTATGTGGGCGTGCTCACCGGCATGGCGGCGGGCCGTTTCGCGATTGCGATCAATCAGGCGCCGCTGTGGCGGCGCACCCGCCACCCGCGGCTGCGTCTCTGCGACATCGCCGCCAACGCGGTGAACACGTGGCGGCACGTCCGCCACATCCCGCCCGATCAGCTCTTGCGCGCCGTGTTCGAGGACTGCGCGACCTTCGCGCAGGCGCGCGAGCGGCTCGAGCGCAGCCCGATTGCGCGTCCGGTGATCTACACGCTCGTCGGCATGCGCGCCGACGAGCACTGCGTGATCGAGCGCACCGAAGAAGGTTTTGCGACGCGCGATCAGGCAACCTGCGCCGCCAATGACTGGCTCGACGCCGCGGCGGGCTGGGAGGGTCGCGTCGGCGCCGATGTCGTGATGACGTGCAGCCCGGCCGAAGCCGCGGCGACGAGCCGGCGCCGGCGCGAGGCGCTCGCCGCATGGAACGGATCCTTCGTTCGCGACAGCTTCGCCTGGGTGACGGCGCCGGTGCTCAACCGGTTCACGCGGCTTGCGGTCGAAATGTGCCCCGCGAGCGGCATGCTGCGGGTTGCCGGCTATGAGCGCGAGCCCGACGGAACCTCGGCGCGCCGCGCCACGCAGGTGACGACCGTCGCGGCGGCGTGATCGTCAGTGCGTGCCGCTCGCGGGCTGCGACGCACCGGTCTGCGGGCACTTGTAGAGCACCGATTTATAGGTGTTGTCCTGGTCGACGAAATCGACGTTCTTGTCGTCGCGCACCGTGAAGCGCACGTCGCCGAGCAGGACATTGCCGCCCGGCCCGTCGCACGACATCTGCGCCGCGAGCGTGTTGCCGTCGTGCTCCTTCTTGACGAACTTGCAGGTGCCGAAGCTCGAATGCACGTCGGTTTCGGTGATGCGGACCACCTTGGCGGCCGGGTCGGTGCCGTCGCCCTTGCAGGCCATGTTCTGCACATAGACGCCGGCGATGGAAAAATCATCGGCGGCAAGAACCGCGCCGGACGCGAATGCGGCGATGACCGCTGCCGCCGCGACACCCTGCATGCCGTAGCTCATGCCCTCTTCCCCACGGCCTGTTCCCACGGACCGCGGCCCTCGATGCCCGAGCCGAGTCGCCGGAAGGTTAAAAAGTCCGACGCGTCGAGGCAAGGCGTGCCGCGGGGGAATGTTGCACGACGCGATGTCGCAGCGACCCTGCCTCTCGATTGGGCAGCCGCGACGGGGACTCGGTCGGGAAGGATCACGGCGCCGTAGAGGTAACGTCACGCCGCCGCGTGCGCGTTCTCGCCGATCGCCAACGCGACCATGATCTTGCTCACCAGCTCGCGCGCCGAGGCGGCGGAGAGTTCGACCGCCACGCGCTCGCGCGCGCCGTCCGCCTCGCAGACGAAATCGATCGCCAGCGCATGGTCGAGCGGCGCGTGATAGGGATGGTCGAAATAGACGTTGGCGGTGTCGATCCGCATCCAGCCGTTGGCGCCCTTGGCGCTGCCGGACACGTGGGCCTTCTCGACGATATACGAACACATCGGGGATCTCCTTCGGTCTGCCGGCCGCTCAGGCCGCGAGCGTCTTGCGATAGAACGCGAACACTTTGCTCCAGCCGTCCGCTGCCTGCTCGGGGCGGTAGGCTTCGCGCGTCGTATTGAAGAAGGCGTGGCCGGCCTTGTCGTAGCGGTGGAACTCGTAGGTCTTGCCGAGCCGCTTGAGCACCGCCTCGGTGCGATTGACCTGGTCGGCGGTGGGGTTCTGGTCGTCATTGCCGAACAGGCCGAGCAGCGGCATGCGCAGATTCTCGGTCAGATCGATCGGCGCGATCGGGCGCTTGGCGTTGAGCAGCGACTTGTCGTCGACGATGACGTTGCCGCCCCAGCAGTCGACCACCGCGTCGATCTCGGGCAGCCTGCAGGCGCACAAATAGGCGTGGCGGCCGCCCGAGCAGAAGCCGATCAGGCCGACCTTGCCGTTGGCATTGGGTTGCGCGCGCAGATACGCGATCGCGCCCTTGGCGTCGCCGACCACCTGCTCGTCGGGCACGCCGCCGGCGGCACGCACGCGGGCGCCGACGTCGTCCGGGCTGCCCGGCCCGTCGCGGAAATAGAGGTGCGGCGAGATGCAGGCGTAGCCGTGATGCGCGAACTTGCGCACCACCTCGATGATCCATTCGTCCCAGCCGGGCAAATGATGGATCACGACCACGCCGGGAAATTTTCCCGCCCGCGTCGGCCGCGCATAATAGGCTTCGCCGCGGTCGTTGTTGTGACCCGCAAATGCGACGGTCTCGGCGACAAGTCCCTCGTAGCTCATGCGTCTTCCTCCCAGTCCGAACGGACCGTTGAGTTTAGCATGGGCCGGGAGCAGATCACCCCGCCGAGCGCCGCATGCTACGTTTGCTCCCGATCGGAGTCGCGCGTTCGCGCCCAAGCCGTATCTTGCGGGGGGCATGCGCGGTGCGTAAGTAAGCGTGCAAACCAACACCGAGGACCGCATGGTCGTAGTGCTCGATACCGTCGGCAAATCCGCGGCGCGCCACCCCGAGAAGGCGCACCGGCCGGACCAGCCTGCGCTGAAGAAGCCCGACTGGATCCGCGTCAAGGCGCCGGTCTCGCGCGGCTATGCGCAGACGCATGCGATCATGCGCGCGAACGGGCTCCATACTGTGTGCGAGGAGGCGGGCTGCCCGAACATCGGCGAGTGCTGGGACAAGAAGCACGCGACCTTCATGATCATGGGCGATACCTGCACCCGCGCCTGCGCGTTCTGCAACGTCAAGACCGGGCTGCCCGGCGCGCTCGATCCGGCCGAGCCGGAGCACGTGGCGGAAGCGACCGCCAAGCTCGGCCTCGCGCATATCGTCGTGACCTCGGTCGACCGCGACGATCTCGCCGACGGCGGCGCCGGGCACTTTGCCGCCACCATCCGGGCGATCCGCGCGCGCTGCCCCACGACCACGATCGAGGTGCTCACGCCGGACTTTCTGCGCAAGGACGGCGCGCTCGACGCCGTCGTCGCGGCGCGGCCCGACGTCTTCAACCACAACCTCGAAACCGTGCCGTCGAAGTACCTCACGGTGCGGCCGGGCGCGCGCTACTTCCACTCGATCCGCCTGTTGCAGCGCGTGAAGGAGCTCGACCCGCGCATGTTCACCAAGTCGGGAATCATGGTGGGGCTCGGCGAGGAGCGCAACGAGGTGCTGCAAGTGATGGACGACCTGCGCTCGGCCGATGTCGATTTCCTCACCATCGGGCAATATCTGCAGCCGACCCGCAAGCACCACGCGGTGATCCGCTACGTGCAGCCCGATGAGTTCAAGGCGCTCGAGACGATCGCGTACGCCAAGGGCTTCGCGATAGTTGCGGCGTCGCCGCTCACGCGCTCCTCCCACCATGCCGGCGATGATTTCGCCAGACTGAAGGCCGCGCGCGGGCGCGCGTGATCCCGATCACGCGCGGATAGATTGTTCGCTCATGCCGCAATTCACGACCAAGCGCCGCGTGCGGCACTCAGCCGCCGACATGTTCGCCCTTGTCGCCGACGTCGAGCGCTACCCCGAATTCGTGCCGTTCTGCCGCGCCCTGAAGGTGCGCAGGCGCGGCCAGGACGAGCGCGGGCGCGACACGATCGTGTGCGAGATGACGGTCATGTACAAGGTCATCCACGAAACCTTCACGACGCGCGTCACGCTCGACAAGGCGGAGCAGCAGATCCTCGTCGACTATCTGAGCGGCCCGTTCAACCGGCTGGACAATCGCTGGCGCTTCCGCGACGCCGGCGAGGGCGCCTGCGACGTCGAGTTCTACCTGCACTATGAATTCCGCAGCCGCGCGCTCGCGCTGCTCATGGGCGCGATGTTCGAGGTGGTGTTTCGCCGCTTCGCCGACGCGTTCGAGCGGCGGGCGGACCAGGTCTATGCGGGACCGGCGGCTCAGACCTGAGCGTCGACCGCCAGCGCCTCGAGCATTGCCAGCGCCTCGGCGACCGACTGGAGCCGCACCTTGCGACGGCCGATGTCGCCAAATTTCTTTGCCCGATGAACGACGCGTCGCCCGTGCGCCGCCGCGAAGTGCACCAGCCCAACCGGCTTGCCGGGTGTCGCGCCGCCCGGGCCCGCGATGCCGGTGATCGCGACCGCGAGATCGGCGTCGGAGCGCTTAAGCGCGCCGCGCGCCATGGCTTCCGCGGTCTGCCGGCTCACGGCGCCGAATTTCTTCAATGTCGCGAGCGGCACGCCGAGCATCTCGTGCTTCGCCTCGTTCGAATAGGTGACGAAGCCGCGCTCGACCACGTCCGAGGAGCCCGCAATGTCGGTCAGTGCCCCGATCACCAAGCCGCCGGTGCAGGATTCGGCGGTGGCGATCTTGAGGCCGCGCGCGCGGCAGAGCGCGAGCACGCGCTTCGCCGCGACCCGGATGGGCTCGCTCATGCGGCGCTCCACGGCAGGCGGATGGTCGCGGTCGCCATGGCGGCGATGCCTTCGCGCCGGCCCGTGAAGCCGAGCCTTTCGCTCGTCGTCGCCTTCACGCCGACCCGGTCGAGCGTGATGCCGGCGATTTCGGCGATGCGTGCGCGCATCGCGTCGCGGTGCGGGCCGATCTTCGGCGCCTCGCACACGACCGTGAGATCGAGATGGGCGAGGCGGCCGCCGCGCTTGCTAACGCGCTCGACCGCGAATTTGAGGAAGCGGTCGGACGAGGCGCCCTTCCATTGCGGGTCGCTCGGCGGAAAATGCGCGCCGATGTCGCCATCAGCGAGCGCGCCCAGGATGGCGTCGACGAGCGCATGCAAGCCGACATCCGCGTCGGAATGGCCGCTGAGCCCGCGCTCGTGCGCGATCCTGACGCCGCCGATCCACACGTGGTCGCCGTCCGCAAAGGCGTGCACGTCGTAGCCGTTGCCGGTGCGGATGTCGCCGAGCGCCGCCATCATGCGCGCCTCGGCGCGCGCGAAGTCATCCGCCGTGGTGAGCTTGATGTTGCCGGCTTCGCCTTCGAACACGTCGACCGCCATGCCGGCCCATTCGGCGAGCGCGGCATCGTCGGTGAAGTCCTCGCGCCCGGCGGCGGCCGCCCGGCGATGCGCCGCCAGCAGCGCGTCGAACGCAAAGGCCTGCGGCGTCTGGATGCCGCGCAGGCGCGCGCGCTCGAGGGTGCGCACGACGCCGCCCGCGGCGTCAACCTCCTTGATCGTGTCGGTCATCGCGACGCCCGGAATGGCGGCGCCAACGGAGCCACCCTGGCCGGCCGCCGCAATGGCGCGCGATACCAGGGCCGGCGACGCAAAGGGACGCGCGGCGTCGTGCACGAGCACGATTGCGGGGCGCCGCTCGGCCAGCGCTTCGAGGCCCGCTCGCACCGATGCCTGCCGCGTCGCGCCGCCGTGGGCGGGCGGCAGGACCGCTAGGCCCTCGGCGGCCGCGCCATAAAGCGCGCCATCATCCTGGTGAATGACCGGCTGGACCCAGCGGATTTCCCGGTGGGTGGCGAATATCGCCAGGCTCTGGCGCAGGACCGGGAGGTTGCCGAGCACGCGATACTGCTTCGGCACGTCGCCTCCGGCGCGAAGGCCGCGTCCGCCCGCGACCACCACCGCCGCCACAGAACCTGTCATAACGACCCCGCCGATGAAATTTTGCGCGGGATTTAGCGCCGGCAGGCTGGTGGACACAACCGGTTCCCGTGTAATCGGGCGCCCCCGCCGCGGTATTCACAATGTTGCATTGCAGCACTTGCGCTGCCCGCAAAATTGGCTAATCTGTAAGCAAAGGCATAATTCGCCTAAAAGCTAGGCACAAGCTGCGCATATGGAATCGAGCAAACCAGTCACAGCAACAACTTGCGGGCCGCGACCGCTGCGGATCGGCCACCTCGAGCTGTCCAATCGGGTGGTTCTGGCGCCGATGTCCGGCGTGACCGACGCGCCGTTCCGCCGGCTGGCGGCCCGCCTCGGCGCCGGGCTCGTGGTCTCCGAGATGGCGGCGTGTGCGGCGCTCGCCCGCGCGCGGCCGGACGTGCGCCTGCGCATCGAGGGGCAGGGCGTCGGCCTGCATGTCGTGCAGATCGCGGGCTGCGAGGCGCGGTGGATGGCGGAGGGCGCCCGCATCGCCGAGGGCGCCGGCGCGCAGGTGATCGACATCAACATGGGCTGCCCCGCCAAGCATGTGACCAACGGCGCCTCCGGCTCGGCACTGATGCGCGATCTCGATCACGCGCTCGCCTTGATCGAAGCCACGATCGCGGCGGTATCGGTGCCGGTCACCTTGAAGATGCGCCTCGGCTGGGACTGGCGTTCGCTCAACGCGCCGGAACTCGCGCGCCGCGCCGAGGCGGCCGGCGTGCGCCTGATCTCGGTGCACGGCCGCACGCGCTGCCAATTCTACACCGGGCAGGCGGACTGGCGCGCCGTGCGCGCCGTCAAGGCGAGCGTGACCGTCCCGGTCGTGGTCAATGGCGACGTGACCAGCTGCGACGCGGCGGTCGCGGCGCTCGCGGCCTCGGGCGCCGACGCGGTGATGATCGGGCGCGGCGCGCAGGGCCGGCCGTGGCTGCCTGGCGAGGTGGCGCGCTTTCTCCGCACCGGCCGGCGCGAGCCGCCGCCCACGCTCGCGCGTCAGCTCACCCTCATCACCGATCTCTATGACGAGATGCTGGCGCACCACGGCATGCGCATCGGCACCAAGCATGCGCGCAAGCATCTCGGCTGGGCAATCGATGCGGCGGCCGAAACATCCGGCGCGCCGGAGGCCTTGCGCAAGGAATGGCGGGCGCGCGTGCTGCCGAGCGAGGATCCGCGCACCGTCAAGTACGGCCTTGCGGAGGCCTTTGCGGCGCTCGCCTGGAAAGCCGCCGCATGAGCTTCATCGAGCCGCATGCGTCGTCATCCGTGGGCGCCGCCGACGCGGTGCTCAACTCGCTGCCGCATCCCGTGCTGGTGATCGGCCCGGACGGGCGCATTTCCGATGCGAACGTCGCGGCGGAATCCTTCTTCGAGGTCTCGGTCTCGCTCTTGCGCCGCAACGCCATGCGCGATCTCGTGCCGTTCGGCTCGCCGCTGCTCGCGCTGATCGAGCAGGTGCGCAACCGCGGCGCCGCCGTCAACGAATACCGGGTCGATCTCTCCTCGCCGCGGCTTGCCGGCGAGCGCATCGTCGACCTGCATGTCGCCCCGATGCCGGAAAAGCCCGGCTTCGTGGTGGTGATGCTGCAGGAGCGCACGATCGCCGACAAGATGGATCGCCAGCTCACCCATCGCGGCGCCGCGCGCTCGGTCATCGCGCTCGCCGCGATGCTCGCGCACGAGATCAAGAATCCGCTGTCCGGCATCCGCGGCGCCGCCCAGCTGCTCGAGCAGTCGGCCGGCGAGGAGGACCGCATGCTGACGCGGCTGATCTGCGACGAGGCCGACCGCATCGTGAAGCTCGTCGACCGCATGGAGGTCTTTGCCGACGAGCGGCCGGTCGCGCGCGAGAAGGTCAATATTCACGCGGTGCTCGAGCACGTGAAGCGGCTCGCCCAATCGGGCTTCGCGCGCCACATCAAGTTCGTCGAGGAATACGACCCGTCGCTGCCGCCGGTGCTCGCCAACCGCGACCAGCTCGTCCAGGTGTTCCTCAACCTGGTCAAGAACGCCGCCGAGTCGATCGGCGAGCACGCGACCGACGGCGAGATCCATCTCACGACTGCGTTCCGGCCGGGCGTGCGCCTGTCGCTGCCGGGGAGCAAGACGCGCGTCTCGCTGCCGCTCGAGTTCTGCGTCAAGGACAATGGTCCGGGGGTACCGGAGGACCTGCTCCCCCATATGTTCGATCCCTTCGTCACCACCAAGCCGACCGGCAGCGGCCTCGGACTTGCATTGGTCGCCAAGATCGTGGGCGATCACGGCGGGATCATCGAATGTGAGTCGCAACCAAGACGGACGATCTTTCGCGTATTGATGCCCAAGTTCACGGGTGACGACGCCGAGCCGGGCGGCGGAACCTGAGAGGGTCTGAAATGCCTGCGGGAAGCATACTGGTTGCCGACGACGATGCGGCGATCCGCACCGTCCTCAATCAGGCGCTGTCGCGTGCCGGCTATGAGGTGCGCTCGACCAGCAATGCGGCGACGCTGTGGCGCTGGGTGAGCCAGGGCGACGGCGATCTCGTGATCACCGACGTGGTGATGCCGGACGAGAATGCCTTCGATCTCCTGCCGCGCATCAAGAAGCTGCGCCCCGACCTGCCGATCATCGTCATGAGCGCGCAGAACACGTTCATGACCGCGATCCGCGCCTCCGAGCGCGGCGCCTACGAGTATTTGCCGAAACCGTTCGACCTCAAGGAGCTGATCGCGATCGTCGGCCGCGCGCTGTCGGAGCCCAAGGAGAAGCCGCTCCCGCCGCCGAAAGTGGAGGATTTCGACCAGATCCCGCTGGTCGGCCGCTCGCCCGCCATGCAGGACATCTATCGGGTGTTGGCGCGCCTGATGCAGACCGATCTCACGGTGATGATCTCGGGCGAGTCCGGCACCGGCAAGGAGCTCGTCGCCCGCGCGCTGCACGACTACGGCAAGCGGCGCAGCGGTCCCTTCGTTGCCATCAACATGGCGGCAATTCCGCGCGACCTCATCGAGTCCGAGCTGTTCGGCCACGAGAAGGGGGCGTTCACCGGCGCCAACACGCGCAATCCCGGCCGCTTCGAGCAGGCGGAGGGCGGCACGCTGTTTCTCGACGAGATCGGCGACATGCCGATGGAGGCGCAGACGCGGCTCCTGCGCGTGCTGCAGCAAGGCGAGTACACGACCGTCGGCGGCCGCACGCCGATCAAGACCGACGTGCGCATCATCGCGGCGACCAACAAGGACCTGCGCATTCTCATTCAGCAGGGACTCTTCCGCGAGGATCTGTTCTTCCGCCTCAACGTGGTGCCGATTCGCCTGCCGCCGCTGCGCGAGCGGGTCGAGGACATCCCGGACCTGATCCGGCACTTCTTCTCCATGGCCGAGCGCGAAGGCCTGCCGCCGAAGCAGATCGAGCCGGCGGCGCTCGACCGTCTCAAGCGCCACCGCTGGCCCGGCAACGTGCGCGAGCTGGAAAACCTCGCGCGCCGGCTTGCCGCGCTCTATCCGCAGGAAACGATCACGGTGGCCGTCATCGAGGGTGAGCTGGCCCAGCCGGCCATGCCGGCAACCGGCGAGGAGCCGCGCGGCGACGAGACGCTCGCCGGCGCCGTGGAGCGCCATTTGACCCGCTACTTCGGCGAATTCGGCGACAGCCTGCCGCCGCCCGGGCTGTATCATCGCATCCTGCGCGAGGTCGAATACCCGCTCTTGTCCGCGGCGCTTGCTGCAACCCGCGGCAACCAGATCCGCGCCGCCGACCTGCTCGGCGTCAACCGCAACACCCTGCGCAAGAAAATCCGCGATCTCGATATCCAGGTGATCCGCACCGGCGGCTGATCCGGGCACTTTCCTGGCCTCGCATGACTGCACGCCGTGGAATTGTCGCAATTCGGCAACATTGTTGTATAAATGCCGCACTGGATTGCTGCCCAGTGACCGGGGAGGCCGTTCCCTAACCCTTCCTCCGGCTCAAGGCGTGACCCACGGGGAGCCATGACGACCCTCCAAGACGCCACGCCCGCGGATGCCCTGGCGATCGCCCCGCCGGGCGGGCGGCGCATGATCAACGTGGTCGGGCCGCTCGTGGTCTGCCTCGCGCTGCTCTCGGCGCTTGCGACCTTCCTGGTGCTGGTCGGCTTCACGCCGATCCCCCCCAGCCACTACGTCGTCATCAGCCTCCTCGGCGTCAACGCCGCGGCGGTGCTGCTGCTGCTCGGCATCATCGTGCGCGAGCTGCGGCCGGTCATGCAGGCGCGCCGGCGCGGCCGCGCGGGGGCGCGGCTGCACACGCGGATCGTCGGCCTGTTCTCGGTGATCGCGGCGGTGCCCGCGGTCCTGATCGCGATCGTCGCCAGCATCACGCTCGACCGCAGCCTCGATCAGCAGCTGTCGGCGCGCGACCTGATCAACAACACGCTGACGGTCGCCAAGATCTACGTCGGCGAGCAGATCTCGGTGCTGCGCGGCGACACCATCGCGATGGCGATCACGGTGACGGCGGCCAAACCGCTGTTCGACCAGGACCCGGACCGCTTCCGCCAGTTCTTCACCGCCCAGGCCTCGCTGCGCGGCATGGCGGCCGCAATGCTCATCCACGGCGATCGCAGCGTCGTCGCCACGGCGGACTACGCCAAGCAGGCGCAGGTGCTCATCCCGCAGAATGCCGCGCTCGCCAAGGTGAGCGATACCGAGCCGCATGTCGAGCCGGTTCCGGGGAAGAACCTCGTGGTCTCGCTCATCAAGATGCGCGGCTACGACGACGTCTACCTCTACACCGTGCGCCCCATCGATCCGCGCGTCGTCGATCTCGGCACCCAGGCCAGCGTGATGCTCGAGGCCTATGACGAGCTCAAGGCCCGCCGGCTCGGCGTGCAGATCGCCTTTGCGTTGATGTACACGGTTATCGCCCTGACGGTGCTGTTGTCGGCGGTGTGGATCGGCTTGAATTTCGCCAATCTGCTGGTGGCGCCGATCCGCCGCCTGATCGGCGCCGCTAATATCGTGTCGACCGGCAATCTCTATGTGCAGGTGCCGGTGCGCGCCTCGGAAGGCGACCTCGCCCAGCTCGGCGAGACCTTCAACAAGATGACGCAGGAGCTGCGCACCCAGCGCGACGACATCGTGCGGGCGCGCGATCTGATCGACAGCCGGCGCCGCTTCATCGAGGCCGTGCTCGCCGGCGCGAGCGCCGGCGTGATCGGCGCCGATGCGGAAGGCAAGATCAGCATCCTCAACCGCTCGGCCGAGCGCCTGATCGGCACCGGCGCCGAGGAGTCGATCGGCCGCAAGCTCACCGAAGCGGTGCCCGAGCTTGCCGGGCTCGTCGCGATCGCGCTCGCCGGCACGCAGCGCCTCGTGCAGGGGCAGGTCACGATCAGCCGCGGCGGGCGCGAACGCATCATTTCGGTGCGGGTCGCCACCGAGCAGGCCGCCGACCCGCAGCACGGCTATGTCGTGACCCTCGACGAGATCACCGAGCTCGTCACCGCCCAGCGCACCTCGGCCTGGGCGGACGTCGCGCGCCGCATCGCGCACGAGATCAAGAACCCGTTGACCCCGATCCAGCTCTCCGCCGAGCGGCTGCGCCGCAAGTACGGCAAGACGATCACCGAGGATCGCGCCGTGTTCGAGCAATGCACCGACACGATCGTGCGCCAGGTCGACGACATCCGCCGCATGGTCGATGAATTCTCCCACTTCGCCCGCATGCCCAAGCCCGTGATCGCCGCGGAGGACGCGGCCGATGCGGTGCGCCAGGTGGTCTTCCTCATGCGCGTCGGCAACGCCGACATCGACATCGACGCCGAGTTCGCCGCGGACGCGATGCCGGCAAGATTCGACCGGCGGCTGATCTCGCAGGCGTTGACCAACATCATCAAGAACGCCACCGAGGCGATCTCGGCGGTGCCGCCGGCCGAGCTCGGGCGCGGCCGCATCCATGTCACGACCGCGCGCGAGGACGGCGACATCGTGATCGACGTGGTCGACAATGGCATCGGCCTGCCCAAGGAGAACCGCTCGCGCCTGCTCGAGCCCTATGTGACGACGCGCGAGAAGGGCACCGGTCTCGGGCTCGCGATCGTCGGCAAGATTCTCGAAGACCACGGCGGCCGCATCGAGCTGCGCGACGCCGCCGAGAAGACCCCCGGCGCGCGCGGCGCCTGGGTGCGCCTGCGCTTTGCCGCCGAGGCGGTCAAGCCGGACGCCGACAGGGCGGCGGCGCCGCGGCCGCAGACAACCGCGAGCGCATAGCGATGGCGTCCGACATCCTCATCGTCGACGACGAAGCGGACATCCGCGAACTGGTCGCCGGCATCCTGCAGGACGAGGGCTATGAGACGCGCACCGCGCGCGACAGCGACGATGCGATCGCGTCGGTCAGGTCGCGCCGGCCGAACCTCGTGTTTCTCGACATCTGGCTGCAGGGCTCGAGGCTCGACGGGCTGCAGCTGCTCGACGCCGTCAAGGCGGAGCATCCGGACCTGCCGGTGGTGATGATCTCCGGCCACGGCAATATCGAGACCGCGGTCGCGGCGATCAAGCAGGGCGCCTACGACTTCATCGAGAAGCCGTTCAAGGCCGATCGGCTGGTGCTGGTGGCGGACCGCGCGCTGGAGACCTCGCGCCTCAAGCGCGAGGTCAAGGCGCTGAAGCAGCTCGCGCCGCACGCCACGGCGCTGGTCGGGCACTCGACCGCGATCAACCAGCTGCGCCAGACGATCGACAAGGTGGCGCCGACCAACAGCCGCATTCTCATCGTCGGGCCGTCCGGGTCCGGCAAGGAGCTCACCGCGCGCACGATCCACGCGCATTCCGGGCGCGAGGGCGGGCCGTTCGTCGTCATCAATGCCGCCGCGATCACGCCGGAGCGCATGGAGATCGAGCTGTTCGGCGTCGAGCAGTCGGACGGCGCGCAAGAGCGGAAGGTGGGAGCGCTCGAGGAGGCGCATGGCGGCACCCTGTTCATCGACGAGATCGCCGACATGCCGCGCGAGACGCAGAACAAGATCCTGCGCGTGCTGGTCGACCAGACCTTCCAGCGCGTCGGCGGCAGCACCAAGGTCTCGGTCGACGTGCGCATCGTCTCCTCGACCTCGCGCAATATCGAGGCGGACATCCTGGCGGGGAAATTTCGCGAGGACCTCTATCACCGGCTCTCAGTGGTGCCGATCCGCGTGCCGGGGCTCGCCGAGCGGCGCGACGATATTCCGCCGCTGATCGACCATTTCATGGACCAGATCTCGCAGGCGACCGGTCTGCCGAAGCGCAAGATGGGCGCCGATGCGCTCGCGGTGCTGCAGTCGCACGACTGGCCCGGCAATGTGCGCCAGCTGCGCAACAACGTGGAGCGGCTGATGATTCTGGCCGGCGGCGAGCCCGAGGCGGTGATCAGCGCCAGCATGCTGCCGCAGGACGTGGGCTCGATGGTGCCGAGCATGCCGGCCGGCAATGGCGGCGAGCATCTGATGGGGATGCCGTTGCGCGAGGCGCGCGAGGCGTTCGAGCGCGAGTATCTCAAGGCGCAGATCAGCCGCTTCGGCGGCAATATTTCGCGCACCGCGGAGTTTGTCGGGATGGAGCGCTCGGCGCTCCACCGCAAGCTCAAGGCGCTGGCGATGGATTGAATTCTCATGTCCCGCATTGCCTATGTGAACGGCCGCTACCGGCCGCATCGCGACGCCGTGGTCCATATCGAGGATCGCGGCTACCAGTTCGCCGACGGGGTGTACGAGGTCTGCGAGGTCGCGGGCGGCCGCCTGGTCGACGAGCGGCGCCACATGGAGCGCTTGCGGCGCTCGCTCGCCGAGCTGCGCATCCATCTGCCGATGACGCTGCCGGCGCTGAGCGTCGTGCTGCACGAGACCATCCGGCGCAACCGCGTCACCAGCGGCATCGTCTATCTGCAGATCACCCGCGGGGTGGCGCGGCGCGACCACGCGTTTCCGGCGCCCGGCACGCCGCCCGCGATCGTCGTCACGGCAAAGAACCTCGATCCCGCCGGCAATGCGCGCATCGCCGCCGTCGGCATGGCGGTCGTGACGGTGCCGGACAACCGCTGGGCGCGCGTCGACATCAAGTCCGTCTCGCTGCTGCCCAACGTGCTCGCCAAGCAGGCCGCGCGCGAGCAGGGCGCGCGCGAAGCGTGGTTCGTCGATGCGCAGGGCTACGTTACGGAAGGCTCGTCATCGAATGCCTGGATCGTCACCAAGGACCGCCAACTGGTGACCCGGCCGGCCGACCACGCGATCCTGCGCGGGATTTCCCGCACCGTGCTGCTCGACGCGATCCGCGCCGAGGGCCTGGTGCTCGACGAGCGCCCGTTCAAGGTCGGCGAGGCCATGGCGGCACAAGAGGCGTTCGTCACGTCAGCGAGCCAGATCGTGCTACCGGTGGTGAGAATCGACGGCCAGCCAATCGGAACGGGTGCGCCCGGGCCTATTGTGGCGGCGCTCCGCCGCGAATTTCATCGTCATGCCGAATTTTCCTGACATTTCAAAGACTCGTGAGGGCGGGCGAATTCGCCCAAAGTGGGCTTGCGCTGCACCGCAACGTCCCATCTAATGGGGCTGCCCACGTCGGACCCGGCGGGCGTGGAAGGGCCGGGCCTATTGGCGTGACAAGAACTCTCGCGGGCGCAGGGCCGCGCGAGCAAAAAACGGAACAAAGGCCATGGCAGGCGACCGCGCACAGAACCTCCAGGACACCTTTCTCAATCACGTCCGCAAAGCCAAGATCCCTCTTACGATCTTCCTCGTGAACGGAGTCAAACTGCAGGGCGTCGTTACTTGGTTCGACAACTTTTGCGTACTGCTCCGGCGCGACGGCCACTCGCAACTCGTCTACAAGCACGCCATTTCGACAATCATGCCGGGTCACCCGATCCAGCTGTTCGAAGGCGCCGAAGAGGCGCCGGCCGGGGAAAAGGTCTGATTGGAGCCACGTCGTCGCGACACGCAAGCTGACGCGCTCGCCCAAAAGGGCGGCGCGAGCGGACGCGCGCTCGTCATCGGGCCCTATTTGCGCGACCGCGCCGCCGGGCGCGGCGCCGAGCGCTCGCCGGCGGCGCGGCTCGACGAGGCGGTCGGCTTGGCCCGCGCGATCGACCTCGAGGTGGCCGAAGCCGGGATCGCGATGCTCGGCGAGCTGCGGCCCGCGACCTACCTCGGCAAGGGCAAGGTCGAGGAGTTCGCCGGCCTCATCAAGAGCCTCGACGCCGGGGTCGTGGTCATGGATTGCGCGCTCTCGCCGGTGCAGCAGCGCAACCTCGAAAAGGCCTGGGGCGCCAAGGTGCTCGACCGCACCGGGCTCATCCTCGAAATCTTCGGCCGCCGCGCCCGCACCCGCGAGGGCACGCTGCAGGTGGAGCTCGCGCATCTCACCTATCAGCGCAGCCGGCTGGTGCGCTCGTGGACCCACCTCGAGCGCCAGCGCGGCGGCTTCGGCTTCATGGGCGGCCCGGGCGAGGCGCAGATCGAGACCGACCGCCGGCTGATCGCCGAGCGCATCGCAAAAATCGAGCGCGAGCTCGAAGGGGTCAAGCGCACGCGGGCGCTCCATCGCGCGAGCCGCAAGCGCGTGCCTTATCCGATCGTCGCGCTGGTCGGCTATACCAATGCGGGCAAGTCGACGCTGTTCAATCGCCTGACGCGCGCGAGCGTGGTATCGGCCGACATGCTGTTCGCCACCCTCGATCCGACCCTGCGCGCGGTCGACCTGCCGCACGGCACCCGCATCATCCTCTCCGACACGGTCGGCTTCATCTCGGATCTCCCGACCATGCTGGTCGCGGCGTTCCGCGCCACCCTCGAGGAAGTGATCGAGGCGGACATCATCCTGCATGTGCGCGACGTCTCGCATCTCGACGCCGAGGCGCAGTCGAAGGACGTCGAGAACGTACTGCGCGAGCTCGGCATCGAGCCCGGCGACGCGCGGCTGATCGAGGTGTGGAACAAGATTGACCGCGTCGACGCGCCCGAGCGCGAGCGGCTCGACAATATGAGCCAGCGCCAGCCGGCGGCGCGGTGCCCGGCGCTGGTGTCGGCCGCGACCGGGGAGGGGATCGATCGCCTGATCGGGCTGATCGAGGAGAAGCTCGCGCAGTCGCGCATCGTGCTCGAGCTCGATCTCGACCCGGTCGACGGGGCGGGGGCGAGCTGGCTCTATCGCAATGCCGAGGTGCTGGAGAAGACGCTCACCGACGCCGGCCGCCTCGCCATGACGGTGCGGGTCGACCCCGCCAAGGTCGCGCTGGTGCGCGCGAAGTTCGACACGGCCGGAAAGACTACTCCGGCGTAGGCGTCTGCGCCGGCGTCGCGTCGCGCGCGGCCTGGTCGCCGGCTTGGCCACCTGACGTCGGATGGGCGGCATTGACGCGTGGGCAATCGGGGAGGGTGGCCATGAGCGAGCTTCGGGTCTTGAGCGGTGGTGCGCCGCAGGAGGCGCTCGCCGTGCTCACGCCGGCGTTCGAGGCGCAGAGCAGGCACAAGCTGCACTTCACCTTCATGGTCATCACCGCGATCCAGCAGAAGCTCGCGGCAGGCGAGACGATCGACATCGCGATCGTCCCGGTTCCGATCATCGACAGCCTCGCCAAGGCCGGCATCCTTGACGGCGCACGCCGGGCGGCACTTGGCGTGATCGGGCTCAGCATGATCGCGCGCGAGGGCTTGCCGCGGCCGGACATCTCGACGCCCGAGGCTTTTCGGCAAGCGCTGCTCGCCGCCGGCTCGCTGGTGCATGCGACGCCGACCGCAACGCCGAGCGGGGCGCATCTCGCCCGCCTGCTGGAGCAACTCGGCATCGCGGCCGCAGTGCAGGGCAAGGTCATCCATCGCCCGGCGCTCGACGGCGGCGTCGAGCTCGTGGCCAGAGGCGAGGCCGACCTCGGCATCTATCCGACCAGCGAGGTCGTGCACGCCAAGGGCGTCACGCTCGTGGGTCCGCTGCCGGCAACCGCGCAGCTGCGGACCGTCTATGGGGCCGCGGTCGCGACCGCGAGCGCCGCGCCCGAGGCCGCGGGCGCCTTCGTGCAATTCCTGTCCGATCCGGGAAACCGCAGGGTCTGGCGCGACGCCGGCTTCGACCCCGCAGCCTAAGCCTTCTCGGCCGCCATCCTTTCCGCCGCCTTTGCGGCATCCCATAGCGCATCCATCTCGGCGAGCGTGGCCTGCGCCGGCGCCTTGCCGCGTTCGGCCAGCGCTTGCTCGATCCAGGCGAAGCGGCGCTCGAATTTCCGGTTGGTCGCGCGCAGGACGCCTTCCGGATCGGCATCGAGATGGCGCGCGAGGTTGACCACGGCGAACAGGAGGTCGCCGGCCTCGGCGGCGGCATCCGCCTTGTCGCTCGTATCGAGCGCCGCCTCGATCTCGTCGGCTTCCTCGCGGATCTTTGCCAGCACGGCCCTCGGATCGTTCCAGTCGAAGCCGACCTTGGCGGCCTTCTGCTGCAGCTTGAGCGCGCGCGTCAGCGCGGGCAGGGCGACCGGCACGTCGGCGAGCGTCTGCGCAGCGTCGCGACCGCGGGCCGGGCGGGCGCCCTTCTCGGCCTTCGCGGCTTTCGCAGCTTTCTCCTGTTTCTCTTGCGCCTTGATGTCGTGCCACAGGTCCTTGACGGCCTCGGGCGTGAGGTCGTGCGCGTCGCCGAAGACATGCGGATGGCGTCGGATCAGCTTGGCGGTGATCGCCTCGACGACGTCGGCGAAATCGAACGCGCCCGCCTCCTGCGCCATGCGGGCGTGGAAGACGACCTGCAGCAAGAGATCGCCGAGCTCGTCGCGCAGGTCGTCGAGGTCGTCGCGCGCGATCGCGTCGGCGACCTCGTAGGCTTCCTCGATCGTGTAGGGCGCGATCGTCGCGAAATCCTGCGCCAGATCCCACGGGCAGCCGGTTTTCGGCGTGCGCAGCGCCGCCATGATCTCGATCAGGCGGGAAATATCGCGGGCAGGGGTCATCGGCCGCAGGTCCCAGGTTCAGTGAACGGACCTGCTCTAGCAGACGCGTCTCCGCCGCGCGACGGCGCTGCGTCTGCTCTAGTGCGGCGGATTTGACGTTCCTATCACTCTGCCGCGAGTCCGTATAGGAACGTCAAATCCAAAAGCCGCACTAGAATCAATAAAATGGCTAGTGTCCTTTCGATTCCGACGTTCGTACAGAGAGTGCCGCAAAGTGATACGAACGTCGGAATCGGGACACTAGCCCCTGCGGCTCGCCACAAGCAATTTTCCCGCCCAGATCGCCAGGATCAGCGCTATTGCGCCGGTGGCGGCCACGATCAGGACTCAGGCGTTCGAGCGCCCGTGGGCCGATCTTCCGTCAAATCGCAGACGCGCGCCACAGTACGCTCGGCCAGTTACCCGGCCGAGCAGGGCGCGCGCGATGGCCGGCTCGCCTCAGTGTCCGGTCGAATCCGCGTCGCGGCTTGCCTCGAACAGGAACCAGGTGCGCCGCTCGGTATCGTCGATGAAGGTCTCGAGGATGCTGGCGGTGGCCACGTCCTCGTGCTTGTCGGCGAGCGCGTGCGCCTCGCGCATCGCCTTGGCGACCCCCTTGTTGTCGTTCATCAGCTCGCGCAGCATGTCGAGCGGCGCCACGAACGTCTCGTCGTTGTCCTCGATGCGCTGCAGCTTGGCGATCCCGCCGATCGAGCGCAGCGTGGTGCCGCCGATCTTGCGCACGCGCTCCGCCAGGACGTCGGTGGTGGCGAAAATCTGCTCGCCGTGCTCGTCGAGCAGCAGGTGGTAATCGCGGAAGTGCGGACCGCTGACGTGCCAGTGGAAATTCTTGGTCTTGAGATAGAGCGCAAAGGTGTCGGCCAGGATCGCATTGAGCGCCTGGGACATCGCCTTCACGGCGTCCGCGGACAGGTCGGTCGGGGTATCGAGCGCTTCCGCGGCGTTGTGGCGCGGCTCTAGGGCTCTGACTTTGCTCATCGCATGGTCCTCGTGCTTGGGGTTGGGCGGGAAGGCCGGCCCAGGTTAACGGCCGTCCCGGAGGACGGTTCCGGCGCATACCCCAGCGGCACGAGCCTGTGATTCGCATAAGACATATTATGGAATATCGCGTGGCGACGTTACACTTGGCAACCCCAGACCCAAGGGGTATGCTGAGATGAACGCCCCTCAAATCCCCGAATTTGGCGCGGTTTCCGTCGTGGACATTGGGCGGCTGCTCGGTAGCCAACCCAGGACCATTGCTGTGCTAGGCGCCTTCTTTGATGACAGTGGAACGCATTCGGCTTCGCCCGTAGTCGCCTTCGGCGGCCTTCTGGGGACGGAAGCCCAATGGGATGCGTTTGCGCCAGCGTGGTCCGCGCTCCTAGCGGAACCGCTTCCAGGTAAGCCTCCCCTGAAGCAGTTTCATCTTACTCCGCTCCGCGCACGGGTGGATGAGTTTGAGCCCTACAACCGCGTCGAACAAGATTACATCAATCACCTATTCAAGAAGATCATCTTGGATGTTGGGCTGGTTACACTCGCGGCGGCCGTAGATAAGCAGGCGTGGAACGAGCTAGTCGTCGGGCCGGTGCTGGAGAATGAATTTGGGCGCCCCGAGGAGTACTGCTTCGTCAAGTGCGTGGATTTGGTGATCGATACGATTAGGGCTCGGAAGCCCGGCGAACGCGTATATTTTTTCTTCGATCAGGGTACGCGCGATCGACTAGAGAATTGGGCAAAACTCTATCTCACTCAGGCCGAGCGATACCCGGAGATCGAAGGTTTCGGATTCGCCAAGGTCTCAGATGTTGTCGCCCTTCAGGGCGCAGACCTGATTGCGACTGAGACTTATCAATTCGGACAGGCGTGGTTGGAAAATCCCGAAAATCCAAAAGTGCATCCGCAATTCGAAGATTTCAGATACCGCGACCTGAGTGCTGGCGCGATCCTGATGCGCGAGCATATCGCGGAGATGGTCGCGCGCTGGAAACAGTCACGTGGAGGATGATCGCTTGCGCTTGTCGGCGGCGATATTTTTGAGCGTCCGATCCAGGGCCTTCTCGTCCTGGTCGGCCTCGACTTCCTTCGCGGTATCGAGGAAGCGTTTCGACTGCTCTGGATCGTCGGGCGGCGGGTTGGGTTTGCGCGGCATGAAATCGGATATAGTCCAGGAGGCCCCTCAAGAGAAGCCCCATGGACGCCACTCCACGAAAGCAAAGCGAAGCCCGGCGCGTCGCCATAGCGGCATATCCCGTGCGGTGCTGCGTGGTCTGCGGCCTGCAAATCCCGACCTGCATGACGATAGCGCATCTCGACCACAACGCTGGCCACAACGCCGCCGACAATCTCGCGTTCATGTGCCAGACGCATCATTGGATGTACGACGCGGGCCTCTATCCGATCGAGGCCATTCGGTTGCTTCGCGCGCACTGGCAAGAGACGAAGGGCGCACCGTCGCACAAGGCCCGCATGAAGGATGCCGGTGCGAAGGCCGCGCGCACCCGCAAGCTGAGTGCGAGTGCGCGCAAGGCGTGGGCAACGCGCCGCATCGTCGTCAGTCCCGATTGAACGGCAGTTCTAGTTGGACAGGCTCGGCAGGCGCCTCAGACTTGCGCCTCACGAGTTGTTTCGTAGGTCAGGCGCTTGCCCTTCGCCGACTGGACCACCAGCGCCGCGCGCTGCACGTCGTCCACGCCAAGGCGCTCGCGGGTGTTCTGGCGGAAATCGAACTCGGCGAGATAGCGGCCAAGGTGCTTCTGATCGACGCGCTGGTAGACGCCGACCAAGCCGCGCTTCATGACCGAGAAAAAGCCTTCCAGCGTGTTGGTGTGAACGTCGCCGCGCACCCACTCGAATTTCGAGTGATCGACGGTTTCGTGCTTTGCGACGGGCGGCAGCTTGTACCAAGCCGCGCTGTCGGTCACGAGACGGCTGTCCTTGTGGACGTGCTTGTAGACCATGCTCATCGCGGTGTTGTGGTCGAGGAACCGCGAGCGGATGTTGCCACCGCGCTCCACGAGACTCATCACGACCGGGTTGTCGCGACGCGGCTTGAAACCCGCCGGGCGCTTGGTCTTGCGCGACTTCGCCAACTCGGTCTCGTCGGCTTCCACGGTCTTGCCATCGCCGCCGAGCGGCCCTGCATTCGGAAGCGGCGCCATCATCTCGCGAACGCGGTGCATCAGGAACCACGCGGTCTTCATGCTGCAATCGAAGGTCCGCTGAATTTGGCGGGTGCTGATGCCTTTCTTGCTCGCCGCAATCAGTTGGATGGCCTGCAGCCACAGGTGCAGCGGAAAATGGCTGTCCTCAAAGACCGAGCCCATGCGCACCGTAAAGGTCTTTCGGCAGGCGTAGCACTTGCGAAGGCCCGGACGGCTGGACTTGCCGGTGAGGCGACCGATGCGCGCCTGATCCGTGTTGCCGCAATGCGGGCAGACCGGCCCGTTCGGCCAAAGCTGCGCCTCGACATAGGCGAAGGCGGCGTCCTCGTTGTGGAAATGGGGGGCGCACAAAACCGGGCGGGCCATGCGAAATCTCCTATGGCCGCAACACTATATCATGTCCTTGGGGTTGTCAAGTGTAACGTCGCCTATCGCGTTTAACCCGGCAGAACTCAGCCCACCCCGATCCCTAATCCCACCAAAACAGCCAATATCGCTGCCCGCGCAATTGCGCGACTACATCGCGGAACATGGCAGGCGCGCTGATCAGGTCGTGCAGTCCTTCATCGCAGAAGAGCATCTGCTCGCGCATCAGAGCGAGCGCCGCGCGCTGGTCGGCCGGCGGGTGCGCGACGCGAAATTCGAGCGTTTGATCACCGAGGGCGCAAATGTCGGCGCCGTAGGTCTCGTGCCAATACCGTCCCACCGCGACCATTTGGGCAGAGTCCGGACAGCCGTTCCACCCGCCATAGAGCGTGTAGGCTGGAATCTCCCAAGATCGCGGCGTGGGGATGCGGACCAAGGCTGCCTCTGCGACGGCCGGAAACGGCGGCTTCTGCCCGGCCATGTCCAGCAAGGTCGACATGCGTTGGCCGAGTTGCGGCGCCTCTGGGAGCGGTTCGGCGAGCGCAAATGCCTCGGCTTCGTCGAGCATGCGCCGGGTGCCCTCGCCGTCGTAACGAAAAAAGCCCGACCGTCGCTCGGCGAAGAAATCCTCGGCCTGCGGCACGGCCGCAAGTACGTGTTGGGCCTCGCTGAGCAATCGCTCGCGCGGCAGAGCGGGCAAAAGCAGGCTGTCGGGTGTGATGATCAGCGGCGTGAATCCCTCTGCCTCGCCCGCAATCCGGGCGGCCTCGTAGGCGGCCTCAGCCTGCGCCCCCGGCAGCACCTCGTAGGAAAAAGCGAGCTGCTCCAATTGCTGTAGTTGCTGCGGCCAGCGCGACTGCCGTTCGGCCGCTGCCCGTTGCCGCCAGCGGATGAGGGCGGTTTCGGCACCGACCGGCGACGCCGCCAAGCGCTGCAGGCGTGCGCGATTGCGTCGCAGCCTGATCGATTGTGCAAGCCGGCCGCCTATGAGCGCCAGCGCGATCACGCCAGCAATGATGAAGAGCGTTGGACCCATGGGTTTCAGTGACCACCTGTCCCGCCTGGCGAGCCAGCATGATCGGCCCCAGATATGAGGGCAAGGCCCTACCCGCGCGCTCCTTTAGAATTCCGAGCCACGGCTCGCGGCTGATGTGCTACAGTCGCCGCCGCGCGGGGGCGCAACGTGGTGGACGGACCATGAGCACAACCCCCGCATCAAGCCCGAGCCCGGCTCAGATTTACAAGGTCGCGCTGGCGAGCATCGTCGGCTCGGTCATCGAGCAATACGATTTCCTCGTCACCGGCGTGATCGCCGCGACCGTCTGGGGCGGCATCTTCTTCAAGGAGAAAGGGTTTGCGGCGCTCGCGGCGGCGATCACGGTCTACGGGCTCGGCATCGTCATCCGCCCGGTCGGCGCCTACATTTTCGGCCACCTCGCCGACCGCCAGGGCCGCAAGGACGCGCTCGTCTACGCGCTGGTGCTGATGGGCGTGAGCACGCTGCTGATCGGGCTCACGCCGACCTATGACGCGATCGGCATCGCGGCGCCGGCGCTGCTGATCCTGTTTCGGCTAATGCAGGGCATCAGCTTCGGCGCCGAGTTCGGCACCGCCTCGACCTGGGTGGTCGAGCAGGCGGCGCGGTCGAAACATCGCGCCTTCTGGGGCGCCTGGGTCGGCTTTGCGATCCCGCTCGGCCTCTTGCTCGGCTTCGGCTCGGTGATCCTGCTCAAGTCGCTGATGACGCCGGAGAACTTTACCTCCTGGGGCTGGCGCATCCTGTTCGTCCTCGGCTTCCTGGTCGCGATCGTCGGGCTCATCATCCGCACGCGCACCCAGGACAGTTTCGTCTTCGAGCAGCACCGCGCGCAAGTCGCGATCCTCGCGCACCCGGCGCGCCAGGTGTGGCAGGACATGCCGGGCACCATCCTGCGCACCTCGCTCGTCAACGCCATGTTCGGCGGCGCGTTCTTCCTCTACTTCGTGTTCGGCACGAGCTACATGAAGGCGGTCGGATTTCCCGGATCGGAGCCCGAGGAGATCGGCCTGATCGCCGCCGGCGCGATGCTGGTGTTCATGATCGTCGGCTCGCTGCTGGCCGACGTCTTCAATCGGCGCACCATCCTGCTGATCGCCGCCGTCGTCTTCCTGGTGTTCGCGATCCCGTATTTCTATCTGGTCAACACCCACAGCTTCCTGCTCGCCGCGCTCGCCGAGATCATCGGCTTCGGCTTCGTGTTCGGCTTCGGCTACGGCGCGATCCCGACCTTCTACACGGAGAATTTTCCCACCCGCTACCGCGCCTCGGGCGCGAATGCGGGCTACCAGATCGCGCAGGTCTATGGCGGCGGGCTCATCCCGATCATCGCCGGGCGACTACTGGAACATTTCGGCATCGAGAAAGCCTACCTTTATATCGGCCTGCTGGTGATGGCCTACGCGGTCGCGGCGATCTTCGCGATCCTGGCAACGCCGGAAACCAAGGGGGCTGATCTCGAAGGCGTCGGTGCAGACGAGCGCCCGGCGCGCGCCGCCTGACGCGCGGCGTTAACTTGCCGCGTTAACTCTCGGCTGCATCGCGTTGGGCAACAATGCGATGGACGACCTTGCCGGAGGACGCGCTCACCTTCTCCTCATCCAGGAGCATCGTGGCGCCAGCGACCGCATCGGTCACGAGTTCAGCCGGGAAGGCGGCATAGAGCCGCCCCTGCCCGTCGCGCTGGTCGTCGCCGCGCGTGACGCGCCAGCTGAGGTAGAGAATGCCGCCCGGCCGCAGGATCGCCATCAGCCGCGCGACCGACGGCGCGATCGCCGCACGCGGCAAATGCATGATCACGGTCTCGCACAGCACGTTGGCGAAGCTTGCGTCGGCGATTCCGGCAAGCTCCGGCAGCGCGGCGTGCCTGAACGGCAGGTCCGGATGGCGCACGCGCGCTTGGCGCAGCAGCCCCTCGGAAGCGTCGAACCCAATCGTCGGGAAGCCGTTTGCGGCGAGCCAGGCAACCTCGCGGCCGCTGCCGCAGCCGATATCGGCCGTCGGGCCGCCGCAGAGGAAGTAGCGCCGCACCAGATCGTGGAGATCTTCAGGCGCCGGCTGGGCGTGCCAGTCCGCGGCAAAATCGGCCGCTGCGGCGTCGTAGGCTGCGAGGGTCTTGGGATCGATCTTGCTTGCCACTGTCGCCTCTCGGCTCGGATTTGATCAGGCGCGAAGCATGGCGTCCTTGATGGCCGCCTCGATCTGCGCCAATCCCGCGATCTCCGCGGCGGCCGCCGCCCAGCTTGCCGCGACCAGATGGGTGAGGCAGCTGCCGAACGCCCTCGCCTGCTCGAGCTTCAGCGTGTGCAGCGTAGCCTGGCGGCCCGCAAAGAAGCTCGCGTAATCGAGCGCCCGCTTGGCGGCGAGCGGCACTGCGAACCGCGTGAGATGCCCGCGCTGGGCATCGGAAAGCGAGCCCGCACGAACGACCTCAGCGAGGGCGAGGAGCGCGCCCCGCCCGATCAGTCGCTTGTCCGCGGCGGCGCGTCGCTCCGCATCCCGGTAGAGTTCCCGGAAGGTGGCGATCGCGCGATCGTAGACCTCGTCGGAGCTCGGCATCGTGGCGCGCCGCGGCGCCGTCCAATAGCGATAGTAGCCGCGGCGATAGCCGATCGATTCGGCACGCCAGGCGCGCGCGAGCTGCGTGCGCTCGATGAAGACATGCGCGAATCCGGCGGGATCATGCAGGTGGATTCGCTCGCCATCGCTGGCATAGGCCACCACGTAGTGATCGGCGCCCGGCGCCGGCGGGCGCAGCGGATTGTAGGACAGATGCACCATGTCGAGCGGACCGAGCACGGCCGGCCCCTCGCGCAGGACTGCCGGCAGATAATCGAGATGCGCCTCATCCGGCGTACCGGCCGCCGCTTCCGTGAACGTGAACCCGAGCAGGTCGAGCGCCTGGCTGATGCCTCGGTCCGGCGGCGTGAGCTCGCCGAAGAAGGGGAGATCGCGAATGATCGAGGCGCCTAGTCCGACCGCGGAGAGCACCTCGACCAATCGGGGCGATACCTGCTCGCCGATCGCGCTGAGCAGCATCGCGGTGCAGTTCGCATAGCAGTACCAGGAGCTATCGTAAAACGTGATCGGCGCTTTCATCGTTCGATCCAGGAGCTTGATTTCAACTGTTATCACAATAACTTGTGCTTATTTTAAAATGTAATGAATCACCTTAGAGTCTCTAGCCAAGCGCAACGGACATCCCATCGAATGCCGGCTCGATATGGGCCGGCAGCCGCGCCTTCAATTCCGAATAGTCGAGGTCGGCATGCATGTTGGTCAGGATCGCCCGCCTCGGCTTGATCCGCTCGATCCAGCCGAGCGCGTCGTCCACGCTGAAATGGCTCGGGTGCGGCTTGTAGCGCAGGGCGTCGACGATCCAGAGATCCAGGCCGGCGAGCGCCGAAACGCTCGCCTCGGGCAGGTTCACGAGATCGCTCGAATAGGCGACCGGGCCGAACCGGTAGCCGAGCGAGGGAATGTCGCCGTGGTCCTGAAGGAAGGGCGTGACCGTGATCGGGCCGCCCTCCCCGCCGATCTCGACCGGCTTGCCGGCGACCACCCGGTGCTCGTTGAGGATCGGCGGATAGCCGCTGCCGGGCGGCGTCACGAAGCAGTAGCCGAAGCGGTGAAACAGCACGCGCGACGTCGCCTCGTCCACATAGGCGTCGAGCCGGCGCTTGCGCCGGATGGACAGGGAACGCAGATCGTCGATGCCGTGCGTGTGGTCGGCGTGCTCGTGGGTGTAGAAAATGCCGTCGAGCCAGTCGACCTGCGCGTCGATGAGCTGCTCGCGCAGGTCGGGCGAGGTGTCGACCAGCACGCGCGTCTTCGGCCCCTCGCCGCGCTCGACCAGCAGCGAGCAGCGCCGCCGCCGGTTCTTCGGGTTCTTCGGATCGCACGCCCCCCAGCCGAGCGCCGGCCGCGGCACCCCGCCGGACGAGCCGCAGCCGAGGATCGTGACGCGCAGGCTCATGCGGCCGCCGCCGCGCTGCGCGGCACCTTGGAGAAGAGCCGGAAGAAGTTCTCGGTGGTCTGCCGCGCGATGTCGTCGTGGCTCACCCCGCGCACCTGCGCCAGCGCCTTCGCGGTCTCGACCACGAAGGACGGCTCGTTGCGCTTGCCGCGAAACTTGCCGGGCGCGAGATACGGCGCATCGGTCTCGACCAGGATGCGGTCGGCCGGCAGCTCGGCCGCGATCGCACGCAGGTCGTCCGACTTCTTGAACGTCAGGATGCCGGTGAACGAGATCGAGAGGCCGAGCGCGATCGCGCGCTGCGCGAGGTCGCGCCCGCCCGTGAAGCAATGCAGCACCGCCGGGAAGGCGCCGCGGCGGGTCTCCTCCTCGAGAATGTCCGCCACGTCGGCATCGGCCTCGCGCGCGTGGATGACGAGCGGCAGGCCGGTCTCGCGCGCCGCCGCGATATGCGCACGGAAGCCCTGCTCCTGCGCGTCGCGCGGGCTCAAGTCGTAGTGATAGTCGAGCCCCGCCTCGCCGATCGCCACCACCTTCGGATGGCGTGTCCGCGCCACGAGATCGGCCGTCGTGATGTCGAGCTCCTCGTGCGCATTGTGCGGATGGGTGCCGACCGAGCAGAAGACGTCGGGAAAGCGCTCCGCGATCGCGATGAGCCCGGCGTGCTTGGCGACCCGGGTCGAGATCGTGACGATGCGGCCGATATCGGCGGCGCGTGCCCGTGCCACCACGGCGTCGAGCTCGTCGGCGAAATCGGGAAAATCGAGATGGCAGTGGCTGTCGATGAGCATGGGTCACGCCTGTGCGGCCGGCGGCTCGACGTAGCGCGGAAAGACCGGCGCGGGTGGCGGCAATTGCGCGCCCGCCGCGATGCGCCCGCCCGGTCCGAGGTGGGCGAAGTCGCGCGCCTCGACGGGCACCGCCAGAAGGTCGAGCAGCCTGGCGGATGATTCCGGCATGAAGGGTTGCGCCAGGATCGCGACCTGGCGCAGCACCTCGGCCGTGACGTAGAGCACGGTTCCCTGCCGCCTGGGATCGGTCTTGGCGAGCGCCCAGGGCGCCTCGCCGGCGAAATAGCGATTGGCTTCCGCGACCACGGCCCACACCGTATTGAGCACCTGGTGCAGCGCTTGCGTCTTCATTGCGTCGCGCGCTTTCGCGACCATGCCGTCCGCCTGCGCCAGGATCGCGTGGTCGTTGGCGGTGAAATCGCCGGGCGCCGGCAGCGCGCCGGCGAAGGCGCGCGCCACCATGGTGAGCGAGCGTTGCGCCAGGTTGCCGAGGTCGTTGGCGAGATCCGCATTGATGCGCGCGACGATCGCCTCGTGATTGTAGTTGCCGTCCTGCCCGAACGAGACCTCGCGCAGGCAGAAGTAGCGGAACTGATCGACGCCGTAGGCGTCGGCGAGCGCAAAAGGATCGACCACGTTGCCGACCGATTTCGACATCTTCTCGCCGCGGCTGAGCAGGAATCCGTGCGAGAAGATGCGCCGCGGCACCTCGATGCCGGCCGACATCAGGAAGGCCGGCCAGTAGACCGCGTGGAAGCGCACGATGTCCTTGCCGATGACGTGGAGGTCGGCCGGCCAGTAGCGTTTGAACATCTCGCTTTCGGTATCCGGGAAGCCGACCGCCGTGATGTAGTTGGTCAGCGCGTCGACCCACACGTACATGACGTGCTTCGGGTCGCCCGGCACCGGCACGCCCCACGTGAAGGTGGTGCGCGAGACCGAGAGATCCTTCAAGCCGCCGCGCACGAAGCTTGCGACCTCGTTCAGCCGCTCGCGCGGCAGCACGAAATCGGGCACGCGGGCGTAGAGGTCGAGGAGCTTGTCCTGATAGGCCGAGAGCCTGAAGAAATGGCTCTCCTCCTCGACCCACTCGACCGGCGTGCCGGTTGGGCCGAGGCGCTGGCTCCTGTCGTCGAGGCGCGTCTCGTCCTCGGCGTAGTAGGCCTCGTCGCGCACCGAGTACCAGCCGGAATATTTCGACAGGTAGATGTCGCCGTTCTTCGCCATGCGCTCCCAGATCGCCTGCGAGGAAGCGTAGTGGCGCGGCTCGGTGGTGCGGATGTAGTCGTCGTTCGAGCAGTTGAGCCGTTGCACCATCTTCTGGAACAGCGCGACGTTGCGGTCGGCGAGCTCGCGCGGCGACACGCCCTCCTTGCCGGCCGTCTGCAGCATCTTGATGCCGTGCTCGTCGGTGCCGGTGAGGAAGAATACGTCGTAGCCGTCGAGCCGCATGAAGCGCGCGATCGCATCGGTCGCGATCGCCTCGTAGGCGTGCCCGATATGCGGCGGCCCGTTCGGGTAGGCGATCGCGGTCGTGAGGTAGTAGCGGGGTTTGGCCATTCGCTTCATCCAGCGTCATTGCGAGGCGTGCGCAGCACGCCGAAGCAACCTCGCGCCACATGCATTGTGCGGAACATGCATCTGCGGATCGGGATTGCTTCGGCGCGTTTCACGCGCCTCGCAATGACGCGGGGATACGTATCAACCGCGCGCGGCCTCGGCAAGCAAGCTGAACACGTTGAAAACGAAGGGCTTGCGCTCGAGATTGTAGGTCTCGGCATCGCGCGCCGCACGGTTGAGGCGCTCCCAGGCGTCGGCCGCGCGGGCGAGCCGGCGCGCGTCGGCGGGGCGATCGAGCCGCCCCGAGAGCCAGCTGCGCGCCGTCTCGACGAAAATCGCAAAGAGGTCGTCGCCGCCGCGCTCCAGGCTGTCGCCCAGCGTGTGCAGCGCGCGCGGGTCGGTCGCCGGCAGGCGGTCGAGCAGGTCGATCATCTTGTCGCGCAGCGCGAGCTGCGGGCCGCCAGCGAGCGCGATCGCGCGCGCGACGCTGCCGTCCGCCGCGGCGGCGGCCTCGCGCAGCGCGGCTTCGTCGGCGTCCGCGCCGAGCGCCGCCATCGCGGCCTTGACCACGTCCTCGGCATCGAGCGGCCGCAGCGTCAGGCGGCGGCAGCGCGAGCGGATGGTCGGCAGCAGGCGGCCGGGCGCGTGGCTCACGACGAGGAACAGCGAGCGCGGCGGCGGCTCTTCCAGCACCTTGAGCAGGGCGTTCGGGCCTTCCGGATATTTGAGCTCGTCGGCCGCATCGACGATGCAGACGCGCCAGCCGCCCTCGCCCGCGGTCGAGCCGAAGAAGCCGACCGTGCGGCGCACCTGCTCGACCGTGATGACCGAGCGCAGCGCGCCGTTATCGCCCTCGGTGCGCTCGAGCACCAGGAGATCGGGGTGCGCGCGGCTGGCGATGCGCCGCGCCGCCGGGTTGTCGGGCGCGACCGCGAGCGTGGTCGCCTCGCGCACGGCGGCCGCGGCGGGATCGGGATGCGCCAGCGTGAAGCGCGCCATGCGGTAGGCGAGCGTCGCCTTGCCGATGCCGGCCGGCCCGCCGATCAGCCACGCATGGGCGATGCGCCCGCTCTTGTAGTCGGCGAGCAGCTTCTGCTCGGCCTGCGCATGGCCGCAGAACGCGAACGTCGCGCGCGGATGCGGGACGGCGATCTCGTCTGCCGGCGCCTTCGCGGGGCTCACGCGAAAATGTCCTCGTCCAACGAGAGCGGCGCCGCCGCCGGGTCGAGGCGGGCATTGACGATCGACCAGATGTCGTCGGCGACCTGGTCCTCGGTGCGATCGGCGTCGATCAGCACGCAGCGCTGCGGCTCGGCCGCGGCGATGTCGCGAAAAGCCTGGCGCAGCCGGGTGTGGAACTCGATCGTCTCGGTCTCGAACCGGTCGGCCGGCGCGCCGCGGCGGCGCTGCGCGGCGCGCGCGAGCCCGGTCTGCGGCGGCAGATCGAGGATGAAGGTCAAATCCGGCATGGTGCTTGCGACCGTGAGCCGCTCCAGGCCGCGGATCAGCTTGGGGTCGACCGCGCCGAGCGCGCCCTGATAGACGCGGGTCGAGTCGATGAAGCGATCGCAGATCACCCATTTGCCCTGGGCGAGCGCCGGCGCGATGGTTGCGCCGACATGGTCGGCGCGCGCCGCGGCGAACAGCAAGGTCTCGGCGACCGGCCCGAGCGGCTTGGCGGCGCCGGAGAGCAGCACGTGGCGCATGATGTCGGCGCCGGCCGAGCCGCCCGGCTCGCGCGTCACCACGACGCCGATGTGGAGCGTGCGCAGGCGCGCCCCCAGCCGCTCCGCCTGGGTCGACTTGCCGGCGCCCTCGCCGCCTTCGAGTGTGATGAAGCGTCCGCGCATGGTGTCCGCGTCTACCGGGGGGCGAATGGCGAGTAGCGAATGGCGAGTAGCGAATGGATCTTGCTCAATTCGGCGTCCGCTACTCGCTATTCGCCATTCGCCATTCGCGCCTTATATCTTCTTGGTCCGCGAAAGAAACAACCCGATCACGAACTCGGCCGCGGCATCGAGCGCGCGCCGCGGGAGCCCGCCGCGCGCGACGCTCTCGGCCGCGTGCAGCGGCACCTCGAGCACCATGTTGTCGCCGCGCCAGATGCGCAGGGCGCCGATCGGCTGGCCCGCCTGCACGGGCGCGCGCACCGGGCCCGTATAGACGATGCGGGCGAGAATTCGGTCGGTCGACCCGCGCGGCACCAGCAGGCTGACGGCGCCGGGCGCCACGAGCGGCACGCTGAATTGCGCGCCGCCATAGAGGCGCGCATCGCCGATGCGCTCGCCATCGGCGAACAGCGCGCGCCGCTCGACCCCCTTGAACCCCCATTCCAACAGCTTGCGGCCCTCGCTGGCGCGCTCCGCCGACGTCTTGAGCCCATTGACGACGACGATCAGCCGCAGGCCGTTCTGCACCGCCGAGCCGACGAGGCCATAGCCGGAATCCTCCGAGCCGCCGATCTTGAGCCCGTCGGCGCCGATGTCCATGCCGAGCAGCGGGTTCTGGTTCTGCTGGCGGATCTTGTTCCAGGTGAACTCCTTCTGGGCGAACAGCGGATAGAGATCCGGATAGGTCTTGATGATGTATTGGGCGAGCCGGGCGAGCTCGCGCGGCGTCATCACGAGGGTCGGATCGGGCAGCCCGGTCGAATTGGAAAAATACGACTTGGCGAGGCCGAGCTCGCGCGCCCGCCGCGTCATCAGGGCGGCGAACTTGTCCTCGGTGCCCGCGATTCCTTCCGCGAGCGCGATGCAGGCATCGTTGCCGGACTGCACGATCACGCTGGTGATGAGGTCCTGCACGCGCACGCGGCTGTGGATCGGCGCGAACATGCTCGAGGTGTGCGAGGGCGCGCCGCCGTGGCGCCAGGCGTATTCGCTGACCTCGAACTCGGTGTCGGGCGTGATGTGCCCGAGCTTGAGCTCGTGAAACACCACCTCGGCGGTCATCAGCTTGGCCATGCTCGACGGCGCCATCAGCTGGTCGGCGTTCTTCTCGAACAGGATGGTGCCGGTGTCGGCGTCGATCAGGTAGGCCATCGGCGCCGACGTCTGGAACTCGTCCTTCTTCGGCGGCGGCGCGTTGGGCTTTGCGGGCGCATTGGGCGCCGCCCAGGCGGCGCCGAGCGCGGCGGCCAGCAGGACCGGCAGCAGGATCAGCGCACCAATGCCAGAGCGCGGAACCGGGGGTGCCGGCATGAGAAAACGTCTCCCAGGGGATGCCGGATGAGTAGCAAGGGCGGCTGCGCCGAACAATGGCGCCGATCGCCGCTCTCGAACCCTCGTGATGGTCAGGACAAGCCAGGACAAGCCCGGGCATGACGTGCTGATTCGGGGGAAACGGAACTCGCTCCAGTAGAGGCCGCTGCCCGTCATGATCGAGGCGAGGCCTGGGGCGACGCATAGTCCGCGACCGGCGACGGGCTGCGCGGCCCGGTGTCGATCAGCGGCGGGATGCGCCTCGGGGCATCCGGTGGAGCACCCAATCGCTTGGCCATGTTTCGCAGCAATCTTGGTTTCGCAAGAACGCGGCGAGGCCGCGGCCCGATTGGCAAGAGATCGAACTCGACGTCATGCGCCGCGCAGACTGGGCGAAGTTCAGCCAACATCCGGATCTTGCACGGCGCCTGCTGGCGACGCGGCCGGCCCTGATCGAGGAGGATGCCCCCTATGATTTGTTCTGGGGAACGGGCCTCGACAGCCAATGCCTCAACTGGGCAGGCCGCATTCTCATGGAGATTCCCGACCGTCTCGGCCAGGGCGGCTGAGTGCAATCAGGATTCGTTTTACATGCTGCCAGGCTTGACGATGCGGTACGAGCTCGTGGCCAGCGCGATCGGCGAGTCCCTTCGCCTGGAGAGCCGCCGTACTTCGGTCAGGAAGCGCGCTGTCTCCTCCTCCTTGAGAATACCGGGTACCGCTCCGGGGCGCGGATCGAGCTCTCCCAGCACATCCGGCTCGAGCACGGCTACCGCAGTGACCAGAAAACGACCCTCCACGGGCTTGAGCCTATCCGGCGCCGGCAAGAGGTTCCAGGCCTTCCCGGCCTGAATCGGCTTGAAGGGAGATGGTATCCATTCGACCGTCTGACCCCAGTTGAAATCCCACGCCCATTTCTCGGGCGTGGGATCGCGGACGAACATCGCGTACGCCCAGACCGGTTCGCGCGCGAGCCCCTCGATGGAAAGCTGGGCGATGTGGCGGCCCGGATCAAAGATCACCGGCCCCGGGTCCTGCGCGCCCCCCGAGGGCTTCCCGGCACCGATGAACTTGTCGGCCTCAAAGCGCTTCACCGACAGGGTTGCGGTCGCCTCGGTGTCGCCCTGGAGAGCCAGTTCCTCGACCAGCCTCTTATGGGTGCGCGCAAGGGCGTCCGGCTCGGCTTTCCCCATTGCGGCAATCAGGTGCCGCGCAAAGTCGTAGACGGGACCGAAGAGGTCATCGGGCTTCAACGGTTGCGGGCTGCGGCCCGGCAGATCGTGCTCGCCGCGGTAGACTTCGATGCTGGCGTTCATCATCTTGGTCAGCTCGCCGGCAATGTCGGACTGCAGGCCGTATTCGCCCTTGAGCATCTTCGAGAAGAGACTCGGCCGATTGCCCACGTTGATGTCGTTCGCGCCAAAGCGAACCCTGAAGACGTGGCGCGCGATCTGCGCGTCCGACTGTGCGGTGCCGACCAGCCAGCGGAAAAAATCCCATTTGAGGTAGAGATTGGGAACAAGCGTCATGGAGGCATCTCCGACGGAAGGAGCGCGAAAGCGCCTCGGGCCCAGGCGGCAAGACCAATCTCGGCCGGTCGCCAGTATCATACAAGACTGTCGGCGAGACCCGAAAGCCATTGCGTGGCATTGCCGGACATGGACGAAGATTGCCGGCCGACATCATGGCCCCGAGCCTCCAAGTTGCGAAGCCGACCGAGCGCTCCGCATCACTCGTCTGTCCATAAATCTCCGCCTGTGGTCTCCGGTCGGTGCGACAGGTCCGAAGCAATTTGGTGTGCTGAACGCGGGACGAAACAGGGCGCCGTATCGTTACGGCGCTCGAGCACCCGCCGGATTTTCGGCGTCCCGAATGTGCTCGCGCCAGCCCGGCAAGTTGCGAGGCGTCGTCGCACGAACCGAGCCAAGCCGACACGATGAGCTCGATGTCGCGAAGCGCCCCTTCAATCAACTGGGGATCTTGCATGGCCAGGTCCTTCGGCATCCGACGCGCATCACGCCAATCGCTAGTTCTTGAGCGTGACGATCGCTCCCACCATCTTCTTGTCGCGGACCAGCGCAATCCCGCTACGCCCCGCCATGTGCTGCCAGAACCTCGGCGGGCTTGCGAACGTCCACAACTCGTCCCCGGGCCGCACGCACGCCTTGAGTTCCTCCCATTGCGCATTGAGGAAGCCGAATGGCTTGCGAAGCACCGGAACGCAGGCGGAGCGCTCGTCCGGAGCGCGCGTGTGCAAATGCTCCGCTTCCTCCACGGTGATCCGCTCCTGAAGCCATTCCTCCGGATAGACGTCCTCGATCATGGCGATTTTCCCTCTGCGGTTTACATTCCGCCTATTGGTCCAGCTCCGTATCCGATCGCGCCCGAGGCGTCTGGCCCCGGTCAGGCGTCACCCAGGATTTGACCCACTCGAATGGTCGATTCAGTGCGACCGAGCGGCTTTTCCACCGATCCGAGAGGCCGCCATACATGATTCCCAATTCCAGCAGTCGGCAGCCGACACCCGACAAGCCTGCCACAAGCAAGCATGATCCTGCGGCCTCCAATGCCAAGCCCAGGGGCAGGCGTGCTGCCCGCCCGGCCGCGAATTCGCTCGGGTGAGACCAATAGGCAGCAATCAGCTCTAGTTCCGTTGCGATCGGGCGATGCAGGAGCTCGCGCCAAATGGGCCAAAACAGCGATGCAAGCATGGCACCAAGCAGAGTGTAGAATATCGCAAGCGGCATCTGGTCCCGCATCGGGCCGGAAATATCCTCGGCTCGAGTCCCGACTGTAGTCTGAAGCCGCGGAGCGCGCGCTTCGGTCGCTATTGTCGCTTCCGACGGTTCGACGGCGACGACCGGTGCGCCACGTGCCGATCGTGAGGCACGAATGACGTTGATCGCACCGGGGAGGGTTGATGCAAACAGGCCGGCTACAATCACCTTGAACGAGGTCGCTCTCACACCGAATAATATCGAGAGCAGCAGCGGGGAAACTACCGCCACCGCGACCCAAGCGGCAACGAGCTCGGCGCATGCCAGGCGCCATGCAAGAATGCAACCGAGATACATGCCCAGAATCATCAGCCACATGCCGGGCATGTGCAGCGCGCCGCGCTCCGATTCCACGGTCCAATTCTCGATGATCGTGGAAACGACAGCGAGACAGAGGCAGATTCCCGCGACTACAGCCCACCATCGCACAGTCCTCCTTCCGGCGCCTTTTGCCACGTCAGGCCACGCCAGCCGGAGCAATGCCGGGCCGATCGAATTAAGCATGCCTTCCTGCATCGCCAGCCTCCTGCTCGAACTCGAAGCGCAATTGACCGTGTCCCGGTCCGCAAGCTTTTGTGCCGTCACGGCGGAACCATGCCGCTCGCGATCGAGCCGGATTTATTGCTTGACATCTCGAAAGCAACGATCACGCTCGGAACCCGTGAGGTCCATGCAATGGCTGATCTGCGGGACCAGGGGCAAGACCTGTTTCAAGTCGGGCGGGAGATCCTTTGGCAAGACCTCTTCGAGCCGCTGGCGCGCCAACGAAATTCTGAACCGGCACCTCCCTTGAGAATACGTGCCGCGAAACGTGGAATAGTCCGAGGAGAATTGTCCGATGAATTTGTGGGGTGGCGTGGATAGGAAGAATGGCTGAATCGCAGTTCTGCTGTGTGAATCTACGGTTGCGGTGAACGTGAAATCCTTGCCGATGCTGGCGTAATCATCATCGGAAGGAAAGAGCTCAACTGTCGCGGCCGATCTCTCGACATGCATCATCAGCGTTCCAAAGCCGCAAGCATCTCCAATGTCGGTAGGCATGTAGGTTCCGGCCCACCATCCTTCACTATTGACGGAAACGGGCTCCTCGACGTCGGTAAGGAGCCGAAATGAATTCAGAAAGGTCGACGTCGCGGCGTTGTCGTCGCGACTTTTCGGACAAATCACCATCAGGGCGTAATTTGTGAATGCCTGTGGCGGCGCTCCAACGACGTAAATGCGTTCGATGGCCGTAAACCGATCGCTGTCGCTGATGAATTCGCGGCCCGGTGTGCCGCCGAGCTCCATCCGATGATCGCTTCCGATCCGCAACGTCATTTGCGAGCCCATGCTCGCGCCGATCGTCTTTATCGACTCTTGCTGCGCGGACTGGAGGAACCAGTCGGAGAAATTTTCTCGATACCGCAATCGATTCGCAGAGACCGTCGTTACATCGATCTGGTAAACGCACCCCTGAAACACGGGCGACTGGTAGCTGGCGTTGGTGATGCCGTTCTCCGCTGTCGAATTGGTGGCGGTCGGCATGCCGGGAAAGGATGCGGAGAATTTGCGATCGGGCGAGGTGTATTTGGTCCAAACAGCCGGCTGCGCGCGAAGCGGCGATGTCCCGGTCGCGGAAAGCGCAATCGTGAGCAACAGGCCGTGCGCCAAGCCGATGGCCAGAGACCGCTGTTGGAGGGAAGACATTTCTATCTCCTCAGCTGAGAGGGTAAAGGAGCGATAACGGCGAGAAGACCGTGGACCGGCCATAAGTATGGCGCCCGTTCGGCGGTTGCCATGGCGGCGCCTTGTCGACCATTGCCGCCCATTGCAGCCCCCGATCCGGTCAAACGGGTCGGCCGAGCGACGGCAAAAGCGGATGAGCGCCGCCAACGCGATCGAGGTCGACCTACAATCCGTGAAGGATGAAGCCGCCCCAATAGACCGGGTGCGCGTAAGGGCGTTCGGACCCTGAGTCGGGGCTGTCGTGCGCCGGTTCACCCGTTGCCCCCCTGGGAAACCGCACCACTTCTGCGCTATCGTCGGCCCCCTCTAGGGCCGCTTTCATCTTCCGCGCCTCCTCGGCGTCGAGCCGTCCGTCCTTCCCCGCCTCGGCTACAAAGGCCGCGAGCTCGGACCGTCGGGCATCGCGCAGCCACAGCTGCGCTTGCCGCAGCGCGGTGGCGGGCGGGAGCGCGCGCCGGCGATGCAGCTCGTAAAACCGCCCGATCAACAGCGCCGCTGGCAGGTCGGACACCGGCCACAACGTACCGAGGACCGCCGCGGCGCCCATCGCGATGAATGCGCCCGGCAAGCCGATGAACTCGTCGGGGGCTTCATGGATTTCATGCAGTCCGCTTTCGCACGCTGACAGCGTCACCAATCGGGGCCGGCCCAGGTCTTGCGTCTCCAGCAGGGTCCCTACGCTCAGATTGGCGCCATCTTTCATCATCAGGCCCGAGCGCCGGGCATCGACCAAATCGAAACTGCCGTGCGTCGAAAAATGCCAGTAAGATTTGCCCTTGAGTGCCGCAAGCGCGGCCGCGGGCGTCGCGGTGTGCTCGTCCAGCATGACGCACATGGCTCCGCGAAACTCGCCGGCGACGAGCTTGCCTTCGATCGGCGTATAGACGAGGTCCCCGGTGGGACTGATGACCCCCGTCAGTGATGGCGTCACCGGCTGCTCCGCCACCTCGCGCGCACGGCTGAGCGCCTCGAGGCTTGGGCCATAGACGATCTCATAGTCGTCGATCAGGCGCCGGGCGGAGGACCGGTCCTTCATCAGGCCGAGCGGCAGCCAACCGAGCCCTCCGGTGGGCAGGACCATCAGCCGCGAGCCGCGCTTCAGCCCGAGCTCTTCGAGCAATTCCTGGAGCGAGAATTCCTCCGTTTCGCCGAGCAGCGCCGCAATGACGCTCTGCATTCCCGAGGGGGTAAACAAGCGCCAAAGCTCATCGCTCAGCTCGGAAACCAGCATTTTGCGTTGCCGAGTGAGCTTTGGCGCAAACAGGTCGAGCCAGCCGAGGCTGCGTTCACCGCCGTGCATGAAGCTTCTCAGTTGCCTCGTTGTGAACGGCCGCACGGTGCGCACGGTGAGACGTGGGAGCGTGGTTTCTTCCGATCCCGCCGTAACGATGAAGAGTTTGCCGCCGACTTCCGTCGCGATCGGCAGGATGATGGCGCCGCCGTTTGCGACAAGCGGCCCGGCGAGCGCGAGTGCCGCGACCTGGCTCGATGCTTGCTCGCTCGCGGCGATCAGGCCGGAAAGCTCCCGGCGCAGCAACGAAATCCGGTCGAGAGCGCCGATTCGTACGGCTCCGCTTAAAACGTCCAGCGAATGCGTTTGCCCACGGATTTCGCTGCGCAATGCCTCGAGTCGCCGCCGCTGCTCGGGCGACAACGCAAGCCGCTGCCGACGCAAGGCCACGTCCAGCAGCCGGCCTCGCCCCTGGCAGGCAAGCTCGAACGCTTCCTCGTGTCGGCCAAGCTCGGATGCCGCATAGGCCGCATTGGCAAACAAGCCGCCGGCAAATTCGATCAATACACATGCCTCTGCCTCGCTCGGTCCCTCACCGAACACGAGTGTGAAGGTCCTTCGCGCTTCCGCCAGAACGTCAGCGGCACGGCTCCAGTCAGGCGCCTTTCCCAGCTTCGAGGCAGTCTCCACCAGCACCTCTCCCAGCTGGGAGGCCGTCCGCAAATGCAGGATCGGCACCGCTTCCGCAGTGTGCACCATCAGTGCCGCTTCGTAGTGCGCGATCGCGTGCTTTTGGTTCTCCATATGCCAGGCAAAGAAATCGGACAGCGGCTCGTTGTCATTCACCGCTTCCGTAACGCGGCGGCGGCGCCTATATGCCGACGCCAGAGCAACGTGCGCGTTCGCCCATTCGATCGGAGCGTCTTCGCGGGTGAGGACTGTCAGCGCGGCCTCGGCGTGCGCGATTGCGCGCTCGACGTTGTCCCGCCGCTCGCGGCGGATCCGGTTCTCATCCGCGTCGGCGCGAGTATGGTATATGTCGACATTCGGCTCGCGGACGCGATCCATGCAGAGTTGCGCGAGGGCCACTTGCGTGCTGGCCCAATCCCGGGGCATGGCCAGACGCGTGTTGACCGTGAGTGCCGCATCGAGCAATGCAATCGCCCGCTCGATGTTCTCCCTGCGGTCACCGCGGCTTCGCGAAAAATAAGCCGATGCGAGGGAAGTCCGCGACTTCGCCCATTCGATCGGAAACGTCTCGCGGGTCAATACCGCCTGCGTCTCTTCCAACAGGGCGATCGCGCGCTCGGTGTTGTCCGCGTATTCGCCCCGCAGCCTGGCCGCATAGCCGAGCGCCAGTTGTGCCTGTGTCTCCGCCCATTCGAGCGGAAAGGCCTGCCGTGTGTAGACTGTCAGCGCTGCTTCAAGGAAGGCAATGCTGCGCTCGATGTTCTCGCCCAGATCGCCGCTGACGATTGATAATTGGTAGGCGAATCCGAGATTGGCCTGTGCCTGGGCCCATTCTTCGGGAAAAGCCTCGCGGGACAGTACACTCAAGGCCGCATCGCTGAGGGCGATCGACCGTTCGATGTTCTTCGCCTTCGGCCGGTTTCCGATGCCGCGGCTGCGATAAGCGACCGCGAGAAGGGACTGCGTCTTTGCCCAATCAACCGGAAAAGTCTGACGGGTGCGCACGGTCAGCGCCCTTTCGCAGGCGGTAATCATATCCTCGATCCGCAATCGTCTGCCACGAATGGCCAAGGAATATGCCTTGGCCAGCAAGTGCTGGGCCTGAGCCCACAAAACCGGAGCCTCGTTGGCCAATGCGCCGCACGCCTCGGCGAGCGCTGTAACCGCCAGCTCGATATTGATGGCATGGTCTTGAGCAGTTGTAAGTCCGAACGAGAAGACGCGCTCGATACGCTTGCGATGACGCTCGAGACGTTGCTCGCCGAGCCGCAACAGCAACCGACCGCGGACGACGGAACGATCCTCGGCGAGCGGCCAATGGTCGAGCCTTGCCTCCACATCGAGCCCCGCCTGTAGTGCGGCGATCGCCAGCTCGACCTCATCGAATTTCTGTTCGGTCAGCCGTATCAGGTCACCGGCGCACGGCGGGTCCACCGACTCCTCCAACGCTGTCGGTTACATGGAGGCGGCAATCATCGTTAAGGGATGCACGATATTGTGTCCGCTCGTCAATTGCGATTGTCGCGCGTTGCCGGGCATTGCCGGCGTCGACCACCCTGATCGACGGAAGCAAGGATCTCACCGACGGCCGACGCATTCGGGCGCTGACATTTGAGAGCTCGCCGGGCTGGCTCGCGCTCAGCGCCTGCCAAAGTCGCCAGCAGTTGACCGGGATCAGCGCCAAATGCAGCGCTGCCACCGGTATCAGGTGAAGTCCGATCCCGTACACGAGAAAGGCGACGTTCGAGCAAAGCGCGACGAGGCGCACCATCACGATGCCCTTCATCATGAAGGCCGCGAACACCAGTGCACTCGCCGTGCAGCCGACCCATGCAAGCGCGCTCATGGCCTCCTCCGAATGTCGTCCATCTCGACCTGGAGATGCTGCACAGGCTCGGATATTGCTATTGTCGCGGATGGACGCGTATTGCCCCCGGTTTAGTCACCCCTGATTGGGGCCCCCGGGGCTTGGCGCCGAGGCCAGGGATGCGGCGCACGCGGACGACCACCATTCGCGAACGCAACCAGCGCGCAAGCGACACCGCACAGGCCCCTCGAGGCTTGGAGCTACGCGCACTCAGGGCGATGCCAGTTCCACCATTTGTAGGACGGGGTCTGCGGATAGCCTTCTGGCGAATCCTCCCGGGTCTCCTGGCGTCCGAGCGGCGTCGCATCGAGGTAGCTCCAGGTGCTCCCCATCGCCTCGTCGCCGCGGTCTGGAATTCGTCTTTCTTGGCCGGCGGCGCGTTGGGCTTTGCGGGCGCATTGGGCGCCGCCCAGGACAAGCCAGGACAAGTGAGGACAAGTGAGGAGAAGTGAGGAGAAGTGAGGAGAAGTGAGGACAAGGCAGGACAAGGCCGGGCATGACGTGCTGATTCAGGGGAAACGAAACGCGCTTCAGTACAGCCCGCGGCCCGTCATGATCGACGGCGAGGCCTGCGGCGACGCATAGGCCGCGATCGGCGACGGGCTGGGCGGTCCGTTGTCGATCAGCGGCGGCACCCGATTGGCGGCGAAGCGGTCGTCGAACGTCGGCGTCCCGTAACGGCGCGCGCGCGCTGACGCCTGGTTGGCGGGCGGCGCGGCCGGCTGGTCCTCGCCGAGATCGTAGGGGCGATCCTGCGGGATCGGCACCGGGCCCCGCGCCGCCATGCGGGTGCCGCTCGGGCCGCCGAACGGCAGGAACGGTCTCGACGAGGCGAGCAGGAGCGCGGACGGCGCCGGCGCCGGCTCGCCGGTGCGCAAGGTCGCGAGCAGCACGTTGTCGTCGGAGCCGGCGAGCGGCGCCGGCGAGACATATTCGACCCGCACCGGCGCAAGCCCGTCGCCGTAGAAATCGAGGAGATGCGCCGCCTTGGTCGACAGATCGATCAGGCGGTTGCTGTGATAGGGCCCGCGGTCGTTCACCCGCACGATGATCGAGCGGCCGTTCTTGAGGTTGGTGACGCGCGCGTAGCACGGCAGCGGCAATGTCGGATGCGCGGCCGAGATGCCGTGCATGTCGTAGACCTCGCCGTTGGCGGTGAGCCGCCCGTGAAAATCCTCGCCGTACCAGGACGCGAGCCCCTCGGCGCGATAGTGCGGATTTTCCTGCGGCACATAGGTGCGCCCGCCGACCACGTAGGGCGCGCCGAGCTGGTAGTGGCCGCCGCCCTTAGGGATCGGCTGGCCGGGCTCGATGACACGCGGGCTCGACGAGACGCCGAGGCGCGGATCCAGTTTCGCGAGGAATCCCGAGGGCGACGAGGAGCAATTGGCAAGCACCAAGCACGCGGCTGCCGCGATGCCGGCCCGCATCCCCTGCCCCAACGCCACGCGACCGCGCCGCATCGATCCCCTGTCCGCAGACACGCCACGACGCCCGCGGCAAGCATGAACCGCGGGCGCAAGACCCTTGGCGTGTTGTCGATCCGCCCAACGTCCCCGGCGGACCCCCTGACGCCCCCAACCATACTCCGCCTGAGCCTCGGCGGGAACCGCTGCCGGTTCATGATGGTAAACGAAGCCGAAAAAAGCCGGCCGAATCAGGCGGTTGTGCGGCGACAGGATGACGGGGCCGGCAATTTGCCCGTGGATGGATCGGCAAGCGGCATCGGGATGCCTGCGCGTGGCTGCAGCACCACGATTCTGTCATGTCCCGATTCCGAAGGAAAAGGGACATGCGCTCGAGCGCTAGCGTCGCGACGCCGGCACGTAGTCGCGGCGGGCAGCACCGGTATAGAGCTGGCGCGGTCGGCTGATCTTCTGCAGCGGATCCTCCATCATCTCCTTCCACTGGGCGATCCAACCGACCGTGCGGGCGACCGCGAACAGCACCGTGAACATGCTGGTCGGGAAGCCCATCGCCTTGAGCGTGATGCCCGAATAGAAGTCGACATTCGGGTAGAGCTTCTTCTCGATGAAATACGCGTCGCTGAGCGCGATCCGCTCGAGCTCCAGCGCCACTTCGAACAGCGGATCGTTCCCGTGGCCGGTCTCGGCCAGCACCTCGTAGCAGGTCTTCTGCATGATCTTGGCGCGTGGATCATAGTGCTTGTAGACGCGGTGACCGAAACCCATCAGGCGGAACGGGTCGTTCTTGTCCTTCGAGCGCCGGACGTATTCGGGGATGCGCTCGACCCGACCGATTTCCGTCAGCATCTTCAGCGCCGCCTCGTTGGCGCCGCCGTGCGCGGGCCCCCACAGGCAGGCGACGCCCGCGGCGATGCAGGCGAACGGGTCGGCGCCGGAGGAGCCGGCAACCCGCACGGTCGAGGTCGACGCGTTCTGCTCGTGGTCGGCATGCAGGGTGAAGATGCGGTCCATGGCGCGCGCCAGCACCGGATTGATCTTGTAGTCCTCGCACGGGACCGCGAAGCACATGCGCAGGAAGTTCGACGAATAGTCGAGGTCGTTGCGCGGATAGACGAACGGCTGGCCGATCGAATACTTGTAGGCCATGGCCGCGAGCGTCGGCATCTTGGCGATCAAGCGGACCGACGCCATCATCCGCTGGGTTGGATCGGTGATGTCGCTCAGGTCGTGGTAGAAGGCCGAGAGCGCGCCGACGCTGCCCACCATGATCGCCATGGGATGAGCATCGCGGCGAAAGCCCTGGAAGAAGCGCGCCATCTGCTCGTGCACCATCGTGTGGCGTATCACGTTGCGTTCGAAGGCAGCCTTCTCGGCGGGGGTCGGCAGCTCGCCGTAGAGCAGCAGGTAGCAGGCCTCCAGGAAGTCGCCGTGCTCGGCCAGCTGCTCGATCGGATACCCGCGATAGAGCAGGACGCCCTCGTCGCCGTCGATGTAGGTGATCTTCGATTCGCAGCTCCCGGTCGAGGTGTAGCCGGGGTCGTAGGTGAAGCGGCCGCTGACGCCATAGAGCTTGGAAATGTCGATGACCTCGGGGCCGATGGTTCCTCGGTAGATGGGAAACGACCAGCTCTGGTTGCCGATGCCGAGGGTGGCGGTATTTGCGTCGGTTCTTGCGTCCATGGTCGAGCCCTCCGTTGTATTGTGCGGGCGAGCCCTGTACCCGTTGCGCACGCGGCGCCGATGGCCGACGTGCCGCAGCTCATCAAACCGGGGCACGCTCAGAGAGAGACTGAACCATCAATGGATTTTTTCGCCGCGCATTGATGCAGATCAAGTGCGCGGTGCTGCGCGAGCGGCCGCTCGCTTCGCCTCGTCGAGCTCTGCGTCTTGACGATCGGGCGACTTCACCGCACGGGGCTGTCGCCTCCGGGCCGCGCTTTCCGGAACGAAGGGCCGGGGATGCCTGCTCATGACGATCCAAGTTGTGCCGATAGGGCCAATCTGTTGCTAGACTGTTCTCAAGCCGCTATCGCTAAGCCGTTGATCTGTCTCGATTGGAAGGATGGCCGAGTGGTTTAAGGCACCGGTCTTGAAAACCGGCAGGGGGTTACACTCCCTCGTGGGTTCGAATCCCACTCCTTCCGCCACTTCAGCACACAGAACTGCGAACCTTCAGCTTGCCTTGCGCGCGAGGGTGAGCGGCAAGTCCAGCTCCACGCGGTCGTGCATCACCTTGGGGGTGATGCGTCCGCGCTCGCCGCGTTCAAGCCGGACCAGGCCATAGCCTTCCATGGTCCTCAGCGTGCGTGACAAGTTGGACTTGGCCTTGCCGGTGATACGCGCCAGCTCGTCGAGCGAGCCGGGCGCTTTCTCGGCGATGACGCGCAGCAGCTCGCGATTGCCGGCCGACAAGACTTTGGCAAAAGATTCCGTCGAGGTGAACCAGACCTTCGGCTCATCGGCCGCGACACGGCGCTCGCCGCGCGCCACCGCCATGGTCCGGCCCTTCATCTCCTCGTAGCTGGCGATGCCGACTTTCAAGGTGGTCATGGGATCACTCCTCTTTCGCGCAACACCGCGTCCACCGTCTGCCAGAAATCGGCGAGCAACGTCGCCGCGTCCTGGTACTCGTAGGCCCTGATCGTCCGCAGCCGGTGGCGATGGTCCTGCGGCTCGCCGCGCTGCCGCTTCGCCACTGGATGCGCGTTGTCGAAGCCGATCAGCCGCTCACCATTCGGCCCGTGCAGCGTGAGCGAGTAGTCGATGCCGTGCGGCTTCTCCGGCGACACCGGCACACGTGTCACGACGAACCGGACCCAGTGGCCGCCGTCGGGGTCCACCACGAGAACCTGCCCGTCGAGGTCGAA
>Ga0335081_10000727_pt1 | contig 54032 bp, 35 predicted proteins | sample Lox_Sample_35_FD_206713 | JGI IMG/M metagenome (GOLD analysis project Ga0335081, IMG submission 206713) | Soil microbial communities from Loxahatchee National Wildlife Refuge, Florida, United States - Lox_Sample_3.5 | ecosystem: Environmental > Terrestrial > Soil > Wetlands | place: USA...
GAGCGGTCCGCCTGACCAACGAATTCCTGCGGCATGACCCGGTTCGCAAAGGAGAACTCAAGCGGCTGCGCGGATTCCTGACTCGCGAAGTCAACCGCGTGGTGCACCGGATCACGACGGCCAAGATCAAGAATGTGATTGCTACTTCAGGAACGGCGGCAGCCCTCGCGGCGGTGGCCAGCCATCTGCGTCGCGGATCAACGCGGCAGAGCAGCATGGTCACGCGCACCGAGATGACGCGCATCGCGAAAAGACTGGCACGCCTGCCATTGGCCGAACGGCGAAAGATCGAGGGTATTGGGCCGCGGCGGGCGGAGATCATCGTCGCCGGCGCGACCGTTTACCACGAACTGCTCGACCGCCTGCACCTGAAGGGCTTCCGATATTCTCCGCTCGGATTGCGCGACGGAATCCTGGCGCAAATGGCGGCCGACTATGACCGCAGCACACGCTCCGGGCGGCAGATCGAATCGGAACGGTGGGAATCGATCATGAACGCAGTCGCACATTACAAAGTCGACCGCAAGCACGCCCTCGACGTCCGAGATGCCGCCACGCTCCTGTTCTCGGCTTTGCGTTCGCTGCATCGTTTGCCGTCGGAGTACCGGGAATGGCTCACGGCCGCGGCCATGCTGTATGAGGTAGGGGACTATGTGAACCGCAACGGGCGCCATCGGCACACGCACTACATCATTTCCAATTCGGAGATTCTCGGCTACACGCCGCAGCAGAGGAGGATCATCGCCGCCACCGCGCGTTATCTCGGCAAATCGCGGCCGGCGGTGGAAGACGGTCCGATGAAACTGATCGAGAGCGCGGAACGTCCCAATGTAGAAAAAGCGATCGTTCTGCTTCGACTCGCGCGCGCACTGAACCTGGGACGGAGCCGTGCGGTGGAGAAGGTGCGAATCACGTTGCGCTCCGCCGAAGTTAAATTGACCCTCGTGCCCCGCCGCCGAATGGGAGTGGACCTGGAGCTGTGGGCGATCGAAAAGGAAAGTGCCTATTTTCGCGAGGTTTTCGGGCGCGAGCTTTCCACCGCAGTTTCGTAAAGGGTGCGCAGCACCTTGGGAGTGACGCACCATTGCAATGTGCCGGAGGTCCGCCGCATTTCTACTTTGGCCACCGCGCCCTTTTTCAACTCCAGAGATGCTTCGCAGCCCGACTCGCTGATGACCGATCCCAGAAACTGACTCAGGTTTGGGTTGTGGCCGACGACCATCACCGCTTCCTGCCGCGAATATTTCTCCAGCAGTTTGCGGAAGTCGGCGAGTCCGGCCTCGGGACGCAATCCGCCATCGATCTGTAGCTTTCCCTCATATCCCAATTCGTTGCCGACGAGTGAAGCGGTCTGTGTGCAGCGCTTCAGCGGACTGGAAACGATTGTGTCCACCTGAACATCCAGCGCAGCAAGCGCGCGGCCGATGTATCCGCATTGCTCGATGCCCTCCTTGTCCAGGGCGCGTTTCTCGTCTTTTCTTGGGTTGACGAGATGTTCGCCGGCGCTGGCATGGCGTAAGAAATAGAGAATCATGTCCGATTAACGTTCCCTTCCCGCGAGTGCCCTGCGTTTACGAGTGGCCGCTGGCGGGGCCGGGATCGCGGGAACCTTCCCTTCCGCCACGCCCATCAGGAAATCCTGTGCGCTGAAGGCGGCGGCGCCCATCGGGGGACGGCTATCGCGCTTGCCCCGCGCCGACTGCCAGGCACGGATATACGAGGTGTCCTTCAGCAGAAGGCGGGCCTTGCGATTGTCGGCAAGATAAGCATCGAGGATTTCGTGATGAACGCGCTGCCGCAGCATTTCATCGCGCAACGGCACGAGGACTTCCACTCGTTCATATAAGTTACGCGGCATCCAATCCGCGCTGCCCATGTAAATTTCTTCCTCCCCGGCATTTTCGAAATAGTAAATACGGCTATGCTCGAGGAAACGGCCGACGATACTGCGCACGCGGATGTTCTCGCTCACTCCGCGAACGCCCGGCCGCAGCGCGCAGATCCCCCTGACAATCAGATCAATCTCCACGCCCGCCTGAGAAGCACGATAGAGCGCCTGGATGACGCTCTTGTCGAGTAGTGCGTTCATCTTGGCGATGATATGGGCCGGACGTCCCTCGCGAGCGTGCTCGGCCTCACGGTCAATCAAGGCGATGATCTTTTCCGCCAGATCGAGCGGAGCGACCAAAAGCGGCTCGTAGCTGGGGTTCTCGGCATAGGCGGTGAGAAAACTGAACACGTCGTGTACCGCGCGCGTCACTTCCGGGTTTGCCGTGAACAAACTCAGGTCCGTGTAGATGCGCGCGGTGGTCGCGTTGTAATTCCCCGTGCCAATATGTGCATAGCTGCGGGTCACGCCGTCCGGGTCGCGCCGGACCAGCAGTGATAGTTTGCAGTGCGTTTTCAATCCAACCAGGCCATGGAACACCTGTACGCCGGCGTCTTCCAGATCGCGCGCCCAGCGAATGTTCGAGGCTTCGTCGAAGCGCGCCTTCAATTCCACCACGGCCGTGACTTCCTTGCGCGAAGCGGCGTCGATCAGCGACGGCACGATCAGCGAATGCTCGCTGGTGCGGTAGAGCGTTTGTTTGATGGAGAGAACGTTCTCGTCCTCGGCTGCCGATTCGATGAAATGTATGACGGCATCGTAGGAATCGAAGGGATGGTGCAGCAGGATGTCGTGCCCGCGCAACTCCTCGAACAAATCCTTTGATTTTGAGGTCAGCCGCAATTCCCGCGGGGTGAAGGCGCGGTCTTTCAAGTCAGGGCGCTTGACCTGCTCGTAGATGTTGAAGAGGCGCGAGAGATTGACGGGACCATTGACGGGAAAAACCTGCCAAGGATCGATCTCAAACACGGTGCGCAGGCGGTCGATGATCTCGGGATCGGCATCGGCCTCGATCTCCATTCGCACGGCGTCGCCCTTGCGCCGGTTATGCAATTCGGCGCGGACCGATTCCAGCAGGCTGCGCGCTTCTTCTTCCGCCAGATAGAGATTGCTATTGCGGGTTACGCGAAACGGCGCCGAGGAGACGATATCGTAGCCGTGATACATGTGCACAGCATGATGCGCGACCAGATCAGCCAGGAAGATGAAGTCGTCGGAGCCCTCCGAAGGTAGCCGCACCAAGCGCGGCAACGCACGCGGCACCGAAACCACACCGGTGTAGGTCAGCGCGGAGCGACGGCGACGGCGCAGCAGAAACCCGAGGCACAACGCTTTGTTGATGACGCGCGGAAAGGGATGCGCTGGATCAACTGTAACCGGGGTCAGTAGCGGATCGAGTTCTTTCTCGCAATATTCTTCGACGAACCGCATTTGCTCGGCATCGAGTTCCCGCAAGCCGAGCACGCGAATGCCGTTCTGCGCCATGGCCGGGCGCAGATGGGAGTTCCAGCAGTCATACTGATCGTCAACGAAGTCATGGATCAGCTTGTTGAGCACATCCCTCTTCTCTGTGAGGGTCAAGCCATCCGGACCAGCTTCGTTGTAGCCGTCCTCGATCTGCTGCATCATTGCCGCAACGCGCACTTCGAAGAACTCGTCGAGGTTGCTGGCAGAAATGGCGAGGAATTTCAATCGCTCCAGCAGCGGATTCCCTTCATCCGCAGCCTCTTCGAGCACACGACGGTTGAACGCGAGCCAGGATGTATCGCGGTTGAGAAAATACTGGGGATTATCCAGTGAGACTCGAGCCATGGAGCGCTGCTTGCGAATCGTATTTGCCGAATCCGGCCCGGCGGACGCCGGAGGGCTCTACGGAACTGTAAGTATAAAGCATCTGCCGAGTTGGCGCGCCGCAGGCTGAGCCGCATTCGTTCCAGGCTAAAGAGAACCGGCATCGGAACTGTATTCCGATGCCGGCTCCTTGATGCGAGTTTCAGCTACGGCAGGTAATAGCGGAAAGAAGTGAAGAACAGGTTGTCGTTGTTGTTGGGCTCCCCACCCGCGCCGGACCAGGCGTTCCGCTTGAGATAGGAGTACTGCACGCCCCACTGCAGCCGCCCTTTCGGACCGGTGTAGAATCTGTGCCAGAAGCCAGCCGTTCCTTCGATCATCACCCGCGTGTCTGCGGTGCAATTCGCCAGAGCGCCGGGGGCAAAGCCGCCTGCGCCAGGGCCGGTTTCGGTTAAGCAGCCGGTATTGGCGAAGGTTGGCGCGCCATATCCGACAACCTTGCCGGTTACCGCATCGAAACTACCCGCCCGGTCAACGTACTCAGCACCGGTGTTGAAGTAGAGATCAACTTTCGGATAGTGGAACTCCAGAGTGCTCAGCCCCTGCAGACTGCGGACCAGGTACAGTGTTCCGTCCGCTCGCACTGCAGTATCTGGCAGCCCTGTCGTGCCGTAACGTCCGATACCGTCACCGCCCAAACCGTGCAGGCCGAAATCGATCGTCTTCTTGACAAAGGACCATCGAGCATTGGCGCCGAAACCGCCGCCGTTCTCTCCCACATTGAGCGCGCCACTCGGGTTGGGACCGGTACCGCTGCCGCAGGGCGTGGTCGCTGCGATGTCCTCGCAGGGAAAAGCGCGATCACGAAAACGGGAGTAGATGCCGAAGACCTCGTAATGGCCAAAGCCGGGCTCGAAGGCCGCCTTGACAATGATGTCCGGCGATGGGTTGAAGGAATAATTCGCCTGGTTGTTATACAAACCACCCAGCACGCCCGCTGTTCCAACCAGGAAGTTGTTGGCGTTGCCGTGGGAAGTCAACGTTGCCTGGGAGTTCTCCACCGAAACTCCGAGCCAAATCTTGTTGTTGAAATTCTTGGTGACGCGGAATCCATACTGGCGGGCCCAGCTGAATCCCACCTGGTATTGCGGGTCGATGGTCATCGGCAGAGCTTCGGTGCGATTGTCCAAACCGTGCTTGGTTTCGGTCACCAGGCTCCACATCTGGCCGCCGGTGAAAGACCATCCATCATCGAGCGCAGCCTGACCCCAAGCCTGCCGCTGGCGCAGCGTATAGCTATTGCTCTCGTTATTGTTGGACGTCACGCCGGCAGAAAGAAAGTCGGCCTCTATGTAGCCGCTCATCTTCACCATGCCAGCCTTGCCTTCCGCCAGCAGCGAAATGCGGGACTGCCGTCCGGACCCAAAGAACTCACTGATGTTGTTCGTGGAAGCCCCGGCCATAGGCACGCTGTTGAAAGGGGTGTTGATGTCAGCACCCAAGGCACGTTGCCGACGCACAGTTTCTGCCGCCAGGAAGCCGCCAGGAGTGATGGTGATCCCTTTGTAATGAATGGCCAGCGGCGACTCCGTTCCCTTCTTCTGTTCCTCTTGTATCGTTACGACAGTGTTGGCGAGGTTGCCTTTCAGATCGTTGACGTCGCTCTGCAGTGTGGTCACCGACTGCTGCTGTTGAGTTGCCGCCGTCTGGGCGGCGTCAGCCTTGCTAGCCGCATTGCTGGCCGCCGTCTGAGCTTGCTGCACCGCCTGATCTTTGCGGTGTAACTCATCCCGCAGTTCCTGAATCTGCTGCTGCTGTTGGGCGATCGCCGCTTTCTGCGAGTCGATCGCAGCCTTCAACTCCGCGACGTCAGCGGCCGTAATCGCGGCTGATTTCTTGGTTGTCTTCGGCGCGGTAGTTGTTTGCGCAACCACTCCTGTCGCCAGTGATAGAACTGCACAGAACATCAATGCAGACTTCAACATTGCTTTCTCCTTTTTTTCCGCGATGATGAAACGCCCCCGGGCGACGCGGAGTGTTATTTGACTTGTTTGATTGTTTCTTGAATCTTGGCCACGACGCTCTCCGGCAACGAGGCGTATGACAGTGCGGAGGTCATCTTCTGTCCGTCGGTGACCATCCAGTTAAGAAAATCGGCCAGGATCTTGCCCTTCGCTGGATCCTTTGAATGCAGTGGGATCAGCAGCCACGTAAAACTTGAAATTGGATAAGCGTCCTTGCCGGGAGCGTTGGTGATCGACACCCGGAAGTCCGCCGGCATTTTCGGTGCCGAGGCCGCCGCGGCGGTCACGCTTTCCAAGGACGCTTTCACCACCTGGCCAGCCGAATTCTTCACCGCGCCATATGCAATATTGTTCTGGACAGCGTAGATCAGTTCGACATAACCGATCGCGCCCGACATCTGGCGAATCATTCCGGCAACGCCTTCATTGCCTTTTCCTCCCATACCAACCGGCCACTTCACCGAGGTATTCGCGCCCACCTGGCTCTTCCACTCCGGGCTGACCTTTGACAGGTAATCGGCCCAGATGAACGTAGTTCCGCTGCCGTCGGAACGGTGTACGACAATAATGTCCTTGTCCGGAAGGCTGACTCCGGGGTTTGCCGAGGTGATCGCTTTATCGTTCCACTTGGAAATCTTGCCGAGGAAGATTCCCGCCAACGCCTCCGGGGTAAACTTCAGTTCCGCCGTAACTCCGGGAATGTTGTACGCGGGCACGTCCGCGCCCAGCACGGTGGGAATGTTGAGAACTTTTGTACCGAGTTTGGATTGTGCTTCCGAGAGTTGCTCGTCAGTCATGGGCATATCGCTCGCGCCGAAATCGACGGTGCCGGCAATGACCTGGCGAATTCCGCCCCCGCTGCCGATAGCCTGATAATTGACCTGAATATCTGAGTGCAGCTTGTTATATTCGCTGAACCACTTCGTATAGATCGGATTCGGGAAGGTGGCGCCTGCAGCGTTAAGCGTGGTCTGCGCCACGACGGGCAAGGAGAGAAGGACACACACTAACAGCAGCAAAGTCTTGCGCATTGCTCGATGATTCCTCCTTAGTTCGATGTCCTCTGGTTTTATCGGCGTAGTGTTAAAGGAGAGTTACAAACGGGTGAATTTCTTATGAATGACCAGAGCCGATGGAGGGAGTGCAACTACCGAGACTTCTAGAGGATATCTCTTCTCGTCCGCATGAAGATCAATCCTTCGATCGCAAACGAACAAGCTCCCGCGGAAACAGAGTGTTGCCGGGAAAATCGTGCTGCAACCCGGAGAGTATCTGTATCGCCCGGGTCTTATTCTTTTCCCGGACGTAAGCAATCGCCAGCAGAATGCGTGCAAAGGGTGAAAGATAGTGGCCGCGCTCGGCCGTAATCTGGAGATCAGCGATGCCTCCCTGCTTGTCGGCAGGGAGGCCTCCCAGGCGCAGGACCCACCGAACCGGCGCCGTCATACTGCCGATGATGTATTTGCTGAAGCCCGTTGCCAGCAGGGCGTCGTAACAGTCGTGGCAAACCGAAAGCAACTGCTGCGCTGATGTGGAAGCCTCTTTTGTAAAGTGTAGCGACGCCAGGTTTCTCTTCTCGATCAGCGCCGCGTAGTCCGCCTGAAGACCAGAGCATAACGTCACGGCAAACAGGGCGTCGCGATCTTTCGGGTCTTTTGCCAGCCGGGTGCGCGCAAGCTTCTCGGCACGCTCGATCGCAGACTGGAACTGCTGGCGCACGGCCGGATCGGGACTCAGTTTGGAACGGTGGATGAAGGCATCGTCATTCTCATAAAACTGCGCCTCCAGCACCCCCAACCGATTAAACTCGGAAAACAAATATCCCGCAGCTTCGCTGACTGGACCGACAGGATCGTCCGGGTGCAACTTTTCCCAGGCTGCGAACTCTGTTTGGGCAGAGGCGAAGTCCAGATTGTAAAGACCGGAAAACCCGCGATCGAGCGGGGATGCGAATCCGGTGGGAGGGATATCTTTCGCGACTGCCAACGATAGCGCGCATACTGCCAGCACCAAAGTCGTCGCGAAGCGTGAGATCGGGTTGAAAGAGCACCTCATGATTCGGAACCCTACGGATGTCGACGGGTTATTTATACTGGCTACCCCAGCCGAAAACCACGAATGGTTAGATGACCGTGATCGATCCAGTTGCTGGCTCTGCTTGTAATTATTCTGTCAAATGGGCCGAGGGATTACATTCGCGGATCCGAGGCTTGCATGGCTGATTCCGCAGTTCGCTTCGCTCCGGGGTGGCCGGGGATTTCGCCGCGCTGGACTTCCAGCGCCAAGACCGGCGCCGGAACCGCTCTCAATCAGCACAGCAAAGTATGGTTCACCATCAGTCACGGAATCCTCAATGAGGTTTATTTTCCACGCGTGGATCAGGCCTGCACGCGGGATATGGGATTTATTGTCACGGACGGACGCGATTTCTTCTCCGAAGAGAAGCGGCACTGCTCATTTGAGAACCGCCCGCTCGAACCAGGAATCCCCGCTTTTTCATTGACCAATACCGATCGCTCCGGACGCTATCGCATCCACAAGGAAGTCTTCAGCGACCCTTACCGCAATGTGGTTCTGCAGAAAGTTCGTTTCGAGCCGCTGCAGGGCGAACTGCCGGATTACCGGTTGTTCGCGCTGCTTTCACCGCACCTGGCCAATTGCGGATATGGCAACACCGGCTGGGTCGGGGATTACAAAGGCTTCCCCATGTTCTTTGCCGAGCATGACGGCGCGACGCTGGCCCTGGCCTCTTCCGCGCCGTGGAAAAAAATGTCGGTCGGGTTCGTGGGCAACTCGGATGGCTGGCAGGATATCTCGCAGCACTTCCAGATGGAATGGGAATATAGCCGCGCGGAGAGTGGGAATATCGCATTCACCGGTGAAATCGATCTCGCCTCTTGCCATGGCGAGTTCATTCTGGCGCTTGGATTTGGCGGCATCTGGACGGAGGCAGGTCAGCAGGCGCGATCAACCTTGTTCGAGGACTACCACGAACTGCTCCAGCATTACACGATCCAATGGAGCAACTGGCAAAACAGTCTATTAACGCTGGATGCGCCGCTCCGGCAGAATGATCTCTATCGCGCGTCCACGGCCGTTCTGCGTACCCACGAATCCAAGGATTTTTTGGGCGGAATCATTGCCAGTCTGTCCATTCCGTGGGGCTTCAACAAGGGCGACGAAGACCTGGGCGGGTATCACCTGATCTGGCCCCGCGATCTGGTTGAGACCGCAGGGGCTCTGCTCGCTGCCGGCGCCAGCACCGACGCAGCTCGCGTCCTGCGCTACCTGGAAGCCACCCAGGAGGCCGCGGGAAACTGGGCGCAGAACTTGTGGCTGGATGGACGTCCGTACTGGAGCGGCATCCAGATGGATGAGACCGCGTTTCCCATCCTGCTTGTCGACCTTATGCGGCGCGAAGCGCCAAGGGCTTTAGGCAAGCTGGATCGCTGGTGGCCGATGGTGCTCAAGGCTGCGGGCTTTATCGTTCGCAACGGGCCCGTCACGCAGCAGGACCGCTGGGAGGAAGATGCTGGCTATTCTCCTTTCACACTCGCTGCAGAAATTTCCGCGTTGCTCGCTGCCGCGGATATCGCCGATCTGACCGGTCATTCCATGCAGGCGCAATACATGCGCGATACTGCCGACGCCTGGAACGACAATATCGAGCGCTGGGTTTATGCGACCGGAGGAGATCTCGCGCAACAGCTCGGCATATCCGGATATTACGTGCGCATCGCGCCTCCTGATACCGATGGCGCCGCCTCGCCGACGCAGGGCTTCGTTCCGATCAAGAACAAACCCCCCGGACAGGATGGCGAGCGCGCGTATCACATCATCAGTCCCGATGCGCTCGCGCTGGTGCGCTTCGGATTGCGGGCGCCGGAGGATCCGCGAATCCTGAACACGCTGCGCGCCATCGATGCGCTGTTGGCGGTCGAGCTTCCGCAAGGACCCTGCTGGTATCGCTATAACGGCGATGGATATGGCGAGCATAAAGACGGCTCGCCCTTCGACGGAACCGGCATCGGACGTCCCTGGCCGCTGCTTGCGGGAGAGCGCGCACATTATGCGCTTGCCGCCGGACATCGCGATGAGGCTGAGGCTCTGCTTACCGTGATGGAGAACTCCACAGTCGAAAATAGCCGCCTTCTGCCGGAGCAAGTCTGGGATGGGGGCGACATTCCTGGGCTGGAACTTCTCCGTGGGAAGCCGTCGGGCTCGGCGTGCCCGCTGGTGTGGGCGCACTCGGAGTACATCAAGCTGCGGCGCTCGATTCGTGATGGGAAGATTTTTGATCAGTGTCCGCAGACCGTGCAGCGGTATCTGAGAGAAAAACACGTACGCCAAATTTTTGGCTGGAGGTTCAACAACAAGACGCGCAGCATCCCACGCAATAAAACGTTGCGCATCGTCTTGCTCTCACCGGCGCTGGTGCATTGGAGCATCGATGGCTGGAAAACCGCGCACGACACAGAAACACGCGAGACGGGGTTAGGCACATTCGTTCTGGATTTGCCGACTGCATCGCTGACAGCCGGAGGCGAGGCAGTGTTCACTTTCTATTGGCCGAAAGAAAAGCGCTGGGAAGGTACGGATTACAGGGTGAAAGTGGAATAGCGGCCGCGGACATTCACTGCCGGTCAGGACGCCAAGAACCGGGAAGGGCACGACTTCAGTCGTGCCGGACGGCGTGTTGGGATGATGCGGCTTCAGCCGCTGAGGTGGCCTTTGAAATCCTGCCCTCAGGCGCTAAAGCGCGGACACAATTCGCATATCGATCGGTACGAGTAAACTCGTACCCCTCCCGGTTTTGGTTGTAATGACCTTCTTCCAACGGCGCGCCTGAAGGCGCGCCCTTTCAAGTAATTCACTCTTCCCCGCTCGCGTAGCACAGCTCCACTACGGTGCAGTCGTCGCTGAGGGGATTTCCGGCGCAGAATTCGGTGACAGCGGAGAAAATTCCTTCCAGCGTCGGGGATTTCGCGGCGGCGGTTTCGAGGCGGGAGTCTTCAAAGAAATCTCCCATGGCATTCTCGGCTTCGGTCACGCCGTCTGTGACCATGATGAAGCGGTCGCCGGATTTCATCTGGCAGGTTGCGCTCTCGAAGCTGGCGTCCGGCAGCAATCCAACAGGCACGTTGCCATGCGGCGGACGAATCACCTCGCCGGCACAGACGAGCAGGGGCGGCACGTGTCCGCAATTCACATATTCGAGCTCGCCATCGCGCTTCAGCCGCGCTAACAGCACGGTCGCATACTTTTCGCCGACCAGCTTATCCGTGAAGTAGCGATTCACCGCCCCGATCACATCCAGCAAAGGCATGCCGGCAAGCAGGTGAGAATAAATCATGCCCTGCAACGAGGTAGCCAGCAGGGCGGCGGAAACTCCTTTTCCGCTCACGTCGGCCAGCACGATTGCCAGCCCGTCCTTGGTGTTGACCGCGTCGAAAAAATCACCTCCGATTTCTTTGCAAGGAAGATTTCGGCCGCGCAGACGTGCAAATGGCACTTCCGGGATCTTCACCTCCATCAGCCGCTGCTGAATGCTGGCGGCGATGCTCAGCTCCTGCTGATAGCGCCGAGCTTCTTCCTCGGCCTGGACCAGGCGGGCATTCTCGATGAGCGAGGCGGCTTCGGTCGCGATCGCGTGCAAAATGTCCTGACTGACGCTGCTGATGTCACGCGACGCGAAGCGCGAGTCGACGTAGAGCACTCCCATTGCCTGCGCCGATGCAGCCGCTGGAACCGGCGTCTGGGCGTCGCGTGTGGCGTGAACCTGCAGCTTGCGCAGTGGAATGCAGACGACCGTACGGAGATCGTAAGCGACAATGCTCTGTCGGCCGGCCAGATCGAGTGACTGGCTTGTATCGGTCAGCAGGAATTCAGAGTTCGCTCGTAAGGATTCTTCCAGGATCGAATGCGAAATCGTCTTGTCGTCGAGGAGCGGCTCCTTTTTCGAGTTGCGTCCTGCGGCGAGGCGCAGCGTGCCATCGTCGTCCTTCAGGAATACGTACGCCCGTTCCGCTTTCGTCAGCTCCAGCGTGACATCCAGCATGGTGATGAGGATCTCGTCGAGCACACCGGCAGTATTGAGCTTGCGCGCTGCTTCCAGGAACAGGCGCAGCGTTTCCAGTTCCGTCGCATCTGGCTTGATCGGCTTGGCCGAGATCTGGCTGAGGAATTCACGGGCGGTGTTGGAAGTGTTATGCGCGGGATTGAACAGTACGTAAGCGGAATCGCGCGCCCCGAATTCCAGGCGGTCGCCACGCGTCAGTTTCTGGCGCTGGATTCGCTCTCCGTTGACGAACGTGCCGTGCTTGCTGCCGAGGTCGACGACGAAGAAGTCGAGGCCCTCCTGCAGGATCTGGGCATGGTCGCGGGAGACGCGCGGATCGGCGATGACCAGGTCTTTATCTACCTTTCGCCCGACCGTAAACGGAACGCGATTCAGGACGATGTTTTTTTGCTCGCTCCCCTGCACAAACACAAGCGCGGGATAGACTCCGGAACTGGAGCTATGGCTGTGATGGCTGATGGAATTCAGGGCCATGGGTGGATTGCTGAAGCCCGCTATTTTGCAGGGACAGCCGCTCGACTCATTTCGCGAACACAGACTACTCTGACCGTGCGTGGGACCGCAAGATATGTGGAGCGGGCGATGTCATGGTTTGTTCGCGCGAAGGATGCGGCTTTGGGCCAGCAGCAGAGCCAATAGAAGTTGCGGGATCGCCAGGCTCGTAACCAATGGAACGAGCCAAGCTTTTTGAACGCTGGTTGCCGGGAAAAATAAGAGCCCGGCCGTCAGGCATATAGCGCTCAACCACGGCCAGAAGACGGAAATTCCTGTGACCACGACTAGCACTCGCGACACCCAATGCCGAGTCCAGAGGGCCTTGAGATCGCGCACGATCAGCATGCATGCAGGCAACAGAAGCAGCTGGTTGTAAGGCGCAAACATGGGGATCACGACCAGGGTTGTAGCGAGCACGAGACCGAGCGAACATTGGAAATCAAGGCTGGTCTCAGGAACCTTGCGGTTTCTCCAAAGTAGGACCAGAACGACTGCGATCAGGATTGCCGCAACCGGTCGGCCGAATGGTGGAGTTAGTTCGACGTCAAGCACCGATCGGCCTCCGCCGGTGTAGTTGTAGTATGCAGAGGCAGCAGCGCGGAATTCGCCGATCCAACCTGGCAAGACTAATTCGCCAGCCGCTACGAGAAAAATCACGCTCAGGAAGTAACTCCAGAACAATCGCTGCCGCGCGCGCCAGTCTCCCAAGACCCAGCTGATTAGCCAGAGCACAACCAGAAACACAAGTTGGGGCTTGATGCTTGCCAACGACAGCAGGATCCCCGCCCATACAAAGTTGCTGCGCGAAACGAGGAACAGCGCAGCGGCGAGAAGAATCGCGACCAGCAGCGTCAGTTGTTGCAGCTTGAATCCCTGAATCGCGGGAAAAGATCCTAGAGTCAGAACAATCCAGGTCAAGACGGACGGGAATGAGAGCTTCCAGCGAAGGGTTCGCAGCCAGATCGGAATCGATGCGGCCGTCAGTCCAACCAGCAGCCATAGGAAGAATTTCTGAACCACCGCAAACGGGAGCCAGATGGTCGGAGCCAGCAGAAACACGACATAGATCGGATATGCGAATGCCTGCTGGTCTTTCGGATCATTGGGGCGTGCGGATTCGATGGGGCGCCCGTAATACCCACTCTGAATTTCGCGGGTGATATCGGCCGAGTAGGGATCGCGATGCCGCAGCAATAATTCACGCGCTCCCAGCCAGCGCGGATACAGATCGGACAGATTCCCGCGAGGGGCCCCCCGTGCTGCCGCCTCGGCAATTTGATGTGGAATCGCGATCCGCTGCACCCACAGCCACATGGCAAGAGCCATGAGCGCTGCGATCAGCACGAAGTAGACGTTTCTTCGCATGTTCAGTTGCGGACCGAATTCACGGCTACCGAAACGTCAAGAACTCGGCTATTGCATCTTCGCAAAACTTCCTTTCGAATGGCATAAAGCCACCACAACAGGAACAAGGCGATAAGGTTAATCCTGGCCCATTTCATCCAGAGGAAGAACCAGAGCGGGCTAATCAAAAGAGGAATCGCTGGAAGAATTAAAGAGAACCGTTGTCTTGCCTGATTTCGCAAATCAAGCCAGCCGTATTCGGCCACCAGCGCCAAAGACAAAACCAGCAACGAGAGGTCATACGTATTCGTACTGTAGCCGACAAGCAGCGCAGCAATAACGGCCGCAGCGAGGCCAATCTTGAGGGATTCCCCCTGATCAATCGGACGCCGAAGACTGGCTAGAAGAATGAGCAAGCCCGCAGAGCACGCCAGAACGAGCAGGTGCAAAGGACGTCCTATGTTCTCGAGGTAGGGCCACCCCGTCATCAATCCGAGCAGGTTAGGAAGCTGACGAAAAGGAATTCTTCCGAAACCAGGCTGGGAGATCACGCTCCAGATGTACCCGGGATAGTGGCAGGCATCGCGCAATCCGACCAGGGCAATCGACAGCAACGTTGCAATTCCGGCAACACTGAAGGCGCCCAGGAGGAATCTTCTACCCTTCCAGAACGCAATGATCAGAATCAACGGCAAGATCAAGTGATACTTGAACAATCCAAGCCCAATCCAACATCCGGCAACAAATTCCGCGTTCCGATTCAGGGCCCGCACCCCCAATGCAACCGGCAACAGCAACAGGATGGCATCCTGCCCCTGATGAAAATTGGCGAAGATAGGAAAGAAGGCCAGGCAAATCAGGATCAAATCGAAAACCGAAACCTGTCGTAGATACATCAGGAAACTTCGCATCACCAGCGCGATGAGCACCAACAGCCCCAGATTCAGAAGGTTCCATAGCACAAAGGCTTTGGGATAGGAAAGAAATGTGAGCGGCAGGAAAAGCAGCGCCTCAAACGGCGGGTGCAGGTAGGGGAGCGGACCGCGGCGAAGATCGGAATCAGATGTGAATTGCCGCTGGACGATGCGCTGCGTGGTGGGATCGTAAAGATGCTGCGCTTCTCCCAGTCGCAGGATTCGGCCTGCGGTGTAATAGACCGTGAAATCTGGATCGCCGCGGGCGATGCGATCCCGAACCGTCCATAGAAAAAAGGCGTGGGTGAGGACCATGGCGATCAGGAACAGCCGGGCGGCCGCCTTGTAAGATGGGGAGGGAATCGTGGTCGTCTCAGTTTCGCTTCGATCGGTAGACGGCAGGCGATTGTATCGTGATTGCCGCGCACTCGCCAGAAGCGCAAGTAGCGGCCTTTGCAGCCGGTAGCGCCTCAATCGTTAATGCCCAGAGTTATTCGGCACAGTGCAAGAATTTGTCACTTTCTCGCTTCGGGCAAGGTATGATTATGTGAGTCGAGTGGCGGAGCGGCCCCGCAAGACATTCCCAGCCTGGGCTCCCGAAACCATTCCTAAACGAAAGCGGCTGGCAGGAAAGGAAAGCTATGTTGACAGAGCTCACGCGCAGACTCTGGTGCGAACAGGATGGGCAAGACATCGCGGAATACGCCGTAATGCTGGCGGTCATTCTGGTGATTGTCGTGGGAACCATCCGCCTGATTGGCTCCAGCGCCAACAATGTGTTCTCGGGCGTCGCCAGTTCGTTGCAGTAGTCGCTTCGCGGCATGGCAAGACATTTGCAGTAAGGCTTAAAGGACCAGCATGAATCGCACCCGTCTCCTAACGATCGGCATTGTTTCCCTGGCACTTGGCATCCTCGCGAGCATGGCGATCCTAAAGCGGTTGCAGAGTGGTAATGTCAGCCGCGATAACACCGTCGAGGTGATTGTAGCGGCCAACGATCTTCAAGTTGGTTCCAGGATCGAAGAGAAGGACATTAAGATCATTCGTGTTCCACCTGAGGATCTACCGCCGGGAGCGCCGCGCAAGCGTTCCGATGTGTTGGGCCACGGGGTCATCATCCCAATCGCGAAGGGGGAATTCGTTCTGCCGAACCGTCTGGCGGCCGAGAATGCCGGCGCCGGCCTGCCCTCATTGATTCCGCCCAATATGCGGGCTGTTTCCGTGCGAGTGAATGATGTCGTGTCGGTTGCTGGATTTGTGACGCCAGGAACGCGGGTTGATGTGCTCCTGACGGCCGCGCCCAACGGGTCCAGTGAACAAGAGACCACCACCGTTCTGCAGAATGTAGCGGTTCTCGCCTCAGGCCATACGCTGGAGAGAACTTCCACGGGTGAAGCGCAGAACACCGCGGTCATTACTCTGCTGGTCACTCCCGAAGATGGGCAACGTCTGACGCTCGCGAGTTCGGAGGGAAGGATTCAGCTCGCGCTGCGCAATCCGCTCGACACCAAGCAGGATAGTGTTCCAACCTCGAGCGCGAGGGGCCTGTTCAAAGAGGGCGCGCCAGAACCAGTTCATGCGGCGGTGCATCATGTGTCCGCGCCCAAGGTCACTACACCGCAACCTCCTCCGGGGGTGAGCGTGGAGGTTTACCAGGGCGATAAGCCAAAGCAAGAAGTTAAGTTTCAAGAAGGAGATTCCGAGAGCAAGTGATCGGGATAGGAGCGATTGTGGGCTTCGGCTGCTCGCGGTCCGGCCAGTTTCCTCATCGGGAGACCAATCGAAAAATGAGACTTCGCGCGTGTTTGCTGGGAGCAGTTCTGCTTTCGGCACTCGTTGTACCGGTGCTGTCGGAAACGATGCAACAACCCGCTACGACAGGAGAGCCCCAAAATCCGGCTTCAGGCGGCACTGCGACGACTACCGTGTCGAGCCAGGCGCAGACGTCGCCGACGCAAAGCTCGGCGCCGCTGCGCGTCATGGTCGGAAAGTCTTTGCTGATAAACACGACCGAGCAACTGAAACGCATTTCGATCACCGACGACTCGATCGCTTCTGCGCGGGTAATCACCCCGACGCAGATTCTGGTTCACGGCCGGTCTCCGGGCGAAGTTTCCTTGCTGATCTGGGATCAATTCGAGCGCTCGCGCAGCTTCGATCTTCGCGTGGACGTCGACGTAAGCGCCTGCGCCGAGGAGGAGAAGCGCGTTTTTCCCGACGAGCAGATTTCGGTGACGCCGTCGCGGGCAGCCATTGTGCTCTCAGGACATGTCTCCACCGAAGATGTGGCGAAGCGTGCCGGGGAACTGGCCAGCGCCTATTCGCCGAAAGTCGTGAACGTGCTGACGTCTGGACCAGTCGGCGCACAGGAGGTTTTGCTGCAGGTGAAATTCGCCGAAGTCGACCGTACGGCGCTGACGCAGCTCGGCGTGAATTTCATCTCGACGGGCGCGGGCAACACTTTCGGAACAACCAGCACGGGACAATTCGGTGGGTTCGGGCCGCAGAACATAACGACCCCGCAGACTTCGTCATCCTCGACCGCGACGAGTACGACAAACACCAGTACCACCAAGACCACGATTCAGTCGGAAACGATCAACAACGTTCTGAATCTGTTTGTTTTCCGGCCTGATATCAACTTCGGCGCTGTGATCCAGGCGCTGGAGACCAAGAACCTGCTGCAGATCCTGGCCGAACCGAACCTGGTAGCGGTCAACGGAAAACAGGCGAGTTTCCTTGCCGGGGGCCAGTTTCCCTTCCCGATCGTGCAGCCCGGCAACGGCTTCACCGCGGTAACTATCTCGTTCAAGGAATTCGGTGTACGTTTGCAGTTCACACCCGAAATTACGCCTAACGGCTACATTCACTTGAAAGTAGCTCCGGAGGTGAGCACGCTGGATTTTGCCAACGCGCTGACGATTTCGGGATTCACGGTGCCGGCGCTCAGCACGCGCCGGGCGGAAACCGAATTTGAGTTGCAAGACGGACAGAGTTTTGTGATCGCGGGCCTGATGGATAACCGGGTGACAGACATTTACAACAAGATTCCGGGACTGGGTGATATTCCGATTTTAGGGAATTTTTTCCGCAGCAAGAGCCTGCAGAAGAGCAATTCGGAACTGATGGTATTGTGCACGGTGAAGCGGGTTTCTCCGACAACGGAGCCGGTGACGCCGCCCAAGAATCCGTTGCCGTTCCTGGAAAACGGCAAGTTCGACAAGAGTAACAAGTAGAGAGCGACTTCGGTTGGTGGCTTCGAGTACGCCGCGAAGCTGGGGGAATTCATAGCGGGTAAGTATGCCAGAGGTTTCAGTCGTCATTGTAGCCACCGATAACGAGCAGCGCGCACTGCTCCAGGTGCTGGTGGATGGCACCAGTGTCGCGCAGACCGCGCACACCTGCGCGAGCTATCCGATGGCAGCTGCCGACCCGATTGCGCGGCGAGTGCGTGCCGCCAACCCTGACGTCACGCTGGTCGATATTCCAGCCGACAATTCCGCGCTGGCGCTGCGTGCCATCGAACTGCTCCATCAGGAAATGCCCGACGCGGCCATCTTCGCCGTGGGAAATCTCAACCAGCCACAGGTCATCGTGAGCGCTATGCGCGCCGGAGCGCGCGAGTATATAGAGCGCCCCACGAATACCACGGACCTGCTGGAAGCCTTCGTTCGCCTCACGACAGCGCAGCGTCGGTCGCGGCAGGAAGGCTTGCGCGGCAAGGTCTTCCTGGTGATCAATGCGAAGGGCGGAAACGGCGCGACCACAGTGGCCGTGAATTTGGCTCTGGCCCTGCAATCGGCTCACGGACAGACAGCACTCGTGGACCTTGCGCCCCTCGGCCATGCCGCCCTGCACATGAATTTGAAGCCGGTGTTCACCGTTGCCGACGCCACGCGCAACCTGCACCGCATGGACGGTGAACTGTTGGGGAGCTTCATGACGCGGCATAGCGGCGGCTTGCAGCTTCTGGCGGGGACGAATGTTCCTGCCGGAGTCGATCCTTCGACCGCGGAGTTTGTCCGGCTTTTCGACATGCTCGTGACGCATTATCGTTATGTAGTGGTGGATGCGTCTTCGCGCTTCGATCCCGCCAGCCGGTTGATCGCAAGTCTTTCGGAAACGGTGCTGCTGGTGGCATGCAGCGATGTTGCGTCACTGTGGAGCGCGGCTCGCGTTCACCAGTATCTGGGAGAGAGCGGGAGCCGCGATCGCGTGCGGCTGGTTCTGAATCGATTCCGCAAGGTCCCGGGATTCAGCGAAGGGGATGCGGAATCGGCCGTAGGCGCCAAGCTGATCTGGCGAGTTCCGAACCAGTACTTCGCAATCTCCACTGCGATTGACCGGGGAACTCCGGTCGTCGATCAGCGCAGCAGCGATATTGCGCGCTGTTTTGCGGGCCTGGCGCAGGAACTGACCCGTAATGATGTGGACGTCAAGCGCGCGGCGTGGTCGCTGTTCAAGTCGGTTTAGAATTTAGAAGCGTATGGCGAATCTTCAATCGTTCGAGCGGACCGATTATCAGCAAGTAAAGGCTGACCTGCATCGCAAGATTCTCGACCGGCTCGATCTGGAAAAACTCGGGAAGACATCGGGCGACTCCGCACGCGACGAAGTGCTGGTGGTCATCCGCTCGGTGGTCAACGCCGAGGTTGTGCCACTCAGCTTTGCCGAGCGGGAGCGGCTTTCCCGCGAAATCCTGGACGAGATTTTCGGTCTGGGGCCGCTGGAGCAGTTGCTCAAAGATCCGAATGTTTCTGACATCCTGGTCAATCGCTTTGACCGCGTCTATGTTGAAAAGGCGGGCAAACTTGAGTTGACGCCGCTGGCGTTCAAAGACAACACGCACCTGATGCAGATTATCGAGCGCATCGTTTCGCGCGTGGGCCGGCGCGTGGACGAATCCTCACCCATGGTGGACGCGCGCCTGGCCGATGGATCGCGCGTAAACGCGATCATTCCGCCGCTGGCGCTGGATGGTCCCTGCCTCTCGATTCGCCGCTTCGGGCGCGAGCCGGTCACTGCGCGCCAGATGATCGAAAACCAGACGCTGACCGACTCCATGCTCGAGTTTTTGTCGGCCATGGTGAAAGGGCGCTTGAACATCATCGTGTCCGGTGGCACCGGCGCCGGCAAAACGACGCTGCTCAATGTGCTGTCGGGTTACATCCCGAATTACGAGCGCATTGTAACGATCGAGGATGCGGCGGAACTGCAGCTCAAGCAGGAAAACATTGTGCGCCTGGAAACGCGGCCGCCCAACATCGAAGGCAAGGGCGCGGTGCGGCAGCGGCAGCTGGTGATCAACAGCCTCCGTATGCGGCCCGACCGCATCGTTGTGGGCGAGGTTCGCGGCGAGGAAGCTTTCGACATGTTGCAGGCCATGAACACGGGCCACGAGGGATCGCTGACCACGGTTCACGCCAACTCCCCACGTGATGCGATGGCCCGTATCGAAAACATGGTTTCGATGGCGAACCTGAATATTCCCGAACGCGCTGTTCGTCATCAGATTTCCGCAGCGGTTCACGCGGTGGTTCAGATCGCGCGCCTGTCTGACGGTACCCGCAAGGTCATCACTATCTCGGAGATCACCGGAATGGTCGACGAGCAGATCGTCATGCAGGACATTTTCGACTTCGACCGCACCGGCATCGATGAGAGCGGAAAGGTTCATGGGGCTTTTCGCGCCACTGGGACCCGGCCTAAGTTTGCGGATCGTCTAGCGACGGCGGGGGCGCGCTTGCGTCCAGCGCTGTTCGAGTCGAGAAGTGAGGTTTAGTTTCTGTTATGCCCGTATCCCTAATTGCGCTCCTTGTGCTGCTGGTCGTGGCCGGATCCGCATTCGGCGTTCTCTGGCTGCTCGATCAGCGGAGCGCCCGGGCGCGCCTTATCAAAGATCGTCTGGCCAGCGAGCGGAAGGCGCCCGAACGCGCGCCTGAAGATGAATTGGCATTGTTGCGCGATGAGCAACTGAGCCAGATTCCCGCTCTTGATACCCTGCTCCGCCGCTCGGCGCGGGTAACGCAGATCCAGAAGACCCTACAGCAGGCCGGAATGACCCTTCGCGCCGGCAACTTTCTGGGGATTTCCGCGGTCGCCGGAATCGTGGCTACGCTTATCGCCTATTACCTCGGCAAGCGCGTGGAAGTCGCATGGTTCGCACTGCTGGTCGGATTCATCCTTCCCTATTCCTACGTTTCGATCCGGCGCAACAAGCGTTTCGAAAAATTCGAGGAACTGTTTCCGGAAGCAATTGATACCCTGGCGCGCGCCGTCCGCGCTGGACACGCGTTCACCACCGCTCTCGAAATGATTACCAGCGAAGTCGCTGAGCCGATCGCCGGCGAATTCCGCCAGCTCTACGAAGAACAGAAGTTCGGTATGCCAGTCAGAGATGCTTTGATGAATCTCACCGAACGCGTACCTCTGGTGGACGTTAAGTTCTTCGTCACAGCCGTCATGTTGCAGCGCGAGACCGGCGGAAACCTGGCGGAGATTCTGGACAATCTTTCTTATGTAATTCGCGAACGTTTCAAGATTCAGCGGCAGGTGCGGGTCTACACGGCACAGGGACGTCTCACGATGGCGCTGTTGATGGGGATGCCGCCGATCATCGTGGCCGCGATGCTGCTGCTGAACCCCAGCTTCATTCGCCCGTTGTTTGTCGATCCCATCGGGCATACTCTGCTGGTCGGCGGTATCGTGTTACAGACCATCGGATACTTCGTGATTCGCAGGATTATCAGGATTCAGGTTTAGCTTTCATGCCCCTGCTTCTCGTCATTGTCGTGTTTCTAAGCGTGATGATCGCGGTGTTCGCCTTTGGCGTCGCGGCTTTTTCGCCCGGTTCAGTTCTCGGCGCTCGGCTGCGCGCCTTGGGCGGGCAGCAGGCGCACCCAGTCGAGAACAAGCCTGCAATTCGCGAGCGCATTCAGCAGGCGATCGACCCCCTGAGCAAGGCCATTCCGTTGTCGCCGGCCGATGTGTCACGCACACGCCGCTGGTTGATTCAGGCCGGGTTCCGCGATGCCATCGACGTCAACTATTACTTCGGCGTCCGCGTTTTGCTGGCCACTGTCGGTTTTGGTGCAGTTGCTCTACTTTCCGGCTTCGATAATCCGCCGCTTCTGATCGGCCTCGCAGGACTGGGCTTCATTCTCCCCCGCTTCATTTTGAAGCGGATGATTAAAGAACGACAGCAGCGCATCCGTCTGGGATTGCCGGACGCTCTTGATCTCACCGTGATTTGCGTCGAAGCCGGTCTCGCGCTCGATCAGGCGCTGAACCGCGTCGGGCAGGATTTGCACCATGCCCATCCCGACCTGAGCGACGAATTTCATCTTGTGAACCTGGAGATGCGGGCCGGCAAGCCGCGCGCCGAGGCTCTTCGTAATCTCGTCGAGCGCACGGGTGTTGACGACATCCGCTCGCTGGTTGGTACACTGATACAGACCGACCGCTTCGGCACGAGCGTAGCCCAGGCTCTCCGGGTGCATTCCGACTCCCTCCGCACGGAACGCAGGCAACGCGCCGAAGAACAAGCAGCTAAAACCACGATTAAGATGGTTCCCCCGCTGGTGATCTTCGTTCTGCCGTCGATCATTTTCGTGACCATCGGTCCGGCCGTGATCGAACTGATCCGGCAACTCGGGCCGGTGGCAGGCGGCCGCTAGGTACGACAGAGGCACCGGAGCGTCATGGCAGTTCTTTCCGCGCAAGGACAGGCGTTCAATCGCACGCGCCAGTCGTATCTGGCCACGGCGCTCGCGGTTGCAGACACGCACTGGTTGCGGCTGCGCGGCTTGCTCGGGCTGGAGGCAAATGACTTCGGTAACGGCTCCGGGCTATGGATTGTGCCCTGCCATGGCGTTCATACTTTGGGTATGGGCTTCCCGATCGATGTGGTTTATCTGGATCGCGCGATGAACGTAATTCACGTTCAAGCTGCTGTGAAGCCTTGGCGGTTCGCCCCGGTGCGACGGCAGGCGGCATCAGTGTTGGAACTACCGAGTCAGAAAGTTGCGGAAACAGGAACAGCGGTGGGCGATAGAATCGAAATTTCCCTAAAGAAGGATTTGGGCCGAACTTAGGCGCGATCGCGGCGTGAGCGCAACTCTCCAACTCGAAGAAGTGCCGCTGCAGGCGCCGGCTCACGAAGTTCCGCAGCTGCTGGTGCCATGGACTTCCCGCTGGCAGGAATTTGTGGAATCCATCCGGCCGGCTTTTGGCCGCTCGGAACGGCGTCTGGCGGGAGAGGCTCCATTCGGACTCGTTCCCCTGCGGATCATGCTCCCTTCGTATGCGATCGAGGCGTTCGTGATCTTCGCGGCGCTTGCGATCCAGGTGAAAGTCGCCGAATTGCGCCCCTACGTTGTGCCCACGATCCGGAATCACGATGTGGTCTATTACAGCGGCGATGAGCTTCCCCGGACGGAGGATCTCGGTGGCGCCCAGGCAGGAGCGGCGGGCCGTGCTGGCGGACAACAGGCGCATCATCGCACGCAAACGATCAAAATCGCGCGCGGAGGGTCGCTGGCCTCCCAAGTCGTCGATGCCCCGGATGTGAACCTGCAATCGTTGCGCGATCCGGTGGCGAATCTGCTGGCCATTCGGCCGAATATTGGGCCACCGCCGGTGGAGGGACTTCATTCGGCGCGCCGCGCCCCCACGCTTCCGGCTTCTGTGGTCGCCGCGATGCCGGACGTCATCCATGATTACACTCGCAATGCGATTCATCTCGACTCGGCTGTGGCCGCTCCGCCGTCTGTGACTCGCGACCGCGCCCTAACGGCGCCGAATCTCAGTGCGCCCATGATTTCGCCGACAATGATTGCGCCTCCGCCCAGCGTTGCCGACGACCACAGGCTAGTGGCGCCGCTCATGGTGCCTGCAGTAGTGCCCGCAGCCCCGTCTATACCGCGCGATCACCGATTGACCGCGCCGCGATTGGATCCTTCTGTGGTCGCGGCTGCTCCGAACGTTTCGAATGATCGCGTTCGCTCCAGCCCGAGCCTTTCAGCGAGCGTGATTCCGGCAGCTCCGTCTGTGCTGGCTCATGACGTTACAAGCACGCCGGTCCGCATGGCGGAGGCAACGGTTGTCGCGCCGCCTGTCTCAGCGCCGGAGAGAGCCGGTGCACGAGCATCGAAAGTGACTTTGCCCGCGCCTGCTGTTGTGGCGCCGCCTCCATCGGCGGATGTGTCTGGCGATATGCGACGCCTTGCGAATGGCGGAATCTCTCCAGCAACGGTTGTACCAGCGCCTCCGGCGCAGCCCGCCGGCGGGTCGTTCATGAGCAGCCTGATTGGCAGGATCTTCGGACCGACCGAGGTTGTTGCAGCCCCACCGAGTGTCAATGGCGCTGCGTCGTCAAATTCAGCAGCGCACTCCCTGACCAGCAATGTGCTTCCGCCGCCAGTTGACCTGAAAGGCTCGGGCGATCCAAATGGAACTCGCCGATCGGGCGCGGCGTCGCTCACGCCAAACGTGGTGGCTCCGCCAGCATCGGTTGGTGTATCGGGCGCGACCCGCTCAGCAGCATCGCTCTCGGCAAATGTAGTGGCTCCTCCTGCGTCGGTGGCTTCGTCGGCCGCCACACGATCAATGGCGACGCTGGGCGGACCGAATGTGGTTGCGCCGCCTCCGTCGGTTGCCGCGGTGAATAACTCGAGAGCTGCCGTTCCCGCGCAACTCGCCAACGTGCTGCCTGCTGCTCCTTCGATCGGCGCAGCACAGACCACTGGTTCGGGCCGCAAGGGAGTTGGATTGGGCGCGCCGCTTGATTCGGGGTCGATCGCAGCGCCCGCAAATAGCGGAGGCTCCAACCCGAACGCGGGCATCGTCGCTTCGAATCAACCGGGACCAAAACTCGGAATTCCAGCCAACGGCGCGCCTGGGTCACTTGCGATGTCTCCCTCCGGTGGCGATAAGTCGGGGATTGGGGGCAGCGGCGGCGGAGCGGGCATCGGAAATGGAAACAATTCAGGTAGCGGACTGAGCGGCAGTGGCTCAGGGGCGGGAAAAACGGGGGCCGGACGTGGCTCCGACGTCAATGCGCGTAGTGGCATTTCACCAAACAGCGGCCCCGGTGGCGCCGGCAACGCGAATGCGGGCGTCCCGCCGGTACGCGGAGTGGACATCAGCGGCGGGAGCGTCATGGTGAGCTTTGATGATCCTGCGACCACAGATCCGACCGGCGCGCCGCGAACTTCGCTGCGAAAACCGCAGCGCAAACTCGATGTCGATATCGTAAGTACGGCAAGTTCGGCAGGGGCGTTTGCACCCTACAAGAATCTCCTGCAGGGCGAGAAGCACACGGCATATCTGGATACATCGATCGGGACGGTCTCGATGGAATTTGTCGAAACGTCGCCCGGTGCAGGCAGTGCGAAGTTGACTCCGCCTGTGGGGCTTCGTTTGGATTTGCCGGATGGGCTGCCACGAGCGCGAATGATGGTCGCTTGCACACTGGACAGCTACGGCAATCTGACAAACCTGCGGGTTCTGGAGCCCGGTCCCGCAGTCATGACGGCCAAGGTTCTAGCCGCCTTGCACGCTTGGAAGTTGCAGCCAGTGATGCGGGGAAATCAGCCGGTTACAGTTACTGCCATCCTGGGATTCAACATCGATACGAACGATCACCTTTGATTTAACTCTATCGGCTGAGACGTGCGCCGGCCTCTTTCCGGAATTTCCTTCTCTATTTCGTCCGATTTGTGATGCAGCACAAGATCTCCCGCGGATGAAAACTGACGTGACTGACTGGCCGCACTCAATCCTTGAGCGGTGTAGATGGCTTCCTTGAAGATCGTCCCTGAATTTGCCTGCGCCACGGCAAATACGCCGTGCGGCACGCCATTGGCGAATGCCGTGGCGATGTAATCGCCGACCATCAAGCCGTTCTGCGAATTCGGAAGCCAGCCCAGTTGCATTGGGGCTGCGGTCAGCGTGCTTGGCGCGTTCCACGATGAGCCTCCATTGGCCGAGGAGATGTAACCGACGAAAAGCTGACAGGTGGAAACCGTGCAATTGCTGTTCGAGTAGTAGTAATAGTGCAACCCGACATGCGCCGTTGCGCCGGAAGTGGCTGGATCGATGCCGATGCCGGGAATGAAATGATCGACGGAGGTCGAGACATCGTCAATCGGGATGCGCGTGACGGCGCTCCAGTTGAGGCCATCGGCGGAGGTACTGTAAACGAGATCGTTGGTCGAGCAGTTGGAGCGAAAACGGCAATCTTCCCAGACGACCCAGACATTTCCCGCGCCATCGACAGCCGCTGACGGCAGCGGGCTGCTCCGGATTCCGCCGGCATCGGCATGAAATTGAATATTGGAGATGGTTACCGGAGCGCTCCAGGTACCGCCGCCATCGGACGAAAGATAAACCTCCATGAAAGCGGCATGGGAGACAATAATCTCGATTGGCACGACGACAGTTCCGTTCGGCTGCACGAGCGGCTGCCCGCCGATTCCATCGGACTGGCTGGCTGTGGGCAACGCTGGCCCCCAGGTCTGGCCACCGTCGCTCGAAGTGCTCATCAGGATTTGACCCTGATTCAGTGGGTCGTCCCACTGCAGATAACAATTCCCGTAATTCGGGCTGGAGAGCCAGCTGTCGCAAACGATCCAGTTCTTGTCGGAGCTCAATGAACTCGTGTCGGCGCTGAGGGGAGGTTCCCAGGTAAATCCGTCGTCAATGGCGCGGTTCACAACGACGGCAGGAACGAGGCCGGAGTTGGAGATCGGCAGCGAGGCAATCATCCAGACGCCGTGTGCCGCGTCATATGCGACGGCGGGATCGCTGGCCGCGTCGTAGGGACCGGTTCCCTCGCCCGTAGTGAGTCCGGGCAGAAAGCCGTGACTCCAGGTTGCGCCGCCATCGCTCGAGGTGGCCCAGCCGATGTCGGTGGCGCCCCCGAGGTCGATCCGGCCCGTCTGAAATGCGGCGACTAGCGTCGATCCGTTCGCAATCATGTGGGGCTCAACTTCCGTCGCATGCTGGCCGGGGGCAACGGTATAAGGATCGAAGCTGATCTGGGTGAGATTGGAGCCGACCGGATTTTGTGATTGCATCAGCGTGACCGAAGGAGAGGCCGAACCGCCGCACGCGGCAAGCGCGAGCAGAGTAAGGGCAGGCAACGACTTATAGAGCTGATCAAGAAATGCTTGCTTCATGGAATGGAAATTGGGGGCGGGTTCCGGGAACCGTCCTCATCATCTGCGGATTTGGGCTGGAGCGCAATGGAATTTATGGGTTCGGCGCCTTATCGCGATGTTCTAGAGGCCAATTGGCACGGACAAAAATGACGGCGGTCTCGTCGCTATATACCGCGTTCCAAGCCGCAGTTTGCATCAATGCCTGGGTCAGCGCTGCATTTCTCGGCAGCAGAATGCATGATTGAAGATCAACGAACTTTTCCCAACCTGGATCAAGATGGATGGTGGTCAGATACCGTTTCATCAAATATTCGCCATAGAAATCGTGACGATCGTCAATTGGTACTCGTTCTTCTGGATAAAGGCGATAGACCAGATATCCACCCCAGTAATCGGGAGCCAGGGGCGCAACAGGAGGACCACACTGAGGTGCCTCGGCCAAGCGAGGGGCTCGTGCGGCGAAAGCGCGAGCATTCTGGCTCGCAAGGAAATTCACTGCCGCGACCGGCATGCGTCTGGGATCGAAATGAGCGTCCATCACCGGCATCGAGCCGACTCGTCCGCCATTCAGCGCGATGCCCACGCTGAGCGCCGCACCGACCACAGGCCAGAGGTGGCCGCGCAAGCAGGATTCGAGTCGGGTCATCTTGTGAAAGAACGGCATAGCTACTGCGGGAAGCACCGGGCCAATGATGATCACCAGCAGGATGGAAGCTACTGGAATATTTCTCGAAGAATAGAGCGCGGAGGAAATGATCACGAGCGCGACAAGAATTTCACTCAGCCGGAGCCTGCGGCCGCGAGCGGCGAGAGCCGCAATCGCGATCAGGAGCAGCACGAGGAAGCATTTCTGCGCCGCGCCATGAAAATTCGGAGACTGAAATTCCTCGATGTGATCCATCAGAAATTGGTTTGTAAGATACGAATAAATATGCGCGTGCAGGTTCCAGCCATAAGGATTCACGAGGCTGGCGGCGGCTGAGGCTAATCCCACGAAAAACAGAGTGCGCGTTCGCTTTCCGGCAACGATTCTCTCGAGGGCATCTTCGAGGCGGGCTTCGTCAGTACGAAACCAGGTCCACAACGATGCCAGCCAGAAGATGCCGATCAGCACGAATCCGAAAACGAATCCGCCATGAACATTGACCCACACCGGCATCAGCCAGGGCAGCGCCCAGAGCCACTTCCCAGAAATACTGCCTCGTTCCGTCGCGCTCAGAATCCAGAACCACGCCAGCGTAAACAGCCAACTGAGCACGTGGGGCCGGGCGAGGAAATGAATCATGGAAGCCGAAATCGCCAACAGCACGAGCAACAGGGCAATCGGCAGGTTTGTTCCGCGCACCATAAGTAGCCGAAACGTGACGCCGAACACGACTCCGATCAACAGCGCCGTAAGCCAGACCACTCCGTTCAGGCCTGCACTTTTCTCCAACGCGCCGACGAGCACGTCGTACAGCCACTCCCACGCCACCCAGGGTTTGTGAATCTGCGTCGAGAATGGATCTTCATGCGGAATCGAGTGCGTCGTGAGAATGATTTGTCCGGTGCGGATGTGCCAGCCGATACCGGCGTCGCCGAGCAAGCGCATCGAGAGGGATGTGCTCGTCAGAGTGAAAAGAAGGGCGAGAAAAATCAGGTCGGCGATGGATGGCATGATCCAGCGAACCCATGCCGGATGTGCGCTTTGCCCGGGACCGTGCTCCAAAGAAGTTGTGGAACCATCGGCCATCGCGTGAATCTTATAGATGTGGGGTCATGACAGCAAGGTGACGGCGGAAACTCCTCCTCGCATCGTAATTGTCGGCGCCGGCTTTGGCGGGTTGAATGCCGCCCAGGCGTTAGCCAGGGCGCATGTGCAGATCACGGTCATCGACCGCAAGAATCATCACACCTTTCAGCCGCTTCTCTATCAGGTCGCGACTGCGGGCCTGTCCCCGGGAGAAATTGCCGCGCCCATTCGCTCGATTCTTCGCTCACATAGAAACGTTGAAGTCCTGATGAACGAGGTTACGGGATTCGATCTCGATCGACGCATTGTGAAGACCTCGGAAAACGAAATTCCCTATGACTATCTGATCGTCGCGGCGGGCGCGCGGCATTCGTATTTCGGACACGAAGAATGGGAGACCCTTGCCCCCGGGCTGAAAACGATCGAGGACGCGCTCGAAATCCGCCGGCGCGTGTTGCTCGCGTTTGAACTGGCTGAGCGCCAGACGGCCGCGGGCGAGGGCGCCCCGCCACTGAATTTCGTGGTTGTCGGCGGTGGCCCAACGGGAGTGGAACTGGCCGGCACGCTGGCTGAGATCTCACGCTACGCATTGGCCCACGATTTCCGCTCGATCGATCCGGCGCGCACCCACATCGTGCTGCTTGAGGGCGGACCGCGGGTGCTTCCCGCGTATGCCGAAGACTTATCGCGCAGTGCGGAAGAACAACTTAAGCAGCTCGGCGTCGAGGTACGCACGTCGACGATGGTCACCAAAGTCGAGGCTGGCGCGGTAGATGTCGGCGACTCGCGGTTGAGCGCGACCGTCGTGTTATGGGCCGCGGGAGTTGCGGCATCACCGCTGGGACGGCAATTGGGGGTCAACGTGGATCGCGCCGGAAGGGTCCCAGTGTTGCCCGACTTGAGTCTGCCGGGACATCCCGAGGTCTTCGTGATCGGCGACCTAGCGGCCGCGCAGGATGAGCACGGAAAGATGCTTCCGGGGGTCGCTCCCGTTGCGATCCAGCAGGGGCGTTACGTGGCAAAGGTGATTCGAGAGGAAATCAAATCTCGGGTTGCCCCACCCTTGTCCTCCCGGCCTTCGGGAGGACAAGGTGGGATCGCACGTCCCGCCTTCCATTACTGGGATAAGGGCAGCCTGGCGACAATCGGCCGCGCCGCGGCCGTGGCTGAGTTCGGCCAGATTCATATCTCTGGTTTTCTGGCATGGCTGTCGTGGCTGTTTGTACACATCTTTTTTCTCATCGGCTTCCAGAACCGCCTGCTGGTCTTCATTCAGTGGGCGTGGTCGTATGTGACCTACGAACGTGGCGCGCGGCTGATTACCGGCAGCACATACTTGCCGGGGTGGATGGCACCGGCACCGAAGTCTCCAAAGGATGAATCTGTACGGGAAGAAATTCACGCCGGGGGCTCAAAATAGCGAGAAAATAGGGTTGGGTATTGGTGTCATGGGCGCCTTTCACCTTCTCACTCCTATGAAGAATTCTCTGCTCTCGCGCACTCTGATTTTTGGCGCACTCCTCGCGGCATTTGCTCTGCCTTCGCCCGCGGAGATCCTGAAGATCGTTGTCGACGATACGATCCAGCCGATCAGCGAGGAATACATAGCGCGCGTCATCGCTGAAGCCGGCCGCCGTCACGCCGAGGCGGTACTGATTGAGATGAATACACCGGGCGGCCTGGTCAGCTCTACGCAGGAGATCATCGAGAAGATCACCTCTTCCCCGGTTCCAGTGATCATTTACATCACGCCGACGGGCGGACACGCTGGATCGGCTGGCATTTTCATTCTCGAATCAGCAGACATCGCTGCCATGGCTCCGGGGACAGCTGCCGGGGCGGCCCATCCCGTCGCGCTGATGGGGCCGTTTCAGGTAAAGCTCGACGACGACATGCGGAAGAAAATCGAAAATGACGCCGCCGCCATCATGCGTTCTGTCACATCCAAGCGCGGGCGGAATGTCGAAGCGGCCGAGAGCGCAGTTCGCGAATCGAAGTCGTTTACCGACCAAGAGGCGCTGGCGCAGCACTTGATCGATTATGTCGCCGCAAGTCCCCAGGATCTTTTCCGCCAGATGGACGGAAAGACGTTCAAACGTTTCAATGGGGAAGCGACATCGCTGCACCTTACCAACCAGACCATTTCAGATTTTGATATGACCCTGAAAGAGCACATCCTCGACACGCTCATGCGGGGAGATGTCGCATTCTTGTTGCTCATAGTGGGCGCACTCGCGCTGTATATCGAATTCAATCATCCCGGTGTAGTCATTCCAGGAACGGTCGGAGTGGTCTGCATTGTTCTGGCCATATTTGCGCTCAATCTTCTCCCCACGCGATTTGCGGCCCTGGGGCTCATTCTGGCGGCCTTTGGACTATTTGCGGCAGAGGCCAAGTTCACAAGCCACGGGGTACTCACAGTTGGGGGAATTGTCCTGCTCACGATCGGAGGGCTTCTGCTGGTCGATGCGCCCATCCCCGAGATGCGCGTGCATTTCGCGACCGCCCTCGCCATCAGTATTCCATTTGGATTCATCACTGCGTTTCTGATGACGATTGCACTCAGGGCTCGGCGGAACAAAGTTGTCACCGGAGAACAGGGATTAGTGGGCGAGACCGGAGTCGCACAGACGGCGCTGTCGCCGCAAGGGAAGGTTTTCGTTCACGGCGAACTGTGGGATGCGGTTTCTTCCTCGCCGCTTCCGATTGGGCAAATGATTGTGGTACGGCGTGTGGATGGGTTGACGCTGCAAGTGGAGCCGCTCGTGGCGGCGCCACCACGATTGACAGATGCGGTAACGTCCTGAAAGAATCCCCACTCAAGCGAAGTTTGAGTGGGGTACCCTCCAGAGTAGTTAGCGCGAAATCGTCAGATTGCGGTCCAGGCGGATCTCCAGCGCGGTTCCTTTGTCGAGAACCAGATCGTGTCCGGATTCGAAGGCGGTGTAGGCAGCGTCGGCAGCACCGTTTCCCGCGCCAACCGCTGCGCCTTTCTTGCCGCCGGTGCGATCGCCTTCCACCGCGCCACGTGCCGCGCCCACCACCACAGCCTCAGCGATTTCTTCCTTCGTCATCCCGTTGCGCCCGATCTCGCCTTCCTGGCCGACGTCCCGCATGCCATGCTCTCCTGGAACCCCGGTCACGGTCGCAATCAGCGGAACCCATCCGCGCGGCGTTTCGATCTCGTCGAAACTCAGGATCAGTCGGGTGCGGAAACCCGGCAAAACTGCGCTAACGTGTCCCCTGATCCTGCGGCCTTCCTCGAGCGTCGTACCGTTCCCTGCCGTCAGCGGCTCGGCTAGCCGAGCCTGGAAACGATCGCCCTGCTTTACACGATGCGTATCGATCCGGTCGGTGAGCTGGATTAAAGCCAGACTGCCTTGCGGGATTGCATTGGCTGGTGCATTCATCGACTGCATGGAGTTCGTGTCTGGAGGAGGAGCTTCCTGGGAACTGGAATCCTGTGCCCAAAGCGGCAGTGCCAACATAAGGCAAACGACGAAAACACGGGCGGTGCTGGACATGGGTCCTCCAATATGAGTGGCTACGCCATTGGATGTGCGAGGCTGGAAATATGCTGCCTGAGGCGCATTCCCAGTTCTCGCAACGGCGGCGAGAACTGGGGTACCCCTTTTCGTTCTATTCCCTGTGGGGTCCGGCGATGGCCAGCACATCGACCTGAAGGGCAGCGGAGTGAAGTCCGGCCACGATGGTGGCGGGGACCTTTCCGCTGGCCGGCATCATACCAACGGCGCAATTTTTTCCCGACTCTTTGGCCCGATGCAGTCCGCGGTCGGCGAGCGTCAGGACTTCTTCATAACTGACCGCTCGCGGATTGTCCATGAACCAGGGAAACGCGGCCCAGCCCAGCGAACAGGTGCGGCTGATGGTCTTGCCAGACTGCGCCAGAGAAAATGGAGCGTCAGCGACAGAAGAGAGCACTCGTTGCGCCAGCCATTCCGCCTCTCGGCGATCGGTGTAGCGCGACACGATGAGGAACTCCTCCCCGCCCCAACGCACCAGCACATCGGAATGGCGAATGGAGGAACTCAAACGGCGTGCCATTTCGACCAGGACCTTGTCGCCGATATCGTGTCCGTACTGGTCATTCACTTCCTTGAAGTTGTCGGCATCGATCAGATAGAAGACCAGATCGCGCGTATGCGGATCATGATGATCGGAATGCGAGCGCAGCGCCTGGCTGACGTCGGCATCAATGGTGGCGGAAAAATAGCGCCGGTTACGCAGTCCGGTGAGAGGATCGGTGAGCGACGCCTCTTCTAGCACCGAATTGGTGCGCTGCAATTCGCGATTGAGGCGGCGATGTTGGATGAACAAGAGCAGAGCCATCAGAAACATTGTGGCCAGCGTCATCAGCGAGCGGAAATCGGCGGCAGCGTGCGGCATCCGGGGATTCCAGGCGGCCGACAATCCGATGAGAGGCAACGAGAGAACCGCGAGCATCGCAAGATTCGTGATCCACGAGTGGTAGGCTTCGTTTCCGGAAGCGCTAGCTCGGGGGGTCAACTCGTGTCCAAGAAATGGAACCAGGACGAAGAGGCCGAAGGAAAAACCGTAGGGAATGTCCTGCCAACTACCCACGTAGTAACTGCCGGATTCCAGTCCCCGATTGACAAGGTAGAAAGCAGCACCGTTGAAAACGGCCGCGCCGCAGAACATCGCGTAAAATCGCTTCCATTGATCAGAGCTTTCACGAAAGAAAAGCAGCAGGATGACAGAGAGAAGAATAGTTTCGGCGGCGGAAAGAATGTCGAAATTTCGGCTGTATAGAATTGCGTTTGGCGCCGGATATTGCCAGCACACCACGAAGCTGACGTACAGATAGAGCCACCACAACAACAGCAACAAGAAATCGAGCAAACCCAGCCGTGCATTTTTCTCCGGGACCTGCCGGTGCGGCCTGAGCAGAAGCCCGGCGATCATCGGTGCACCGCTGAGAAAGAGCAGCGCGTCAGCGGGGTACATCTCAGGCACTTTCTTTTTGAGCAGCAGATCGAAAACATTCCAGACCATCTGATCGGTCAGCCACAATCCCCAACCAGCGGCCTGCAGCAGCCAGAACCAACGCAGGCGGCCTTTCGACTCCCTGCCGTTCAAGACAAACGCAAGCACAGCACACAACAGCAAGACGGTGTCGCACGAGTCGCAGACGGCAGTCAGGGCCATGCCGCGCGGCATCAACAGGCAGGCTCCTGCGAGCACCGCTGCGAACAGAGCGGCGAGGCACAGCAGGAGTTTCATCGGATTGCGGCCCCGCAATGTACCACCCCAAAGAGAGAATTTAGCCCTTGGCCCCAGTGGAATACGCCGCCCGGCCGGTCTGGTCATCGATTTCGCGGCGCAGATCGTCCCAAATCTTGTCCGGCATTTCGATGAACACTCTTACGATCTCAGGATCGAACTGTCGTCCGGCGAAGCGGGCAATTTCCTCGCGCGCCGCCTTCAGAGACTGTGCGGGACGGTACACACGGTTGGAAGTAATGGCATCCAGCGTGTCGGCGATGGCGAAGATTCGCGCCCCTAGCGGAATCTCCTCGCCTTTCAGTTTCCGTGGATATCCGCTGCCATCGAACCATTCCTGGTGGGAGTAAACGATCTCGGAGGCTTCGGCTAAGAACGGAATCTTCTTGAGAATCTGGTACCCAAGGTAAGCATGCTCCTTCATGATTTCGACTTCGTCGGGATCCAGCTTGCCGGGCTTGTTCAGGATCTTGTCAGGAATGGCCATCTTGCCAATATCGTGGAGAAAAGCCCCACGGGCGATGACTGGAATCTGTTCTCGTGGCACTCCCAGAGCCTGAGCGATCGCAATGGTGAAGAGGGTTACGCGGCGGGTGTGGCGCGCAGTCTCGGCGTTTTTCAGGTCAAGAGCGTCGCCGAGAGCTTCCAGGGTGATGTCGTAGGAGCGCTCCAGATTTTGAATCGCGGTCTGCAGTTGCTCAGTGCGGGCCTTGACCAGCGATTCCAGATTCGTCTGGTAAACCCGGTTCTCGACTTTGAGCCGGCGGTTCTCGAGAGCGCGACTCACAGTATTCAACAGTTGCTCGCGCTCGAACGGCTTGAGCAGGTAGTCGTAGGCGCCGTTGCGAATGGCCGCCAACGCAACCGAGATGTCGTGCACCGCGGTAACCATCACAACCGGCATGTCGGGGTATTTTTCCTTGGTGCGCTCCAGCAACCCGATGCCGTCCAGATCGGCCATCATCAGATCGGAAAGCATGAGTTCGAAATCCTCGCCCGAGGCCAGCAACGCCAGCGCCTCCATACCAGAACCTGCCTCTTTGCAGGCGTATCCGGCAGTGCCGAGCATAGACGCGACGATTTCGCGAATCGGCTCTTCGTCGTCAACCACAAGGATGCGATCAGGCATGGGATGCACGAAAGACTATGGCAAATTGTAACCCGTCCGCGAGATTCCGAAAGTAATCACTGAGGTCCGGAAACTGCATCGAGAAATGCTCGCCCCGTGATATTCAAAAGCAAGGAATCCGTACGCCTATATCGTGATGAGCGCCTCTCTCTGGAACGTCTGGAACTCGGCAGCGATGCTGGGCATCGCTCGGCCGTCGGCGGCAGAAGTGACTCTGCTGATCCTGCTGGGAGCCTCGCTGCTTGCGCTCCGCGCTTTCCGGGAAGACTATCTCAAAGTCTGGATTCTGGGATGGACTGCTCTGGTAGCCTCGCGTCTTGCCGAGCACTGCCTCGCCGCCAGGATATCGGCGCCGTTTGATCTGGTGGTTGTGCAGGCCACGTTTGTGCTCGGGGTTGGTTTGCTGGCCGGAGCGGTGCTGCTGCGGGCGCGCTCGCGTGATCTGCTCCTTCCTTTAATGGTGATCACTCCCCTGTTGGTCGGCTTCGCCGGGGCGAGAGTCCTGTTGTGGCCGGAGTCGGTGCCGATCCGCATGGCCGTGGAAGTGAGCTATCGGATTGTTTTGCTGACCGCCTCGCTTGCGCTGCTGCGGGCTCGCCGGGCACGTTGGGAGCCCACCACCTGGTTGCTGGCGCTGTGCCTGCCCCTGCTGCATCTACCCTGGGCGCCGTTCACCGATGGCGTGCCCATGGCGGCCGCGCTGGCCATGGATATCGGGTTAGGCGTGAGCATGCTGCTGGTCGTGCAGGATGAGGCCCGGGCGCGGACACGCAGATTGTGGGCGGCGCAAGCGATCACAGCGAGCATCGCCGAAGCGCAGCAATACGGAAGCGTGGCGCAAAGCGCTGTCGACGAATTGCAGAAAGCGCTGCGGGTGCGCGGCGCATGGTTCCGTCTGCTGGAAAGCGGACAGCTGATTCCGACGCACTCTGCCGGACTCTCGCCCGACTTCTTGCGAGATGCGGGCTCCGTGCCGAATAACGAAAAGATTGCGGAGCTTCTTGCCCAGGCCGCCCCTCAGGTAAGAGCGCCCAAGGATGCGATCCAGGAATCTGAGCTTAGCCTTGACAACGAGAAGATTCGCCAGGTCGTGACCGTCCCTGTGCTCGGCAATAAGGTGCAGATTGGCCTTTTGATGCTGGGCCATTCCCGAGCCCGCAAGTGGACTCCGGAGGAACTCGATTTCCTGCAGGCCAGCGCGAAGCAGGTGGCCCTGGCTGTAGAAAACTTCCGGCTGCTGGAGCAGGTGCTGCGCTCGCAGCGGCAGTGGATGAATACGTTCGACTCCGTCCACGACATCATTCTGGCCCACGACGCCGATTTCAAGATCATCAAGGCCAATCAGGTTCTGCTCGAACAACTCGGCAAGGCCGCAGCGGACGTGATTGGCAGCTCGTGCGAGGCCGCCTTGCCGCGGACCTTCGGCGCGTGGAAGAACTGCCCGTATTGCGCGATCGGCGGCGATGAGGAGTTCACCGAAGGCGCCGACCCGTGCTTCGGTGGATTCTCGGTCGTCTCGACTTCCTCCTATTCCGAGCAAAGCAGTCCGCAGAAGGGCACGATTCACGTCATTCGCGACGTCACGGACCGGCGCACGGCCGAGGAGCGCTATCGTCTGTTGTTCGAGCAAGTGCAGGAGGGCGTTTATGTGGCCAGCCCGGCCGGCACCATTCTCGATTGCAACGACGCCTTCGTGAACATGCTGGGCTACAGCAGCCGTTCCGAGTTGCTGGTGATGAACCTGGATTCCGAAATCTGTGTCGATCCCAAGCAGCGAGAAGCTTTCCGCCGCGAGATGGAATCGCACAATTATGTGCGGAACTTCGAAGTCACACTGCGCCGCAAGGACGGCACCGTGCTGCTGGCGCTGGAAAGCAGCTTCGCGACGCGCAATTCCAGCGGGACGATCGAGCGGTATCAGGGCTTCGTTCTCGACATGACGGAGAAGCGCCGAGCCGAAGATGAAATGCAGCGGCGCAATCGCGAGCTCAACGCGCTGAACGCGATGGCAGTGGTCGCCGCGCAGTCGTTCGATCTGGATGAAATTCTGAACCTCACACTCCGCCAGGTAGTCACGTTATTCGGAGTGGAAAGTGGCACGGTTTATCTCTCGGACACTGACTCGCCGACCTACCGGCGGCGCGCTGCCTGGGGACCGCGCAGCCGCGACAAGATGCGGGCGGCGGAAATCTCGTTCGCCGACGGCTTCGGTGATCTGGTCATGCGTTCGCGGGCAGAGGTTGTCACCGCAGAATACCTCCCGCACTTGCCGGCACGGGTGGCAGACTTCCTGCGGTCCGATGGCGATCGGTCCTGGACCTGGATTCTTTTCTGGGGCAAAGAAGCGCCCGTCGGACTGATGGGACTTTGTACACCCATCGGATTTGAGTATTCCGGCAACGACGAGAACCTGCTGGTCGCCATCAGCCGGCAACTGGCTACGACGATCGAAAAGGTGCGGTTATATGAAGAGACCTGCCGCGCCTACGAAGACTTGCGCAAGACGCAGGAGCAATTGCTTCAGAGCGAGAAGATGTCCGCTGTCGGCCAGTTGATTGCCGGCGTGGCGCACGAGCTCAACAATCCTCTCACCGCGATTCTTGGCTACGCCCAACTGCTTGAGACCGAAGGTCTCAATGAGCGCGCGCAGGACTACGTCGGCAAACTTTTCAAGCAGGCGCAGCGCACGCATCGCGTGGTGCAGAACCTGCTGTCATTCGCGCGGCAACGCCAACCACAACGCGACGAAGTCGATATCCGAAAGGTGGTGGATGAGACCTTAGCCCTCCGCGACTACGATCTGAACACGAATAACATCAGTGTTGAGCGCGATATGCCATCGGAACCCGCGATGGTCATCGCCGATGCGCATCAGATCGAGCAGGTGTTCCTCAACATCATCAACAACGCCGTCGACGCACTCCTGGAGACCGGCCACACGGGCAAGCTCAAGATTCGCGTTTACTCACAGAACGGGCACGTCTGCACGCAATTCATCGACAACGGCGCGGGGATTAAAGAGCCGAAAAAGATTTTCGATCCCTTCTACACGACCAAGAGCGTAGGCAAAGGCACGGGCCTCGGGCTCAGCATCTGCTACGGCATCGTGAAGGAACACGGCGGCGATATCACCGCCAATAACAATCCGGATGGCGGCGCCATGATTGAGGTACGCATGCCCGCCTCGGTGGCGACGACAGTCGAACCCGAGCCGCCGAAGCCGGCGCCACGCCTGCATACAGGCGCGATCAATGGCCGCGTGTTGCTGGTGGAAGAGGAAGAAGCCGTGCTCGAATTCGAGCGCGATGTGCTGCTGGGATCGGGAGCCAGTGTGGTCACGGCGCGAAGCAGTCAGGAAGTGAAAACGCGTCTGCTCTCCGAACAATTCGATGCGCTCATCCTGACCGGCAAGATGCCCGACCAGTGGAGCGCGAAAGAGTCTTACGCGTGGCTCAAAGAAAACTGCCCTGCCATCCAGGGACACATTCTGTACACGTTCTCGAATGGCGTTGAACCGAGCGACGGACGCTCATTCCTGCAGGAGAATAAAGTTCCCTATCTTGTGAAGCCGTTCGAAGTGGCTGAACTCATCAACCAGGCCCGCAAACTGCTGCAGAAGGCGCAGGCAGCAGGAGCGGGAGCGGACTAGCCGCAATCGTTCTCCCGGCACGGCGCCATCCCTTCGCCTAAGGCGAACCGAGGCTCCTTCGCAGCGCAGTCCGCAAAACGCACAGCCCTCCACATCCTTCCTACGCTCCTTCCTGCGATAAACTAGCCATAGCCCCATGTCCCAATTCGTCCACCTGCACCTGCACACTGACTATTCCCTGCTCGACGGCGCGTGCGACGTCGAAAAGCTGTGCCAGCGCGTGCAGGAACTCGGCATGCCCGCCGTGGCCATGACCGATCACGGCAACATTTTTGGCGCGGTGCACTTCGTCAATGCGGCGCATAAGCACGGCGTAAAGCCGATCGTCGGCTGCGAGCTCTACGTTTGCAAGAAGGACGATCATCGCGCAGCACCCGAGGGCGACACTTACAACCATCTGCTGGTGCTCGCCGAAAACGAAGAGGGATACCGCAATCTGGTTAAGATCACCTCTGAGGCGTCACTGCACGGCTTTTATTACAAGCCACGCGTCAGCAAGAAATTTCTGGCCGAGCACTCGCGTGGGCTGATCGGACTCTCGGGCTGCCTGAAGGGCGAAGTCGCCGAGCGGTTAGTGGAAGGCAATCTCGAAGCGGCGCGCAACGCCGCCGGCGCCTTCACCGACATTTTCGGAAAAGATCGTTTCTTTCTCGAGATTCAGGATCAGGGATTGGAGATGGAGCGCCGCATTCGTCCAGGCCTATTGCAGTTGGAAAAAGATCTTGGGTTGCCCCTGGTCGCGACCAACGATAGTCACTATCTCTGCGAAGACGATGCGCACGCGCAGGACGTGATGGTCTGCATTCAGACCGGCAAATCGATTCGCGACACGGCTCGGATGAAGTTTGAGGGAACGCAGTTCTTCGTTAAGAGCCATGACGATATGTACCGCGTTTTCAGGGATTATCCCGAGGTGCTCACGCGCACGCTCGACATCGCCGAGCGCTGCAGCTTGCGCCTCGAGAAGGTCGCGACGCCATTTCCCGAGTTCGAGGTTCCGCCTGGGTACACGATTGACAGTTACTTCGTCCACGTCACGCGCGAAGGATTTGCCCGCCGCCTGCAAGCGCTGCGTCCATCGGCGGAACAAGGCAAATTGAAGCATTCCATCAGCGATTACGAGCAGCGGCTGGAGCGGGAGCTCGGCATCATCCAGCAGATGAAGTTTCCCGGCTACTTCCTTATTGTCTGGGACTTTATCCGATACGCGAAGGAACGCGATATCCCGGTGGGTCCAGGCCGCGGATCGGCCGCCGGATCGCTGGTCTCTTACGCGCTCGGCATCACCGATATTGATCCGCTGCAGCACGAGCTGCTGTTCGAGCGCTTCCTGAATCCCGAGCGCGTGTCGATGCCCGATATCGACATCGATTTCTGCATGAACCGCCGCGGAGAGGTGATCGACTACGTCACGCGGAAATACGGCCGCGATAACGTGGCACAGATCATCACCTTCGGCACGATGGCGGCGAAGGCTGCTATCAAGGATGTGGGCCGCGCGATGGATATTCCCTACGCCGATGTGGACCGCATCGCGAAGATGGTGCCCACGACTTTGAACATCACACTGGATGAGGCGATTGAAGAATCGCCGCAGTTGAACGAAGCGTACGAGAAAGATTCGCAGGTGCGTGAGCTGCTCGATACTGCGCGCAAGCTGGAAGGTCTGGTGCGCAACTCCGGCGTGCACGCGGCCGGAGTGGTGATTTCGCCCAAGCCGCTGACTGACCTCGTCCCGCTGCACAAGACGAAGAACGATGAAATCGTCACGGCCTTCGACATGGTCGCCATCGAAAAGATGGGCCTGCTGAAGATGGACTTTCTCGGCCTGACGACGCTGACGATTCTGACCGATGCGCTGAAGCTGATCGTGCAAACTCGCGGCAAGACGCTTTCTCTCGATGAGATTCCCCTGCAGGATGACGAGACCTATCGCAATGTCTTTCATAAGGGACTGACTTCGGGCGTCTTCCAGTTTGAATCGCACGGCATGCGCGACGTGCTGCGCAAATACCAGCCGAATTCGATTGAAGACCTGACGGCTCTGAACGCGCTCTACAGGCCAGGCCCAATTCAGGGCGGGATGATCGACGACTTCGTGGACCGGAAACATGGGCGCAAGAAGGTCGAGTACGAACTTCCCGAACTGAAGGAAATTCTGGAAGAGACGCTGGGTGTGATCGTGTATCAGGAGCAGGTGATGCAGATCGCGAACCGGCTCGCCGGATACTCGCTTGGCGAGGCCGATTTGCTGCGCCGCGCGATGGGCAAGAAGAAGCCTGAGGAGATGGCGCAGCAGCGCGAGCGGTTTATCGAAGGCGCGTCGCAGCGCAAGTACCCGCAGAAGAAGATCGAAAAGATTTTCGACCTGATGGCGCAGTTCGCCGGATATGGCTTCAACAAATCTCACTCCGCTGCCTATGCCCTGCTTGCCTATCACACGGCGTATTTGAAGACGCATTACCCCGTGGAGTTCATGGCCGCACTGCTGACCTCCGTGACCGGTTCGACGGACGATGTGGTCAAGTACATCAACGAATGCCGCGAGATGGGAATCGCAGTGGAAGCACCGGACATCAACGTCTCTGACGCGAACTTTACGCCGCATGGGGAATCGATCCGCTTCGGCCTGGCCGCGGTGAAAAATGTCGGCGGCAACGCGATCGAATCCATCGTGGCTGGCCGCAAGAAGCTTGGACGTTTCAAATCAATTTTCGAGTTCTGCGAGAACGTGGATCTGCGGCTGCTGAACAAGCGCGTTCTCGAGTCATTGATAAAAAGCGGCGCGATGGATTCACTCGGCCGCCGCGCTCAATTGATGGCGGTCCTCGAAAAGGCCATGGAGCAGGCGCAAAAAGTGCAGCGCGACGCCGAATCCGGCCAGCACGGACTCTTTGGAGTGTTCGCAGAAGAGCAACCGGAATCAGACAATCACAAACTTCCCAACGTCCCCGACTGGGATGAGCACACACGGCTGGCCGCCGAAAAGGAGATTCTGGGATTCTTTATCAGCGGGCATCCGCTCGAAAAATATCGCGATAAGCTCCAGGACCTGCAGGCACTGAACACCGACGAAATCGGGGCAATGGAGCGCTCAACCGGCAAAGACGAAACGATTACGACCGCCGGGATCATCAGCAACGTACGCGTGCTCAAGTCGAAACGCGGCGATCTTTACGCGCAGGCCATCATGGAAGACATGTACGGCTCGCTCGACATGATCGTGTTCCCGGAGGCTTTTAAGCGAATCGGAGAAAAAGTGAAGCTCGAGGTTCCGGTGCTGGTGAAAGCTGGCGTTAGGCTGGAAGAAGGCGCGCGCCCGAAGATCCATGCTTCCGAGATGATTCCGCTCGAGGACGCGAAGGTTCCCCTGCCCCGTGCGATTCGCGTTCGCATTCCTCTGGAGACCTCGGACGAGTCTACGATCGACGATTTGCATAGCCTGTTTCTCGAACGCAAGGGTGAAGCCAAGGTGTTGTTTGACGTGGAACGCCAGGGCGATTTCATGGTGGTGATGGAGGCGCAAGGCTATAATGTGCTTCCAGACCGGCAATTCATTGCGCGCGTTGAACAGCTCTGCGGTCGTGGAAGCGTGAGAATTATCAGCTAGCGCGCCGGACGATTCAGTTCCTACGTCTCGCGAGATTGGCGAGACATGGGCACCCCACTTCGGTCAAGAATGGCAACTACGGAAAAAGCGCAGCAGGAACTGGAGCAGATCGAACGCCAGGTCGCAGAAATGGTTTCGTCGGACCCCGACGACGCGACCCGGCACCAGATCGCACGCCTGCAACAGCGGATCGAAACCCTGCGTCGCGAGCTGGGCGCCCCTCCGACAGCGTGGCAAAAGACCGAGCTGGCGCGGCATCCGCAACGGCCACAGACTCTCGACTACATCGAAAGGATTTTCACCGATTTCAGCGAAATTCACGGCGACCGGGGTTTCGGCGACGATGCCGCAATCGTCTGCGGCATGGCGCGTTTTCATGGCGATGAAGTTTTAATCGTAGGCACGCAAAAAGGTCGCGACATGAAACAGCGGGTTCACCGGAACTTCGGGACACCTCACCCGGAAGGCTATCGCAAAGCCATTCGAGTGATGCAGGTCGCGGAGAAATTCAAGCGGCCAATTTTTACTCTCGTCGATACTGATGGCGCTTATCCTGGAATTCACGCTGAGGAGCGCGGGCAGGCGGAGGCGATTGCCTACAATTTGCGCGAAATGGCACGCCTGGAAGTACCGATTATCGCCACGGTCATTGGCGTGGGTGGCAGTGGCGGGGCGCTGGCCATCGCAGTCGCGGACCGGGTGCTGATGATGGAAAACGCAGTTTACTCGGTGATTTCGCCTGAGGGTTGTGCCGCGATCATGTGGCGCGATGCTTCGAAAAAAGAACTTGCGGCGGAGGCCATGCGCATCACCGCGGATGATCTCAGCGAACTCGGCTGCATTGACGATATCGTTCCTGAGCCGGAAGGCGGGGCGCATCGCGATCACGAAGCCGCCGCCAATCTGCTCGATGCCAGCCTGCAGAAACACTTCGCCGAGCTTAAGAAGATCCCCCCGGCTGAATTGGTCGTAGCACGATATAATAAGTTTCGCAATATCGCCCAGTTCTTTAAGACCGAGTAGTGAATCCGCGTTTTCCCCGGTTTTCAAGGCAGGTTCTCTCCGGCCAGTGGTGGGCGATTTCCACGAGTCGAGTCATGCAGCCGCCGTATAATTGAAAAAGCGTTTCTGCAACCGCAATCCATGAAACTGGGCGAGTGGGTTCCGCCCGCTAAATGAAGGAAGGTATTGGGATGGCCACTAGCGACGTCATGCCGCGCGAATCCGCCGGCGGCATGAGCAAGAAACGGATCGTCAACGACATGAGCATTCAGGTCGCGACGGTCAACGGCTCAGGATCGCAAAGTTCGAACACGGTCCTGCTGCGCAGCATTTTCCAGATGGGCGTGCCGGTCTCGGGCAAGAACATGTTCCCGTCGAACATCGCCGGATTGCCGACCTGGTACACAATTCGCGCGAACAAGCACGGTTACATCGGACGCAAAAAGGAAATCGACTTCCTGGTGGCGATGAACCCCGAGACGGCCACGGAAGACACGATGTCGCTCGCGCCGGGCGCGTCAGTTCTCTACGACGAGCCGCTGGCACTGCATAAGCTGCGCAATGATCTGATTTTTTATTCCGTTCCCTACGACAAGTTGGTGGCGCAGGTCTGTCCCGAAGCCAAGCTGCGCAAACTGGTCAAGAACATGGTGTACGTCGGCGTTGTGGCCAGCCTGCTCACCATCGAGATGGGGGAAGTCGAGATCGCAATCCGGAAACAATTTGCGAAGAAAGTCAAAGCTGCGAACCTGAACCTGGCGGCAGCCCAGGCCGGGTTCGAATATGCAAAGGCGAATCTGGAAAAACGCGGGGCGTTCTACATCGAGCGCATGGACAAGACCGCGGGCAAGATCATCATCGACGGCAACTCCGCGGCCGCGCTTGGGTGCATGTTCGCCGGATGCACAGTGGTGACGTGGTATCCGATCACGCCGTCGTCTTCTCTGGTCGAGACGATGATCGAGTACATGAAGGAGTACCGCATCGGCCCTGATGGCAAGGCGACCTTCGCGATTGTGCAAGCCGAAGACGAATTGGCCGCGATTGGCATGGTGATCGGCGCAGGATGGGCGGGCGCGCGTTCCATGACTGCGACTGCTGGCCCGGGCATCTCACTGATGGCTGAATTTGCCGGACTCGCGTACTACGTCGAAGTGCCGGGCGTAATCTGGGACATCCAGCGCGTCGGCCCTTCCACCGGCCTCCCCACTCGCACTTCGCAGGGCGACATTCTTTCGACGGGATTTCTTTCGCACGGCGACACCAAGCACATCATGCTGATTCCCTGCTCGGTCGAAGAATGCTTCACCATGGCTACCGAGGCTTTCAATCTCGCGGAACAGTTCCAGACGCTCGTGTTCGTGATGTCCGATCTGGATCTCGGCATGAATAACTGGATGTCGGATCCGTTCCCGTACCCGACGGCGCCGATCAAGCGCGGAAAAGTTTTGAGCAAGGAAGATCTCGACCGCCTTGGCGGATTCGCCCGTTACAAAGACGTCGACGGAGACGGCATCGGCTACCGCACCCTGCCGGGAACGTCGCACCCCAACGCCGCCTATTTCGCGCGCGGTAGCGGACACAATGAGCGGGCGCTGTATAGCGAGCGCGCCGACGATTTCGAAAACAATATGGAGCGCCTCAATCGCAAGTTCGAAACTGCGCGCTCATTCGTTCCCCGCCCCGAGATCACTCGTGGAAATGGCGCGAAAATCGGCATCCTTGGCTACGGCACATCGCATTGGGGCATCACCGAGAGCCGCGATCAACTGCGCGAAGAATACAAGATCGAGACCGACTATCTGAGGCTGCGCGCGTATCCGTTCACGCGGGAAGTGCACGAATTCATCGAGCAGCACGAGCACGTCTACGTTGTCGAACAAAATCGCGACGCGCAGATGCTGAGCCTGCTCAAGCTGGATATAAAACCGGAACTCACGACTCGGCTGCGCAGCATTGCTCACATCACGGGGCTGCCGCTTGACGCGCGCTCCATCACCGACGAACTGACCTCAATGGAGGGGAAGTAAATGGGCACCACGACCGTAGAGCCGGGAACCACTGCACCGGGTCCGAAAACCAATCGCATCGGCCTCACCGTCATCGACTACAAGGGCGGGAAGACCACACTGTGCGCGGGCTGCGGGCACAACGCGATCTCCGAGCGCATTATCGAAGCGATGTACGAGATGGGAGTCGAGCCGGAGTTCGTGATCAAGCCCAGCGGCATCGGCTGCTCGTCGAAAACGCCGGCATATTTCCTGAGCCGCTCGCACAGCTTCAATGCGGTGCACGGACGCATGCCTTCCGTGGCGACCGGCGCACTGCTCGCGAATCGCAAACTGGTGTGCATCGGCGTCAGCGGCGATGGGGACACTGCTTCGATCGGCATCGGGCAGTTCATGCACCTTATGCGCCGCAATCTGCCGATTATCTACATAATCGAAGACAATGGTGTGTATGGACTGACCAAGGGACAGTTCTCGGCGACGGCAGACCTTGGATCCAAGCTCAAAACCGGGGTCATCAACGACCTTCCGCCGATCGATACATGCGCCCTGGCAATTCAACTGGGAGCAACGCTTGTGGGACGCTCGTTCTCGGGTGACAAGAAGCAGCTCAGCGCCATGCTGAAGGCTGCCATCGCGCACAAAGGCACAGTGATGCTTGACGTGGTCTCGCCCTGCGTCACCTTCAACGATCACGAGGGCTCGACCAAATCGTATAAGTACGTCAAAGAGCACGAGGAGATTCTGCAGGACGTCAGCTTCGTTCCGCACTTCGAGGACATCGATGTGGACTACGATCCGGGCTCGACGGTCGCCGTCACGATGCACGACGGATCGCGCCTGCATCTCCGCAAGCTCGAAGAAGATTACGACCCGACCGACAAGATCCGCGCAATCACGCGTCTGACCGAGGCCCACGATAAAGGCGAAGTCCTGACCGGCGTCTTCTACGTAAATCCGACGGCTCCGAATTTTATCGACATGCTGAATGTCGTGGATCAGCCCTTGGCCACGCTTCCCGACTCGATGACCCGACCCGGCAAAGAAGTGCTGGACTCGGTGATGGAAGAACTGCGCTAACTGGTCTGCGGCTGGTGACAATGCTTCTCTCAGCGTTTACTGTGTTGGCGTGAGTCGCATCCGACCCCTGGTCTCGATCTTTGCTGTCATCGTGCTGGCGCTCGCCCTCCCTGCTCAGAACCATCCTTCCAGAGAGCCCTACCAGTCTCCGGGCACTAAGAAGATGGCTGCCCTGCTCGAAACAATCTATCGCGAGCAGGACTGGACGACCGACCCGAACAAGGCCGCCGAGCGTGCCGCTCATCTGCGTGAACTTCTGAATGAAAATCCCAGCCTGCGCGACGAGATCCGAACTCGCGAGGCGCTTGCCGAGAACCTGCTGAAAGCCGGGGACAGCGCGGGTGCCGTCGAGCAACTGGAAAAGATACTCGACCTGTGCAAGCAGTTCAACGTCACGCTCGCCCCGGCCTTCGACAAACTGGTCCGCGACAATCTCGCGATTTCTTACCTGCGCCTTGGTGAACAGGAGAACTGCCAGAGTTATCACGGCCAGGATTCCTGTCTTTTCCCCATCAAAGGCGGGGGCGTACACGTGCTGAAACGCGGCGCAGAAGGTGCGTTCCGCGAGCTATCTGCCGCGCTCGAAAAAGACCCCAACGATCTGAAGTCGCGCTGGCTGCTGAATATTGCAGCGATGACGCTCGGGCGCTATCCCGATGACGTTCCCGAGAAATGGCGCGTTCCGCCGAGCACTTTTGAATCGGAGTACGAGATCGGCCGCTTCTACGACGTCGCTACTGACGTCGGACTCGTCATCAACAATCACTCCGGCGGCGCGATCATGGAAGACTTCGATGGTGACGGCCTGCTAGATCTCATGGTCTCCGGCTCGGGCCCACACGATCAGTTGCGCTTTTTTCATAACAACGGAGACGGAACATTTTCGGATCGCACGAGCGAAGCAGGACTGACCGGTGAAACCGGAGGCCTCAATATGGTCGTCACGGATTACAACAACGACGGTCATCCTGACGTTCTCGTGCTCCGCGGCGGCTGGTGGGGACAGAACGGGAAATATCCGATGTCACTGCTGCGCAACAATGGCAATGGAACGTTCGATGACGTGACCGAAGAAGCCGGGCTGATGTCTCTGCATCCGACGCAGACGGCGGCCTGGGCAGATTACGACAACGATGGCTGGCTCGATCTGTATGTCGGCCATGAAGCGAACACGACCGAGAATCATCCCTCGCAGTTATTTCACAACAATCACGACGGCACGTTCACCGAAGTGGCAGGACCTAATGGTCTCGCGAACATGGGATTCGTAAAGGGCGTTGCGTGGGGCGACTTCAATAACGATGGACGGCCGGATCTCTACCTGTCGGTGAAGGGCGCGCCGAATCATCTGTTCCGCAATGACGGCCCAATGGATCCGGCGAATCCGCGGCCGGATCGCTGGAAATTTACTGACGTGACTGCTCAGGCCGGAGTAGCCGAACCGATTCAGAGCTTCGCGACGTGGTTCTTCGACTATGACAACGATGGCTGGGCTGATCTCTACGTTTCGGGCTTCTACGCGGATACGCTTGACGACATCGCCGCTTTCCAACTCGGTCTGCCATTTAAGGCCGAGACTCCGCACCTCTACCGCAACAATCACGATGGCACGTTCACGGATGTCGCCAAGCAGGTAAAGCTGGATCGTGCAATTCTCGTCATGGGTTCGAACTTTGGCGATCTGGATAACGACGGCTGGCTCGATGTTTATCTTGGGACCGGCGATGTGCCTTACGAATCGCTGCTGCCGAACAAAATGTTCCGCAATAACAACGGAAAAGCATTTCAGGATGTCACGACGTCAGGCGGTTTCGGGCACTTGCAGAAAGGACATGCGGTCGCCTTCGGGGATATCGATAACGACGGCGATGAGGACGTGTTCGAGGAAATGGGCGGCGCCGCACCGGGAGACAATTACCCCAGCGTGCTCTATGAAAATCCTGGAAACGGCAATCACTGGATCGCGCTTGAACTCGAAGGTGTGAAGACGAATCGTGCGGCCTTCGGAGCGCGAGTGAATGTGTCGGTAAAGACGGCCACAGGAACGCGCCACATCTACCGCACCGTCGGATACGGATCGAGTTTCGGCGGGAATCCTCTGCGTCAGCATATTGGCGTTGGAAAGGCCGAGCGGATCGCTGAAGTTGAAGTCACCTGGCCGACTTCAAAGCTGGTCCAGAGATTCCGCAATCTTCCCGTCGATCGGGCTTTTCATCTGCGGGAGGGTGAAGCGGCGCTCAAGCCTGTCGAATACAAGAAATTCCAGCTGCGGCATTTGCCATCGGCAACGCATCAGCACGAGTCTCAATGAAGTTGAGGGAGTGGCGGAATTATAAGCGGGCGTTACTAACGATTGCCGAGGCGACGCAGATCTACGGTAGAATCAGGATATGCGTTTATGAAGAGACTGCTTGTCTACCTATGCCTAGCCATCTGCTGCCTCAGCTTCTGCGCAGCCGCGTGGGCGCGTAGCAGTAATCCCTCCTACGCTCAAGACCGCGCTTCCCGCAAAGCTCAGGAGAAACAACAAAAGGCCACGAAGAAATATTTGAAGAAGCAGCGGAAAGCGCAGAACAAGATGTTTAAGCAGAGCCAGAAGAAGTCGCACTATCCGAAGAGACAGTACTGACGCTTTGCCCGCTAAGTGATCCATCCCCCGCCGACCACAACATCCCCATCGTAGAACACCGCTGCCTGGCCTGGCGTGATGGCGCGCTGCGGCTCGTCAAACGTCACAAGAATTTCGTCTTCACCAGCCCGCTCGATCACTGCCGGCGCAGGCTCGTGCCGATGGCGAATCTTTACGGCGACTCGCATCGGACCGCGCAATTCATCGACGGAAATCAGATTTACGCGCGTGGCGCGAAGCATGCGCGAATAAAGATGCTCGTCTCCACCGACAACGACCTGCTTACTTGCGCCGCTGATCTGGATGACATAGAGCGGCGTTCCGGTTGCGACACCGAGTCCCTTACGCTGGCCCACGGTGAAGTTGCGAATCCCTGCGTGCTCGCCGACGACTTCTCCGTCTGTAGTCACAAGCTCGCCTGCAGTATCGGGCAGGGACTCGCCCTGCTCGGCAAGATAGGCATCGATGAAGAGCTTGTAGTCGCCGCCGGGAACGAAGCAGATTTCCTGTGAGTCCGGCTTTTCGGCGATCGCCAAGCCGTGCTTGTGTGCGAGCTCGCGCACCTCGGGCTTGGTCATGTCGCCAAGGGGGAACAGCGTGCGGCTGAGCTGCTCCTGAGTCAGGCCGAAGAGAAAATACGTCTGATCCTTGCTCAAATCCGCAGAACGCTTCAGCAGCCAGCGGCCGTTCGTCCCGTCGTACGCGACTCGCGCGTAATGACCCGTCGCAACGCGCTCAGCGCCAATCTGCCGAGCGACGGTGATTAACTGATCAAACTTCAAGTGATTGTTGCAGAGGCTGCACGGGATGGGCGTCCGTCCCGAAAGATATTCTTCGATGAACGGACGCACCACGTCACGCTCGAAACGGTCTTCGTGATTGACCACGTAATACGGAATCCCAATCTGCTGGGCGACACGGCGAGCATCGTAGACATCGTCGATGGAACAGCAGCGGCCGTGGACATGCTCGGGCATCCCCTCGCGCCCGGCCAAGCGGCGCTGATTCCAGAGCTGCATGGTGAGGCCGATGACGTTGTGTCCTTGGGCGCGGAGCATGGCCGCGACGGTGGAAGAATCCACACCGCCCGACATGGCAACCGCGATGGTGTCAGTTCCTTGCATTCGACAATTTTGACCTGTTACAACAGGTACTTCCGTTTCTTGGCCCTCTACCGCGGACCGCCTCCCGAACCTTCACACGCTGGTTGGCACGGGCACAGTCCGGCCAGCAGCAATAGAGATTGCTGCACTCACCCACACGATTCCTAAAATCACCTCTGGGCGAAAGAATACCTACTAGATAATGCCTGCAGTGGGGACATTGCAGAAGAATTGATCCCCGCCTTTCCGCACTCTTTTTGATTTCGGCAATGCGATCCGCGGGCTTTTCAGACATGTGCTCTTCCGCATGTCGGCGACAGCTCCCGCAACCGCGCCACCGTTTCCGGCACGAGCCTGAGAGCGAAATCGATGTCTTCCTCCGTGGTCTTCTTGCCCAAGCTGAAGCGGATGCTCGCTCGCGCCTGCTCTGGACGCAATCCCATGGCGATCAAAACGTGCGAAGGCTCGATCGCACCCGACGAACACGCGGCCCCTGTCGAGACTGCCAATCCTTTTAGATCAAGCGCGATAACCAACGATTCACCTTCGATATGATCGAAATGAATATTCGTTGTGTTCGGTACGCGCGGCGCGCCTTCGCCGTTCACTCCTGCCTCTTCGACCTGGGCAAGGATTTCCTGTTGCAGCCGATCACGCATCGCGGCCATCTTGCGGTCATCACCCCGCAACAAGCCAACCCGCGCCAATTCGGCCGCCTTTCCCAACCCAACAATTCCCGGAACGTTTTCTGTTCCCGCCCTGCGCGAGCGCTCGTGGTGTCCACCATAGAAGAGCGGCCGCAGGTCGGTTCCCTTCTTCAAATAGAGCGCGCCTGTACCCTGAGCACCATGAAGCTTGTGGCCAGAAATTGTCAGCGCATGGCAGCCAATCTTCTTAACGTCGACCGGTACCTTTCCGGCCGCCTGCACCGCATCGGTGTGAAACAGAACTCCGGCTTCAGCGGCGATCTTCCCGATCTCTTCTACTGGCTGCAGCACGCCCGTCTCGTTGTTGGCCATCATGATCGAGATCAGTTTCGTCTTCGGGCGTAGCGCGCGCCGAACGTCACCGGGGTCGACCAGGCTCCGGGCATCTACTGGCAGAACAGTAATTTCGCAACCCATCCCGTCCAGATGCTTCGCAGCATGCAGCACGGCGTGGTGCTCGATGCCCGACGTAATCACGTGATCGCCGACCTTGATCAGGCCGGCGATCGCTAAATTGTCGCCTTCTGTGCCGCCACTGGTAAAGATCACCTCAGCCGCGGTACAACCCAGCAATTGCGCGACAGACTCGCGCGCATTCTCAACCGCCGCCCGCGTCTCCTGACCATGATGATGAATCGACGAAGCATTGCCAAAGCTTTCCCCGAAATAGGGACGCATCGCTTCAAACACCTCGGGCAGAAGCGGCGTCGTGGCATTGTTGTCGAGATAAACGCGGTGCATACAGAACCCCCTTCTATTCTACGCGAGGGCGCTAAACAGCCGTTCGCGAATGCCCTGTCTCCCCGAAAAGAACGCGTGATTCGGAGCACAGAATTGCCTCCGGTCAAGAATCTACAATTTGTGTATCGAGCAGACTTCAGTCGGCCCCTCTACTCCCAGCATCCGAGGAGGTCTTATGCCGCTGTCAAAACTCCGCGAATTTCTTGATTCTCATCAGATCAAATATCTTGTGATCTCTCACTCGTTGGCATACACGGCGCAGGGCGTTGCGGCCCTGGCCCATGTCTCAGGCAAGAAGTTAGCCAAAACTGTCATCGTCAAGATCGACGGCGTTCTCGCGATGGCAGTCGTGCCCGCCTCGCTACACGTCGATCTTGAACTCTTGAAAAGACTGACCGGCGCGCAAACTGCGGAAATCGCTTCCGAACGGGAGTTCAAAGACGCTTTTCCCGATTGCGAAACGGGAGCCATGCCTCCCTTTGGAAATCTCTACGACATGCCGGTCTATGCTGACGAAAGCCTGGCCGAGTACGATGAGATTACGTTCAGCGCAGGCACGCACCGCGAACTGGTCCGCATGAGTTGGAAGGACATGGTGCGGCTGGTGAGCCCGACCATTTCGGTGCTGACCTATCACCACATCGGAGCTGTGGCGTGACGGACTTCGGGTCATGCGCCGGTGGCGCGCCGGTGCGGAGCGCGATATCCCAGCTGCATTGAGAGATGCCGGGCCGCATCTTTCAGCGCTTCCACAGTGCGTGGCATCGTGTGCTCGTTCACCTGATGGATGGTGCCGCTGAGTCCCAGGCTCGCCTCGATCTTGCCATGCTGGTTGAAGACCGGAGCGCCCACACAGCGCGCGCCCAAGTTGTTCTCTTCGTCATCGACTGCATACCCGAGAGCGCGTACCTTTTCCAGTTCCTTCAGCAGGCGGCCGAGACTGGTAATTGTCTTCGGAGTTCGTTTCTCCATCGAACGCTCAGCCAGGATCTTTTCGAGCTGTTGCTGCGGAATGTGCGCGACCAGCGCTTTACCAACGCTGGTCGCATGAACCCTCATGCGGCGTCCCACCCAAGTGTCCATGCGGATGAAGCCTTGCGGCTCGACTTTTTCGATGTAGACGGCTTCCGGCCCATCCAGAATCGCGAGATGGCAGGTGAGATTCGTCTTCTCCATCAGGTGGCGCATGATCGGCAGTGCCACCTCGCGTACATCGAGACCACTCAATGCGCCGCGGCTCAAGCTGAGGATCTTCAATCCAACCCGGTACTTGCCCGAGTGCGCGTCCCGATTCAGATATCCATGCTTCACTAACGTGCGCAAAATATAGCTGGCGGAACTCTTCGGGATCTCGAGCTTGCGGCTGATCTCGGCGTTGCTCAGGCCCTCCGGCTCGTGAGCCACGGCCTCGAGCATCCCTAACGCCCGCTCTACGGCCGCCGATGGAGATTCCCGGTTCATTGCCAAATCGTTCTTGTACTCAATTCGTTATCGTAGCAAAACGGTACCAGGACAACAAAATGAATGTATGTTCTGCATATTGAACACGCCCCTTGACTGCAATTTTGCCGCGTCATACGATCCGCCGGTATTGTGAATATATGTTCACTATATTGAACATGCAAAAGGAGCTGTACATGTTACCGACCGCAACCGCAGAGCCTGAGACCGGGAACCTCATCAATCCGAGCAACAGCGCGCCATTTGATTTCGACCCGGCGCGCGATCTTTCTGCCAGCTTTATGGATTTTTTCCTCCCCCTGCATCGGCGATTTACTCCCTGGCAGCAACAATTGACAGCCAAGAGAATCGAGGTTCTCGAAGGATCGCTCGAAGGCGACAAACCGGCGCACCACTTCCCGTCCGATACCGTCCGCAACGGGTGGCGCATTACCCTGCCCGAGTGGTGTCAGGATCAGCGCAATCAGATGACCGGTCCTGCCGACGACGCCGAACTTTGCGTGAAGATGCTCAACTCCGGCGCACCGGGGGTGATGCTCGATCTGGAAGACTCCTGCGTGAACGAGTGGTCCCATCATCAGACCGGAGTGGCCAACATTCTGGCGTGCCTGCGCGGCGACCTCACTTATTTCGATAAGAAGCGCAATCGGACGGTCGGCATCCAGCCCAGCAGCACCGTCATTTTCACTCGGCCGCGCGGGTTGCACATCAGCCAGGCCGGGGTAATTCCGGGCGAGTTGGTTTCTGCTTCGCTGATTGATGTAGTGCGTGTCTTTTATCACGTCGACCCGGCCCAACTGAAGCACCCGCTCTGCATTTACATTCCAAAATCGGAGTCCGCCGAAGAAGCGCTCTGGTGGCGCGATCTTTTTCAGGCACTGGCCAAATGGCGTGGCCTGCCGCACGACTACATCAAGTGTATGGCGCTGGTCGAGTCGCATCCCCTCGCGTTTCAGATGGAGGAGTTCACTTACAATCTGCGCGAGCACATTATTGGGCTGAATCTCGGCCGCTGGGATTACATGGCGAGCCTGATTCATTTCAATCTCGACGATCCCGACTGGGTACTGCCGGATCGCAACACGATTCCCTACAACGTGCCGTTCTTCCAGAATCTTCGCGGATTGATGCCGGAGATTTGCCATCATCGCGGCATTCTGGCGATCGGCGGCATGACCGCTCTCTATCCGAGCCGCGAAGATGCTGAGTTGAATGCACGCGC